>Ga0172375_10002556_pt1 | contig 28260 bp, 32 predicted proteins | sample LakKiv1m_FD_114537 | JGI IMG/M metagenome (GOLD analysis project Ga0172375, IMG submission 114537) | Freshwater microbial communities from Kabuno Bay, South-Kivu, Congo - kab_092012_11.1m | ecosystem: Environmental > Aquatic > Freshwater > Lake | place: Democratic Republic of the Congo... | reverse complement strand
GTGCATTCCAGGGAACAGCCGGGGAAATAGGTGTAGTTCATGCGTGCGCCTCCTGTTCCCGTTGCGCATCCACTTCCAGCACCTTACGAAAAATAGCCTCGACCTCGGGCTGGGCCACGGCGCGTTTGGGAGTCAGAGCGATACGCCCGTGCCGCCACATGGTCAGGCCCAGGGGGCCCTGGCCGACCAGCCCCACGGGATTGGTGCTGAAGAAGTAACGCACCAGCAACTCCGGCTCATAGTTGCGCCCGTGCCGGCGCACAGTCTCCATAAAAGCGCGGTAAAAGTTGGAGACGTGCTCCTTTTCCTTGCCCTGGACGTTCTCGGCGATAGCCAGGCGTTTGAGCGCCGCCATGGTTTCAGTGAGGGCGATACCGCGGGGACAGCGTACGGTGCAGGAATAGCAGTTCGTGCAGAGCCAGAAGGTGCGACTGTGAAGCGCTTCATCTCGCAGGCCCACCTGCACCAGGCGCCACAACTGGCGAGGGGTGTAATCCATAGCGTACGCCGTCGGGCAGGAGGCCGTGCAGGTGCCGCACTGAATGCACGTCAGGAGTTTTTCCCGGTCCGGTGCCACCGTCTCAGCAAAAGAATGGTCGAGCATCTCCCGGGTGAGGTTAAACGCTTTCTCGGGCATAGCACACCTCTTCGTGCGTCCTGAAGAACGCTGCCGCGATGTTGTGTATTTGCGTATGGCGCGTGATGTAATGCGTTCCGTGCTTCCCGCGAAACTGAACGGATTACGCAATACGCTTTACGCCCGCTGCCTACAAATCCAGGTATCCGGCCAGCTCCTCCAGATCGATCTCAACGATGACCGGTTCGCCGTGGACAACGTAGCCGGTCTCATAGCGGGTAATGCCATGAGACAGGTAGTGAACCATTCTGTCGCTGATGACCCGCCTGCCCCGGGTCAGATGATCGATCGTGAGGATCTCGCCCGTGAAGAGATAGCCGCATTCGCTGCACGCACCGGGGTCACACGCTGTGCAACCACCCCGCACCGTCACCGCGAAGCTGGCACCGATGGGCCACACGCCCCTGGCTCCCTGGATCGCATCGGCGATCTGCCTGGCACGTTCTGTTGCTTCCATGGACTGCATCCGGTTAGGAAACTACAATCGCGCCGGGAACGACCTGATCGGTTGGTAACGCGGTGTGAGTTGTGGGGCCGGCACTGCTGGCAGGTAATGCCGGTACGGTCCAATCACACGCGCGCTTGATCACCTGCAACACATGGCTCGTCTCTGTTCGCCTGACCCCCGGGATTGTCGAGACTTTGTCAATCAGGAATGAGAGCAGATGATCGCCTGATGGCAACACCGCCTCGATCACTACATCATAGGTTCCAGTCACAATGTTGACGCAGTGCACCTCCGGGATCACTGCCAACCGCTGCGCCACCTCATTCAGTTGCCCCAAGTCCGTTTGGATGCCGATGATGACGGAGGCGGCCAGTCCAACTGTTGCCGGATCCGCTACCGCTATGATACGTATGAACCCTTCGCTGAGAAGCCGATCCAACCGCTTGCGTACCGTGCCCTCAGCCAGGCCCAACGATCGGGCGATCTCGACGTTCGGCAACCGTCCATCCTTCTGTAGCAGGGCGATGATCTGACGATCAAACTCGTCCAGGGTGTGAGCCATGGCTCCCTCCAGTTGTGAATTATCTTGCACGCTTCAGCGTATGTCAATAGGAAGGCAAAAAGCTGCCTGTTATCGCATGTATTCTATCATCTGGGTGCGAAAACCATGACGGCCCATGTGCCAAAAATAACATAAGCCAATGAGGGCTGACCACAGATTGTCTCCCCCTAACAAACAAAAAGCCCCGCTCTCCTAAGGAAGGCGGGGCTTTGGTGGGTCGCTTCGGACAAGCTATACGCCTGCCTCACTATGCTGTATTCAAGTGGGACCCTGGATACCGCCCGATCGCTTCCGAGTCGCCTCAACCGTACATCAAGCTGACCAACTGCAAGCGGGCATCCTTGAGCCGGCCGGAAACGATCGCGGCAAGCTTTTCCATGATCGTGTAGCAGGTGGCGCAGCTCATCTTGCACAGCTCGCGCAGATCCTGCCCGGCAATGACAATGAGCCGGGTTCGTTCCATAGCTTTGGCGGTGCCGGTCAAAATGTACGGGGGGACCATTGCCGACCAACCGAAGGAGCTGTTGCGCGGGACCGTGTCTATCACGGTCTGCTTGCCCCGACCGATATCGATGAGGATCGCAACCCGGCCTTCGCGGACGATATAAAGGTTCTTCGCCACGTCGTTCTCGCGAAAGATGATCGCGCCGACCTCATAAGTCTCCTCATGCGCCATTTTGGCGATGGCGGCCAGCTCATCGTCGCTCAAGCCTTCAAACAGGTCGCTTTTCCGTAACGCTTCGAGGCCGATCATGCGATAACTCCGAAAGCAAGCCTAGCGCCAATTGTCACCAAGCCATGCTGAGGCTTATTATAACCTGTTTCGCACAGAATGCCTAGAGTGAAAGCATGATCGTTCCGAGTCTCGCAATCAGCGTCCGGCGTGGCCAGGACTGATTATCTCCCCTTTCTTCTTCACAGATTATCACAGAATCGCTATCCGGTCAGCCCCCAAACGTGACATCCGCTGGCATGCCGGGCTTGAGCTGGAGATCGGGGTTGTCAACCGCCAGCTTGACCGCGAATACGGTCGTGCGGCGGCTATCGGGCGTTTGCACGTTGCGCGGCGTAAACTCGATCTGGTCCGCGATGGTCTGTACAGTGCCGGTGAAGCTGCGACCGGGGAACGAATCGACGGTCACCTGTGCCCGGTCGCCGATGCGGACGACTCCGTACTGGTCCTCCGGCAGGTAGACGGTCAGGGTGAGGTGGCTCAGGTCGCCCAACGTCAGCAGCGGCCCACCCGCCAGTGCTGCCTCCCTCGGCTGCACCGAGCGGACGAGGATCACACCGTCGGATGGCGCGGTGATCGTCAGGCGTGCGATCTGGTCGTCCATGAAGGCGACCGCGGCCTGCGCGGCGGCCACCTGCGCCTCGGCGGTCTTGATCAGGTCGGTGCTGGCGCCAGCCTTGAGGAGATCCAGCCTGGCCTGTTCCGCGGCCAGGTTGGCCTGGGCTGCGGTCAAGGCAGCCTCGGTCTGGCTGACCGTGGCCGAAGCCTGGATGATCCCCGCCACAGCCTGATCGATGCCTGCGCGGGCCTGGTTTAGCTCGGGTGTGGTCGCGCCGGCCAGCACGCCCTGGTAGTTGCTCTTGGCCGCCTCCAGCGCCAGCGTGGCCTGTTCCAGTGCCAACGCCTGAGGGCTGGCGCTCACGTCCGGCTCGCCCTTGACCTTGTCGTAGTTGGCCTGCGCCACCTGCACGGCCGCGGCCGCCTGCTGGTATGCCACCGACGCCGCGTCGATCTGTGCGGGCCGTGCGCCCTGCTTCACCTGGGCGTAGCGGGCAACCGCCAGCTCGCGCGCCGCGGTCGCCGCATCCAACGCGCCGTGAGCTTGCTGCACCTGGCTTTCGGCTGACGCTACGCTCGCCTGGACCGCGGCCACGGCCTGCTGCTCTGCCGCAATCTCCTGCGGCCGCGCGCCCGCACGTAGCCCATCCAACTGGGCTTGCGCGGCGGCCGCGTTGGCCTCGGCTGCGGCCTGCGAGCCGCGCGTGGCCGCCAATGCCGCCTCGGCCTGTCTGCGCTGCGACTGCAAGAGCGTGTCGTCGAGCTGTACTAGGGGCTGCCGGGTTTTCACTGCATCACCTTCGGCTGCCAGTACCGCTTTCGCCCGGCCCGCGCTTTCGGCCGAGACGGTGATCTCGGTTGCCTCTATGAGGCCGGAAGCCTTCAGCACGCTGGGTTGGGCCGCGGCCTGTCCTGTCCACCAGAAGTATCCGCCGGCTGCCGCGACGGCGATGACGATGATCGCCAATAGCATGCGAATGATGACTTTGTCCCGCATCTTTCCTCCCGTTCATTCTTCAAGTATCGCCGCTAAGGCATCCTGAGAATCACCGCAGAGGCGCAGAGAGCGATGAGACCAATCAGGTATCACTGCGTTCTCCGCGCCTCCGCGGTGTCATTCACCGATCGGATGGTTGCCATAAGGTCATGCCTTCATGCAAGCGATAAACACGTCTTCGAGCGAAGGCTCGATGATCGACATCGGCCCCGGCTGGATGCCCGCGTCGCGCAGCACGTCAGCGATGGCGGGCTCGCGGTTGCGCATCTCCGGCGCGACGACGTGAATGAGCGAGCCGTACAACTCCACCTCGGTGATAGGCAGCGCTCTCGCATCCCGCGCGGCGCGCAGCGTCTTGACCGCGGCAATGGGGTCGGAGGGCGCGATCTCCAGCACTTGGCCGCTCATCATGCGCGCCTTGATGTCCGCGGGCGAGCCACGGGCGATCAGCCGGCCGTGCTGGATGAAGGCCAGGCGGTGGCAGTGCTCGGCCTCGTCCATATAGTGCGTCGTGACAAAGACGGTCACGCCCTCGGCCACCAGCTTGTAGAGCAGCGCCCAGAACGCCCGCCGCGAGAGCGGATCGACGCCCGCCGTGGGTTCATCCAGGAAGAGCACGTCCGGGCGGTGGAGGATGGCCGCGCTCAACGCCAACCGTTGGCGCCAGCCGCCGGACAGATCCTTCGTTTTGGCGTCCTCGCGGCCTTCCAGCCCCGCCATCGACAGGGCTTCGGCCATACGCGCCGCCAACGCGGCGTTGGACAGCCCGTAGGCTGTGCCGTAGAAGTCGAGGTTCTGGCGCACGGTCAGGTCGTTGTACAGGCTGAAACGCTGCGACATGTAGCCGACGTGCGGCCGGATTTTGTCCATGTCGCGATCCACGCGCATCCCCAGCACCTCGACCGATCCCGCGGTTGGCTTCATCAGCCCCAGCAGCATGCGGATCGTTGTAGTCTTGCCGGAGCCGTTCGGGCCGAGAAAGCCGAAGATTTCGCCGCGGCGCACCTCGATATCGATCCCGTCCACGGCGGTGAAATCGCCGAAGCGACGGGTCAGGGTTTGCGTCAGAATGGCTGGTTGGTCTTCCATCGTTTGTATTCACCAATTCCGATAGAACCGGCCGCTTGGAGGCCACGAATTACACGAATATCACGAAAATACCAGATGAATTCGTGTAATTCGTGCAATTCGTGGCTCTGTTTGCCTGTTCGGTTAAGGTTAGTCCAAGGCCCGGCGCACGAAGTGCAGGGAGAAGGCGCCGATCACGATGCCCAGCCCCAGCAGCGCCAGCACGTGCGGCCAGAGCACGTCCAGCCCCACGCCCGGCAGAAAGAGCCCGCGGGTAATGATGGCGTAGTGCGTGCCCGGCAGCATCAGCGATTCCATGCGCATTTCCTCGGGCATCGAAGCCAGCGGGAAGAAGATCCCGGTCAGGAAAAAGCCGGGGAAGAAGATCACCAGGAACGAGAGCGCCAGCGCGGCGGCCTGCGTGCGCATGAATACGCCCACGATCATGCCCATGCTAAGCACGGCAAAGAGAAACAGCGCGGATAGGGCGAAGAACAGCGGGAAGCTGCCGTTGAACGAGATGCGGAACCAGGCGATGGCCAGGATCGGGATCAGCACCACGTTGAGCAGGCCGACGGCGATGTACGGCACGATCTTGCCCAGCAGCAGCTCGGCGCGGCGGATGGGCGTGGCGAGCAGTTGCTCCAGCGTGCCATGCTCGCGCTCGTGCGCCAGCGTCAGCGCCACCGAGAGCGCGGGGAAGCCCAGCACCATCGAGATCAGGCCGGGGATCAGGGCGTTGCGCGACTTCAGGTCGGGGTTGAACCACGTTTGCACCCGCACGTCGGGCAGTTGAAGCGAGGTGAGCGGGATGCCCGCGGCCCGAAGTTGTCCCGCCAGCGCCGCGTCGATGAACTCCTGCGCCCGCTGCGAGATGTGCTGCACCGCGAAGTTGCCGCTGTTCGGCTCCGTCCCGTCGATGATCACCTGCATCTTCAGCCCGCGCAGCGCCTGGAGATCGGCCGCGAAGCCCGGCGCGATGATCACCGCGGCCTTGATCTGCCCGCGCATCAGCAGGTTGTTGATGTCGTCCATGCTGTTGGCGTAGGCGTAGATGTCGAGGTCCTGGCCCGCCGTGATCTTCTGGATGAACGCGAGCGATGTCTGGCTCCGGTCGTAGTCCAGCACCGCGATGGGCACGTGCTGGATGTCCACGGTCAGCGCGTACGCCATCAGCAGCAGCACGAGGGTCGGCGTGAAGAGCACCAGGAACAGCGTGCCCCGGTCGCGGAAGATGTGGTCGAATTCCTTGCGGGTCATCGCCCAGATGTGTCGCATGCTCATGCCGCCTCCATCTTACGCATCAGGGAAATGAACGCTTCCTCCATGCGCGGGGGCGCGAGGCGGACGCTGCGGTAACCGATCCCCGCCTCGCGCAGCGCGGCTTCGACCTCCGGCAGACGCTGTTGGCCGGCATCGACCAGCAGGTGCAGCGACTCGCCGTAGGTCTGGACCTCGCGCACGCCCGGCAATCCGCTGAGCGCCGTCAGAGCCCGCTGCCAGTCCTCGGGCTGCACCTCGATCACGTCCCCGGCAAGCTGCCCGCGGATATGCTGCGGCGAATCGCACTCGATGAGCTTGCCGGCGTACATCAGGCCCACGCGCGAGCAGCGGTCGGCCTCGTCCATGTAGGGCGTACTGACCAGGATGTTCGTGCCCTGGATGTGGAGCTCGGTCAGGATGTTCCAGAACTCGCGGCGCGAGATGGGATCGACGCCGGTGGTAGGCTCGTCCAGCAGCAAGATCTCCGGCTGGTGGATCAGGGTGCACGCCAGCGCCAGCTTCTTCTGCATCCCGCCCGACAGGTGCGCCGCACGCCGCGCCTTAAACTCGGTCAGCCCGGCGAAGGCGAGCAGGCGCTCGGTGCGCCCGACCAGATCGCGGGGTGAGACGTCGAACAGCTCGGCAAAGAAGTGCAGGTTTTCCAACACGGAAAGCTCGGCGTAGAGGCTGAACTGCTGCGCCATGTAGCCAATGTGCGGCTTGATGGCTTCGGTCTGCGTGCGGAGGTCGTGGCCGAGGATCGTTCCCGCGCCCTCGCTGATGCTCAGCAGCCCGGCCAGCAGGCGCAGGACCGTGGTCTTGCCCGTGCCGTCCGGCCCGACCAGCCCGAAAAGTTCGCCGGGCGCAATTGCCAGGGTCAGCCCGTCCACCGCGCGGACGGACTTGAAGTTGCGCGTAAGATGATCGGTCGCGATGATGGGTGACACGGTCATATCCACCTATCCACAAGCGTAGCGATCGTAAGGGCGGTTCATGAACCGCCCTTACCGGTCGACAGTTTCACGCCACACTCCCTATCCGATCGCCCGCCGGTTGCACCGGCGCGGCCACGACGACCTCGGAAGCGATGCCCCAGGCGACCACGACCGTGTGAAAGCGCATCTGCCACTGGTCCCTGGCGAGATGCGCGGCCAGCCGGGCCGGCCGGCAACCGCCCACCCAGGCCGGGCGCCGTGCGAAGACCCACTGCCACAAGCCCATCATGATGCGCGAGAGGGACGTCACTCCCTGCGTGATCCCGACGAGGCAGAGCAGGCCATCGGGCCGGAGCGCCCGATGCGCCTCAGCGAGGACTTGCCCGGTCGTGGCGTCCGGCAGCAGATCGAGCACATAGGTCGAGACAAAGCGGTCTATAGAGGCATCGGCGGCCGGGACGGCGGCCTCTTCGGAAACCAGCGTGGCGGTTGCGCGCGGTGCGAAGGCTGCCAGGCGAGCAGCGGCCAGTTGCACCATCGTGGCGCTGACGTCTACGCCTTGATAGCGGGCCGCGGGCGGGAGGCGGCTGGTGAGCAGCTCCAGTGCCAGGCGGCCGGTGCCGCACCCGAATTCCAGGACCGAAGTCGCCTGGTCGAAATCACTGTGCGCGACCATCGCACGCACCGCAGGCGCCTCGTAGAATGTCTGGCTGTCCTGCTTTGCGCCGAAGCGGTCGTAGTACGCCTTGGCTTCTTCCAGGGTTAGCGTGCGCATGTTTGCGCCTCCTTATTGCTTCGCCCGGCGGATGATCCACAGCACGAGCAATGCGCCGAGGGCCGGCTCCAGCGCCACCCCCAGGTATTTCATCGTGTTGCTGAAGCCCATCGCCGGGATCACGAACCAGTCGATCAACCCGATCACCACGCCGCGGCGACGGCCCCGATGTAGTCGCCTCCCGCGCCGTAGGGGCGGTTGTCCTTCCAGATGAAGCCTGCGATCCGCCGATCAGCAGGCCGACGAGGATCATGACCGCGATCAAAACGACGATGCCCATAGCGTTCTCCTTTCAACTCAAAGCTGGTTTCAAGCTTACTGCATCCCCCCGGCTTCATGTTTGGTGACATCCGTAAGGGCGCGCTGGCGTTTGGGGAAATACATGCCGGTGCTTTCCAGGTAGGCTTGATAGTCTTTGCCATAGCGGATGAGCAGATCGCGCTCCTCAGCCCCCAGACGTTGGAAGTGAAGCTGCGCCAGGGAGTCAAGTTCCATGATGGCACTGAAATGACCGCGGACGATGTGGTCTTCACGTTCAACCGCATCATCCAGGAAAATGCCATCGAATACCCACAGGCACACACCTCCCCGCGCAAAGGCCTGATCGCGCCGTTGCAGTCCATCGAGAAGCGGGATGCATCGACGTTCGTCATGCATTTCAGCGGTCCGTGGCCGCCGGCCATGCAGATGCTTGTCCACCAACAGATTGTGCCGCAGGCTTACATCGAGAAGGTCGGCACTGAAGGCTTCCTGAAGAACCCCATCGGCGCGGGCCCTTTCAAGTTCGTTTCCTCCAAGGGCATGGATGAATTCGTGCTGACCCGATTCGATGACTACTACGGCGGCGCACCCGACTTGGCCCCGGTTGGCACGGCCTGCGTGTCCGGCGCCGTGTTCCGGGTGATCCCCGAGGCATCGACCCGCGTGGCAGCTCTGTTGGCGAACGAGGTAGACATCATCCAGGCTGTTCCCGCGGAGCTGGCTGACACGCTGGCCCAGACGCCGGGAATTCAACTCAAGACAGGCCCCGGCACCCGGCCGCTCTGGCTTGAGATGAACGTGAGCCAGCCGCCCTTCGATGACGTGCGGGTCCGCCAGGCACTCAACTACGCGGTGGACAAAGACCTGCTGGCTGAGAAGATCTACAGCGGCCGTGCGGTTGTGCTGCCGGGCGTGCTTTCGCCCTACAACAACTTTGCCGATCCCAGCTTGAAACCGTATCCGTACGACCAGGAGAAGGCGTTGGCATTGTTGGCTGAGGCAGGCTGGACAGATGCTAACGGCGACAACATGCTGGAGCGCGACGGCAAGCCGTTTGCCTTCGTCATTGACACGCAAGAGATGACGCGCCAGTTGGCCGAGGCGGTTGCAGGACAACTGCGCGATCTGGGCATCGATGCAAGCGTGCGCATCTGGGAATACAGCGTGATCCAGCCCAAGTTGCTGGCGGGCGAGCGCCAGGCGTACCTGGGTGATTGGGGCGATTCGGCATTCGATCCCGTAGGCCACATGGAAGCCAAGTGGCATGGCTACGTCGAAGGGGAGACCTACGGCCGCGGCAACTTCTCCACCTACAACAACCCCCGCGTGAACGAGTTGATCAAGGCCGGCGAGACCGAAGCCGACGAGACCAGGCGCCACGCGATCTACGACGAAGCGCAACAGATCCTCTACCAGGATGCCCCGGCCGTGTTTCTCTTGCTGCCGGAGGTGATCGAGGCCGCCGGGCCCCGCGTCCAGAACTGGGAGCCCGCGGCCGATGGCCGCGTGAACCTGCACGACGTCTGCTTGAAGTAGCCGACGGGTTGGTGCGTCTCTGAGGTCATGACTTCAGCCGTTCGGTGCAAGCCGAACGACTGAAGTCGGCGTTGCCCTCGGGACAACCTCGATGGAGGAGCCATGCGCTTCACCAAGATCATCGAACGTATCCTGGTCACCCTCCCGATCATGCTCGGCGTTGGCATCATCGTCTTCTTGTTTATGCGGCTGACACCCGGCGATCCGGTAGACATCATGATGGGCCAGGGCGGGGCAGTGTCCCAGGGCGAAATGGCCCAGTTACGTCACGAGTTCCACCTGGACGAGCCGATATGGAGTCAGCTCGGTTATTTTCTGGCTGATCTGGCTCACGGTGACCTGGGTTTTTCATACGTCCAGAAACGCCCGGTGACAGAGTTGATCGCCGAGCGGCTGCCAGCCACCGTTGAGCTGGCTGCTGGCGCTTTGCTCTTTGCGCTGATCGTTGCCGTTCCCATCGGTATCATTTCGGCAGTACGCCAGAACACAGCCGTGGACCGGGCAAGCATGGCCGGCGCGTTCGTCGGAATCTCCATGCCGGTCTTTTGGCTAGGCATCGTGCTGATTCTGCTGTTTTCGGTGCGCTTGCATTGGCTGCCGGTCTCCGGCCGGGTCGATTACGACGTCGGGCTGGCCGAGCGTACCGGCTTTTACGTGCTTGACAGCCTGCTGGCCGGCAACATGCCTGCTTTGATCAGCAGCCTGAAACACCTGGCCCTGCCCTCGATCACGTTGGGCCTGGGCGTGGCTGCCATCGTGGCCCGGGTACTGCGCTCATCGATGATCGAAGTCCTGCGTGCGGATTACGTGACGCTGGCGCGCGCCAAGGGCGCGTCCGAGCCGTTGGTGATCTTGAAGCACGCGCTGCGTAACGCCTTGATCCCCACAATCACGGTGGTTGGCCTCCAGGTCGGCGTGCTGTTGGGGGGCAACATGATCGTCGAGGCGGTGTTCAGTTGGCCGGGATTGGGCCGGCTGGTGGTCAACGCGATCTTTGCTCGCGATTTTCCACTGATCCAGGGCGCGGTGATGGTCTATGCGCTCACCTTTGTCATGGCGAATTTGCTGGTTGATATCCTGTATACGTACCTGAACCCGAAGATCACACTTTAGGATAAGCCGTGGAACAAGCTGCGCAAATCACATTCCAAACCTGGCGATATGGCTGGCATATCCGGCTACGGCTGTGGGGGCGAAACCTGCGCGACTTCTTGGCGCAATTGCGGCGACATCCATTGCCGTTTCTGGCCGGGTTGATCGTGATCGCCTACATCCTGGCCGCGCTCCTGGCACCGGCTATCACGGCGCACAGCCCGATCAAAGGGAACCTGCGCGCCCGGTTCGCGCCGCCGGCCTGGGAGGAGGGCGGCAGCCTCACTTTCCCGCTGGGCGCGGATGACCAGGGACGTGACCTGCTGACGCGCATCATTTTCGGCGCACGGGTCTCGCTGGCCGTTGGGTTGTGGTCGGTGGGCATCTCGGTGGTGGTCGGCACTGCGCTGGGCGCCCTGGCCGGCTACTATCGCGGGCACCTCGACCGCTATCTCTCGCGCTTCGCTGATCTGTTGATGGCCTTTCCGTTTCTGATTTTTGCCATCGGCGTGATGGCGTTCCTGGGGCCGGGTTTCACCAATCTGATTCTGGCACTCACCTTCAAGGGTTGGGTGGAATTCTTCCGGCTCGCCCGTGGAGAGATGATGGCAGAAAAGGCGAAAGAGTATGTGGAGGCGGCACGCGTGGCTGGCCAGCATGATTTGGGCATCATCGTCTCGGAGATCCTGCCCAACATCACGCAATCGGTCTTCGTGTTGGGCACCCTGCGCATGGGTTTCTTCATCGTTACCGAAGCCAGCCTCAGCTTTTTGGGATTGGGTATCCAGCCGCCGACGCCCGCCTGGGGCTCGATGGTGGCCGCCGGCCGCGACTACCTGCTGACCGCCTGGTGGGTGAGCACGTTTCCGGGCGTGGCAATTCTGCTGCTGGTGTTGGCGATCAACGTGTTCGGTGAAGGACTGCGCGACATCCTCGATCCGCGCTTGAAGATCGAATGACCGGGAAGTAATAGCGATATGTCGGATTTGCTTCTGCGTCTTCAGAACCTGACCACCGTGTTTCCTACCAGCCGTGGGACGGTTACCGCGGTGAACGATGTCAACCTGACCGTACGCGAGGGCGAGATTCTTGGCATTGTGGGCGAGTCGGGGTGCGGCAAGAGCGCCACCTTGCTCTCCATCCTGAGGCTGGTGGCGCGGCCGGGGCACATCACGACCGGGGAGATTATCTTTCGGGACCGCGATCTGCGCGCGGCATCATCCGCCCAGATGCGCACGGTGCGGGGCAAGGAGATCGCCATGATCTTCCAGGACCCGCTGAGCACTCTCAATCCAGCCTTCCCGGTCGGTGAACAGATCGGCGAGTCGCTGCGGCTGCACGGCATGTTGGGCCGCGGGCTTGGCCCTTTTGCTTGGGGCCGCCGGGGCCGGGAAAGACGGCGCGTGCTGGAACTGATGGCCGAGGTCGGCATCCCATCGCCGGCTCATCGCTACGCCGCGTACCCTCACCAGTTCAGCGGTGGCATGCAGCAGCGTGCGCTCATCGCGATCGGGTTGGCCTGCGAGCCCAGGTTGCTGCTGGCCGATGAGCCGACGACTGCGCTGGACGTGACCATTCAGGCGCAGATCCTGGATCTGATGCGCGACATCAACCGAAACCGCGGTACCGCCATCATCCTGGTGACGCACGATCTGGGCGTGGCCGCCGAGTTTTGCCACACCATCGCGGTGATGTACGCAGGCCGGATTGTCGAGCGCGGCACGGTCGACCAGGTGATCTGTGACCCGCAGCACCCCTACACGCAGGGGCTGTTGGCCTGCCGGCCGCGCCTGGACCGGCACGAGCCCATCCGGCCCATCCCTGGCGAGGTGCCCGATCTGATTGACATGCCGCCCGGCTGCGCGTTTCATACCCGTTGCGGCTTTGCCCGACCTGAATGCCTGGGCGCGGAGATACCCATGAGCATGTCGGGCGACGCCCACTATGTACGATGCATCCGACACACGGGTTACGAGCGGCACCAGGCCCTCGCCAAGCGTGTGGGGCTGACAGGATAAGCGGAGGAGGCCGATGGGTATCGAGCCGACACGCCCTCTCATAGAAGCTGAGGGCGTCAAGAAGTACTTCTATTATCAGTTTCCCGGATTGCTCGCGCGGGTCCTGGCTGGCCAGCGAAAGGCGGTCGTGCACGCCGTCGATGGGATCAACCTGGTGATCTATCCCGGTGAGACACTGGGGCTGGTGGGCGAGTCGGGCTGCGGCAAGACGACCGTGGGCCGCGTGCTGGTGCGGCTTTGCGCGCCCACGGCGGGCGAAGTACGTTACGAAGGCCGGCCTGTAGCCGATGTGGACGCCTACCATCGCTCGGCCCAGATCATCTTCCAGAACCCTTACTCTTCGCTCAACCCCCGGAAGACCGTGCGCGAGATTCTCGCCGTGCCGTTGTGGCATCGCGGGGTACGCGATCCCGCCGCGCGCGAGGAAGAGACGTTGCATTTGTTACGTCGTGTGGGGCTGCGCGAGCGACACATCGACAGCTACCCGCACCAGTTCAGCGGCGGGCAACGCCAGCGCATCGGCGTGGCGCGCGCGATCGCGATGCAGCCGCGCTTCATCGTGGCCGATGAACCGGTTTCATCGCTGGACGTGAGCATCCAGGCCCAGGTAATCAATCTTCTCGAAGAGTTACAGGCCGAGCTGCAACTCACCTACCTGTTCATCTCACACGACCTGAGCGTCGTGCACCATATCAGCAACCGGGTGGCGGTCATGTATCTGGGGCAGATCGTGGAGGAAGGGCCGACCGACGATCTCTACACCAACCCGCTGCACCCGTATACGCAGGCTTTGCTCGCTGCGATTCCCCACGTGGACAAAGCCAAACGCCGTGAGCGCATCCTGCTCGCAGGCGGCGTGCCTAGCCCGATCCATCCGCCATCGGGCTGCCGTTTCCACCCGCGCTGTCCATCTACGATGGGCCAGATTTGCCAGACGGAGCCGCCACCCATGATCCAGGCCGGAGCGCAGCGGGTGGCGTGCTGGCTGCATCTCAAGTCGGTGTAAAGGATCGTCCTTCCTTTGGCCCCGGGACGCGCGCCGGCAGGGTCGGGCGTCAACGGAAGCTATCCGGCATCGTCAGCCGCAAGCCAACCGGGCAGTGGTCGCTACCCCGCACTTCGGGCAGGATGAAGGCGTCCTCGACGCGGTGGATGACTTCCGCTGCGGCGAAGAAGTAGTCAATGCGCCAGCCAATGTTCCGCTCGCGCGCGCCGCCCCATTGCAGCCACCAGGTATACTGTCCCGCCAGGTCGGGATGGCAGTGGCGGAAGGTATCGACGTAGCCGGCCGCGACCAGCCGATCGAGCCAGGCACGCTCCTCGGGCAGGAAGCCGGTGGTGTTACGGTTCTCCTTCGGCCGCGCCAGATCGATCTCGTGGTGGGCGGTGTTGACGTCGCCGCAGAAGATGACCTGCCTCCCCGCACTGCGCAGCCGCTCGCATAGCGCCAGGAACGCGTCGTAGAACGCCAGTTTGTAGGACACGCGGCTGTGATCGCGGCTTCCGTTGGGGAAGTAACAGTTGATCAGGGTGAAGTCGGGGTAATCGGCGATGATGGTGCGTCCTTCAGCGTCAAATTCGGGGACGCCCAGGCCGAATTGCACGGCTTGTGGCTCGACGCGCGTCAGCAGCGCCGTCCCGCTGTAGCCCTTTTTCTGCTCGGAGCCGTGCCAGAACGCGCGGTAACCCGGCGGATTTCGCAGCTCGGCCGGCAGTTGTTCCGCGGTGCAGCGCGTCTCCTGCAGGCACAGGATGTCCGGTGAAGCTTCGGCCAGCCACGGCAGAAACCCCGAGCGGTACACAGCTCGGGCGCCGTTGACATTCCAGGAGAGCAGCGTGATGCTTGGCATATTGGCGCTATTCTATCGACTCAGGCGCCGGCTGTCAATCACCTCTCATCTCCAATCCGGTGGATTTAGTGATCGTATGCATGGCACTCGTGGCAGTAGTGCGAGGCCTGCTCGTCCGGTTTCTGCTCGCAGGACGAACCCTCGACGAGCGGCACGGGGTAGATCTGGCCTGTGGCCTTCATTGTCAGCACGAGCTGATCGCCTTCCCACCGGACGTTCCCCAGTTTCTCCCCGCGCTCGGTGACCACCACCCGGTCGCCCACCTGGAGGCTGTAGTTGCCGTTGACCTGTGCCTGGCGCAGGGCCACATCGTTCGGATCGGTGATCGTCATGGTCGTGGGCGGCTCGGTCAACGTGCCGTGGCAGGTGCGGCACTGGGTGACCTGGGCATCGGCCTGGTTGCTGTAGATGTTGCCATCACCCATCGCTTCCTGCGCGGTGTGGCAGTCGACGCAGTCCAGCTCCCACTCGCAGCGCGTGTACTGGCCGATGGGCTGGTAGTACTCGGCCAGGCGCTGCGCGGTCGCGTCGGCGGTTGCGGGCGCCGGCAGATCGGTGCGCTCCACGAAGGTCATGCGCGGCAGGTTGTAGTTGCCCCGATTATGGCAGTGATCGCACTGCGTGTAAGGGATGGCGGTGGTCAGGCGGTGCAGGCTGGGGTGGCCCGGCTCGGTGCGCGAGATCGTGGGATCGCCGCCCTTGTACAGCCCGCCGTTGTCGTAGAGCACGTGGCAGGCTGCACACCCGGTCGAACGATAGAAATACGGCTTGGCGATGGGCTGGGCCGAAAGATGACAGGTGAGGCAGTTCACCGCAAACTTCTGGATCGGCTGGAGGTCGTTCGGGCTCACGGCGAAGGCCGCCAGCGCGTCGACGGCCCCCGGCGAATGCGGTTGGTCGCTCTGCACGGCGTTGATGCCCATCTGCGCGATCAGATCGGCCTGCGCGCCGAACGCGTGCCGCACCTGGCTGATGGCCCCGGCGTAGGTCGCCTGCACGCTGCGCGTGACCCGTTGGATGTGGTCGGTTCCGGTGGCCGGATCGCCGCTGTGGCAGTTGGCCCCGCCGCACGCGGCATTGACCACGGACAGATCGGCGGGGTTGCTCCCGCCGTACATCCCGGCGTGGGCCAGGTTGGCGTCCAGCGCCATCCCGTCCCCGCCATGGCAAGTCGTGCAGCCGAACGTCGCCACCGGATGCGAAGGGCTGATCTCTTCGATGCCATCGTGGCAGGTGAGGCACAGCTCCGGCCGATTCGTCAGGGTCGGGATGATCTCCTTGACCGGCGGCTGGCTGGCCTGCCGTCCCCACGCGGCGACGATCACCACGGCCAGCAGGATCGCGGCCGCAGCCACGCCCAGGCTGCCTCGGGCGTTCATCGCAGCAGGCCCCGGAGCGTTAACGCCGTCACCAACGCGGCAATTACCAGAAAGGTGCTCTGCGCGACACGTCCCGTCCACCTCACTCAGCTCCTCGGCCGACAGCGTGTAACGCTTCCGGCCAAGAGACGTCTGGTAGGGGGCACGCAGCTCGCGGTGTTGGAATGCGGTCGCGCACTCGTACGTCCGGTTCCGTGTCGGCACAGATGAAGGCGTCGCCGAAGGGAGGGATACGCCGGTCGAGGTGGCAGTTGGTAGCGCGCGGGCTGATGGAAGGGGCTGCGGCGAAGGCAGCGCGGGCGCCGGCTGCGGCAGGCATCCCGCGAGCAAGATGAGTGCGCACAGCAGCCCCAGGCTGGCCAGCCGTCTCGTCATGCCGGGTTCGGTTTGGGGATTCATAAGCGGCGTAGCTCCTCGTCGAGTGGGTCACAACTCTCTATTCAATACGCCGCGCAGCCGCCAGGAGTTCCGCCGGGCTTTCTTTACCCGATGCCTTCTTCCCAGCCCATGTCCAGTAATTCGCCGGTCAGCATGTAGATCACGCGCTCGCAGATATTCGTCGCGCGGTCGGCGCTCCGTTCCAGGTTGTGGGCCACCATCAGCAGCAGGTTGGCCTGGCGCATTTTCGACGGATCTTGCATGATCAGCGTCATCAGCTCGGCGTACACTTGATCGTACAGCGCGTCAACCGAATCGTCGTCGGGGATGATCGCATGGGCCAGATCCAGGTCTCGCTGCTCATAGGCTTGCAGCGAGCGCCGCAGCATGCCTTGGGCGATCACGGTCATGCGCGGGATGTCGATGAGCGGTTTCATGAGTGGCTCGTCCCCGATGCGAAGGTTGACGCGCGCGATCCCCTTGGCGTAGTCGGCGATCCGTTCCAGCTCGTTGACGATGAACAGGGTCGCGGCTAACGCGCGCATGTCGCCAGCGATAGGACCCTGGGTGGCTATCAGCATCAGCGTGTCGGCCTCGAGGGCATAACGCTTCTCATCAATCGCATGATCGCGCTGAATCAGCGCGTGGGATCCCTGGAAATCCTGTTTCTGGAGGAATGCTACAGATTCTCCCAGGGTTTGTTCTACCACATCGCCCAAAGCCAGGACATTTTTGTGAAGCTGCGCCAGGGACTCCTCAAACATCTTGCGGGTCATGGATCTGTTCTCCCGTAACCGTCTGTTCAGCCAAAACGTCCTGTGACGTAATCTTCCGTGCGTTTGTCCTTCGGCTGCGTGAAGATTTTTCTGGTGTCGTCTACTTCGATGACCGTGCCCGTCTTCTGGCCTTCCATCAGCATCATCATGGCCGTGATATCGGACACGCGCCCGGCTTGCTGCATGTTGTGGGTCACGATGACGATTGTGTAGTTCCTGGTCAGCCAGCGAATGAGGTCTTCGATCTTGAGCGTGGCGACCGGATCAAGGGCGGAGCAAGGCTCATCCATCAGGATCACCTCAGGCTCAACGGCCAACGCGCGAGCGATGCACAGGCGCTGCTGCTGGCCGCCCGAGAGGGCCAAACCGGACTGCTGCAGCTTGTCCTTGACTTCATCCCAAAGCGCTGCAGCGACCAAACTCTGCTCGACGCGCTCCTGTAAAGCCGCGCCGCGCAGTCCAAGCAGGCGAGGGCCATAGGCTACGTTGTCAAAGATGGATTTCGGAAATGGGTTGGGCCGCTGAAAGACCATCCCGACGCGGCGGCGCGTATCGACCACGTCGACGTCTGGCGCCAGGAGGTTTTTGCCGTCCATCAGAACATGCCCCGTCACGCGTGCGCCGGGCACCAGATCGGTCATGCGGTTCAGACTGCGGAGCAGAGTAGACTTGCCGCAACCGGAAGGGCCGATGATCGCCGTTACTTGATTCGCCGGGATATTCAGGGAAACATCGGCAATCGCTTTGAAGTCACGGTAGTAGACAGATAGATTTTGAACGGTGATGCGGCTGTCCGGTTCGCCGGTTGGTTTTCGCCCGTTGCTCGGAGCCAAGATCTTCGGCTTCAGATCCGCCCGTTCCTTTATCTCAAATCGCGTTAGAGTGTCCAACTCTTTCTCCTTGTTTGGCTTTCACCTCTGCGATCAACGAGGCACGATGCCAACCTTTTGCACACGCCACCAGGAGATCAGGCGGGCGAGCACGTTCAAGGCTAACACCAGGACAATGAGCACAAGTGCCGTCGCCCAGGCCTTGGCGCGCCAATCGGCGTAGGGCGAGATGGCGTAAACGAAGATCGTATGCGGCAGGGTGGCAATCGGTTGATCCAGCCGGGTGCTCAAGAACGGATTGCCAAAGGCCGTAAACAGCATGGGGGCAGCCTCGCCGGCAGCGCGCGCAACGGCCAGCATGATACCGGTTATGACGCCGTTGATCGCGGCAGGCAGCATGACGCTCAGCCACGTGCGCCACTCCGGCGCGCCCAGCGCCAACGATGCCTCGCGCAATGAATTGGGCACCAGCTTGAGCATTTCCTCAGTAGTTCGGATGATGATCGGGAGCATGATGAACGATAGCACCAGACCACCGGCCAGTGCCGAAAAGTGCTTCTGCGGCTCGACGATCAAAGCATAGGCGAAGATGCCCATGACGATAGACGGCACGCCCGAGATGACATCGGTGCCGAAACGGACAGTCAGCCCCAGCGGTGTGTTCGGGCGGGTTGCCGCGTACATGGCCACCAGGATCCCGACTGGGGCCGCCACCAGGATGCCCAGGCCAACGGTGATGGCCGAGCCCAGCAGTGAGTTCAGGATGCCGCCGCCGGGCACGCCGACCGGGGTAGGCAGGCTGACGAAAAAGCTCGGTGTCAGCGCAGGAATGGCCTGACGCAAAACATACACCAGGATCCAAATCAACGGCACGATTGCGAGCGCCACCGCCACGCTGCACAATGCCAGCATGATGGTGTTGTTCGCCTTGCGCCAGGTCAGCCGCCGACCAGCGGCCGTGCTGCTACCGGAGAATCCCTGTCCCCCAAGCCCTGTATATGTGCTCATGAGCGTCCCTCCGTGGCGGTCCCACGCGCCACGCGCCAGATCAGCAACCGTGCCAGGAGGTTGATCAACAGTGTCAGGATAAAGAGGATCAGCCCGATCTCGATCAAGGCGTGAAGGTATAGATCGTAAGTTGCCTCGGCAAACTCATTAGCGATGATGGATGCCATCGTATAGCCCGGATGCAGCAGGGATGCAGAAGCGTCCAGGTTGTTGCCGATGACCATCGTCACGGCTATCGTTTCGCCCAAGGCGCGACCAAGGCCCAGGATTACGGCGCCCAGCAGGCCGGAAAGGCCATAAGGCACCAGGACCTGGTAGATTGTTTCCCATTGTGTCGCGCCCAAAGCCAGGGCGGCTTCACGCTGCGACGAAGGCACCGCGCGGAACACATCCCGGCTGACGGCCGAAATGGTAGGCAGGATCATAATGGCCAGCACGAGCGAGGCTGCCAGCCGGCTCGGTCCGAACACCGGCCCAGCAAATATGGGCAGAAAGCCGAGCGTCCCGTTCAACCCTTGGGCGAGTGGCTTAACGAAGGACGGGATGAAAGCGAACAGCCCCCATAGGCCGTAGACGACGCTGGGCACAGCAGCGAGCAGCTCGACCAGGAACCCTAGCGGTTGGCGTAACTGCTGGGGTGCCAGCTCGGACAGAAAGATGGCTATGCCCAGGCTGAGCGGTATGGCGATGATCAGTGCCACAGCAGCGGTGACCAGGGTGCCGGTGATGAAAGGCAACGCACCGAAGATCTGGGTGATCGCCGGATCCCAGGTTGTCGTAGTCAGAAAAGCCAGGCCGAACGCCTGTCGGGATAATGCGGAGTTCTGCCACAGCTTGACGCCGATGGCCAATACCAGCGCCAGCACCGCAAGGGCAGCGGTCGCATTGAGTACCAGGAAGAGGCGATCTCCATGACGCCATGTCTGGCTCAAGCGGGCAAGCGGTGAAGTGCGCCGTTCGGCGCGCGAGATAGCAGTCATAAAGCCGTCTCCAGGACGAAGAGCGAACACAGAACAACGAAGGATGACCGGTGGTTGATCCACCACGACACCCTTCGTCATTCAACGAACGTCAATGGTACATTTAGTTGCCGAGCGGCTTCCCCTGGCAGGTGATAGCGCCGACCTTGTCCAGCACCTTGGCGCGGACAGTATCAGGCAAAGGCACATACTCCAGATCGGTGGCAGACTGGGTGCCGTTCTTTAGCGCCCAATTGATGAAGTTCGCGAGCTTCTGAGCCTTGGCGCAGTCCTGCTGGTCCATGTACACGAGCAAGTAGGTATAGCCGGCGATCGGCCATGAGTCCTTGCCCGGCGCATTCACGATCGACCGGGCGAGCGTGTCGGGCATTTCGCCGCCAAAATCAGACATGGCGTTTTGGGTGCTGTCTATCGATGCCGTTACAGGGGTGCCGGCTGCGTTGATGAGTTGGGCCATCGGCATCTTGTTCTGCTGGGCGTAGGCCAGCTCAACGTAACCCAGCGCGCCATCATTCTGAGCAACCGTGCCTGCCACACCCTCGTTGCCCTTGCCGCCCAGACCGACCGGCCATTGCACCGATGTGTTATTGCCGACCGTGGTCTTCCACTCATCACTCACTGACGACAGATAATCGGTAAAGATAAAGGTTGTGCCAGACCCGTCGGACCGGTGGACTACGATGATGTCCTTGGAGGGCAGTGTGGCGCTCAAGGTCGGGTTGAGCTTGACGATGGCAGGGTCATTCCATTTCGTGATCTTGCCCAGGAAGATGTCTGCCAGGGTCTGGCTGTCGAGAACGATGCCGCCCTTGACGTCATTGAGTTCCTTGACGTTATACACGGGCACCACTGCGCCGGCCACCGTCGGCAACATCTGAAGGCCGGGGGCCGCCTTGAGCTGATCTGCGGTGAGGATGGCGTCGGAAGCGCCGAAGTCGACGGTCTTAGCTGTAATCTGCTTGATGCCGCCGCCCGAGCCGATAGATTGATAGTTGAACTTCACGCTAGGATCGACGAACGCGTAGTCATAAAACCAGCGCGAATAGAGCGGGAAGGGGAAAGTGGCGCCCGCGCCGCTCATATCGATCGCACCGGGTTGAGCCTTTGCTTGGGCTGAATCAGGTGTCGGGGTGGCAGAGTTCTCCGCCGCCTGGGCAGCAACTTGCCCCCCCGTCTGTGAGGCCGGGGCAGCACAGGCCGACAGGGCTATCCCCACTATCAACAACAGGAAAACAAGGGCGTTGAATTTCTTGACGAACACAGTGCATCCTCCTTCAGATTGGATGATTGAGAATTCAGGTTTCTTTCGCGAGGGAAGCTGCGTTTTCTCATCACCGCACTGCCCACGAGAAGACGTCCTATTCACGTGGGGCACTATAAGGTCCCTTTATTAACGCCGCGTTGCGCGTGTTCTAACGGATTGTTATCTGCATGCTAAGATTTCATAACAACTTCGACCGCGCTGAATGGCCTAGTGCGATCTGCGCCGAAAAGCCCTTGGCGAGCCGTCCGGGCTGCGCGAAGATGGAGATGAAGTTGGAGGCCGTGCACAGCAAAGCGCGCGAAGCTCCGCGGCCTGCGGAAAGTGAGGGTGCATCCATGATGAGTGGCTGGGGTTGGGGCATGGGCCTCTTGGGTGGTTTGGGCATGCTCCTGTTCTGGGGGCTGATTATCGGCCTGGTGGTGTGGTTGGTCGTGACGCTGACGCGTTCAGGCCAGAGCGGAACGAGCCACAGCGCGCAGCCTGACACTGCGCTGGAAACGCTGCGCCGCCGGCTGGCGGCCGGCGAGATCACGCCGCAGGAATTTGATGCGCTGCGGCAGAAGCTGGGTGTTTAAAACGAACGCGGCTGCGACGATCCAATTGATCGGCGCAGCCGCGTTCGCGTGAATGGACGTCGTCAGCTTGAGAACGTCAGGGGTTGCGGTGAAGACCGGTGTGCGTGGCCAGATCATTTCCAGGAGGCCGGTACTCCTGCTCGTCGTGTGCTGCCTGGTGCCGCTGATGGCGCTCGCTGCGGTGCTCTATCTGGCTGCGCCGATATGGCTCGTGGCTCCTGTCGGACTGCTGGCAGTGGTGCTGCTCGCCCGCCGCCTGATGGAGCTGCTGGATGCCGACGACAGGCCTGGCACGTCGCACGATTTTCCGGTGCGCTGAGAGTATTCGACGTTAACTTGATCCGCTGGTGAAGGCGATCGAGTGGACGTATTGTCAGGTTTCACACAAGATTCGGTAAGCGGAGGTATGACCATGTCGGAAACGACACGAGTTTTCGGACGAAACGGCATGCGGTTCGCTGACCCGCCCCTGGCCAACGCGCTCTTCAACGGCGTGGGATGGGCCTGGCTGTGGCTGCCGATCCGCCTGTACCTGGGTTACACCTGGCTGACCTCGGGCCTGGGCAAGCTATCCAATCCGGCCTGGGTGCAGACTGGCGCGGCTTTGAAAGGTTTTTGGGAACGCGCCGCGGCGATCCCGGATGCGCCCGCGCGCCCGGCAATTGCGTTCGACTGGTACCGGACGTTTATCCAGGCTTTGCTGGACAGCGGTCACTACGTCTGGTTCGCCAAGCTGGTGACGGGGGCGGAGCTCCTGATCGGCATTGCGCTGATCCTGGGCGCCTTCACTGGCATCGCGGCCTTCTTCGGAGGTTTCATGAATTGGAACTTCATGATGGCCGGCAGTGCCAGCACCAATCCGTTGTTGTTCGTCTTCGCTGTTCTACTGATCCTGGCCTGGAAGACGGCTGGCTGGTGGGGGCTGGATCGCTGGGCCTTGCCACTGCTCGGCACGCCGTGGAGCCCCGGCGCTGCTTTCAACAAAAAGTCGATGACAGCGACTCAGCAACGCACCTCGAGTTAGATTTCGAAGTATCGGTCATTGCATCACGCCGGACCATGCTGCTGAGGAAGATGCTATGGCGGTAACCGCTGCCGAACGTTCACCTGCGTCAAACGCCCTGACCAGGACCCTGGATCGCCTGGGCCAGGGCTTGCTCCGGCACTGGCTGCTCTTCGTCGGCCTGACGCTGGGCATCTGGACATCCTTGCCCTGGCTGGCGCCGATTTTCATGCGCCTCGGCTGGGAGAGGCCGGCCCGGCTGATCTATGCGGTTTACAGCCTGTTCTGCCACCAACTGCCGGAGCGCTCGTGGTTCCTGTTCGGTCCGCACTTCACGCCATCGCTGGCCGAAATCCAGGCGGCGAGCGGCGCCGACTTCTTCGCGCTGCGCCATTTCCTCGGCACGCCGGCCATGGGCTGGAAGCTGGCGTGGAGCGACCGCATGGTGAGCTTCTACGGCGGTTGGTTCCTGTTCGCGCTGCTCTACGGCCTGCTGCGCGGCCGCGCGCGTGGGCTGCGCCCCATCGGCCGGGGACTGCGCTGGCAGACAGCCTTGATGCTGATGTTGCCGATGGCGGTGGATGGCATCATGCACATGATCAGCGACCTGTGGGGTGTGACCGGTGGCTTTCGGCAGAGCAACGCCTGGCTGGTTGCCCTGACCGGCAATTTGCTGCCGCCGACATTCTACGCGGGGGATGCGTGGGGCTCGCTCAACTCCGTGGCGCGCCTGGTCACCGGCCTGCTGGCCGCGTTTGGCCTGATCTTCTGGCTGTTGCCCCTTGTGGGTCGCACTCTGCGGACCGCTAACTCGTCAGTGAGTGCGACGCAGTGGTCTTGAGTGGTCTTGAAGGAAAGCACGCCAATGGCTACCAGCACAAAGTACATCCCCGCCCTCCAGTTTGATTGGTTGACACCGGTCTACGACCCGGTGCTGCGCCGGATGCTGCCCGAGATCGCGCTCAAGCAACGGCTGATCGCCCAGGCGCAAATCGCCGACGGTCAGCGCGTGCTCGATTTGGGTGCGGGCACGGGCACACTGACGATCATGATCAAGCAAGCGTGTCCTGGCGCCAGTGTCGTGGGCCTCGACGGTGACCCCACAATACTCGCACTGGCGCGGCAGAAAGCGGCGGCCGCCGGTGTGGCGGTCCGCTTCGACCAGGGATCGGCGACCGCCTTGCCGTATGGTGATGGCACATTCGACCGCATCCTGTCCAGCCTGGTGCTGCATCACCTGACCACCGAAGATAAGGGGCGCGCGTTGCGCGAAATGTGGCGGATCCTGCAACCCGGCGGTGAGCTCCACATCCTCGACTTCGGCCCGCCGCAAAACACCCTGGCCTGGCTGATCTCCCTGGTCTTTCGGCGCCTGGAACGGACGGCCGATAATATCGCGGGCCGGCTGCTGGGGATGTTTCGCCAGGCCGGTTTCTCCGCGGTGGAGCAAACCGCGCAGCACCTGACGACTATCGGCACGTTGGCGCTGTACCGGGGTCGGAAGTGACCCCCTGGACAGCGCAAATCACTCAACAGAAAGGAGTCTCGCGATGGTTAAAGATCCCGTGTGTGGCATGGACGTAGATCCCAAGAAGGCCGCCGGCCAGTCTGAGTATCAGGGACAGACGTACTACTTCTGCTCGGCCGGCTGCAAGAAGGCGTTCGACAAGGAGCCGGCCAGGTATGCCGGCAAGGCAGAAGGATATCGCGCTCACGCCCACTAGCAGCGGCCGGAGAGGACTGGTCGAGTGGGCCCGTATAGCTCACGCCAGCCACTCGCTACGCTGAATTTTGGCAGGCAAGTATCGCAGCAGCAGGTGAGGTACGACGGATGGTGTGGGCCTGCAATTTGGACAACAGGAGCGCGGCTTACTGGATCTGATCCAGGTTCATGCTATATTCCAGGATGGATTTGAGTGTGAACCGGGGTTGATACATCTGATGATACGACATTGCTTCTGTCTGGGGCGAGGGCGGTAGCCGACCTCGTCTTCAGCCATAACTGACAAGCTTTCTGGGACGAACGACGGCAAAGCCCTCGCGTTAAGCGCGACTGCGGCGTATGCCGTCGTTTTGTTTTGTCTATCAGCCAGCGCATTTCGTTACTTTGGAGAGAAGAACATGACTGCTAAAGCTTCTAACCGCCTGGTCGATCATTCGGCTATTCGGGTCAACCAGGCTTTCATCATCGGGCTATCGCTCCTGACCTTCGTGCTCAACAGCCCGGTGATCGCGGCCTTTGTGGCCGCGGTGATGCTCGTGGGAACCGCCTGGCCGAAGTTGGCTTTGTTTCAAGCCTTCTACCGCGGCATTCTCAAGCCCTCCGGTGTAGTGAAGCCGGACGTCATCGAAGATAACCCGGAGCCGCATCGCTTCGCCCAGGGGTTCGGTGGGACGGTGTTGGCTTTAGGGCTGCTCGCGCTGCTCCTCGGCCAACCTATTCTCGGATGGGCGCTGGTCTGGCTGGTGATCGCGCTGGCCGGCCTCAACCTGTTTCTGGGATTCTGCGCGGGGTGCTTCGTCTACTATCAGCTAAACCGGCTGGGCGTGCCGGGCTTCCGCTATAGCCCCATCCGGCGCGGGTAACCTGTGCTCGAACGTCTCGTGATCGCCCTGATGCTTGCGCTGCTGGGCATTGGCATCTTCGCCCTCTTCAGGCTCAGCCACATGCGCCGCGCTAGCCGGGCCACGACAGCCCTTGGCAAGCCGGCAATCTTATACTTCCGCACCGACACCTGCGCGCCATGCGTCACCCAGGGGCGCTTCCTCCAACAACTCCAGGCGGAGTTCGGGGATCGAATCGCCATCGAAAAGGTGGATGCGGATGCCGAATTCGAGAAGGCTGAACGCTACGGAGTCTTTACCGTACCCACCACGCTGATCGTGGATCCGGCAGGCGTGGTCCGGCACGCCAACTACGGGCTGGCGGACCCGCGCAAGCTGGCCCACCAGTTGAGGACCGTCGAGCTGGATGGTGGCCGGTAGCTTGAATTCTTCAGGCGAGTTGATTTGCTCGGCCACCCACAGCCAGTTCGCCATCAACCCCGCGATCTCCTCAGGCTCTTGACAAACCGGGGAATCTGGCATAGTATTGCGTATGTCTTTCGCAAAGCTTTCGCCAGCCTTTCGCTTTGAGGTGTAAATGACGGCATTTGACCGGCGCACGGCCATTCTCGGCTATCTGCAGCGGCACGGACGAGCCAGCACGCGTGAGCTCAGCCGGCAGTTCGGCGTGAGCGAGGTCACCATCCGCACCGATCTGATGGCGCTTCAGGAAAGCGGCTGGCTGGATCGTCGACACGGGGGCGCCGAGGTGACCCCGCGCACCGTTGACGAGCAGCCATTCGACCAGCGGCGAGGACAGCATGGCCGCGAAAAGGCCAGGATCGCGGCCGCGGCCGCGGCGCTTGTGCGCCCCGGCGATCACGTCGTGCTTGACGGCAGCACCACCGCCTTTCAACTGGCCCTCGAGCTGCGCGGCGTGAACGGTCTGACGGTGATCACCAACAACCTGAAGGTGGCAGAGGCGCTGGCCGAGAACTCGGGCCTGGAAGTGCTGTTGATCGGCGGGGTCGTGCGCGGAGGGACGTGGAGCACGGTAGGGGTGCTGGCCGAGGAGATGCTGACCAAGCTGCACGCGAGCCAGGGTTTCTACGGTGCGGCCGGCTTTACCATCGACCGCGGGCTCACCGATGCCGACACGCGTGAGGCGCAGATCAAGCGCGCGCTGGTGGCGGCTGCCGGACGGGTCAACGTCCTGCTCGACTCGTCGAAATTCGGGCAACAGGCGCTCCTCACCTTCGCCCAGCTCTCCCAGGTGCACCGGGTGATCACGGATCGGGAGCCACCGCCCGAATATACCGACGCCCTGCGGAGCGCGGGCGCCGAGATCATCATTGCCTGAACAGGAACAAGACCGGGAGGATCTGATGTACTCTGAAACTGTCACCGCAACCGCATACACGAGCGTTCAAATGACCTCGCTCGAACGGGTGTTGGCCGTCCTGCAACATCGCGAGCCGGATCGGGTTCCGCACTTCGAATGGGTCATCGAACGGGGGGTCATCACGGCGCTGACCGGGGGTGGGACTTACTGGGATCTGGTGGAGCTATTTGACATCGACGCTGTGATCGTGGCGCCCGCCTACCGGAAGCAGACGATCGAGGGCGGACTGGTGCTCGACGAGTGGAACTCGGTGCGCACGATCGGCCACGACGATTACGCGCTCGTTGTGGAGGACCGTGTGCCTGTTAAAGACGAGGCCAGCCTCGCGGCCTGGCGGGCACCGGACCCGAACGATCCTTTCCGCTATGTGCCGATACAACGGGCCGTCGAACGTTTCGGGGGCCGGCGGGCGATCATTCTTCAGATGCGCGACGTGTGGTCAGGCGTGCGCGACTACATGGGCTACGAGCAGGCCCTGGTCAACATGATCGAGCAGCCGGATCTGGTTGTAGCAGTGGTCGAGCGGTGTGTCGACCATTACATCCAGGTGATCCGGCAGGCCGCGGAGCTGGGGGTGAACATCGTCTTCTCAGGCGATGACATCGCCGATACGCGCGGCCCTTTGTTCTCCCCACGTCTGTGGCAAAAGCTGCTTCTGCCACACTACCGTCGTCTGGTCGCCGCGATCCATGACGCCGGCCTGTATCATTGGAAACACAGCGACGGCAATCTCTACCCGTTTCTCGACAGCATCGTGGAAGCCGGCACTGACGGCATTGATCCGATCGACCCGATGGGCGGCATGGACCTGGCGGTAGTCAAGGCCAGGTACGGCAGCCGGGTCGCCATCAAAGGCAACGTGGATCAGGTTGAGCTGTTAGCCCAGGGGCCTGCCGAAGCGGTGGTGGAAAGCGTGAAGGCCTGCATTCGCGCTGCGGGAGCGGGCGGGGGGTATGTTTGTTCATCCAGCAACTCAATTCACTCGGGGGTCAATCCCGAGCTGTACCGCGTGATGGTCGATGCGATCCATCGCTACGGCCGTTATCCGTTGGACATGTCGCTGCTGGCTCCGGCGGAGTAACGGGCCCATAAGTGTCACGTGATCGTCGATCAAAGGCGAGAAGGGGGTATGTGTGAAGACACCGGCATTGTTGAAGGTTGATGCGGCGCGCGCCAGACTGATGCGATACGATACCGCTGAGATCCTGACGCGCCTGTTCTTTCTCGAACGGTCCCTGATCCTCTCCCAGGCCGGTTGGGCGCCCACGGTCACTTCGCTCGACGCGAAGGGCGTGCTGGCTCGCAGCCTGTGGGAAGCCTCTGTGGCGGCCGATGCGTTCCGTAACCGGGTGTTCGAGCTGCGTTATCCCAGCCGGCTGATAGCTCCC
>Ga0172375_10002555_pt1 | contig 28262 bp, 31 predicted proteins | sample LakKiv1m_FD_114537 | JGI IMG/M metagenome (GOLD analysis project Ga0172375, IMG submission 114537) | Freshwater microbial communities from Kabuno Bay, South-Kivu, Congo - kab_092012_11.1m | ecosystem: Environmental > Aquatic > Freshwater > Lake | place: Democratic Republic of the Congo... | reverse complement strand
CCTTTTAAATTCCCGCTGAACGCGACACGGCCGCTGATGCCGGCAAACCTTCTCGTAAGCGGCTTAAGATTGGCCAGGTCCACGTTCCCTCTAAAGCCGATATCCGCTTTCTCGTCAAGATCGGCATTCCCGAAAACCGAGATGCTGGAATCGCCGTTCTCGATAACAGCATTCTTTATGTGCAGCTTATTCTCTTTTAGTTGGAGCGAGGCTTTTGCCGACCTTATCTTTTCGCCGGAGAGGACCGCATCCCTTATTTCCATCTCGCAAGAAATGTCCAGCTCTTTCAGTATCTCAGAGATCTTCTTATCCCTGCCGGGGACCCCTTTTATGGAGACGTCCAGATCAAGAGACCCCCTGTTCTCCTCCCTTTCAGAAGGCAAATATTTTTCTATGATCCCGAAATCGGACAGGCGCGCGTTTTTTGTCCTTATCCTGATAGAGGAAGCCGCATCCCTGGCAAGCCTTCCGTCTGCTTCTATGTTGGAGCCGCCGGCAGATAAGATGAACTTTTGCACTTCAAAAACATTATTTTTGAGCGACGCCGCAACCTCGGCCGAAGTTATGCCCTGGGCGGATATCCTTGCGTCCGATATTTTTATCTTCGCGTCGAACTCGATATTTTTGAAGGGCCGTTCTATAAGCGAACCGTCGATCCTGCCGGAAATGCTGCCGTCAAGCTCATTCAGTCTTCCGCGGATCCCGTCCAAAAGATAATTGTTGTCCATCGGGAAATTTTTTGCTGAAACATTCAATTCGAACCTGAGGTCCTTATCAACGGCCCCAGCTGCGGACAATTTTGACTGTCCCTTAAAAAGCTCGGCCGATGTTATTTTAATATTCCCGTTCTCGATCTCAACCTGCGCCTTAACCCCGTCGGCAGCCTGACCCAGGATCAGGCCGTTTGAAAGCACGGCTTCAAGATCGATGCCGGTCCTTTTCCCGTCGCCAAAGATCACGACAGATCCGCTGCCCCGGCCTTGCGTTCCCTCAAGTCCTCCAAAAGCCTGCCTGAGGTCGACATTGGAAAAATATAGTTCCGTAGCGACCGTTTGCCCGTTCTTTGAAAATTTCACGCCGGTGCGGCACTTCACTTTTCCTCCGCAAAAGACGGCATCTATCGTATCCAGATCGAATTTTTTACCGGTCAAAGAAATACCCAGGCCGCTTGAGACCGGACGTCCGAAAAGCTTTGCCTGCAGGATCCGGACCCTGCCTTTTATCATCGTTTCCGGAGGGGTCCTTATGTCGAGGTCGACCGCCATTTTTCCGTCGATGTCAACGTCCTTTACGACCGGCAGGGCAAGGTAATCGGCCCACGGCTTGATACCGAGACCCGCTCCGGAAACTTTTATCTGCGCCGCATTGGTTTTCAGGTTTATCGCGCCCTGAGACTTTACGGGTGAGCCGTCCGACAGGCAGCTGATATCGTAAAAGATCCTGTCCTTCTTTCTCAGGTCGGCAGTCCCGTCCAGGTCAGTGAACCTCGAAGAAAAGACCTTCCTCAAAGGCTCCGGGCCGAACCCGGCATGATCAACAAAATTCACCGTGCCGTCCTTTATCAGGACTTTCCCTCTGAACGGAGGAGGCGGCGCCCCTCCTCCTCCCGGGTCCAGAACTTTGGCCAGGTTCCATGAACCGTCCTTTTCATGTTCCAGATAAACGTCGGGCCGGTAGACCTCTATCCTGCCTACCGCTGAAATCACGTCCCTGGCCGCGATGATCCTCAGCACGTTGAAATGCACCTTCGCCTTTTTTATCGTGATAACGGCCCCTTTTGAAAGGTGTTTGTATTTTGCGATCCTGATATCGTTCAAGACCACGGACGTCGGGGTCAGGCCGTTGACCGAACCGACGGTGACCTCTCTGGCCAGCATGGCGGACGCCTGTTTTGATATCTCCGCTTTTAAATTTGAATAGACGGGATTATCGATATTGAAGAACGGGATGCTTTGCGCACAGGAAAACATCAGTGAAAACAAAAGAATTCCGCAACAAATCTTTCTGATCATTAGAAAAATTATATCACCTAATATATTTCGCGGAAAGGAAATTTTTTTGGGCTATAAAAGGCTTATTTGTGAAGTTGTTTGCGGCGGTTCATATTGGCCTTTTGCCTGCGGAGGTTTTTTTCCTATATGTTCATACGCCGGACCGGTGAGGACCCTGCCTTTTTGCGTCCGGTCAAGAAATCCGATCTGCATCAGGTACGGTTCATACACGTCCTCTATGGTCCCGGGGTCCTCGCAAATTGAAGCGGACAAAGTGTCAAGGCCCACAGGTCCGCCCGAATATTTTTCTGCGATCGTAAGAAGGAGCTTGCGGTCGGTCCTGTCCAGTCCCAGCTCGTCCACATCAAGGTGCTTAAGCGCGGAGGCCGCGACCTCCTTTGTGATCGACCCTCCTGCCTTTACCTGCGACCAGTCCCTCACCCTGCGCAGAAGCCTGTTGGCGATCCTGGGAGTTCCCCTTGCTCTTTTTGCTATCGCAAGGGCGCCGTCCTTATCGACATTGACGCCAAGGACCTCGGAAGCGGAGATTATTATTTTCTGCAGTTCTTCCGCTTTGTAAAATTCAAGCCTGCTGATGAGGCCGAACCTGTCGCGGAGCGGCCCTGTGAGCAGCCCGGCCCTTGTCGTAGCTCCTATCAGGGTGAACTTCGGAAGCTCAAGCCTGATCGATCTGGCGCTGGGCCCTTTCCCTATGACAATATCAAGCCCAAAGTCTTCCATCGCGGGGTACAGTATCTCTTCCACCACCCTGTTCAGGCGGTGGATCTCATCGATAAAAAGTATGTCATGCTCGGAAAGGTTGGTAAGGATCGCGGCAAGGTCTCCCGGCCGCTCGATCGTGGGGCCGGAAGTCACTTTTATCCCGACGCCCATTTCATTGGCGATGATATTTGCAAGGGTGGTCTTCCCGAGGCCTGGAGGGCCGTAAAGAAGGATATGCTCGAGGGTTTCGCCGCGTTTTTTTGCGGCATCCATCAGGATGACAATGCTTTCCTTGATCCTGTCCTGGCCTATATAGTTGCCGAGCTTTTTCGGCCGCAGGCCGTTAAAAGCGCTGTCCTCTTCGCTCCTCTCCAGCGTGACTACCCGGCCTTCTTCCCCGTTTTTCATAGCTAAAGTCTAACACAACTCCGCAATAATGACTAACTATCCGCCTTCGTAAAGCCTTTTGTACTGCCAGTAGCTTTCAAGCACTTTTTTGACGTAGAGTTTTGTTTCTTTGAACGGGATATTTTCGACGAACTCGTCGATGTCGGAATATTCAAGCCCGCTCAGCCATTTATCCACGTTCCCCGCCCCGCCGTTATAAGAAGCGAGCGCCAGGTGCTTGTCGCCCCCGAACCTTTTTAAAAGGAGCGATAGATAATAAACGCCCATCCTGATATTAAGGGCCGGATTGCTCAGGCTGGAGGCCCTGTAAGGCCGGAGTTCCAGTTTTTTGGCAAGGCCCCTGCCCGTCCGCGGCATTATCTGCGACAGCCCTCTTGCCTTGGCCCTTGAGACCGCCTTGGGGTCGAACCTGCTTTCCTCCCTTATCAAAGCGAACATCAGGTACGGGTCCACCCCGTACTTTCGTGAAAAAATGAAGACCTGGTCTTTAAAAGCTTTCGGGTAGGCCAGGTTCATCGCCAGGTATTTTTCCGGGTCGATGTCGGTGGAATAAAAATCCCACTCTCGCTGCGCCTCCAGCGTCTTTATCGAATGCCTGTAGTTCTTCTGCGCGTTCTGTGCCAGCGAAAGGCAGAGCTTTCCGAGCCTGGAGAGCGCGGCATCCTGCGAGAACGAAACCATGGCCGCAGCCTCGGTCTTTGCCTCTTCAAAAAGGCCAAGGCCCGCCAGTTCCCTGAACTTTTCAAAATGAACATCTCCTGCCGAAAACTCGCTCAATTCGGGAAGAACAAGGCCGGAAGCGGGGACGCTTGGGACCTTCTGATCAAGCGTCTGGCAGGCCCTCATCCCGTAATAGGTGTACGGATAATATCCCGCCAGGTACTCGAGCAGTTTTTCGGCCTCATACGGCATTCCCGCTTTCTGCGCGCTTTTTGCTCTCCAGTAAACGCACTTTGCCACCAGCCGCGGATCGGCCTCGTCGGGGCACTGCCCGAACTTATCGAACGCTTCCAGGCGGTCGCCGTTCTTATAAAGGGAAAAACCTTCCTTCCAGATGCTGTCGGCTGTGTCGTCGGGAGAACTCTTGATCGATGACAGGGCCCTGGCCGCGCTGTCTGCCGCATCTTTTGAGAACTTCCAGATATCGCACGAAAGAGAGGAATTAAAAGCGGCCGCCGCTCCCGCCAGGTCGCCCCTTGCCGCGCAGAGGCGGCCCAATCTCTGATAGGACTTGCCCGTCAGGACGCTGCAGGGAAAGTCCGAAATTATCTGTCTGTATTCTTCCTCCGCCCCTTCCCTGTTTCCGGAATCTTCCAGTGCGGTCGCAAGCTTGAAGGCGGCGTGGTCGTTTAGGATATACCTCTCATCGGCGGCAAGGGGCGCCAGAAGGTCCACCGCCTGCTGGTATTTTTCCTTTTTTATCAGCAAAACGGCTTTTTTCAGGTCCGTTGAGCCGGGAGAAAGGGCCAGGGCGGCTCCTGAAAGCAGGACAACGGCCGCTGCAAAGACAAGGAACCTTTTCATTGGAATATATTTTACCACTAAGAGGCGGTTTTGTTGATGGGCGCGTACTTGAGCATGAGCTTTTTCGGTCCCGCATTGAAAAAAAGGACGTCCAAGGTGAGGTCCTCTCCGACCCCTTCTATCTTCATCACCTCGCCGCTCCCCCACTTTGGATGGCTGATCATATCCCCGATATTGTAGAGCCCGTCAAAGTTCTGTGAAACCTTTATTTCCGTGACCTCGTTTGAGCTGTCGTACGTTCTTTCATCCGTAAGTTCTGGCGGTATTTCCTCAAGAAATCTCGACGGCCCGTTGCACCACGACTCTCCGAACAGCAGCCTTTCCTCCGCGTGGCAAAGATAGAGTTTTTCCCTGGCGCGCGTTACGGCTACATATGCAAGACGCCTTTCCTCTTCCAGCTCTTTCGGCTCGAACATCGAGCGGAAATGGGGGAATATCCCTTCTTCAAGCCCGGCAATGAAAACGACCTTGAATTCAAGCCCTTTTGCCGCATGCGCGGTCATCAGGATAGTGAAAGGTTTTGATGTGTCCGTGGTGTCCATGTCCGTGACAAGAGAAATGTGCGCAAGAAAATCCCCGAGCGCGGTCTCATCGGCGTTCTTCTGGTATTCAAGTACGACTGTTTGGAACTCTTTAAGGTTCTCTATGCGCGAAAGGGCTTCTTCGCTTCCTTCCGCCTCAAGGTCCTTGATTATCCTGGTCTTTTCAAAAATACCGGAGACCAGTTCCGATGCGGCAACATCATTTGAAAGGGCCTGGAAATAGATGATCTGGCAGTACAGCGCCTTCAGGGCTGTTTTCGCTCTTTTGGGAACATCACATTCTTCTATCCTTCCGAGCATCTCAAAGAACATAAGTTTTCTCTCGGACGCTTCTTTTTCTATTTTCCCTATTGTAGTCTTTCCCACACCGTCCGTCATAAAACCGATGACGCGCAAAAGGCTGAGAGAGTCTGCAGGGTTAAAAATGACCCTGAGTAGGGCCAGCAGGTCTTTTATCTCTTTTCTTTCGTAGAACCGAAAACCGCTGATTATTTTATACGGAATGCCGGCAGAAAGCAGGGTTTCCTCTATCACGCGCGACTGGGCATTTGTCCGGTAAAGTATCGCAATATCGTTCAGCGCATATTTTTTTGCGAGCTCCTGTATTTCACCGGTTATAAAAAGAGCCTCGTCCCTTTCGTCCCTTGCCAGGTAATTGACCGCCTTTTCGCCCTGCCCAGAGGAAGTCCAAAGCTTTTTCGTCTGCCGGAGCGCGTTGTTCTTTATTATATTGTTGGCGGAATCCAGTATGTTCTGCGTTGATCTGTAATTTTGCTCCAGTTTGAAAATATGCGCACTCGGATAGTCTTTTTCAAAATCCAGAATATTTCTTATGTCCGCGCCCCGGAACCCGTAAATGCTCTGGTCGTCGTCCCCCACAACGCAGATGTTCTTGTCAGGCCCTGTCAAAAGCCTTGTTATCATGTACTGAGCGTGGTTGGTATCCTGATATTCATCCACATTTATATATTTGAACTTTGACTGATAGCCCCGCCTGACGCTTTCATACTCCGATAACAGTTTGACCGCGTACATAAGCATATCGTCAAAATCGAGAGCGTTGTTCTCTTTCAGTTTGGCCTGATACAGGGTGTAGCACTGGGAGACTTTTTCCTCCCAAAGATCGGAAACGTTCTTCGCGTACTGCTCCGGACCTATCAATTCGTTCTTTGCCCGGCTTACGGAATCGAGCATCGCTCCCGGCTTGTATCTCTTATCATCAAGATTGAGCTCTTTTATAACCCTTTTCATCAAAGCTTTTTGATCGTCGGAATCAAAAATAACGAAATTCTTCCCCCAGCCGAGCTTGTCTATATCGCGGCGGAGTATCCTGCCGCAGATGGAGTGGAAAGTGCCGACCCACATGTCGCGGCTCATTATGCCGACAAGTTTTTGTAGGCGATGTTTAAGCTCGTCTGCAGCTTTATTTGTAAAAGTAACCGCAAGGATATTTGCGGCGGGAACGCTCTTTTCTTTAATGAGATAAGCGATCCTGTGAGTTAAAACTCTTGTTTTTCCGGACCCGGCGCCTGCGATTATAAGGACAGGCCCTTCAGTGCACAGGACCGCCTCTTTTTGCTTTTCATTGAGGGATTTTAAGATCGCCATGGATGTAAATTATATCATGCTATAATTTCCCCATGTCCCAGCTGCGTCAGAACCCAGCCACCAAAGAGTGGGTGATAATCGCAAAAGAAAGGGCCAAGAGACCCGAGGACTTCACAACGGCAAAAGCTCCCGAAGTGTTCCCCGAATACGACCCCAAATGCCCTTTCTGCCCGGGGAATGAAGGCCAGACGCCGAAGGAAATTTTCGAGTACAGGCCTTTCGGGACAAAACCCGGGACCCCCGGCTGGTGGCTTCGCGTCGTTCCTAATAAATTCGCGGCCCTTGAGGACAGGGACGGAGAAGTGCTCGAGAGAAAAAAAGAAAAGGATTTTTTCAGGTACATGGACGGCGTGGGGCTGCACGAAGTGCTCGTCGAGTGCCCGAGGCATGACCTGCACCTCGCGGTGATCGACCAGACCCAGGCCGAGGAGATATTTCTTGCTTACAGGCAAAGATATATCGAGCTCAGTAAAGATCCGCGTTTTGAGATAATCAAGATCTTCAAGAACCACGGCAAAAGCGCCGGCACGTCCCTTCAGCACCCCCACTCTCAGATCATCGCTGCCCCTGTCACTCCGACACATATAAGGTACCGCCTGGAAGAGGCGATGCGCTACTACGACGACGAGGGAAGCTGCGTGTTCTGCGACATGATAAAGAAAGAAAAGGAGGATTCCGAGCGACTGGTGATGGAGACCGACAACTTCATCTGTTTTGAGCCCTTCGCCTCACGGTCGCCCTTTGAGACCTACATCCTCCCGAAAGAGCACTGCGATTCCTTCGGCAAGATAACTCCTGAGCTCTCAAAGGAGTTCGCCTTCATCACCAAAAGCGTGCTGTCAAAGCTGAACAGCTCTCTTAACAATCCCGATTACAATTATATGATAAGCTCCACCCCGGCTCACGACTCAAGCGAGGAATATTACCACTGGCACCTCCGGATAGATCCCAGGGTCACCTCCGTGGCAGGGTTTGAGCTCGGCTCGGGGATCTACATCAACACCGTCATACCCGAAGAGGCCGCAAAGTTTCTCCGTGAAACCAAGGCATGAAAAAACGGCTTGATCAACTTCTTTTTGAAAAAGGGATAGCTTCCTCCCGCACAAAAGCGCAATCGATCATTATGGCCGGTCAGGTCCTGATAAACGAACAGAAAATAGACAAGGCAGGGACTCTTGTAGACGAAAAAGGCACCATAAGAATTCTCGGTGACCAAAATCCATATGTCAGCCGCGGAGGCCTGAAGCTTGAAAAAGCGCTGGATAAGTTCAAGGTCGATCCGACCGGAAGAATTTGTCTTGATATAGGCGCCTCCACAGGCGGGTTTACCGACTGCCTTCTTCAAAGAGGCGCGGCTAAAGTGTACGCGGTCGATGTGGGCTATGGCCAGCTTGACCTTAAGATAAGGAACGACAAAAGGGTCGTTGTGATCGAAAAGACCAACGCGAGGAACCTTAAACCTTCGGACCTTTACGGCGAGAATGACGGAAAAGCGGACCTCGCGGTCATCGACGTCTCGTTCATCTCTCTTTCAAAGATACTTCCTGCGGTATTTGACCTGATCAAAGACAAAGGCGAGGCAATAGCTCTTGTTAAACCGCAATTTGAAGCGGGGCGCTCCGAGGTCGGAAAAGGCGGGGTCATAAAAGATAAAACCGTTCAAGAAAAAGCTCTGAATAATGTAATAGAAAGTGCAAAAAAACTCGGATTCAAACTCATCAATTCAACAGCTTCACCGATAAAAGGCGCGGACGGGAATGTGGAGTTTTTGGTCTATCTGAAAAAATAACCGCCGCAGCGTAAAAGGTTAAAAGCGCGAATAATAACTATCTCAAGTCCTCGGCGAGACGCAGTCCGATATCGAGGTCCTGATACTCCGGTATGACGTTGCACCGGTACGCGGCCATCAGTTCATCGGAAAAACTGCTACACCAGGAACCGCCGCGCAACACCTTATAAGTCCCGCTACCCGGCCCTTTAGGATCCGTTAAATCCTTTGCGCTATATCCATCCGCGTAGCAATCCATTGTCCATTCCCAAACATTACCTGCCATATCAAATATCCCTGAAGGAGTCGCACCTGTAGGAAAGTTGTTGACACGAGTCGTCCCTCCTGAATTGAAATTCACACGCCCTTCATACGATTCATTCCCCCACGGATATGTTCTTCCTTCAGTCCCTCTTGCCGCGAATTCCCATTGTGCTTCCGTCGGCAGGCCGAACCTCCTTCCCGTTATCTCCATAAGAAACGTGCAGTAATTCATGGCATCGTTCCATGATACATTCACCACGGGATGATTGGTCATGTCAGGGTTTGATACTAAATCTGGGACAGTCTTTCCTGCAACCTGTAAATATCCAAGCCATTCAGCGTTAGTCACAGGGTATTTACCTATAGCATACTCTGTTAATGTTACCTGCCTTATGGGTTGTGTATCCGTCCATCTTGTGCTTCCCATTGTGAATGTTCCGCCTTGAATTCCGATCATTTCAGAAATGGCTACAGTGATCTGCCTTTGCCCCATCGCCAATACTGCCGCCCTATCGGACAATCTCAAAACGCTCCATCCGTTAACAACAGCGCCCACTCCCCGAACCGGCATATTTACACTTGCCATCTTTATTTTCCTTATGTTTTTTGTTTTTTTCTGTCCTTTTTCATATATCAGGACAGGATTTTCATCTATTTATCTATCGAACGGAAATATCGGGAATTTCACTATTATCAAGGAACTCATTAGGAAAGTATGGGAGTCAATAATTAGGAGAAAATGTTATAATGTTAACATTAGGCTTATAAATAAAATGAAGGATATCATAAAAAAATGGCTTGATTTTGCAAAAGCCGACCTTGAGGCGGCGGAAGTGCTGTTGTGCCATCCAAAATCGAATTACTCTTATCAACTCTGTGTTCTTCACTGCCATCAAGCCCTTGAGAAGATCCTTAAAGCAGTGATAATCAAAAAAGGCGGAGAACCTAAAAAAGTCCATAATTTAATTTATCTTCTTGAGGAAAGCTCTTTAAAAGCTTCCCCTGAACAAAAAGCATATATCGAAAAATTAAGCCCGCACTACCAGCCCTCGCGCTATCCCGATATTTCCTATAGAGGCCCCGCAATAAAATATGACAAAAAAGAAGCAGCATATCATTTCAATAAAACAAAGGAGGTGTTTTTATGGATAGAAAAAACTATGGATTAAAAAACGTAATCAGTGTTTTCTTAAGCAATATCCCCTCCAATATAAGGGTCAAGGCCGTGTTCCTTTTTGGAAGCCATTCAACCGGGAAAGCACGCAAGGATAGCGATATAGATCTAGTGATCATATCACCGGACTTCAAAAACGTCCATTTCATGAAGCGCCTGGAGCTCCTTTCCCATGTTCAAGGCGCAAATCCCGTTACAAGATCCATCCCTATGGATATTATCGGATATACTCCGGAAGAATTTAAAAACATAGGGAAGGAATCCGCAATAATGAGGAGCGCACTCAGAAAAGGCCGTTTTATCTCTATATAAAAAATTAATCGATACCATGACCACCATCGCCGTCTTCATCAAAGAAACCGACCCTAAAGTAATAAAGCTGTCAAAGGATTTGATCAAAAAGCTCTCTGAAAGGTCCGTGAATATCCTTCTTACAAAAGAGCACGCAGAGGTCCTTGGCAAACAGGGGCTTGCCGTATCAGAACCTAAAGAGCTGAAGAAGGCCGGGTTCGTGCTGTCTGTCGGGGGCGACGGGACGATGCTCCGCTCAGCCAGGCTGTTTTCCCTTTATAAGGTCCCGATACTCGGCATTAACCTTGGCAGGAGGGGCTTTATGACGGAGATCAAGATAGATAAGTTCTTCAAGGCCCTGCCGCGGCTCATCTCCGGAGATTATTTTATCGATCCCAGGATGATGCTTGAGGCTGTAGTATGGCGGAAAGGCAAAAAGATAACCTCTTCGATCGCTTTGAACGATATCGTCATCGGCAAGAACGGCCTGGCCAGGATAATCAGGCTCGAAGCCTTTCACAACGGCAGGCCTGTCTCGTCCTACGCCGTGGACGGCCTGATAATTTCTACCCCGACCGGGTCCACCGGACACAATCTTTCGGCCGGGGGGCCTATCGTTGATCCCGGCCAGTCCTGCGTGATAATGACCGCGATCTGTTCTCTTTCCATCAACAACCGCTCGACCGTTGTGGACGGCGGCGGGACTATAAAGGTAAAGATAACTTCCGTCCCGAAGGGCATGCAGGCGACCGCCACAATAGACGGCCAGTCGATAATACCGCTTGAGCAGGACGATGAGATATTCATAAAAAGAGCGCCCCGCATGACCAAATTCATCAGGCTGTCAAAATACGATTTCTTTTCGGTGCTGAAGGACAAGCTGGGCTGGGCGGGGTAGATCCCATACAACTAAAAACCCCGATCTGATCGGGGTCCTTAGAGCTTTAGAAAACACCAACTGCTAGTTCCGGCAGTTGTTCGGTTTAAGGGAGCACCATCTTGCAAGGTCGCCTATCATCAGGAACCTGAAAGGCGAGTTCAGGTCAAGCGACCTGCTTGACGGATGCTGCCTGAAAAGTACTATGGTGAACGGCTTTGCGGCCTTTATCTCTTCGAGGTAGCCCTTAAAGACCATCTCGTTCAGGACCTTCAGCGCTTTTGTGTCGTTCAAATTGAACATTGCTTATCTCCAGTACGATACCGTTCTTCCGGGTGCCTGGGCAAGGGAAAAACGGTTGGATATGATATTGATAAAACTGCCGGCCTCGTTCTTGAGGAGTTCTGAGATCCCCGCGGAAGAGCTGTTCTTGAGATACTTCTTTCCGCTTATCTCAATTTTCTCTATTGTTAAGTTCTGTCTTTCCGCCTGTGTCATGGCCTCTTCCCCCTCATATATGTATCGTCACTTTTGGGCGGGAATTTCATTCTTTTTGCGGGAAGCGGCTATTTCTCTCATCTCCTTCAGCAGGTCCTCATACCCGGCAGGACGGCCTTCTTCAAAAGGCAGGTATCTTATCGCCGAGATGAGCGCGTTCTTTATCGGGAGCGCCAGAAGATCTTCCGCAGCCCCGGCCAGGGCATTCAATTGACCTTCGTCCAGCTTAAGGCTCGGCGCTTCCTCCTGGATCGTCTCCGCTATTATTTTTTTCTTGTCTTTGCTTGTGGGCGGCAGAAGCTCGCAGTGGACGTCGAACCTGCCGTGCCGAAGCATCGCCTCGTCTATCATGTTGAGATAGTTGGTGGCGGCAATAAGAAGAATGTTCGGGCTGTCCATTCGAATGCGCACGATCCGGCGCAGCAAGTATGCGATCAGCTTTTTGTCCGTCTGGGAGGCGGTGGCAACGTTCCTTATCGGGGGACATAGCTCCTCGAATTCGTCAAGAAAAACGATGCACTGGTTGTTCTTTGCGTACTCTTCCGCGATTTTGAACCTTTCCTCTATCAGTTGGATCAGATCATCGGCGGTCAGCTGGTTCTGGCCATCCTTTTTGCTTCTGGTAAACTCCTCCGGGACTATATTGAAGACCTTCATTCCGAACTCGCTGGCAAGACAGGTAAAGAAAAATGTCTTCCCTACGCCCGGCCCGCCGTAGAAAAGGACCCCGTTGATCCCCACTTCGTCCGCGGTCCTGCCGTGAAGTATCTCCGGATGGCTGAACTTGAGCTGGAACCTTGAGATCACTTTTCTCGCATAGGCCTTAAGCTCTTCGTTCCCGTAATAGTCCGAAAGATTGGGGGTGAAGTTCTTCAGCACGGTCCTTTCGTACCCCCTCAGCTCTTTCTCCAGCGCCGCAACAGGCGTCTTTTCGGAGGCAAGCATCAGCTGGACCATGTCGCTCACTTTTCTCATGTTGGGGACGATGTTCTTGAGACGTTTTGTTTCCTGGCTTTTTTCGGTCAAAGCGACCAGCAAAAGAAGAAGCCCCTGCTGTTCCACTATATATGCGTTGCGCTCGACCATTTTTGCCAGGTTCTCATCAATGAGACGAGCGAGCCCCGGAAGGTTTTTCTCCAAAAGGAATCTCCTTGCTTCCGAAACGAGAGGGACGATAGTGTTGCGGTATTCCGGCACCCTGGCCATTTCTTCTCTTAGAGTGCGAAACTCTTCAGCGCCCGCATTGAGCAGAGCTTTGACGGACCCCAAAAGGTGCGTCAGGGTGCCGAACCTCATGTCCTCCGCAGGGGACACCAGGCTGACCTGGCCTCTTGCGTCCATCTTCATGAAGTGGAGAGAGGTCAGCCGCGCGGCAAGCTCGGTTATGTCGGGTCTTCTCTGGGCAAAAAGGGCCGTTATGCAGGCCATCGGGTCCTGACCTTCCTGCACAAGGGGCGGCCTTAAAACTGTCTGAAGCTGCCTCATAAGGTCCGTGACCTGGTTGGTCTCCGGCCAGTACATAAGACGGGGGTGAAGCCCGATAAAGCACTCCCGAAGCGCAAGATAGTTCCTCAAAAGGCCCGGAAAGACGTCCTCCTTCATCAGATAGGCTTCCGTTCCTTCCATGTTCAGTGTTATTGTCTCCATTTTCAGGTCCATGAACACTACCGGGAGAAAGAGATCCCCCGCCGGCTTTGAAAGAAGCAGCGAAGAGATCAGAGTGTCAAGCCCCGTTGTCATATTGATATATTAGCTGAAATACCCTCCCTGAGGCCTTGCGCAGATATCTATCCCGCACAGCAGAGCCATGACCTGCTCAGGGAAAACGTCGATCCCTTTTTGGGTGAGCCTGCCGGCAAGCACTGCCAGATCGTTCCTTATCCTCTGCGCTTCCCCCTCAAGGGCCAATATCTTGTCTTTGTCTCTGACTTTCTCCGCGGTCTCAAGCGCGGTCTGGTTCTTTTCCCTGCGCGCCTCTATTTCTTTAAGGATCGGCCTGTATGTCTTTGACGCCCTAAGGTATTCTTCCTCGGTAGAGAGCCTGCTTCTCTGGCCCGAGACCCTTATCGTGCTCAGGAACGGAACGAACCAGGGGGGCAGCACCATCTCGTCATGTGCGTGCGTGTACAGGGTCAAGAGCAGCTGAGCGTTCTGGTTTGTCAGCGCGCCTTGAGATCCTATAAGTCTGTTAAGATAATCGATCTCCAGCGGCAGAAGGCCAAGCCCGACCGAAAAGTGCCTTTCGTCAAAGGCCCGGCCGATATTGTTGATCTCCTTTACTGCGTCGCAGACCAGAGAGAACCTTTCCACAGCTGAGCCTATCAACCCCGGCACCTCATCAATATTGACCGGCGTGTCGGCGGTCGGCCTTTTCATCCTGCGCTCATCCGCCAGAGTAAGGGCAAATGAGCGGCTTATTCCCGCCATCGTGGCAAAATGATTTATCTGCGAAGCCGCTTGTTTGGCCTGGGCCGAGCTTATTGACGCCATTATTGCACCTCTTATCAACTCTCGACGGTTTTTTTTGAAAATTTCACTTTTTTAGAATATAATGTAAATAATGAAGGGTATCCTTGTGCTGGAAGACGGCGCGTATTTTGAAGGGGAGGCTTTCGGCTCCGAGGGGGTCTCCTTTGGTGAAGCTGTTTTCAATACGAGCATGACCGGCTATCAGGAGATACTGACAGATCCCTCCTATAAACATCAGATCGTAACGATGACCTACCCCCTGATAGGAAATTACGGCATTAACAGGGACGATGTTGAATCTTTCAAGCCTCACTGCTCCGGCTTTGTGGTGAGGGAAAAAAGCAGTATCTTCAGCAATTGGAGGGCCGAGGGCGACCTGGACACTTTCCTTAAAAAGCACAATATTATCGGGCTCTCGGAGATCGATACCCGGCAGCTTACGCGGCACATCAGGAGCAGGGGTGCGATGAAAGCGGTGCTTTCCTCTTCCGAAACTGACCTCAAAAAACTGCTGAAGATGGTGCAGAGCTCCCCGTCCATAGTGGGCATCGATCTCATAAAAGAGGTGAGCTGTCCGGAGAGCTACAAATGGGAGGAGGGCTCGAGGGACTTTTTGTCGGACCCCAAAAAAAAGAACAGGAGCTCTTTCAGCGTGGTTGTCTTTGATTTCGGCGTGAAATACAACATCCTGAGAAAGCTGCATTCTCTGGGCTGCAAAGTTACGGTGGTCCCGGCGGCAACATCGGCGGACAAGATCTTTGAGATGAAGCCGGACGGCATACTTTTGTCGAACGGCCCGGGAGACCCCGAGGCAGCTCCTTACGCCGTGAAAACGGTGCAGAAGCTTGCGGCCAAGTTCCCGATCTTCGGCGTGTGCATGGGTCACCAGATCCTTGCGCTTGCCTTCGGAGGAAAGACATTCAAACTGAAGTTCGGCCACAGAGGAGCCAATCATCCGGTGAAGAACCTTTCCACCGGAAAAGTTGAGATAACATCCCAGAACCACGGGTTCGCCGTTGATCCGTCTTCATTTAAGAACAGCAACATAGAGCTGACCCATATCAACCTGAACGACGGGACCTGCGAGGGCATCTCTCACAGGAACCTGCCCGTTTTTTCGGTGCAGTACCATCCGGAGGCCTCGCCGGGCCCGCACGACAGCGACTATCTTTTTGAGCGGTTCTATTCGCTGATGAAAAAAGGCTCCCGCTAAATGGAACGGATACTTAAAAGCAAATACAAGATCCTCGAAAAGATCGCGGAATCGTCATCGCACAGCACCTACTGCGGGACCTTCACCGATTCCGACAAGCCCCTGATAATAAAGATCTTCAGCCGCGACATCCTGAACAGCGTCCTTACAAAAAAGCTGAAGAAAGACGTGCAGGCGCTGGCAAAGCTCGAGCACGGCTCTATCCCGAGGGTCTATGACGGAGATTACGGCTGGCAGGGATTTTATTTCATCAGGGACTTTGTTGAGGGCAAAACGCTCCTTGAGATGAAAAAGCCCTTCGAAGCCGAGACCGCCTGCGAGCTGATGGCAAGAGCCTGCGACATCATATCTTTCGCGCACGAAAAAGGCTTTGTGCACGGATCTATTACGCCAAAGAACATCTTTGTCTCAAAAAAGAACGTTTACGTGTCCGACTTCGGGATCGAATCCGCCGTCAATCAGATGCTTGAACAGAAGGCACTGTTCCTTTTGTCGGAAGACTCGAACTACCTTCCTCCCGAGGTCGTCCTCGGCGAGGAGCCGGGGATAAGGTCAGACATCTACCAGGCGGGCATGGTATTGTATTTTCTGGTAACGGGGGAGCTCCCGCTTGAAAAAGCTTCCGGGCTCAACAGCGCTCTTAAAAGCCTGAACAGCGGCTTTGCCCCTCCCTCGGCGGCGAACGGTAAAGTGCCAAAGTATCTTGACGAGATCGTGATGAAATGCCTTCAAAGGGACCCTCTTCTCCGTTTTGACGACATGGCTCAGCTTTCCGGCAGCCTTAAGGGTAAAATGCTGATGCTCAGGGACCGCGACTCTTTTGAACTGTCCGAGCTTGATCTTGCATCTGAGGAGCCGGAAGAAAAAAAAGAGGAGCCGGTCTTTGCCGGGGTCCCCATTCTTCAGGAAAAAAGTGATAAAATCAATCTGTTCAGATGGATCATGTTCGCTGTCTGGACCGCGATAGCTGCCGGGATAATCTATTCGCTGATACAGATCTTTATAATCGGTGAATAATGGCTGACCTTGTCATATACTTTATGCTTTCGGCCGTTGCCCTGACGGTGATAGGGTATTTTATCGGCGCCGGCCGCATCTCTTTAAAGCCCGCAACGCTTCTCGTGATGCTGTTCATCCTTATGCTCCCCGTCGCCCTCAACATGTTCATCTGGCTCTACTCCGGGACGATACCGGAACTTCTCACGCCCAACGTCCTTGGCATGCCGGGACAGGCCGCAATAGAGACGCTTGAAGCCTCCGGCCTTAAAGGCGAGATCGCCGGCATCTCGTTCTCAAAGGAGCCCGGAGGGAACGTGATCAGCCAGCAGCCCGAGGGAGGCAAAAGGGTCAAGTCGGGCCGTCTTGTAAAACTTATCATAAGCGCCAGGGAAAGGTCGGTCACTGTCCCCGATCTCAAAGGAAAGACCAGCTCCGAGGCCGAGGCGGTTCTGAGCTCTTTCGGGCTTAATGTGGGGCAGATATTCTCAAGCCCGAGCGATGACAGCCCCGGAGCGGTCATCGACCAGTCGCCCAGGGCCGGGGAGGTCGTTTCTCTCGGCTCCAACGTTTCGATAACGGTAACTGTTGGAAAGGAAAAAGATGATTAAGATCGCCCCTTCCATTCTGTCGGCGGATTTCTCAAGGCTTGGCGAAGAGATAAAGGCCGTTGAAGCAGCCGGAGCCGATATGATACACGTGGACGTGATGGACGGCCATTTTGTGCCGAACATAACCATTGGCCCTCTTGTGGTAAAAGCCGTAAAAAAGGTTACCGGCCTCCCCGTGGACACTCACCTTATGATAGAGCGCCCGGAAAAATATATACACGCGTTCCTTGAGGCGGGCAGCGATATCGTATCTTTTCACATAGAGGCGGCAAAAGATCCGGAAAGCGTGATCCATGAGATCGAAAAACTGGGCAAGGACGCGGCGCTTGCCCTCAATCCCGATACTGACATAAAAAAGATAGAACCGTACCTTTCAAAGGTAAAAATGGTGCTGATGATGACTGTTTTCCCCGGTTTTGAAAGGCAGGCGTTCATGCCCGAAGTGCTGCCCGGCATAAAAAAGCTCAGGGAGCTCATCACAAAGAACGGTCTGAAAGTCGACATCGAGGTCGACGGGGGGATCAACGCTGTGACCTCAAAAGATGTCATTGCCGCAGGAGCGAACATACTTGTCGCCGGTTCGGCGGTATTCTATTCCGGTGATTACAAAACAGCGATCTCCCAGATAAGAAACCCGTAAATGGCCGATAAAAACGATATTAAATTCATGAAAGAGGCCCTGGCGCTGGCTTCGGGGGTGCTCGGCATGGTTTCTCCCGACCCAGCGGTGGGCGCGGTCGTCGTAAAGAACGGGAAGATCGTCGGAAAAGGCTACCACAACAGGTTCTCCACCCCGCATGCCGAGGATTACGCCATTAAAAAAGCGGGCGATAAAGCAAAAGGCGCCACATTATATATAAACCTTGAGCCCTGCTGCCATTACGGGAACAATCCGCCCTGCACGGACAATATTATCAAGTCAGGTATCAAAAGAGTGGTCGCCGCCATCAGGGACCCTAATCCTCTTGTCAACGGAAAGGGCTTTAACAGGCTCAGGAAGGCAGGCATAAAGGTGGATGTGGGCCTGCTGAAAAAAGAAGCCCTGCGGCTGAACGAGTTCTTCATAAAATATATCACCGCCAAAAGGCCGTTCGTAATCCTAAAAATGGCCATGAGCCTTGACGGCAAGATCGCGACCTTTTCCGGGGAAAGCCGCTGGATCTCGGGAGAGGAGTCAAGGAAGTTCTCACATTATCTCAGGGGGATAACAGATGCCGTAATGGTGGGCATCGGGACCGTGCTCAGCGATGACCCCCGACTCAATATAAGGCACATCAGGGCAAAGAACCTGACAGAACCTTTAAAGATAGTGATAGATCCCGAGGGCCGTGTACCGATATCTTCAAATCTGATCAAAGACCCCGCAAAGGCGATTATCGTTGTTACCAAAAAAGCCCCCGCCCGCAGGCTCAAAAAGCTCCGCTCTCTTGGAGCAAAGATCATTTTTGGCAGACCTGACAAAAGGGCCAAAGGGCGCATCGACCTTAAGGCCCTGATGGCAACGCTCGGGAAACAAAAGATCACTTCAATAATGATAGAAGGCGGGGCCGGGCTCGCCGCTTCGGCGCTCTCTTCAAAGATCGTTGACAAGGCCGTTTTTTTTGTGGCACCCAAGATAATCGGGGGCAGAGACGCGCTTTCCCCTGTCGGCGGAAAAGGTATCAAAAAGGTCTCAAAAGCCCTTCATCTCAAGGATGTTACCACAAAAAGGCTGGGCGAGGATATAATGATAGAAGGGTATATAAAATGAAAATACTTGAATCCCTTCTGATAACCATGCAGCCGTCCCGTTGGTGGAGGTGCGCGGTGATCCTTCTCCCGGTATTCTTTTCGGGAGGCACCCTCAACGCGCTGACACTTTTAAAGATGGTCGTCGCGTTCACGGTGTTTTCCCTTTTGACCGGAGCCATCAATATCATTGACGATATCGCCGACATCGAGGCCGATAAAAAGGACCTTTTGAAGCGCGCCAAGCCGCTTCCCAGCGGCGAGCTGTCGGTGAACAAGGCTGAATTTTCGGTCGCGATGATCCTGACCGGATGCTTTGTTTCGGCCTTCTTTTTCGGCCCCCTGTTCGGGGCCTCCGTTGTCGGCTATTTTGTCGCGGAACTTTCCTATTTCCTCTTCTTCAAAAAGTTCGCTGTCATCGACGCTCTTTTTATCGCGGCCGAGGCAGGCATGCTTTTGACCGCCGGGAGTGTCGCCTCCGGCAAGGCGCTTTCCCCGTGGCTGTTTGTCTTCACGACTGCGGTCTCGGTGCTGATGGTTTTTTGCGAGAACAAAAGGCGGCTTGCTCTTTCCCCCGGGGACCCCGGACTTTCAAAAAAATATGACGGAAGGGACCTGGACCAGATGATAAATATCAGCGCCCCTCTGGCGCTGATCATTTACTTTCTTTACTGCCTTCTTTCGCCTGACGGGATGCGCTTCAATCTGGTATTTACGGCGCCTTTTGCGATGTATGCGGTCTACAGGATGATAATGCTTTCCTATGACAAGGCCTCGGACAAGGGGCTCGAAAAAGCGCTCATTAAGGATAGGGCATTCATCCTTGTGATAGCTCTCTTGGCGCTCCTGCTACTGGTGCTGACGAACATCTTTTAGGCGCTTTTCCTGCTTCCCTGCCTCAAGCAGCAGGAACAGGACCGCCATTCTGACGGCGACGCCGTTTGTGACCTGGTCGAGTATGACGTTGTAGGGGCCGTCAGCGACCTCGCTTGAAAGTTCGACCCCTCTGTTCATAGGGCCCGGGTGCATTACGATGATATCTTTTTTTGCTTTTTTCAGGCGCTCGGCGGTTATTCCGTAGAGTTTGTGGTACTCAAGAAGAGAAGGAAAAAGCGCGCCTTTCTGGCGCTCCAGCTGGATGCGCAGGACGTTCACAAAGTCCGCGTCTTTCAGCTCTTCGTCAAGGTTGTAAGATACTTTCGCTCCTGTCTCTTCTATCCCTTTGGGCATCAGTGTCGGAGGTCCTACCAGCGAGACCAAAGCCCCCAGCTTCAACAGCCCCCAGGTGTTGCTGCGCGCCACCCTGCTGTGAAGTATGTCCCCGACAATGACGATCTTTTTGCCTTTAACGGACCCTTTTTTCTCTGTCATGGTAAAGATATCCAGGAGCGCCTGCGTCGGATGCTCGTTGAACCCGTCCCCCGCGTTTATGACCGGGCATAAGACGTGCTTTGCAATAAGGTGCGGGGCCCCCGCCATCCCGTGCCTCACGATTATCGCGTTGGTCCCGATCGCCTCGAGGTTCTTCGCCGTGTCTATCAAGGTCTCGCCTTTTACGGCACTGCTTGAGCCTGCGGCAATGCTGCTGGTGGAAGCCGACAGCAGCTTTGCGGCGGTCTCGAATGAGTTCCTGGTCCTGGTGCTCGGTTCATAAAAAAGCGTGGTGATGATCTTGCCGGCAAGAGCGGGCACCGTCCTCATCGGCCGTGAAAGGACCTCTTTCATGCTCTCTGTGGTGTTCAGGACCTGATTGATCTCGCCGGCGGACAGTTCTTTGAGCCCGAGGAGGTCTTTTGACTTTAACGCCATGTTGATTTTTGCCTTCGGTTATTATATCATACACAAAGAACCAATGAAAATTTTAGCTCTCAATTGTGGCAGCTCCTCTGTCAAATACCAGCTCTACGATTGGACAAAAAAACAAGTTCTCTGCAAGGGGCTCGTCGAGCGCATCGGCGACGGCAAAACGCACGCCGAGGCGATCAGCGGGATACTTGCGATGATAGCCGATCCGGAGACTGGGGCCCTCAAGTCGCTCGGCGAGATCAGTGCGGTGGGCCACAGGGTCGTGCACGGCGGAGAAAAATTCCACGGCTCCGTGAGGATAGATGCAGAGGTCCTTGCAGCTATCAAAGAGGTGAAAGACCTTGCGCCACTGCACAACCCTCCGAACATAGCCGGCATAGAGGCGGCGATGAAGGCCCTTCCCAATATTCCCCAGGTAGCCGTATTCGACACCGCTTTTCACCAGACCATGCCGTCCTATTCATACCTGTATGCCGTGCCTTTTGAGTGGTATAAGATGTACGGTGTCAGGAAATACGGTTTCCACGGGACTTCCCACCTTTATGTTTCAAAAAGAGCGGCCGTCCTTTTGAAAAAAGAGCCCTCAAATACCAATGTCGTAACTCTTCATATAGGGAACGGGGTGAGCGTTGCCGCGATCAGGAACGGGATCTCGATCGACACCTCGATGGGCCTGACCCCTCTTGCCGGAGCGATAATGGGGACCAGGAGCGGCGATATAGATCCCGCCCTCATCATCTTCATGATCGAAAAAGAGGGCTTCTATGCCAAAGAGCTAGACAAGATTCTTAACAACAAGAGCGGGCTTCTGGGCATCACCGGAAAATATTCCGACAGAAGGGATATCATCAAAGCCGCGGAAGCGGGCGATGAAAGGTGCCGTCTGGCCATCGAGATGGAGGCTTACAGGCTGAAGACGTTCATCGGCGCCTACGCGGCAGCTATAGGCAGTCTTGATGCCGTGGTCTTTACCGCGGGGGCTGGGGAGAGCGATCCAACTCTCAGGGAAAGAGTGATCGACGGGCTGGAACAGTTCGGGGTCAGGCTCGATAAAAATAGGAACCTTGCCGCCGTGAACAAGAAAGAGGAGCTTATCTCGGCCGATGATTCCAGCGTCAAGATATTCGTTATCCCGACAAATGAGGAGATCGTCTTTATAGAGGACGTCGTGGCGATCCTTGAAGGCCGCTACAAGGCCGGCGCCGATTATAAATATTCTTTTGAAAGCGAGGATTACGCACCTTGAGGATAATCATAACAAAGGACTACGACGAGCTCTCATCCAAAGCCGCCGATTTCATCGCGGCCCAGCTTGACGAAAAACCGTCCTCGATCCTCTGTCTTGCCACGGGATCCACTCCGCTGGGCACCTATAAAGAGCTCGTGTCCCGCTACAAAGAAAAGAAGATAGATTTTTCAAAGGTCTCGACCTTCAACCTGGACGAATACTACGGGCTCGCCGACGAGCATCCGCAGAGCTACCATTATTTTATGAACGAGAACCTCTTTAAGCACATCAACCTGAAAAAGAGCAACTCGATGGTGCCGGACGGAAAAGTGAAGAACATAAAAAAATACTGCTTTGAGTATGAATGGGAGATAAAGCAGAAAGGCGGCATAGACCTTCAGCTGCTGGGCCTGGGCAGGGACGGCCACATCGGCTTCAATGAACCCGGCTCCTCCCTGGGATCGCGCACCAGGCTGAAGACCCTCACAAAAGAGACCGTTGAGGACAATGCAAGATTCTTTGAGAAAAAAGAGGACGTCCCCGTCTACGTGCTTACAATGGGCGTCGGGACAATAATGGAAGCAAAAAAAGTCCTTCTCCTGGTCTCCGGAGAGGGCAAGGCAAAGGTCCTTTCCAATGTGGTCGAAGGCCCGGTTACGAGCATGGTCCCGGCCTCGGCGCTCCAGCTTCATCCCAATGTCATCCTGATCGCGGACTTGGCCGCCGCCTCCCGCCTCGCAAGAAAAGATTATTACATCTATGTCGAGGAAATGCAGCAGCGCTATGAAAGGGGCGAGATCTGATGGAGATAGTTTTTTTTGACGATGAAGGCTCTTCGAACCTGCGGCCATTGAACTATCTTATGCGGACCGAGGAGCTTCGATGCGGTGTCCTCACGCTGAAAGAAAAAGCTGAGCTGGTATTTTCAGGCATCAAGTCGCCTTTCACCCTGCTCCTTAATTCAAGGTTAATCGCCGATGCGCCGCTTGGAAAGGTTATCTCTTCCTGCAAAGAAGAATGCGCCCTGGCTTTTGGCGGGGTGGTCTTTGCGGCCGTTGTGAGCGGAAAAAAAGCAAGGTCCTTTGCGGGAATTCAAACCCTTCCGTGCAAAGATGCCGGCGCCGTCCTCATCAAATATCCGTGGGACCTGGTCCATAAAAATGCAGAAGAGATCAAAAAGGACATTGCTCTTCTCAGACCGAAAAGATCTTTCAGAAAAGACGTTTACATCGGCAGAGGCTGCACCGTAAAGCCAGGGGTTGTGTTCGATACCGAGGACGGCCCTATCTTTATCGACGACGGAGCAAAGATACTCGGCAATTCGGTAATAATGGGCCCGTGCTATATCGGCAAAGGGACCACCATTAAAGCGATCGCCAAGATCTACGGCGGGACCTCGATCGGGCCGATGTGCAAGGTCGGGGGCGAAGTTGAAGGCTCTATATTCCAGGGATATTCCAACAAACAGCACGACGGGTTCCTCGGACATTCATATATCTGCGAGTGGGTGAACCTCGGGGCGGACACCAACAACTCGGACCTGAAGAACAATTACGGGAACGTAAAAGTATCTTTAAACGGAAAGATGGTGGACACAGGCCACATGTTCGTCGGGCTTTTCATGGGCGATCATTCAAAGGCCGGGATAAATACGATGTTCAATACCGGTACGGTGGTCGGCGTTTCTTCAAATGTATTTGGCGCCGGCTTCCCGCCGAAATTCGTCCCTTCCTTTTCCTGGGGCGGGGCAGACAAGCTGGTAGAATATGACATAGAAAAAGCCGTCCAGACCGCGAAAGCCGTCATGAAAAGAAGGAAGGTCGAGATGACAAAAGAATATGAGGTTTTGCTGAGAAAAGTCTTCAAAGAAACTACTTCAGAAAGATTTTCCTTGAAATAAGCTCTGGGCGAGATTGGCTGAAACAATAGAGACGTCCTTGACTTCGAACCACGATCTACTATAATAATATGAATATATCCTTGTTCATATGAAAGACACATTAAAAAAGAAAGCTGTTTCGTTAGAACTCAGGGAATGTCCTACTCTGAGATACTTAAGAAGATACCCGTAGCAAAATCAACCCTTTCGGTTTGGTTGAGGTCCGTAGGATTATCAAAACCCCAGGCACAGCGCTTAACAGCCAAGAAGATCTCATCCATCAAACGCGGTTGGATAAAATGGATGCGTGAAAGGGTCAGACAAAAAGAAAGGATTAGAAAAAACGCCTCGGAACAGATAGGACAAATATCTGAAAGAGAGCTTTGGCTGACTGGGATAGCATTATATTGGGCTGAAGGCACAAAAGAGAGAAAAAGGAGTGGCCAGGGGGTCGCGTTCAGTAATTCCGACCCATTGATGATAAAAATATTTTTAATATGGCTAAGAAAGATCGTTAATGTTGATGAAAAGGACATAAAGTTTGAGCTTTACTTACATAAGGACCGTGAAAAAGAAGCTGAAAAAATAAAACATTATTGGGCCGATGTTGCCGGATGTTCAACAGGTTGTTTTAAATATATTTATTTCAAAAAACACAAGACCAAAAAAGAGCACAAAAAAGATGTTAATATTTATTATGGTCAGCTAAAAATCTGTGTAAGGAAAAGCTCGGAATTGAACAGAAAAATAGCCGGTTGGATAACTGGCGTATGCAGGCAATGCGGGGTTGTGTAATGGTAGCACACATCTCTTTGGAAGATGCAGTCCTGGTTCGACCCCAGGCCCCGCAGTCCCCTATTGAGGAAGTCCCAGAGGCTCCAAATAAGCCCTCCATGCCGAAAGGTCGGGCGCGAGAAAGTCTGCTCCTGCAGCACTCAGGGCTGTTTCTCTTTTATAGTTCCCGCCGGTGAGCCCGATCCCGACAAACCTGCAGCTGTTCTTTTTTGTGGCCCTCATATCGTTCTCTCCGTCGCCGATCATTAATATCTGGTGATAACGAAACCCGGTTTGCCGCCTGATCATCTCAAGCATGTCGTTTTTCCCTCCGGGATAAGCCGAGCCGGAACAGCAGACCTCGCCAAAAATGCCGGCAAAGCGCTGACGGAGCAGAAGCCTTGTCAGGACCAGGTCAGGGATGGACTTGAAATTTCCCGTCCCGATATATACGAGAATGCCTTTATTGCTGAGATGCTCGATCATCTCCTGCGCTCCCGGCAGAAGTGCTATGTCCCCCGATTCCAGCTCTGCCAGCATGAACGCTTCGCTGATGGCCGAGAACGCAAGCACGGGATCGTTCTGTCTGAACGCGATGCCGAACTTTTCAGACAGGGCTTTGGCAGCGTTCATTACATCGAATTTTGAGCGGGTGGTGCGGTCCATCATTCTTTGTACCTGGGAATAGAGCATCATACCCATGGTCCCGTGCAGCAGATCGATCCCTTCCTTAAGGTCTTCTTCGGCCGGGTCGGCCGTTGAAGCGGTGCGGATCCAGTGATTCACCGTGCCGAAGGCTTTTTCTATCAGCGGGATAGAATCAAGTGTGGTGCCGTCCAGGTCGAACATGACAGCCCTCGGTACCGGATAAGCGGTCGTTACCCTTTTAAGTCCTTTCGGCCCGATCGAGCCCGGCGCTATTCCGATCGGCCGCTCAGCTATCCTTGGCATTATCATATATCAGCCTTTCATAAAGATTATCGGGATCTTTTCGCCGGGATTTCACATTATTTGAGGTTCAGCCGGGGATTTGAATTGTCTTCTGCCTTGACCTGAGACCGGATATTATGGTGATAAGCCTTTTTTTGGTCCCGAAATGCTCTGCCAAAAGCTCTATGACAGCCTCATTGGCCCTGCCTTCCGTTGCCGGCGCGTTCACATAAACCTTCAGAAGGCCTTCCGCCTCAACTATCTTCTGCTTTTTCGCGTTGGGGATGACCCTGATATTGACTGTCTTCATTTGAGCACCTTTCCCGTTTCAAGGTACCACAGATAAAGATCGAGCTCTCCGAGGCTCATGTCCAGTTTATTTGCGAGTTCATTAAGGATCTCTTCGACCTCGATATATTTCTTTTTTGACATCGTCTTGAAGTTTTTTATCAATTTATGTTCATTTAAAATATCGACGATATGAAAATCTATTATCGCGCAGTTGTTCCTGCCGATATTTCGCAGAAAATGGCTTGATTCCTTCAGCCCCAGCCCTTTCACGTTCTTTGCCAGCCATTCTCTTATTAGGCTGTCCTCTTTTATCCCGTTCAGGATATTCAAAAGTTCTTTTTTGTGCTTTCTTGCCTCTACAATGAACTTTGCCCTTGTGTTGGGGAACCTGTGGCCCAATTCTTTGAGCCTTTTTGAAAGCTGCTTGAGCGACAGCTTATGGAAGGCGTCCTTCAGCTCTTTTTGGATCCTTATGCTGCGCTCCGCGTTGAAATTGGCGGTCATCAGGCAGAAGCAGAGCTCTCCAAAAAGGTCGTCAAAAGAACCTTTCCCTTTTAAAGCGAACTCCTTCATGCGGCAGTCTATGAGCTTTTTTACGGGCCCTTTTTGAAGTTTTCTGACCGAGCTTAATAATTCTCGCACAGGACTTCGTAATAGGCCTTCGGGTGCTTGCAGGCAGGGCACTCATCCGGTGCCTCGGGGCCTTCATGGACGTAGCCGCAGTTGCGGCAGTGCCATCGTACGGGCATATTGCCATATGCCCCTGCGTCCTTTTTAAATACCTTGCCTTCTTTCACGTTTGCAAGAAGCTTTCTGTATCTTTTTTCGTGCTGGGCCTCCACCTCCGAGATCTCCCTGAACTGTGTCGCTATTTCCGGAAAGCCTTCCTGCTCGGCGATGTCTCCGGCCTCTTTATAGAGCTTGGTCCACTCAAGGTGCTCTCCGGCAGCCGCTGCCGCGAGATTATCGGCCGTTGAGCTTATGGCCCCCGCGGGATACGAAGCTGTGATCTCAGCATCTCCGCCTTCAAGGTATTTGAAATACCTTTTCGCATGCTCCTTTTCGTTATCTGCTGTATCCAGGAAGATCGCGGCTATCTGTTCGTAGCCCTCTTTTTTCGCGACGCTTGCGAAATACGTGTATCTGTTCCTTGCCTGAGATTCTCCCGCGAACGAGGCCAGCAGATTTTTCTCGGTCTTTGTCCCTTTTACTGATTTTGCCATCCTATCTCTCCTTTCTTATCAACCCCCTCTCCCTCTGGGAGAGGGGGAAGGGGGTGAGGGTTTAAGATTTCCAGAGCCCGTGCAGATTGCAGTATTCCCTTGCGGATATCGATCCTTCCGCAAGTTTAAAGACCGCTTCCGGAGCCATCCCGGGCTTTAAGAATTCCCTGTATGATTTATCCCCTGCAATGGCCTGCACCCACTGGATATAGTGCTTTTCCTCCATCGGGTGCGCAACGCTGCCGACCCTGACCTTTATCCCGTCGGAGGTTTTTTCGATGACCGGAACGTGTTTTTCTTTTGAAGCATCGACCGTATTTTCGACCTGCAGTATCATCGGCTTATCGCAGCAGACCAGCTCTCCTCCTCCGACGAACAACACTTCGACTATATTCCCGCAGACGCTGCATTTATAAATTTCGAGCCTTTCTTTTGTCGCCATGATATTTCTCCTTTCTTATTCTTTGAATTTTCTTTTGCCCAGCGCTTCGTCCAGTTCTTTTATCCCCTCCTTTGAATCACCTGCCTTTTTGAAATTATTCACCTGTTTTTCGGCAGACTCCTCCTCCTCTACTTGTTCCTTAACAAACCATTGCAAAAACTTTTCCGCGTCCGTGTCCTTTTCCGCTCTTGAAAGCTCGACCAGAGCCTTTATCAGTCCGGTAACGTTCTTTTCATGCGCCAGAGTGTGTTCAAATACCGCAAGCGGGCTCTCCCAGTCGGATGGCGGAGCCTCAATAGGAAGCATCACAGATCTTGCTCCTCTTGAATAAAGATAATCGTACATCTTCATCGCGTGCATCATCTCTTCCCTGAACTGGACCTTCATCCAGCTGGCGCTTCCTTTCAGGCCGAGGGAATCAAAATATGAGGCCATGGAAAGATAAAGATACGCTGAATATATCTCGCGGTTGACCTGAACGTTCATCGCTTCCGACAATTTAACGGACAGCATTATTTTACCTCTTCGAACTGGTCCTTTCCGGCTCCGCACACAGGGCAGACCCAGTTGTCGGGCAGTTTATCAAAAGGGGTCCCGGCGGGAGCTCCGTTGTCGGGATCTCCGGCAGCAGGATCATAAATGTAGCCGCAGACGTTGCACTTGTATTTTTTCATATTGCCCTCCAGGATAATTATAACAGCCCGAGGCCCTTATGTTTTTCCGCGATCTTTTCCGCGAGGCCTTGAATGAGCTTGATGTCGTTCTCTTTCGGATAGCCCTTTATTATGACCGGCTCAATCAATTCAACTTTTATATTGTTCAACTGTCCGGTTATCGTCTCAACAAGCCTGCTCCCCCATCCGTACGAGCCGATCAGCGAAGCGAATTTTGTTTTTGGCCTCAGCGCGTTGGCAAGATAGGCCGCGTTGACCGCCAGCGGATGCGCCTGGGCAAGCACTGCCGAGGCCCCCATTACAATGGTTGCCGCGTCGACCAGAGACATG
>Ga0172375_10002553_pt1 | contig 28275 bp, 25 predicted proteins | sample LakKiv1m_FD_114537 | JGI IMG/M metagenome (GOLD analysis project Ga0172375, IMG submission 114537) | Freshwater microbial communities from Kabuno Bay, South-Kivu, Congo - kab_092012_11.1m | ecosystem: Environmental > Aquatic > Freshwater > Lake | place: Democratic Republic of the Congo... | reverse complement strand
TGGCGATTTGGATCTGTCAATTATTAATCAAGCTCCGGCAAATCGCAAAAAAATAATTACCAAGATCATTACTGAAGAACGCCGCCCGGACGCTTATAACTTTATCCGTGCCCAAATTAAAGCCGGTCAGCAAGCTTTTGTCATCTGTCCTCTGATTGATGAGTCGGATAAGCTGGGCGTAAAGTCAGTCAAAGCCGAACATTCGAAATTAGACCGCGAAATTTTTCCGGATTTAAAAATTGGTCTTTTGCACGGCAAACTAAAAGCCAAAGAAAAAGAAAAAATTATGGCTGATTTCTTAGCTAATAAATTAAACGCGCTTGTTTCCACTTCCGTAATTGAGGTCGGCGTTGATGTTCCGAACGCCACAATTATATTGATTGAAGGCGCCGAACGCTTTGGACTGGCTCAACTTCACCAATTTCGTGGCCGCGTCGGACGCAGTGACCAACAAGCCTATTGTTTTCTCTTTCCCTCCAAAGAAGAATTAACTAATCAAAAAACAATCGCTCGGCTCGAAGCTTTGACTAAGTATCATGACGGTTTTTCACTGGCGAAAATTGATTTAAAACTGCGCGGTGCCGGCGAACTTTACGGATTAAGCCAGAGCGGTTTTCCGGAACTGCAAATCGCCTCTTTGTTTGATTATGAAAATATAAAAAAAGCGGCCGAAGAAGCAGCGCGCTTAGTAAATCTTGATCCGAGCTTAAAGAAATATCCATTATTAAAAAATAAGCTCGGCGAATGGGAAGACAACGTGCATTTGGAATAATTAAATTTTTAGATAAGAAAAAAGCCGCCAAAGAATGGAGGCCTTTTTTATTTTCGCTGGGGGCGAGGTTATTTGGTTCTTTGTTCGAATAACCAGATGACCAACGCACTGATCGTGACGACAGCCATGGGGATCAGCAGTAACGGGTTACTCTTTATGAAGAAAAGAACAAATTTTTCGATGACCGACCCATTTGGTACTAATCCGCCTGAACCCACGCCTGCCAATACGACGAAAATAATTAAAAAAATAATTCCGCAGAAGACTCCCAGAGTCTTCAGCCAAAATGTTATTTGCAATGAACTACTCATGACTTTTTCTCCTATGTTTGGTTAATACTACTCATTTTTACTTAACTCCATTATATCATATTTAGCAAATACTGTCAATAGTATCACTAATATTGACAAAATCTATAATAAATCCTAATATCAAATCATCTAATTAAATAAAATATAAACACGTTCCCAAAACCATAAAAATGGATGAACCAATCTATGGAACCTACAAAGGTTCCGAAATCATGATCCCGGTTGACTCCTTGTCCTGGGATGAGAAAAGAAAATGCGTTAAAATGGTTCCCCAGGTCTTGGAACCAAACAGTAACGTACCACCAGAAATTTTTTTAAGTGACCGGGAACTTATCTTCCCGGAAAACAAAAAAAGGGAGATAGCTGAAAAGCTTGCTCAACAGCTGGGCTCTCATTTGCCACACGACTGCTGGCGCTTAAGACCAGAAGATTAACTACGGGGCTGTTCTCTTTAAACTCCTAAGGAAACAGCCTAAACACTTTCTTTAAAAATTTATTAAAATTAACCGAATGTTTAATTTAAAAAACTGATCATGAACAAAATCGTTCGCAAAGTTAATGGAGACTCCAATAATATAGTTGAGTCCATCAACAAGGAAACCGTTTGCAGTTGCTTTTATAGCAATATCCCGGTTATCGCCAAGATTGGCCTGGCCACCCAAAGCAAAAAATCTTTTTGCGTGCCAATTGTAAAAAAGAACAAAACTGAGAATCGTTCTGTTCCAGACAAAGTCTGCCTGGACAATCTTGTTTTTAACGACTTCCGCCGGAAGTCAAAGATAAAAAAATCCCTCCAAAATTATTTCAAACAAAATTCTTAAAAAAACGCGTCTGAGCATTCAGGCACTCCCCTCTTTTAAAAGAGCAGCCAAATCCCACGGCTGCTTTTTTCATTATTTAATAATCTCAACTAGTTCGCTCAGATCTTTAATCTTGCTAATCTGTAATTTGCCAGCCCTAACTTCAACGTTGGGAATAATGGCACTCAGATAACCTAAGCGTTCCGCTTCTTTTAATCTTTCTTCCAAACGAAAAACATTGCGCACTTCACCGCCCAAACCGACCTCACCTAAAACAATTGTTCGACGGTCAAAATTTTTATTTAAATGCGAAGAAATAATCGCCGCGCAAGCCGCCAGGTCAAGGGCGGGATCAGAAATTTTAAGACCGCCAACCACGTTGAGAATAATATCCTGGCTGATCAAATTAATTTTAGTCCGTTTGGAAATAACCGCGCTTAAAACTTGCAAACGATTTAAATCAAAGCCGCTCGCTTTCCGCTGCGGATAACCAAAAACCGTTTTACTAACTAAAGCCTGCAAATCGACGAGGAAGGGCCGGCTGCCCTCAAAGACGCAACCGATGACTGAACCAGATAAACTGCCGGGGGCGGTTTCAACAAAAACCAAACTCGGATTTTTAACTTCTTGAAAGCCGGTGCCGGTCATTTCCAAAACACCCAATTCATTCACCGACCCGAAGCGATTTTTCGTGGCGCGCAAAAGACAATAGTTATTATTCGTCTCATTTTCTAAATATAAAACCGTATCGACAATATGTTCTAATGATTTTGGTCCGGCGACCGAGCCGTCTTTGGTAATATGGCCGATTAAAAAAACCGCGATATCATTAGCCTTAGCCAATTCCAAAAATTTAACGGCCGCGGCTCTGATCTGAGAAATACTGCCGGCTTCCGCGGGAATAAGCGAAGAATAAACCGTTTGAATTGAATCAATGATAAGAACGTCGGGCGCCAGTTTAACAGCCGAGGAACTAATCTTTTCAATATTAGTTTCGGAAATAAATTTTAAATTATCCAAATGGCAATTAAGCCGTGTTAACCGGGCTTTGACTTGCGCCGCTGATTCTTCACCGCTCACATAAAGCGTCTGTTTGTTCTGCCCTAAAGCCGAAGTAATTTGCGCCACCAGTGTTGATTTACCTATTCCTGGTTCACCGCTAAGAAGCACTAACGAGCCCGGCACCAGCCCGCCGCCCAGGACGCGGTCAATCTCATTAATATTGGTTTTGAGTCGCTCTAAACTAGTCGCTTTAATAAGCGCTAAATCAATCACTTCCGCGCCGCCCAGTTTTTTAGCTAATTCTTTTTTTTCTTCTTTAGCATCAGTCACTTGTTCGCTTAAGGTTCCCCAGGAACCACACTCTAAACAACGCCCAGTCCATTTCGGGAATTGGGCGTCGCAATTATTGCAGACGAAAATTGTTTTAATAGTAGGCATATTCATTACGGACTAGCAATTTCTCTTAATTAGCAATGGCCTTTATTTATTTCCCCAATAAGCCTTATCCACCAACCATTCCCCGTTAATTTTTACGAAATTAATATTTATCTGCTGCGGATAAGCTTCGCCGCCAGAAATTTTTTCCGTACTTTCACGGCGTTCGGTCATGATGATAATTTCCGCTGTTCCGTTAGTTTCATCAAAACTTTTAACTTCACTGGTAACCGCCTTAGTGCTAATCCCGTAATAATCCGTACCCGCGCTTTGCGCTTTTAAAGTTTCCACGTATTTGTCCGCCCAGGTCTTTAAACTATCGGTCATAAAAATTTTCAAATCCGTAAAATTACCGTAATTGGATTGATTAGAATAAGAACCGAGTCGCTCGCTAAAAGCCATGGCTATTTTTGCCAAATCATTGGCGTTTGTCTGGTGGGTGGCTTCAGCGGCAATATTATATTTTTGATAATTACGCGGTTTATCGCCAGGCGTCGTCGTGCCGGTTTCATTAACACCCGGCAATTGGCCGGTAATCTCGGGAGTGACGGTTGGCTCAGTCGTCGGGCTCGGTTTTCTAAAAAAACCAAAATAAATGATTAACAGAAGAACTATTAAGCCAATCCCAATAATTAATAAGCCAATTTTTTTTCGATCAGTTTGCATATATTTTAATTATTATTTTCCTTCGCCTAAACTTTCCTCGAATTCTTTTTTCGCTTCTTCGATTTCCAATAGTTGCCGCGGATCAGAAGTGATCAGTTGATCTTCGGTATAAGAAGCCACCACTTTCATGGCGACGTGCTTATTACCGGCGAAAAAGATCCCTTCCCCGACGCCGCATTCCAATAATAAATATTTTTCGCCTTCGGTGAGCAAAAAAGTTTTCTGGACTAAATCAATGGCCGCCGGTGATTGTTTTAAAAGAATTTGCAAAGAAGAATTCGTCACAATCGCTTGGCCGTAAGGCGAGGTTAAAAAGTCGTTAACGTCTTGAGTAATGGTCGTTACGCCTAAATAATATTTACGGCAACGTTTAACAAGCGCAAAAATAAACTTCGCCGAATCTTCATGCTGCATCATCCACCAGGCCTCGTCAATCACTAAAACTCGCTTCTTCATCTCACTTCTGACTACGTTCCAAATATAATTAACGACCGTATAAATAGCAATCGGCCGCAATTCATCTTCTAAGTCGCGGACGGAAAAACAAATCAATTGATTGTTCATTTCCACATTCGTCTGATTATTTAACAAACCAGCAAAGGTCCCTTCCGTAAATTTTCGCAAACGTAACGCTAAGTTTGCGCCGCCTTCCATGCCGTCTAAAACCTGTTCAAAATCAGCCATCACCGGCGCTTCAATCTTAGCCAGATCAGAATCCGGAGTAATATCTTTTTTAGCATAAGTTTCTAAAAGCGCCCGATCCACAATCGAATCTTCGTCATAGCTTAAATTGCCCAGCATTAAACGAACCAAACCTTTAAGCGTAATAACCGCGCTACGAATAATATCTTTAGGCTTAGCTTCGCCGCCGATGGAGCGGGGTAAATCGAAAGGATTAATCTTATTCTCGCTCGATAAGGAAATATTAATATAAGTGCCGCCGACCGCTTCGGCCAAATGTTTATATTCATATTCCGGGTCGATAACAATAACGTCCGTACCGAGCATTAAAGAGCGCAGAATTTCTAATTTAATCGCGTAGCTTTTCCCGGCACCCGAGGTCGCGAAAACTACGGAGTTGGCGTTCTGCAAAGAGAAACGATCAAATAAAATCAAACTATTATTATGGCGGTTGATACCATATAAAATTCCACTATCGCTGGTTAACTCGCTAGAAATAAAAGGAAAAGAAGAAGCAATCGGCGAAGAATTCATGTTGAAAGTAATAAATAATTCGTCATTACTCAAGGGCAGAGTCGAATTAAAGCCTTGCTCTGACTGGTAATAAACCCGGCGCGAATAAACCAAACGCGAACCGAAAATATCTTCAATTGAATCTGATAACCGGTCAAGGTCTTCTAAGTTATCAGCGTATAAAGTGACGTAAAGGGCAAATTGAAAAAACTTTTCCGTTCCTTGTGTCAGCGAATCGCGCAGGCTTTCAATATCGCGCAAAGCTGTTTCCCGCAAAGGATCGCGCGCCGCGCCTTTCTCCGCATCGGAAATAATTTGCGCTTCTAAAGCGCCGACTTTATTTTTCAGTTGCTTTAAAACAATGGAACTTTTAACCGGATAAAAGAACATCGACACGTCAAAAGTAAAATTTAAGTTGATGATCGGCGCGAACCAGCCGACGGAAATATAGCGCGGATAGCTGATGACAAAAATCGTTCGTAAAAACTTATCACCCAAGTGCAGATAATTAGCTTCAATTTTTAAGCTCGCCGGCGCGATAATATCGCGAACCGATAAAACACCCCGCCGAAAGGCTTTCTCCTCTTCAATCACTTCCCGGGTCAACTCCGGGTTAGCTTCAATCTCCGGACCAGTTTTTTTCGGACCCAAAGAGACCGTCGTATTTAAAGTGATTTTGTTTGGTTGTTCGCTCTTATTAAAATCAATCATAATGATTTAAAATGGTTGAAAATTATTTTTCAACTCGGATTTTTTCCAATTCAACCAATTCCTGATTCTTGGCGGTTTCCGGATTATAAGTTTTATAATATAGTTCAATCAAGCTTTGCGTATCCAGGCGCGCGACCGCAACGCCCATCGATTCTAAGCCACCCATGACGCTTTCTAAACGACGATCGAGCATTTCCTGATAACTCTTAAAGGTTTTTTCTTTTAATTTGATAATGGTCGCTGGTTTTAGAGATTCGCCGATTAAACTAAAAAAATTCTTACGCTTATCAGTTAAAGGATTATAAGGGACAATGACCATAAATCTTTTATTCATGATTTTCCCTAGCGAAGTCAATTCTTTAATATATTGAATATAATCAGCAGTTTGAATTTTTAACAATTTATTAGTTTGCTCTTTTTCTTTAACTTTTAAATAATCTAAATAATTATCAATGTCTAGTTCGCGTGACTGGATAACAATCTGCAACGTAAAACTTAAATTATTTAAGAAACGCACATAAGAATCAATAACCGCGTTCTGTTCGTCTTCGCTTTTTAGAGCAAAATTAATGCTAGAAACTAATAAAACCGCGCGTAAAGTACCATCCTTCATTACGACGGTGTTGTCTTTTATCTCCGCGATATCTAAATATTGCTGAGTAGAGACGGTTATTTTATTACGAGCCAGGCTTCCGGGCATAATTTTATTAACTGTTTAATGTTTATTATTCACCTTTATAGCGGCCTTTAGTATCCACGATTAAGGCCACTTCGGCTAAATGCGATTTCTGATAATATTCTTTAGCGGCCGGCCGGATCTCTGGTTTCTTGAAATCAAGCTTTTCAACTTGTTCAATAATTGTTAAACGATTATTCCAAATTCTTAACCGTGGCCGGCGCAAAGTCTGAACGACATTCAAAACAAAAAAGTGGAAAGGCCGGCCATTAATTTTAACGAAAGAAAAGACCGCCGCGATTGCTAAAGTAATCAGTCCGCTGGTGACAAATAAAGAGAAATCGAAGATTTTATAAAAAACCGCAATCATTATTGCCGCCGCCAAAAGAATCAAAAACTGGCGAGTCGTAATCGGTCCAATAATTTTATTTTCAACATCAATGAATTGTGGAACGGTAAATTGTTGCATACTAGAAAACTAATTTACTATTCATCATCATGATCGCTTCGATTTCTTCCAAGCTTAAATATTCTTGATTAGCTTTCTGGCGGAGGGCAATTGCTTCTTTCAAAGTCACGCCTTTACTAACCGCTTCTTGGCCGAGGCGCAAATATAGACGATTAATCGGGCTTTGCCGCCAGGCCTTAACACCCGCTACCATTTTATCATAGCCATCTTTTTCCAACAATTTAATTTTCGCGAATATTTTCGCGGTGATTTCGGCCGGAACTTTAGCTAAACGGCGAAAATTAACTAAATCCAAAAATTGTAATTCCTCAATCGGCCCCATGACTTTAGGGATCGGCTTAATGTCTTGCATTTTCGGTTTATTAGTACTGGGAGAAACTATCGGCCGGTTAATAATTGTGGGGCGCGGCGACGGCGGAGTCGGAGGGGTTGGATGCGTTGGAGGAGTCGGAGTCGGAGGGGTTGGAGGGGTTGGAGGGGTTGGAACAACCGGCTTAATAACTGGTTTCTCTTCTGCCGGTTGCGGCAAATTTAATTGCTTTTCAGGAATTGGCAGTTCGTGTTGCGTATCTAATTTCGGTTCTGGTTTTTTTATCTGCTTATCCTCGATAGCTTTTTTTAAATTATATTCCCCGCTGGGCGCCCCTAACACCGCTGGCTTAACTGCTGGCTTAGTTGTCTCGGCGATAATCTTATCTAAGCGACTCTGTGGGGCGGGTGAAGCAGCTGAAGACGAAGTCAAATTAATTTCTAAACTCTTAAACTTTTGCGTCTCGCAAACTTTAAAAACTCGATCAATTTCTGCCGAACTTAAACTTAAGCCGCCGATTTTAATGTCTTTAGCGAGTGTTGAGCGCGTATCAATTTTATTACGGACGCCTTTTAAATAAGTCGCTAGAATATTTTTAAAGCGACTGATCAAATTTTCACTCGGCAAAATTAAACCGGTTTCCTTGATTAGGATGGCGATGTCCTTTTCTAAATCAAGAGCGCGCATTTCAGTTAAAATACCTAAATAATCAGCCACTGAAACAAAGATCCTTTCTTTTAATTCTTTGCCTAAAAGTTCAGCCTGATCACCATTTAAACCTAGTTCACTAACAAAATAAGCCGGCAAGTTTTTCACTGTCAGGCTTTTAATCATGATCTTCATGACAACCATCGCTAAATCAACCCGATATTTACTTTCCAGTTCTCCTAAAATTGCCATCGCTGACGGCGAAGAAACCTGATCGCGCAGGTCTTTTGGCAGACTGTTAAATTGTTGCAAATAGTCAAACATTATAGACTCATTCTTGATTTTATTTTAGCATATTTTACCCAAAAGAGGAAATAGGGTTTTTCTCTAATCAGCCGTTTTAAAACCCCCTAGAAATAGGGGGTTAAAAAATTAAAATTAGACATTAATTAAATCTTATAAAGTCGTAATCGGCCGGCTCTGAGTAATATAAAATTTCTTTTGATAATAAGCCCACTCAATATCACAGGGAAATTTATAATGTTTCTCAATATTATGACAAATTTTCGCTAATTCGACGATTTGCTGACCAGTTAATTTTTGTTTTTCCTGATCTTTTTTAGTAATATTCAGCCATTTCACGCCGCCAGTCGCGCCCTTAACAATCTTTTTACTTTGTTCGGCAATATTTATGTCCAACAGCGAATAATCACGTTTATCAAGCACATAAGAATCCGGGGTAATCGAACCGGAAACAATCGCTTCGCCAAGCCCATAGCCCGCCTCAATGATCATTTGGTTCTTGTCTTGCGTGACCGGATGAACCGTAAAAGCGATGCCGGAGATTTCCGAGTCCACCATTTGCTGGACGACCACGGCGACGCTCACCTTGGTTTTTAACAATTTTTTTTCGTGACGATAAAAAATTGCCCGGGGCGTAAATAAGGACGACCAACATTTCTTGACGTTAAGCAGTAGGGTCTTATCCGTCGTATTTAAATAAGTTTCCAGTTCTCCGGCCCAAGAAGCCGACGATGAATCTTCGGCCGTCGCACTAGAACGAACCGCGACGAACTTTGCTTTTAATTTCTTAAATTCGCTGACAATTAATTTTTCCAAATCCCGAGGCATCGCGGCCGACATGATCAAGCCGCGAATTTTAGCCGAAGCGCCGTCAACCACGTTAATATCGCTGTAATTAATTTTACCCAAAATCGCCGCCACTTCCTGGGTTAAATCAGTCTCTTCTAAAAATTTATCAAAAGCCGAAGCTAATAAAACATATCCCGGTGGTACCGGAATCTTGGCGTTAGTCATTTCCCCGAGCGAGGCTCCTTTGCCGCCGGCCACGGCCACGTTTTTTTTAGTCAATTCCAAAAAATTTTTGATAAACATATAATTATTAGCTTACCTTAATATTTTAACAGTTCCCTTGTCGGCGTCAACTTCAACTTCATCGCCGTCGCGCAAAACTTGCGTGGCGATTTTAGTCGCAATCACACAAGGCATTTTCATTTCCCGGGCGACGATCGCCGCGTGCGAGGTTACGCCGCCTTGGTCAGTCACAAAAGCGGCTGCTTTTTTCATGGCCGGCAAGAGATCCGGTTGGGTAGAAATAGAAACGAGAATATCGCCGGCTTCCATTTTAACCATATCGCTGACCACATTGATTATTTTTACTTTGCCTCGGGCGTGCCCGCGGCAACCGCATTGACCATGCAACTCTTTAAGATCTAAATCCGTTTTCTTTTGAATATAATTGCTAACAATTTGACGAGCCATTTCTCCGCTATAATAAACTTCTTTATCCTTGGCCGTATAATATAAACTAAAATCAACCCGAGGCTTTATCTCGGTTTTATTTAATTCTTGATTAAACAAAGCCGCTTTTATTTCCCGGGAAGTCATAAATCTAAGTTCCTTAAGGGTTAGACCGATTCTTCCCGCCATTTCTTCTAAAATAAAAGTAGTTTTGTATAAAGCCAGGAGTTGGGCATAGCGGCGATAAATTTTTGTGACCATAAAATCCCCCCAAGCACTGAAGAATCTAACTAATTTTGAATCTAATTTTAATTCTTTAATTAATTCTTGGCGTTTTTTCAGGACTACTTTTATTTCTGTTTCTTGATTATTATAAGTCGCTTGTAAATAATAGTCGCTGTTAACCAGACGCACTAATTCTTTTAGATAATGTTCAAAATTATAGACCCCCTGCTCTTCCGTATAAATAAACTTCGTATAAAAATATTTAAAAAAATGATTTTGCAGGTCGCTGGCGATTGCCGGGCTAATTTGTTCTTTAAGAGAACGGACGACTTCGGCAAATTTCGCTTCATACTCTTCACTGTGCGTATAGAGACCAAAAAATTTAACATCCTCTTCCTTGAATTTTCTAAATAATTCCTTAAATAAAGAAAATTGTTCCGGGTCAGCCTGAATTTTAATGCCAATTTTTATTAAACTGTCCTGTTCTTCTTTTAAAAGCGATGATTTTTCCGGTTGAGTCAAAAGAGCGAGATATTCTCCAATTTTAGCCGACGGCACTTTTAAATCAGCTAAAATTTTCTTGCCGCGATTGGTTAAATTATCACCAAACATATCAGCGGCCACCGGAATCCAACCCCATTGATAATATTCAAAATGCAAAGTTTCATGATCCTGATAATACTGCCATAATTTTCCCGGGGAAAGCTTGTCTAAATTCTCTTCTGGGATCTTAGTTACTATTTTATTTAATTCATCAGCAAAATATCTAATTTTATCATTCACTTCTTCCATGAAATCAATATCAGCCACGAACTTATTTACCAAATGCTCGCCGACTTCATAGGCATCTTGTTTATCGAAATAAAACCAAAGATGATAGCCTTGATAAACGCAAGCTTGATACTTGTAGGCGCGACCACCGGGTGTGGCAAATTGATTAGTAAAAGAATAAAAAGGGATAGCCATGAACCAAGGATTGGCATTCATAATTTCTTCCGCCAAGAGCCATTCCCTTTTAAAAGTTTTTTCAATATCCAAACCATTGCTTTTACTGACTAAGCCAATTAATTCACTGGCAGCCGGAAAGCTGGCGTTAAAAAAATAATATTTTTTATTACCTTGTTTTTCAAGCGAAACCACGTTAGCGCTGATAAGATCTTGAAGTTCCCGAGAAACATTAGCGTTATTCTTGCCCAAAGCCAAGGCTAGCTCATTTAAATAAAACTTCTTGGCTTGATTATTAACCAAAAATTCAATTATTTCGTAAGAGGTCTTTGATTTAAAGAGATTTTTCATATGTTTGTTTTATAGACAATATTAATTGTTTATAAAACAATTTTAGCAAATATAAGGTTTTTGTCAATATTTGCTAGGTTTTTTGATATTGACATAATTTTTGATATATGCTAAAATGTCTTAATCGTACATTTCCATATAAATACAGATAATTAACAGAATATTCACCCAAAAACCCTTAAAAAATGAACCTAACACAGATTATTGAAAAGTTTGGCAAAGAAGCCAAAATTATTTTTGTCTTTCGCCACGGAAAGAAAACAGAGGACGGCAAGCATATTACTGTTGAGTGCCTCAAGAGCATTGTTGAAAACGGAGTTCCTGGCGCTTCTACGAATATTAATACGATCCATCGCGGTTCGGCCTTCGTCCGGACAGAAGAAACCGTTCTAGCTCTGAAATTGTGGATCATGCGGAACGGTGGAGAATTCCTTGATTGCCTCGGCTTGGTAAATGACGACCTGTCAGCTGATCCCAGGCTGGCCAACGAAAAAGTTTTCAAAGTTTTCACTCCGGAAATCCTGGGAAAAAAGAAAAGTGAAGGTCTCTCGAATTATGAGGTGATGGAAAAGTACTGCAAGGAAGATTTCGAAGGCTATCAATATGATCTTCGCCAGATTATTGAGGATCTGCTCGAAAATCGTGTCTGTGAAGGAGATGTCTGTGCTGTACCGGCACACACGCCGACAGTAGAGATAATCTACAACACTTTCACCGCAGAGAAAGATCCGAAATTCGAAGCCAAGGAATTGGAGGGTATCTTCGTCGTCGAAGATGAAAAAGGAGAACGCCACGCCTTCATCGCCACAGAGGAATAACTACAATTCTCTCACAAGACCCACAAGCCCGGACTTTTACAGCCCGGGCTTGATTCTTTTTTAAGGATTATTACTTTTTATTCAGCTTATCCCGATACTCTTGCGCTAGGGTTTTAATCTGCTCCTCATCAACCGGATATTCTTTATCGCGGAAAAGCAGCTTCACTTCCTTTTCTTTAGCCTCATTAATTTTCACCTCAAAACTGAACCCTTCCCCGGGTTGAACCGCACCGCCGATTTCCGTAAGCGACTTAAAGCCGATTACTTGTTGCAAAAACGGTTCTAACTTCGGACCATGGCTGACATTAACTAATTCCACTTTACTGTCATTATAAAATCTTTCGGTCATGCCTAATTCCGTCGCCGCCCGTTCGGCGATTTCCGCCGCCGCTTCCCGCGGGGTCAATATCCCGTTGGCTTTATCAATTTCGGGATTATTCAAATAGTATTCAACCATGAGATCCAAATCGCTCCGCTTATCGCCTTGCGCCTTTTGCTCGGCGCTATAAGCGTCAATTTGCGGTTTAATCTTGCCGAAGTTAACCAGAGCATCCAATTCTTTCTTGACCTTAACTCTAAATTGGTTATCCGGTCTCTGTTTATCGCTACGCTTTTCCGCTTTAGTGTCTTTAAGAGAACTTAGTTCCCTATTAACGACGTTAACATCGTCATTAACATTTTGAAACATTAAATCAACGGTCTCCTGGGCTCTTAATTTCGGCGAAGCATAGGCGCCGGCGTGTAGCCCTTCAATGTTAGCCCCCTTACTTTTGGCGGCCTCTTGCCCGGCCGGGGTTAAGAAGTCAGCGCTCATTCCTTCCGGCGTCTTGCCGGGAATTTGGTGGCGAATAAAGGAAATTTTAGTTTCAATGTTACGGCCAAATTTTTCTGACTCCTCTTTTCTTTCTACAGATTTAAAAAATTCAGGCATAAATTTTTAATTTAATAATTAAAACTTAATTATTTACAATTAACTTAAGTTTTTTGGCGAAATCTTTAAAATCCTGATACAAAATCGTCCGCACCCCGATTTTACGCGGATAAGCCAGGTTGAAATCCTGGTCATCCGTCATGACTATTTGCGCCGGCTTTAGATTATACTTTTTTAGCAAATAACGGATCATTAGCGGCGACTGTTTATCAAACTTCAAATAATAGGGGTTGATAACTTTAAAGTATTCCTTAAGCTGGAACTTATTGATGATATAACTGAACTGTCCGGGAGTATTTTTTGATAATAAAATAATTTTATAACCTTGGTTTTTAAGCTGCTTGGCTAATTTAAATACTTGCTGATTAATTGTTTGAAATGACAAATGTTTGGCGCGCAGCTCTTCCCCGGATTCCTTAAGACCCAGTTCTTTGGCTGTCAAAGCGAACGATTCCCTTTCGGAAATTTTTCTAGCTACCGCAGCACAAAAATATTTATGATAAACGATCTTATAACAGGCTTCATAATTCAGATCGTATTTCTTGCAAAGCCACAGGCAAGTATCTTTATAACTGCCAAAGGACATAACGCCGTAAAGATCAATGATGATCAACTTAATCTTAGCCGGTTTAACCTCAATCTTAGTTCTCTTTTTCTTCGGTTGGTTCATAGCTATTTGACCTTCTTTATAATATCAACTTTACCATGTGTAGCGTTAACGTCAACTAAGTCGCCGTCCCGCAGAATTTTCGTCGCGAATTTCGCGCCCACCACGCAGGGAATGCCCAACTCGCGGGAAATAATCGCCGCGTGACAGGTAATGCCGCCGACGTCGGTGATAATGGCGGCCGCTTTCTTAATGGCCGGCACTAAATCAGGCGTGGTGGCGATAGAAACCAGAATATCGCCCGCCTTCATCTTAACCATGTCTTTTGGCACATTAATAATCTTAACCTCACCCCGAACCCGTCCCGGCGAAGCGCAATCGCCGCTTAAAATCTTCAAATCCTTGATTTCTTCTTTAATGATATTTAGTTGCGCTATCTTTTCCGCGGCCGCTTGGCCGGTCAGATATAAATCTTTTTCATAAGGACCGGTGGAATAATGCAAGCTGAATTTATGGCGTTCGTTTAAAATCGCCGTCGGAAAGTTTTTGTTAATCATTAAGTCTTTAAACTCATGCGGATTCAAGAAGCGCACTTGGCGAACCGATAAATAAAAGCGGACGCCGATTTCCCGGAACAAATTTTCGCTGATCGCATAGCTATGGAACATTGAGTCCTTTCGTGTCCCTTTGGTAAATACCAAATCGCGGGCAAATTGAAAAACGTGCTGATGCAAGGAATCAATTTTCAGATCTTTAACTATTTGCTGCTGCCGGAGAGTAATTTTCTGCCGATTCTCTTCTAAATCTTTTAGTAATTTTGCCGGGTCGGTTCCTTGACGGACCAGACTACTTAAAATATCAATAAAATAAGCGCTATCCCAAGCCGGGCCGACAGTGTTATAGCCCAAGAATCCATAATCACGGGCGTGTTGATTAATTTTAGCCGCAATTTCCTTATCCCGCGCCGCCAGTTCTTGGACAATAATTCTCGTTTCTGTATTGGCTAAATATTTTTTGAGCGGCGGCCGACGATTAATCGCTTGTAAAATTTCCAATAAACCGCGGTATTCTTCCGCCGGCTTCGCTTCTTCGGTCGGCGTTGTCAAAACCGAAAAGACATCACCGAGAGAATAGGAAGTCTTATTTATTTTTTCCTGCAAATAGTTCATCAAATACTTAGAAAAAATATTTTCATCAAAATCCAAGATAGTCTGAATCCAGTGATAGCAGTGTAGTTCGCTATAAATATCGTAATAGTCTTTATATATCTTATAAAGTTCGGCGTCGCTAAATTTTTTCAAATTTAATTTAAGTAATTCATTTGACGCTTCATATAGTTTTTTCTCGGCCGTATGTAGCTCCTTAACATAGCGTTCGCCCCAGGCCGGTTCCGCTTTAATTTTCTCTAAAATTTCTAGACCAACCGCCTTAAATTCCTGGCGCGGCACGATCAGCTGACAAAAATTATCGCGATAAATGGCCGCTAAACAAGACAGGCGTTTTTTTAATCCCAATTCAATCAAGAGTTGATCAGCCGAACCAATGCTCCAAGCCAATGTCGCCATCATCGGATAATAGTTGGGCATTTCTTCAATACAAACCAGTTCTAAACGCGAATGAGGCGTCTGGTAATTACTTAGCAGCTCGCGCAAACCATTAAAAAATTTATTTTCTTGATTAACAAAAAAATATTTTTTTCCTTGGCCGGTTTCCGTCAATAAAAAATTAGCTTTAGCTAAATTAGCCAATTCTTTATGGACATTGGCCGGATCCAGTTTTAATAAGTTGACCACCTCTCGGGCATAGTAGCGCCGAGCCGGATCCTTAAAAAACAGGGCTAAAATTGCCAGCCGAGTTTGCGAATTAATGAGATATTCCAGCATACAAAAAGAATTAATTATTATCTAATTAATTCTAATTGCCTATGGTTATTTTGTCAATTGATATGGTGAAAGTTACAATACTTACAGCTAGCTGCCCCGCCTCAAGCTCCTACTGAAACTTAATATAATTGTGACGCGGGCAGACAATCACTTTATCGCCGTCTTTAAAAACTTTAGTCGCGTATTTCGTCGCGATTAAACAAGGGATGTTGAGCTCGCGAGAAACAATCGCCGCGTGGCAGGTAATGCCGCCGTGGTCAGTGACGATCGCGGCCGCCTTCTTCATGGCCGGTAGAATGTCCGGAGTCGTCGCGATGGAAACTAAAATATCGCCGTCTTTCATCTTAACCATGTCAGCGCTGGAATTGATTATTTTTACTTCCCCATAAACCCAATTGCCGGTTTTACCTAAACAGGCTGGCATGCCCTCCAGTAGTTTCAGATTGTTTTCCGCCGGCAGGGCGGGCGCTTTTTCCGTCCAAAGCTTTAAATATTTATCAACTTCCGAACCGTAAATAAAGCGATTCTCATAATAAACATAAGCACAATAATCGCGGCGGGCGCTCAGTTCCTTGGCAGAAACTTTCAGTTTACCCCGCAAAAGATCTTTAGACTCTTCAATTGTTAAATTTATCAAATCGCGATGTTTGAATTCCGGCTTTATTTTTGAGAATATTTCGTAAAGGCAATAAAAGATTAGGAAAGCCGTATCTTTGCGATAAATTTTCAAATACGACAGGAGGCTTAAGGCTTCAATGAATTTCCGATGCTGAGCGTCAATTTGCAGCTTCCTATAAATCGTTTCGCGGGTCGTCCGAACTAAGGCGTCATTATTATCTAACTCTTCAAGCTCGGCGCGCAGTTCCGTAATTTTTTTCGCCCGCAGTTCCTTAAAAATTTGGTTGAAATAATCAACGGTTAGACCCGGCCCGACATAACCATAATTAAGCCAGCCCCAATCAGCCAGCAATTTTTTCAACTCAACCGGTTGAGCCGAAGCAGCAGGATAATATTTAATGGCCAGCTTAATCAGTTCCCGGCGCAATAGCTGAGTATAAGTCAGTTTTTCCGGTTCCAACAGTTTCTCCAGCGCGTAGCTCAAACTTAAGTCAGAGGATTTAACTTTGGCGCTCAAATATTTTTTTAAATAGTTGGAAAAAATCTGATCTTTCAGATCAAAAACCGCAATCGTATTCAAGCTGACTTGGATAGAAATAATTTCCAAAAATTTATCAAACAACTCAATCGCCCGAGGAACGGAAATCTTAAAAGATTTGGCTTGCAAATCTTTAAAGATCGCCTGTGCTTCGGCACCGCTCGCCAAACTCTCTGGATAAATAGTTTTGAAAACGAAAGCCGGGTCTTTCAGCATTTTTTTAAGAGCATCGGTCGCTCCTTGTTCAATCATTTCTTTTTCAAAATAAAATTGGCCGTAATCATTCTTATAAACCGCGACGGCTGGCCAGGGTTCCTGGATAATCCCTTTTTTTACCGCGTAATCGGCGGCATAAGCGCGCAGCACATAATCTACCGATAAGAAACAGGTGCCGCTTTCTTCATTGAACAGAAAGTAGCGGCGCGGTTGGTCATGGTATTCCTTAAAAACATTCTTCAGGGAGCTGAAATATCGGTTTTGTTGATTTAAAGAATAGTAATTTTGATTAGCCTGCTTAGTTTTCAAAACCAGGCCAAGGTCAACTAATTTGTCCAGTTCTCGTTGAATATTAGCCTGATTCTTAGAGGTAATTTTAATTAAATCAACGGTGCTGAGCGATTTATCGTCTTTAAAAAGCGCTGCTAAAACCGCGAAGGTCACCTGTGAAGAAAATAATTTGTCTATCATAAAAAAAATAGTTATGCTAATTTAGTATAGTTATATATCAAATTAGCATAACTAGTTTTAAAATTCAAGTCCTATGGCTTTTCGGCCTGCTTGAGTCTTTTTTCAGATTGCCACCGATTAAATTACGACTTTAACAGCGCTTTTAAGCGACTTTGCGCGAGTTTTCTAAATTCGGCATAAAAAAAGTCGTGCCCCATTTTGGTCAACATTTCTAAAAAAGCTGTTCGAGAATACATCGCTTGATAGCTTTTTAACCTCATTTCCGTGTACCGATCCAAAGAATCAATATCGTGAAAAAATTTTTTATTGGCTGTATTATAAATTTTTTTTGCATCAATCCCTTGCAACTGGTCGGCGTCATGAATACTAATTATTTCGACGACTTCCGCTATTCTTGACCGCGGATATTTGAGACTTGTAAGAATATCTTTGGCAATCTTCGCTCCAGCCAACATATGAACTAATTTACCATTAACAATTTTTTCTGGGCCAGTAATAAATTTGAAATGTTCGGGTAGAATGACATAGTGCCCAATATCATGCATCATTGCTACTGGCACAAGAATATCTTGAGAAAATTTTAAGCTACCCCGATAATTTAAAATAGATTGGACGGTTTCTTGGGCATGCTCTAAATCCCCCCGTCTTCCCTGTTTCAATAGAGATTGGCATTTTTGCCAGATTGGACGATATCGACCGGGCAACTGTTTTAAAAAATTTTTTTTCATATATTTATTTGTTTAATATTCTAACCACTCCCCGGTTAGCATCCACTTCAATTAAATCACCGTCATGTAAAATCTGAGTGGCAATTTTCGTGCCGATAATGCAAGGCTTTTTTAATTCCCGGGCGATAATTGCGGCATGGCAGATTATCCCACCTGTATCTGTCACAAAGGCGGCTGCTCTTTTCATGGCCGAAATCAAATCCGGATTGGTGGCGGAAGAAATTAAAATATCACCGAGTTTCAACTTAGAGACGTCATTTTTATTCAAAATGATTTTGGCTCGACCACGTGCTAAACCAGAATAAGCGATTGACCCTTTTAATTCTTTAGTTTTTGGAATTAAAAACCGATCTTCTTTAGAGAATCTAGCAATAAACTTCTTTAACTGGCTACCTTCATAAGCTTTTATCTTTCCGTCAGCTACCATATAACCGCCTAGTTTAGTACGCTGAGCGGCTCGCGCCTGATACAAGGAAATCTTATTATTTAAAAGCGCTTCCTGAACTTCTTCTAAAACTAAATTTCTTATTTCTCGGTTAGAAACTCCCAACCGCTTAGCTAATTCGCCGATAATTTTATCCATAGCAACATATGATTTCTGGTAAACGCCCTTGCGGTAATCTTTAATGAACATTAAATCCGCAGAAACATCAAATAAATAAGTCAGATGACCAGGCAATTTCAAATCTTTTCGTAAGTTTATTTTTTCAATTTTAATCGAACGAAAATGTTCATTAATCTTTTTCAACTGTTCGCCCAAATCGCCGTTTCTTAAATCCGATTTCAAAACTTTAAATAAATATTCAAAACTCATGACCGGCCCAGCATAAGAATAGGTCAACCAGCCAAATTTTTTCAAATGTTTGGCAATCAGTTCACCAGCCGGAGAGAACTTTTTTTTAAAATTATTAATCTTTCCCGCTGAAATCGTCTTTATTGCAGTACGACCGCCGGCAATTTGACTGATCTTAATTAATAGCTTCAACCTGGCCAAACTTTCCACCTGGACTTCGCTCATTTTTTCACTAGTACTTAATAGGCTGTAGTAATCAGCTATCTTAGCGGCCCGATCGTGCTTATTTAAAAATTTCAAAAAATCTTTCATCAAATAATCAGAAAAAAATGGTTCAAAAAATCCATCTAAAATAACCGGCACCCAGCCCCAAATCCGTAACTCGCCCAATTTTTTTTCATAATCGCTATAAATTTTTAGTAATTCCCTATCAGATAACCGGGTAGGTTTGGTTTTTTTTAAATTAGCACAAAAATCTAAAAGTTGGTCGCTATAAGAATAAATTTTCTTAATAACTAAGTGATAAAATTTTTTATCCTTGATTATTCTTGTCAACAACCAACGACCCAGGGCGTCGGTAGATTTTTTTTCATAGTAAACGTTGGTTAAATTATCATCGATATACATAAAAACTTTCTTGATTTTCCGCCCACCGCTAATCCGGCCTATTCCGCGTGTGGCGACCACATCTGATACGTACCAGGGGTAAATTAAAATTCCCTGGCGGTCGAAAGCTTTTTTTAGAGCCATATTTTTATTGTTTACGATTTTTTAAAATCTTTACTATTCCCTTTTTCGCATCCACTTCAACCAAATCGCCGTCATGTAATACTCGAGTGGCGTTTTTCGTCCCGACAATACAGGGTTTCTTTAATTCCCGAGCGACAATCGCCGCGTGGCAAGTTAAACCGCCGTCGTCGGTAATAATCGCCTTAGCTTTTTTAATGGCGACGATATAGTCCGGTGAAGTCATTAGGGCGACTAATATTTGACCAACCTTAAAATCATTAATTTCCCTCCGATTGCGAATTATTTTAATTCGGCCGCGCGCTATGCCGGAGTGAGCCACGATACCTTTTACTTCTTGGCTTGTAACCGCTGAATATTTTTCTTCAAAAATTTTAAAAATCGTCTCTGTATCAAATAAGGAAATTTCGGTTCCTAGGTGCGTCATGCGTAAGCGGCATCTTTTTTGACGCTTGATAATTTCTGATAAAGATTTTCTTTTTCTTAAAAAATCATCAAATTCCGACCACAAAATATATAATGATTCTTCACGCGAAATTTTTAAGAACTGCGCTAAAGCATAATACATTTTAATTATATACTCAGTGGCAATAAAGGAAATGCCTTTCCTTTTATCCTGCAAATACGAAGATCGCTGAGCTAGTTTGGCGTATTTTACTATCTCGGAATTCAACCGATACCGACGGACTAAACGGCGGAAATTAGCGGCTACCTGGCTAGAATAGTTTTTAAGATGATTGAACTGAACGCCTCTTTCCTTATTTTTTGAAATTTCCAATAAGCGGTCGGCAAAAAATTTCTCATTTAGTTCCTTCACTCCGTGGTAACCGTTTAATAACCAATAAAATTTCTTAAAATGACGCTGAAGCAATTCCCGTCTCCGAGCGACCGATTTTACCGACGCAATCTTAAATAACTCATATTCTTCAATCATTAAGAATGATCTTTCCGGAAAAACAGTTAATTGGGAAATTTCCTCCGGTGATAATTTAACGCCGCTCTTAATTATTTCTTTTTCCATCCTATGACTCGCTGCATAGCTTAATGTTTCGGAGATAGTGACTACCATCCAAAAATCATAAGTATAAAAATTAAAGAAATTAAACCATTCGCGGCGCAACTCTGTTTGATTAATTTTAGAAAAATTAATTCTTTTTAATTCCCGCAGTCTTTTTCTTAATTCTTTAAATACCCGATTATATTCTCGATAATAACTTTTAGGAAAATCACCTCGAGAATCACTAAGATAATCCTTGATATAACGATTACCGTTATCCCAGATATCCCGCCATTCATCATACCAATAAAAATCATGACCAAAAAAGAAACCTTCCGACTTAGGCCAACCGTACGGGGATTTCATCATTCCGCGGCAGACTGCGAAAATCAAAGCGGGATAAGCATCCACTTTCCAGCGAAAAAGTTCCTTATTCGGATCAACCACTAATCGATATTCTTTTTTAATTGATTGAGACATAATAAAAACTCTTAATTACTTTGCAATATTTTAACTACCCCATGATTAGCGCGGACTTCCACCTGGTCACCATTATGTAAAATTTTAGTACCAACTTTAGTGCCGATGATAGCCGGAATATTAAGTTCACGAGAAATAATCGCGGCATGAGAAGTAATTCCGCCTTCATCAGTCACAATTGCGGCGGCCTTCTTTAAAGCAGCAGTATATTCCGGCCGCGTCATTGAAACAACAATAATATCGCCTGGCCTGATTTTCTTTAGAGATTCTAGCCCTTTAACAATACTTACTCGGCCTATAGCCGTTCCCGGATTGGCAATTTGTCCACGAATCTCTTCTTGCGAAGAGTCGCCCTGATATTTGATCATAGAAAAATTTCGGCCAAAATCGCGCGTATAATTTTTAGTCAAAGAGATATCCCGGCCACCTCGCAATAACCAAACAGAACCAATCTGTCTAGTTTTGAGTAACTTTTTCTGGCGGTACAAAGACCAGATAGATTTTAAGCTCATTACTTCGCTGTAACCACAATGATAAATTAATTCCGGAGACCAATTTAAACGCCGAGAAATCTCTTTAATAACTAACCCCAAACGACCAATTGCCTGAAGAATAATCACTTTTCTCTCATCCTGCCAAATGGCCACAAAATCAATTACGGTGATTAATTCTTTTGCAACTCGACTCAAGCGGCGAAACTGGCCGGCTGGTAAGTTTGGTCTTGCGATACTCACGGGCTGATTTCTTATTAATTCCCGGCCCTTACTTTTAAACTCAGCTAAACTAACAATCCTTGGCCCAATATAACTATTGTTTATCCACCAACCATAGCGGTTCTGATGATCAGCTAAAAGTTTTTGATGGTTTTTAATCTTCATTAAATGTCTCAACTCATCTTCTTCTTGTCTTAACCAAGATTTTTTGCTAATATTATTTAAATTAGCCGCTAAACAACCAACTCTCTTATCTGATAACTCGGGGAAATTATGAGTCAGTTCTTTCTTGAAGTCAACTTCAATATTAACGCCGATTGCTTCAATAAGATGAGAAACTCCGACCGAATCAACTTGGGCGGCAGTTAAGACTTTAAGAAGCTTTAATAACTCTGAATCTGACAATGACTGAACAAAATCGTTGGATAATTTTTTAAAAATTGGTTGATAGACTTTTAAATTATTTAAATAAAATTTTTTAATCTTAACTAAATAATTTTTATCATGCTGTAAGTGTTGATAAACTAAACGCCAAATTCTTTTTAGGTCAGTTTGATTATAGCAACCCTCACCTTGGCCATGATTATAATTAATAATAAATTTAGGATAATAAAAACCTAATTGCTTTTTAATAAGGGCGCCACTAATAGCGGAAGTGTTTAAAAATAAGGGGGCGGCGGGACAACTCTGTATATACCAATCAGCTTGCAAATCTTTTTTAAATTTAGATAAACTATTTTTACTCTTCTGGCTAACCATATAAATTATTATTTTTTAGCTCTTTATCTATTCTTTATCTCCTCTCTGCTATAATCATTTTTACTGTGGGCCCGGCAGGTAGCATGTGCTAGACCCGACATCTTAGTCTTCGGAGTTCGATTCTCCGCGGGTCCACAGGGGTTAGCCCGCGTTGACTGAAAAAAAATTAATTGCTATAATGTTATTAATGTCAGGTCTGGTAACTTGCTGCCTATAAGGCGATAAATTCCCCCGCAGAGGGGGTTTTTATTTTACCTTCTTCATAATTCCCTGGTCAGCATCTATCTCAACTAAATCATTATCTTTGAAATTTTTAGTGGCGTTTTTCAACGAGACAATGCAAGGCACGCCGAATTCTCGGGCGACAACGGCCGCATGACAAGTCAGTGAACCGACTTCCGTCACAAAGGCGGCCGCGCGCTTCATGGCCGGTAAATAATCAACCGTCGTCGCATGACAAACTAAAATATTCCCTTCTTTAACTTTATTGTTTTCGTGGGGTGAGTTCATAATTTTTATTCGACCCCTAACTTTACCAGGACTGGCGCATTTACCGGCCACTTCGTCATTACCATGTAAATTCGAAGATTTCTTTTCCAGGTAAGCAAAAAGTTTCTCCGCCTCTTGAGGATTGAAGATTATTCTCTTATCCATCCGATGATTGAATCCCCAGCCGAAAATTTTGCCTTTCTCGCTCAGGCAGGCCTGCGTATCCAACTTTCCCTGCAAAGCGACAACCACTTCTTTTTCCGTTAAAAATCTTAATTGGGTAACAGAAATATATAACCGACGCGCTATTTCCGAATAAAACGGCAGGACATAGAAAGCGGCCAAACTGACAATATATTCCGCTTCATTGCGCGTATCTAAAGCTAGCCCGAAATCAATAAACAACTGTAAATCACGGGGTGCAATTTGATATTTTTTTAAAACTTCCCGGATATCTTTCTTCTGAATAAGTTTATAATTTTTTAAAGTAGTATACTCTTGAAATAAGATTTCCTTTGGCTTTTTAATAAAAGCTTTAAGCTGGGTTTCATAATAAGCCTCATTCCAGGGAGTTCCGAATACAAAAACCGGCATCCAGCCATATTTTTTGGCCAGATAACAGCTCGCGGTCTTTAAAGTTTTCTGCTTCTGTAAAATTTTATAAGCTTCAAGCAGAGTATCTCTTTTCTCTTCCAGCGTAGTGGAAATTTCAGCGGGCTTAGTCAGCGCGAATAAAACCCGGCTATATTCGGATGAACCTTTAGGTAGCCCTAATTTTTTAGTTAAAATATTTTCTAAATACGGCTCCCAATAGTCTTCCGCCGTCCAGCCGAATTGATCATAAACCGTTATCCGATGCGCCCAGGCTCGGTTTTTTTGATATAAATCAATTAATTTCTTAATGCCTATCTGCTTATAGTCCTTAACACTTAACTGCGGAATTTCTCGCTTGGCTTTTTTCTTTAGGGCATAGAAACGCGATAAAATCCGGGCCAAAGAATAAAAATCCTTTTTATTAACCGTGGTAATATAATGATATAATTTATCAAAATAATACTGTGGGAAATAACAATGTTGTAAGCCCTTATCAAGTTCATGTAGAGCCAAGGTACCTTTGTAGAAGCCGAAAGTCTTATAAAAATTGGCTGATGTAATTTCCGCGTGCCAATTTTCACTATCTAGAGGCAAGCAAAACCAGTGTCCCATTTTAACCATTTTGACTTTGTAATAATCGTAAAGCATAAACTAGCTAGATTATTTTTTAATTATCTTAACAATCCCCTTCTCGCCGTCAATTTCAACTAAATCACCGTTTTGCAAAACCTGCGTCGCGAATTTGGTGCCGGTCACACAAGGCTTCCCTAATTCCCGGGAAATAATCGCGGCGTGCGAAGTGATGCCGCCGTCATCCGTAATAATTCCGGCCGCTTTTTTCATGGCCGGCACATAATCCGGCATCGTGAAATTAGCGACTAAAATTTCGCCGGTCTTAATTTTATTCAAATCGGCCCGCTTCATAATTAACCGGACGCGGCCGCTGACTTTCCCGCGGGAAACGGCTGCTCCTTTAATTTCCGACGCACAACTAAAGGTCATAAACGCCTGGCGAACCTCTTTAATTAAAGCCTTGTTATAAGTAAAAACCATCTTCCCTTTCTGGCTAACGGAAACAAATTCTAAATTAAATCTTTTGGCCGTAATATTTAAATCAATCTGCCTGCCTCGCCGTAAAAAATCTAAAATTTCTTCATCGGTCAAAGAAATAATGTCTTCATATTTGGTTTTGAGCTGATCTCGTTTCACAAGCTCTAAGAGCCGATGGAAAAACTGGCGGAAATTTGCTTGGAACATTTTATAAACCTCAATCCGTTCGGTCTTAACATTAACATAATTATGGACCAGCTTAATTTGCCTCTTTATCTTTTTATCTTTCGAGCCGGCCAATAAAACATTAAGCCTCTTCTGATTGTTGCGTCCGAGCCGGGACGCTTGCAGTGCCGCTTTGAGCAAACCATTTTCTAAAAGTTCCCGGCGATCCGCTTGCGCCGTTACGGCGTCCAAAAGCTTTTCCTGGAAAGAATACTCTTTAACCCATTGATATTTGGTCGCTATTTTTTTGTAATCGGCCGCCCCTTTAACCCGCGCTAAGGCCTGATGATACTTCTGATAGCCAAAAACAATCGTCGGGGTAGAAATTATTTCTAAAGCTTCGTCGTATTTTTCCGGGGCGATGATTTCTTTTAATCTCTTCGCTAAATCGGGAAAAATATAATCATCAATAAAAAATGGCGAAATCAAATAATAGGCAAAGTCTAACATGGCCATCTCATATTCATTAAACAAGGCGAGCAGCGCCCCCTTGTCTGCTTTAATTTTTTTAGCGCGCTCGCCGACTTTTAAAAGCCGTTTCTTATATCTCCGGTAGTCGGAAAAATGTTTATTAATCGCCGTTTCGGAATTAAGCTTTTCTTCTAAATTTAAACTGACCCGGCGATATTTAGCTTTTTCAAAATAATAACTCAAATCTCTTCCCTGCCCGCGAAAATTTATCACTTCCGAATTAAGGCACTTATTAAAAGCACGAACCAAAAGCGTCAGGCGCTGCATGGAAGCCGGCCGCGAGACCCAACAGAAATATTGGCCTTTCCGTTGTATCACTTGTCGGAATATTTTTTGTTCGTCCGCCATAAAATTATTTAATAACTCGCACCGTGCCACTTTCGGCATTTACCTCCACCCGATCGCCATTTTTAAATATCTTAGTGGCATTCTTGGTTCCGATAATACAGGGTTTCTTCATTTCCCTGGCTAAAATGGCGGCGTGGCAAGTAATTCCACCTTCATCAGTCACGAAGGCGGCCGCCTTTTTCATGGCCTGGATCATTTCCGTGGTGGTCATATAAGTAATTAAAATATTGCCCGTCTGAACTTTAGCCAAATCAGCTTTATTATTAATAATTTGCACCTGGCCGCAAACTTTCCCGCCATACGCCGAACGACCCTTAATTTCTTTAGTGGTTACATTTTGAAAATTATTGTAGCGCGCCACTAACTTTTTATGGGCGAGGCCGGAATAGATTTTCAAACTCTCCGGGCTGGTCGCGGTCGTAAACCCTGCTTGCCGCTGCCGAATAACTTTCAAATCAGGGATTTTATTTTTCACCACTTCAAGATAAGAACAATAAATCAAATCATTATAAGTTATGCCCTTATCACTGGCTAATTTCTTTAACTTGGGCGCATACTGATAAGCAACCTTATTCATTATATCCGTCCGCTGCGTCCGATAATAAATGAAAAACTGCATAACATCAATCAAATAAGCCTTATCCGACCCGACCAGTTGTTTTGCTTCTTTAACCGCTTTTCTAATAGAATCTTTTTCTAAATTAGACTTTTTAAGATAATTATCTCTCTTTAATTCCTTGAGAAGTTGAACCGCTCTCTCAAGCGGAAACTCATTAAGGTGCCCATATCTTGAGCCTTGCCAGCCATACTGTTTAATATATTGCCGCGGATCGCACGTTTGCAGCAATAATAATTTGCCCTTCTTATCAAAATTATCCAGCAGCGGCACGTTTAACTTGGCCATTAGCTCGGCGGTTTTAGCAGAATCCGCTTTATTAAGTATTAAACCATTGACTAGCGATTCAATCCTGTCATCAAGAATAAAATAGATAGCCAGGGTCGGCATGTATTCTTGAAAAGCTTTTAAAAAGCGCGGCAAATCTTTTTTAACGGCCTTGTTTAAATTCCGTTCTCGCTTCAAAGTTTCTTTTTTTAAGCCTTCCCAATAGCCGCGCGACTCTTTCAGGCGCTTTAAAACTTTATCACCAAAACCAACTAAGTGATATTCCGGGTAATAGCAGAAACCGTCAAGCGTCATCATGTCCGGCATTGAATAATTAAATTTGAAAAAAGTTTTAAAAATCTTTTTATTCTGATAAGCCGCTTGATAAAGCGAAGAATAAAAGGGAGTATAGGGGCGGTAAACTGTCTTAATAAACTTGATTCGTTTAGACCTGGGCATAAAATAAAATCTTATTTAGCTTGGATTAACTTCTCAAACTCTTCCCGATCCTTAATTATCTTTTGGAGCGTTTCCGGCCTAACTTCCAGTTCCTCGCGTTCCGCTCCGCGCGGATAGCTTAATTTTATAACCTGTTCTGAGCCCTGATTAAGAATCCGCACTTTAATACCCTCTGTTTCCGCCCAGCCGTTTTTCAAATTACTGATAAATTCTTTTTGAGCCGCTGCCCCCTGCTGATCTTTAATTACTTCTGCCACGAATGATTCAACCACTCCCTGATGGGATGCCAAATATCTTTCCAAGCGGCCACCAAAATCCTGGCCGTCCGCTTTCTTATTTTCGGCCAAACGATTCAGATTGCCGCCGATTTGTCGATAACGCTCAACCAGTTCGGCGATATTGCCGGCTTGACGCAAGTGCGTCGTGGAAACATAGTCGCCTTTTTCAATTGCTTCCCGATCACTATCGTTAACCAGCCAATTCATATACCACCCTTCCTTAAAAGCCGTCATACCCTCGTTCTTAACCGGCCCATCCAATCTGAATCCCAACCGCTCATCGCGATAAATCTTTTTACCGACTTTAACTTCAGCGGTGATTTTCTTATCCATTTCCGCCAAACTGTCGGATGTATCAATGATTTCTTCTTTTGCTAGCATCATTAGCAAAGCGGTCTCGGCAGCGCGATCCATGGGACTGGCGCCGGCAACTGAAATGCTAGCATCGGGATTTTTTTCCAAACCTTTAGCCCGAGCTAATTCCCGGCCCTCCGGCGTTAGCAGTAAATCTTTATTGGGGCGGTTCGGGTCATTTTCTTTTAAGCTATGGCGAAAAATTTCCAAATCAACTTCCGTTTCTACTGGATTTTCCAATTCCTTGGTATTTTCTAAATTCGGGTTAAGCACATTTTTCATTTCCATAAAATTATTTTTTTAATAGTTATTTTTTTATTTATTTCTAATAATTTTAACAATCCCCTTAACAGCATCAACTTCAACCTCATCACCACTGCGCAAAACCTGGGTAGCGATTTTAGTGCCGATAATACAGGGTTTTTTAAGCTCCCGAGCGACGATTGCCGCGTGGCAGGTTATCCCGCCCTCATCAGTGACTATTGCCGCCGCTTTTTTCATGGCTTGAATATAACGCGGATCAGTCATGGCGGTTACTAAAACTTCTCC
>Ga0172375_10002552_pt1 | contig 28275 bp, 23 predicted proteins | sample LakKiv1m_FD_114537 | JGI IMG/M metagenome (GOLD analysis project Ga0172375, IMG submission 114537) | Freshwater microbial communities from Kabuno Bay, South-Kivu, Congo - kab_092012_11.1m | ecosystem: Environmental > Aquatic > Freshwater > Lake | place: Democratic Republic of the Congo... | reverse complement strand
CCTGAATTTTCTTGAATTTTAACGGGATGCCGCGCCTGCGTCAGGCGACCTCGTCCCTTCCGCCCTTGCCGTCCAGCCCGAGTTCGGCAATCTTGCGCGTGATGGTGTTGCGCCCCATGCCAAGCAGGTTGGCCGCCTCGATGCGACGCCCGCCGGTGCGCTCCAGCGCCTTGCCGATCAGGGCGCGTTCGAAGGCTTGCGCAAAACTGTCCAGGACACCGCTTTCGCCGCGCGCAAAAGCGCGCTCGACCTCGCGCTCGAGGACCCCGACCCAGTCCGATTCCGGCGCCTTTCCGTCGCCCCACTTCAACTCCGGCGGCAGGTCGGCGACCTCGATGGTCTGCGTCGGTGCCATTACCGTAAGCCAGTGACACAGGTTTTCCAGCTGGCGCACGTTGCCCGGAAAATCCTGCGCAGCCAGATAGTTCGTCGCCGCCTCCGACAGGCGTTTCCCCTCCGCACCCAGCTCGCGCGCGCTGTTCGCGAGGAAATGCTTCGCCAGCAGCGGGATGTCCTCGCGCCGCTCGCGCAGACTGGGCAGGCGCAGGCGAATGACGTTGAGTCGATGAAACAGGTCTTCGCGGAACAAGCCCTGGCGCACGCGTTCCTCCAGGTCCTGGTGCGTGGCCGCGATGACGCGCACATTGGCCTTGATCGGCTGGTGACCGCCGACGCGATAGAACTGGCCGTCGGAGAGCACGCGCAACAGGCGCGTCTGCAGGTCCGCCGGCATGTCGCCGATTTCATCGAGAAACAGCGTGCCGCCCTCGGCCTGCTCGAAGCGGCCGCGGCGCATCGTCTGGGCGCCGGTAAAAGCGCCGCGCTCGTGCCCGAACAGTTCCGACTCGAGCAGGTCCTTCGGCATCGCTGCGGCGTTGATGGCGACAAAAGGGCTCCCTGCGCGGCTGGAGTGGCGGTGCAGCGCGAGCGCCACCAGCTCTTTGCCAGTGCCGGACTCGCCCGTGATCAGCACCGTGGCGTTGGACTGCGACAGCCTGCCGATGGCGCGAAACACCTCTTGCATCGAGGGTGCCTGACCGAGTATTTCGGGTGTGCTCTCCCGCGTCTCCTCCCCCTCGGCCTCGCGCATGCTCTCGCCTATGGCGCGACGGATCAGATCCACCGCCTGATCCACGTCGAAGGGCTTGGGCAGGTACTCGAACGCGCCGCTCTGGAACGCCGCCACCGCCGATTCCAGGTCCGAATAAGCGGTCATGACGATCACCGGCAGGCCGGGATGGCGCCGCTTGATTTCCTGCAGCAGCTCCAGGCCCGAAGCGCCGGGCATGCGGATGTCCGACACCAACACCTGCGGCGCGCCCTGTTCCAGTGCATCGAGCGCTTCCTGTACCGCGGCAAAAGTCTTGTAAGGTATGCCTTCGCGCGCCAGGGCTTTTTCGAATACCCAGCGTATCGAGCGATCGTCGTCTATAACCCACACTGGTTTCATGTCGCAGCAGCAGTCAAATGCAAATCAAAATGGGGCAGGCGCGGGAGCATTCCGGTATCGGTTTCTTTTTCATTGCGCATTACCCGTTTACTCCAGTGGCAGCATGATCGTAAAGCAGGTACGGCCCGGTTCGCTTTCGCACTCGATCGTGCCGTGGTGATGCTGCACGAAAGTCTGCGACAAGGTCAGCCCCAGTCCGCTACCGCCGTCGCGGCCCGACACCAGAGGATAGAAAATCTGCTCGCGCAGTTCCTCCGGAATTCCCGGGCCGTTGTCTGTTACATGCAATTCTAATGCCAGCTTGTAGCGCTGCTTGGCCAGCGTCACCTGCCGCGCTGCACGCGTGCAGATCTCGATCTCGCCTTTCCCGTTCAGGGCCTGAGCCGCGTTGCGGACGATATTGAGCATCGCCTGGATCAGTTGCTCCTTGTCGCCGTGAATATCGGGCAGGCTGGCATCGTAGTCGCGATGAACGCGGATTCCGTCCGGGAATTCGGCCAGCACCAGGCTGATTACGCGCTCCAGCACTTCATGAATATTCAATGGGGCGATCTGCGGCAGCTTATGCGGCGTAAGCAGCCGGTCCATCAGCGCCTGCAGCCGGTCGGCTTCCTTGATGATCACCTGGGTATATTCGCGCAGTTCAGGCCGCTCCAGTTCGCGCTCGAGCAACTGCGCGGAACCGCGCAACCCACCCAGAGGATTGCGGATTTCGTGGGCGAGGTTGCGGATAAGCTCGCGGTTCGCCCGCTGCTGATCCATCTGGCGCTGCTCGCGCGCGGCCCTGAGTTGCTGGTCTATGGGACGGAACTCGACGAGCAAACGCGCGGCAGCATCCTCTATCGGCGTGACCAGACAGTTCAACTGCAAACTCGGGTGTCCCGGGCGCGTGAGGATGAGGTCGCGGCCGGTGTAACTCCAGTTATGCTCCAGAACCGCTTCGAGGCTGGCGATGAAGCTGCCGGAATCGGCAAACAGCTGCGCCAGGGGCTGGCCGGCGATGTTTTTGAGACTGAACGCAAACAGGTCTTCGGCAGCGGAGTTGGCATGGACCACCCGCAGGTCCTCGTCCACCAGGATAACCGAGGTGGCGAGCAGATCGAGGCCGGAAAAGGGGCTGGCAGCCATGTGGGAACGATGCGGGCGAGTGGGTCGTGAACGGGGGCGCGGCAACGCAATTGCCGCACCAGCGAAAATACCCCCTTACTTGGCGTTGCCGAGTTCTTTCTTCAGTGCATCGACATTCTTTTGATGCCGTTCGACTTCGTCCTTGTACTTCTGCAAGCGGTCGAGAACTCTCTGGTAATTCTTTTCGTCGCCGGTGCGGATTCCTTCCTGCTGGGTCAATTCAGCCTTGGCTTCGACGAGCGCCTTCTCTTCCCCGCTGAGTTCTTCCTCCAGTATTCTGCGGCGCGCGCCGTCGCGGTTCTTTTGCGTCGCCGTATCGACCTTGGGAAAGCCTTCGGGCGAGCGTTTTTCCGCGCCTGCGCGCGGGACCGGGGTAGCCGGAACCACCGAGATCTCCCGCATCACCACGGTACAGTTCTTTCCCTTGGTTTCTTCCTTCATATTGGTGTAGGTCGCGCGGCCGTTCACATCGACGCACTTGAACGTATCCCCCCAAGCCGGCGCAGACAGCGCAAGAGCCAGCGCGGCTGCGAGTCCCGAATATCCAATGCGACAGACCATTATGCCCAAGCCCTTGAGAAGAGAGTTTAAGTCTATGCCAACATCAGGCTGATTTCAAATCGTTTTTTGGCCTGTACTTCCGCCGGCGAGGGTGTATCAATGGCATCACGTCGATTCAGTAACGCAAAAGGCGGGAATCATCCCGCCTTTTGCGTCGGCTGGCCCGGCGATCAGCTGCTGTAGTACATGTCGAATTCGAGCGGATGGGTGGTGGTGCGGAAGCGGGTGACCTCTTCCATTTTCAGCGCGATGTAGGCGTCGAGCATGCCCTCGGAGAATACGCCGCCACGAGTCAGGAACTCGTGGTCCTTTTCCAGGTGTTCCAGCGCCATTTCGAGCGAAGAGCACACGTTCGGCACTTTCTTCGCCTGCGAGGGCGGGAGATCGTACAGATTCTTGTCGATAGGATCACCGGGATGGATCTTGTTTTGCACACCATCGAGGCCGGCCATCAGCATCGCGGAGAAAGCGAGATACGGGTTGGCGGTCGGGTCGGGGAAGCGCACCTCGACACGGCGCCCCTTGGGGTTGGTGGCGTACGGAATACGGCAGGCCGCCGAGCGATTGCGCGACGAATAGGCGAGGTTGATCGGCGCCTCGAAACCAGGTACCAGGCGCTTGTAGGAGTTGGTTCCCGGATTGGTGATGGCGTTCAGCGCCTTGGCGTGTTTGATAATGCCGCCGATGTAGTACAGCGCGAAATCGGACAGGCCGGCGTACTTGTTGCCGGCGAACATGTTTTCGCCGCCCTTCCAGACCGACTGGTGCACGTGCATGCCGGAACCGTTGTCACCGACCACGGGCTTGGGCATGAAGGTCGCGGTCTTTCCATATGAATGCGCCACATTCCATACCGTGTATTTGAGTATCTGCAGCCAATCGGCGCGCTTTATCAGCTTTTCGAACAGGGTCCCGATCTCGCATTGTCCAGGCGCGGCCACTTCGTGGTGATGCACCTCGACCTCGACGCCCTGCTGTTCCATCGCCAGGCACATGGCATTGCGTATGTCCTGCAGCGTGTCGACCGGCGGCACCGGAAAGTAGCCGCCCTTCACCGGCGCACGATGGGCCATATTGCCGCCTTCGTACTCCTTGCCCGACGACCAGGGAGCCTCTTCGGAATCGATCTTCACGAAGCAGCCCGACATGTCCACGTTCCAGGTAACGGAATCAAACACGAAAAACTCGGGCTCGGGACCGAAGTAGGCGGTGTCGCCCAGGCCGGTCGACTTGAGGTAGGCCTCTGCGCGTTTGGCGAGTGAGCGCGGGTCGCGGTCATAGCCCTTCCCGTCGGAAGGCTCGATCACGTCGCATGTGATGTTGAGCACGGTTTCGTCGGTGAACGGGTCCAGGCGCGCGGTATCGGCTTCGGGCATAAGCAACATGTCCGAGGACTCAATGCCCTTCCAGCCGGCGATGGACGAACCGTCGAACGCGTGGCCGTCGTCGAATTTACCCATGTTGAACTGTTTCGCGGGAACAGAAACGTGTTGTTCCTTGCCGCGGGTGTCGGTGAAACGCAGATCGACGAACTTCACCTCCTTGTCCTTGATCTGTTTCAATACGTCGGCTGGGGACATGGCCATTTAATTCTCCTCGAGTAGCGGTTATAGACGATAATTTGCTGCAAACGGAGGGTCATAGAGCAGAAAACATGCCATCCGGCGGAATTCGAGCAGAGCATTGTGCCACAAGCGATGTTCGATTGTGAACAGCGGAATGGACGCGCCGATTTGGTGCAAAAGGAGTTTTTCTGCACCAATATCGTGCAGGCTCAATAGATCCTAGCGAGAGCGCCAGATTTTTTCCATCCATGCTTTATACTTTTGCTCTGATCTTCCTTGACCCGGTTTCGCCGGCAAAAAATTATGGAAACTTCGGCACAAATCCTCGCCCGGGCACGCGAGCGCGCGCAGCAACTGAAACTGTCCTACGCAGGCGCTTTGCTGCCGGCCGAAGCGTACGCCCTGATGCAATCCCTACCCGGGGCCAGGCTGGTGGACGTGCGCACACGCGCCGAACTGGAATGGGTGGGACGGGTGCCGGGCAGTGTGGCGATCGAATGGAATACCTGGCCCGGGGGCGGCCGCAATCCGAATTTCATCGCCGAGTTCGATACTCAGATCGACAAGAATGCCCTTGTCATGTTCCTCTGCCGCAGCGGCGTGCGTTCGCACCATGCCGCCATCGCCGTGACCGAAGCCGGACACACGGAGGCCTACAACATTCTGCAGGGTTTCGAAGGCGACAAGGACCCGAGCGGGCAGCGAAACAGGCTGGGCGGATGGCGTTTCGGGGGCTTGCCCTGGACACAGAGCTGATCCCGCCTGATACGCGCCGCGCATTGCGCGCCGAAGCAGTGCATGCCTGCACTACGATGATGCCTGGGCACGCAGACTTGTGCCAAGCAGATCCGCGCAAATGCCCAAGAAAATATCGGCCCCCTTCTGGAGATCCGCTCCAGGAAAGGCTTTCGACGCAATCCAGACATTAACTTCTGTAATGGCACACTTGTTGCGAATATCTTTCCCACGACAGTCGATCAGCCGCGACGGATGAAGTAGGGTGCTCATTGAGCTGCAGGAAATTGATTGGTGCAGATCGGGAAGTCGTTTGATTCTCTCAACGAAGAGCAAGATCCGTACCCGAAGGGCGCATGGGGCTGAGGTATACTTATCTCTGAATCTGGCGTGATCCTTGCGCTGATTCGAATTCATCCTTTTTCCCTGGAAACCTGTGCTCAATTCAATTCGCGGCACGCGCGGCATGGCCGTGGCGCCGCATGCACTTGCAGCGCAATCCGCGCTGGCGGTGATGCGCGAAGGCGGCAATGCGGTGGAGGCGATGATCGCCGCCGCGGCCAGCATCGCCGTGGTCTATCCGCACATGAATTCCATCGGCGGCGACGCCTTCTGGCTGATCCACGTGCCCGGCCAGGCGCCGCGCGCCATCGACGCCTGCGGCGCGGCCGCGGCGGCCGCGTCCATACCCTGGTACACCGAGCGCGGCATCACGAAAAGCATCCCGTTTCGCGGCGGCGTGGCGGCGAACACCGTCGCCGGCACCGTCGCTGGCTGGAACGCCGCCTATGAATTCAGCATGAAACAACTCGGCGGCAAGCTGCCGCTGTCGCGCCTGTTAGCCGACGCCGTTCATTACGCCGAGAACGGCATCGCCGTCACGCGCAGTCAGAATGCGACCACGGCGGCGAAACTGGCAGACTTGAAAGGCGTGCATGGCTTCGACCAAACCTACCTCGTGAACGGCGCGCCGCCTGCAATCGGCAGCGTGTTCTATCAGCAGCGCCTCGGTGCAACGCTGAGGCGCTTGGCGCAGGCTGGGCTGGACGACTTTTACCGCGGCGAACTGGCCGCGTCGTTTGCGCGCGACCTGGCAGCGGCCGGAAGTCCGCTCGCGCTGGAGGACCTGCACCAACATCAGGCGCAATGGCGCACGCCGCTGGCGCTGAAGCATTCCCTCGGAATCCTGTACAACATGACGCCACCGACACAAGGCCTGGTGTCGCTGTTGATCCTCGGCATTCTCGATGCACTGGAAATCGGCAAAGCCGATCCTGCAGGCACCGATTACGTGCATCTGTGCGTCGAAGCCACCAAGCAGGCTTTCGCCGTGCGCGACCGCATCATCACCGACCCGGGGTATATGAGGGCGGACGCGCAAAGCTTTCTCGAGCCGGTAGCGGTGCGCGCGCTTGCGGCCAGGATCGATCGCAAGCGCGCTGCGCCCTGGGGCGCGGGCAAGGGCCCGGCCGACACCATCTGGATGGGCGTAATCGACGCTGCGGGCCGCGCGGTTACTTTCATCCAGAGCACCTACCACGAGTACGGCAGCGGCGTGGTGCTGAAAGACAGCGGCATCGTCTGGCAGAACCGCGGCTGCAGCTTCTCGCTCAACGACAAGGCGCTGAACGCCCTGCGGCCGATGAAGAAGCCGTTTCACACCCTCAATCCGGCAATGGCGCTGTTCGATGACGGCCGCAGCATGGTGTACGGCAATATGGGCGGCGACGGCCAGCCGCAGAGCCAGAGCGCCGTGTTCACCCGCTACGCGCTGTTCGGCATGAGCCCGCAGGAGGCGGTCAGCGCGCCGCGCTGGCTGCTCGGCCGCACCTGGGGACAGACCAGCGACACGCTGAAACTGGAAGCACGCTTCCCAGCCGAGGTGGTGGAACAGCTCCGCCGCTTGGGCCACGAGGTGGAAGTGCTGCAGGCCTGGGACGAGACCATGGGACATGCCGGCGCCATCGTGCGCCATGCCAACGGCGTGCTCGAAGGCGGCGCCGATCCGCGCTCGGACGGCGCGGTGGCCGCTTACTGAGCGCGGCGCGCTGTAGCGCCAGTACTCGCGGGAGACTTCAACCCGCGGTCCAGTCCACCAGGCCGCCGTAGGCCGTCGCCAGCACTACCAAACCGAACGCGATGCGGTACCAGGCGAAAGGGGTAAAGTCGTGGCTGGCGATGTAACGCAGCAGCCAGCGCACGCACAGGAAGGCGGAGACGAACGCGGAAACGAAGCCGACCGCCCACATGCCGATGTCGTCGAAATGGAGCACGGCGCGCTCCTTGTACAGCTGGTAGGCGGAGGCGGCGAACAGCGTCGGGATTGCCAGAAAAAACGAGAACTCGGTCGCGGCCTTGCGCGACAAACCGAACAGCAGCCCGCCGATAATGGTGGCGCCGGAACGCGAGGTTCCGGGTATCAGCGCAAACGCCTGGGCGATGCCCAGTTTGAGCGCGTCGCTCCAACTCAGATCCTCCACCTCGCGCACGCGCACCGTGTGCTCGCGCTTTTCCGCCCACATGATGACGAATCCGCCGATGATGAAGGCCAGCGCCACCGGCACCGGCTGGAACAGCTGCGCCTTGATCGCTTTTCCGAACACCAGGCCCAGCACTGCGAGCGGCATGAAGGCGATGGCGAGGTTGAGCGCAAACCGCTGCGCTTCGCGCTTCGAGCCGAGGCCCGAGATCACGGCACCGAGTTTGGCCCGATACTCCCAGCACACGGCGAGTATCGCCCCGCACTGGATCACGATCTCGAACAGCTTGCCCCGCTCGTCGTTGAAATCCAGCAGGTCGCCGGCCAGAATGAGGTGGCCGGTGCTCGACACCGGCAGGAATTCGGTGAGGCCTTCAACCACCCCGAGTATCAGCGCTTTGATGAGTATGGCAGGATCCATGAGCCCGATTGTAAGCGCTGGCGGCTTTGCGCAGCCGCCGTGGCCGGAAGATATTTCGAGCGTCACAGAAAAAACAGCGCGCACAGCGCGCCGTCTTTTCATCGCCGGGAAAAGCGCTCAGGCTTTCGAATAGATCTGCGCGCCTTTCTTCACGAACTCCACCGCTTTTTGTTCCATGCCTGCACTGGCCACCTCGGCCAGCGCAGCCTGCTCGTCCACGCCCTGCGCCGCGGCGTAATCACGCACGTCCTGGGTGATTTTCATGGAACAGAAATGCGGCCCGCACATGGAACAGAAATGCGCGACCTTGGCGCTGTCGCGCGGCAGGGTCGCGTCGTGGAACTCGCGCGCCTTGTCCGGATCCAGACCGAGGTTGAACTGGTCCTCCCAGCGGAACTCGAAGCGCGCCTTGGACAGCGCGTTGTCGCGGATCTGCGCGCCGGGATGGCCTTTCGCGAGGTCGGCCGCATGCGCCGCGATCTTGTAGGTGATGATGCCGTCCTTGACGTCGGCCTTGTTCGGCAGCCCGAGGTGTTCCTTCGGCGTGACGTAGCAGAGCATGGCCGTGCCGTACCAGCCTATCATGGCCGCGCCTATGCCCGAGGTGATGTGGTCATAGCCGGGCGCGATATCGGTGGTGAGCGGCCCCAGGGTATAGAAGGGCGCTTCCTTGCAGTCGCGCAACTGCAGGTCCATGTTCTCCTTGATCATGTGCATCGGGACGTGGCCCGGACCTTCGATCATCACCTGCACGTCGTGGCGCCAGGCGATGTCGGTCAATTCGCCCAGGGTTTTCAACTCGCCCAGCTGCGCTTCGTCGTTAGCATCGTAGATCGAGCCCGGACGCAGGCCGTCGCCGAGGGAAAAGGCGACATCGTAGGCCTTCATGATGTCGCATATATCCTCGAAATGGGTGTACAGGAAACTCTCCTTGTGGTGCGCCAGGCACCACTTGGCCATGATCGAACCGCCGCGGCTGACAATGCCGGTCATGCGCTTGGCCGTGAGCGGAACGTAGCGCAGCAGCACCCCGGCATGGATGGTGAAGTAGTCCACGCCCTGCTCGGCCTGTTCGATCAGCGTATCGCGGAAAACGTCCCAGGTAAGTTCCTCCGCCTTGCCGTCGACTTTTTCCAGGGCCTGGTAGATCGGCACGGTGCCGATCGGCACGGGTGCGTTGCGGATGATCCATTCCCGCGTTTCATGGATATGCTTGCCGGTGGAGAGGTCCATCACGGTGTCGCCGCCCCAGCGGATCGACCAGGTCATTTTCTCGACTTCCTCGCCGATGGAGGAACCCAGCGCCGAATTGCCGATGTTGGCGTTGATTTTGACCAGGAAGTTGCGGCCGATGATCATCGGCTCGGACTCGGGGTGGTTGATATTGGCCGGGATGATGGCGCGGCCGCGCGCCACTTCGTCGCGCACGAATTCGGGCGTGATCTCCGCTGGGATAGCGGCGCCGAAGGACCGCCCCGGGTGCTGGCGCGCCATCAGCTCGGCCAGCTTGGCGCCCATGGGGCCGGAGGCGCGCAGGCTTTCGACATAGGCACTGCGTTGCAGGTTTTCGCGGATGGCGATGTATTCCATTTCCGGCGTGACCCGGCCGCGGCGCGCGTAATGCATCTGCGACACGTTCATGCCGGGCTTGGCGCGCCGCGGCCTGCGCTGCAGGTTGAAGCGCAATTCGGTGAGTTTGGAATCGCGCAGGCGTTCCACGCCGAATATCGATGTCGGCCCGGATAGCGCCTCGGTATCACCGCGCTCTTCGATCCACTGGGCGCGCAGCGGTGCAAGTCCGTTGCGAATGTCGATCTTCGCGCTCGGATCTGTGTAGGGACCGGAGGTATCGTAGACGAAAATCGGCGGATTTTTCTCGGCGCCGAAGGAAGCCGGCGTGTCGGCCTGGCAAACTTCGCGCATTGGCACCCGGACGTCGGGACGGCTGCCCTGCACGTACACCTTGCGCGAGTTCGGCAGCGGCTGCACCGCAGCGTCGTCCACCTGCGCGGTCGCGGCGATAAATTGGGGATTGGCGTTCATGCTTCACTCCTAAAAAACGACGATCGGCGCGCGCCAGACGCATTGCGCCAGCCGAACCTGCGCACAAATTTAGCCTGAGGGGGCGGAGACAGGAGGGAGGACTGCCCACGCTTCCCTGCGGCGGCATTATCCGCATCAGGTTCAAAGGGACTCTCTCACCCGCGCCCGTTCCAAGCCGATACGCAGGACCCCTAACGTTAGGCAGCCAAGGTACCGCAATCGCTGGCGCATTGCAATCCGCCCTGCTCGCTGGTGTGCGGAATCGGCTGGCAACCGGATCCGGCAGATGGAGCAAAGCCGGCGTTTGACCTTTCCTTGTATAATCTATATATTACTGACCGGTCAGTTATCAAAACCCCCGTGAACGCCTCTGAAAAAAAGCCCCAGCCCCGCTGGACGCGCCGCAAGGATGCGCGCCCCGAGGAAATCATCGCCGCCGCACTGGATCTGTTCGTCGAACGCGGGTTCGCCACCACGCGCCTGGAGGACGTCGCTGCGCGCGCCGGCGTCAGCAAGGGAACGCTCTACCTGTATTTCGAAAACAAGGAAGAACTGTTCAAAGCCGTGGTGCGCGGCAACATACTGCCGGTGCTGCGGCATGGCGAGGCGCTGGTGGAAAGCTTTTCCGGCAGCTCCACCGAGCTGGTGTGCCAACTGGTGCGCGGCTGGTGGGAATTGACCGGCTCGACCAAAATCGCCGGCATTCCGAAGCTCGTCATCGCGGAAGCCGGCAATTTTCCCGACCTCGCCAAGTTCTATTACGACGAAGTGATCCTGCGCGCGCTGTCGATGTTCCGCAAGGTACTGCGACGTGGCACCGACGCGGGCGAATTTCGCGAAGTCGATGCCGACCACCTGGTGCACGTCGCGCTGGCACCCCTGGTGATGCTCGCCGTCTGGAGTCATTCGTTTGCCTGCTGCGAACAGAAACAACTGCAACCGCAGCGCTATATCGACAGCTATCTGGATATGCTGTTGCACAGTCTGCGCAGGCCGCAGCTGCAGGAGAAAGCCCATGCCCGCAAAAAACCTTAAACGCTTCGGGCTGTTCGCGGCCGGCCTTGGCGCCGCGGCCGGCGCGGCCGTTTTCATCAATCACACGCACAGCCTCGCCTCGGCGCAGCCAGCAAGCGTGCCGGTGATCGAGTTCGCGGCGGGCGACCTGGCGCAGCCGCAGACGCGCGACTTGCGCCTGGCCATTTCCATCACCGGGACACTTGCGCCGCGCAACTGGACCACGGTCAAGTCCAAAGTCGCGGGCGAATTGAAGACTATCCTGGTGCGCGAAGGCGAAAGCGTCAAACCGGGACAGGTGCTGGCGCGCATCGATACCCAGGACGCGCAGGCGCGCCTGGACGAAAAGGTCGCCGACCTGGAAGGTGGCCGCGCACAACTCGCGCTCGCGCAAAAGAACCGCTCCAACTCTCTGGCGCTGCTGGAACAGAAATTCATCTCGCAGAACGCGTTCGACAGCGTGCAAAGCAGTTATCAGGTGTCAGAAGCAAGGCTGAAGGCGCTGGAGGCGCAGCTCGCCGTGGCGAAGAAGGCGCTGGCCGACACCGTGGTCATCGCGCCGCAGGCTGGCATCATTTCACAGCGGCATGCCCAGGCTGGAGAAAAGCTGCCGATAGACGGGAAAATCCTGACTTTGGTCGATTTGGCCGAGATGGAGGTGGAAGCCACGGTGCCCGCGGGCGACATTCCCAGCATCCGCGTCGGCCAGGAAGTGAGTTTCCATGTCGAGGGTTTCGGCGAACGCGACTTCATCGGCCGCATCGACCGCATCAATCCGGCGACGCAAACCGGATCGCGCTCCATCCTGGTCTATGCAATGCTGCCCAACCGCGAGGGCGCGCTCAAAGGCGGCATGTTTGCCCGAGGCAGCGTGACGCTGAGCCGGGTCGTTCAGGCGATGGTGGTCCCGATCTCCGCGGTGCAGGAGACAGCGGGTAAGGCGCAGGTATTCGCGATCGTCGACGGCCGGCTCGAACTGCGTCCGGTGAAACTCGGCCTCAGGAGCGAAGACGAAGGCCTGGTGCAGATCGTCGACGGCCTGGATGCGCAAACGCGGATTGTGAGAGCCAGGCTGGGCATCCTCAGGCCCGGCGTGCAAGTCAAGGTCGTCGCCGAGCGCAAGTGAGCCGCGCCAGCTGACCAGGCCCGCAAGGATCCCGCACCATGTGGTTCACCCGCATCAGCATCGGTAATCCGGTTTTCGCCGCCATGATGATGGCGGCTTTTCTGGTGCTGGGCCTGTTCTCCTATCAGCGCCTGTCGGTGGACCAGTTTCCCGAGGTGAACTTCCCGGTGGTGGTGGTGGTGACCGAGTATCCGGGCGCTTCGCCCGAAAGCGTCGAGACCGACTTGAGCCGCAAGATCGAAGAGGCAGTCAACACCATCAGCGGCATCAAGACGCTGTCGTCACGCTCTTATGAAGGCCTGTCAGTGGTGGTCGCCGAGTTCGATCTCAGCGTCGACCCGGCGCTCGCCGCTCAGGATGTGCGCGAAAAAGTGGCGGTGGTCAAAGTCACATTCCGCAAGGAAGTGAAGGAGCCGCGGATCACGCGCTTCAACCCCGACGACCTGCCGATCATGTCGCTCGCGGTGCGCTCCGACAGCCGCCCGCTGCGGGAAGTGACAACGCTCGCCGATCAGGTGATCAAGCGGCGCATCGAGAATGCGCGCGGCGTCGGGCAGACAACGCTGGTAGGCGGAGTGAAACGCGAAATCCAGATTTTCCTCAAGCCCGCCGAAATGGAGTCTCTCGGCGTAGGCGTCGACCAGGTCATTGCCGCCGTGCGCAGCGAAAACCAGGAGCTGCCGGCCGGCGCCGTTACCTTGCGCGAGTCCGAAACTCTGGTACAGGTGCAAGGGCGCATCGCCCGGCCGGAACAGTTCAACCGCATCATCGTCGCGCGCCGCGGCGGGCAGCCGGTGTATCTGTCCCAGGTCGCGAACGCAGTCGACGGCCAGGAGGAGGAGGAAAGCGCGGCGCTGGTGAACGGCAAGCGCGTCATTTCGCTCGACATCGTCAAGGCGCAGAGCGCCAATACCATCGAAACCGTGGACAACGTCATGGCAGTGGTGGCCGCGCTGAAGAAGCAGCTGCCGGCCGACGTGAAACTCGAGGTGGTGCGCGACACCTCGCTCGGCATCCGCAATTCGGTCAACAACGTCAAGCGCACCCTGCTCGAGGGCGCCGCGCTGACCGTCCTGGTCGTATTCCTGTTTCTCAATTCCTGGCGCAGCACGGTGATTACGGGGCTCACCCTGCCGATTTCCCTGATCGGCACCTTCCTCGTCATGTACGCGTCCGGTTTCACCATCAACATGCTGACACTGATGGCGATGAGCCTGTGCGTGGGCCTGCTGATCGACGACGCCATCGTGGTGCGCGAGAACATCGTGCGCCACCTCGCCATGGGCAAGAGCCATCACGATGCCGCGCTCGACGGCACCCAGGAAATCGGACTGGCGGTGATGGCCACCACGTTCAGCATCGTCGCGGTATTCCTGCCGGTGGGTTTCATGGGCGGCATCATCGGTCGTTTTTTCCACCAATTCGGCATTACCGTGGCCGCGGCCGTGTTGCTGTCGATGTTCGTCAGCTTCACCCTCGACCCGATGCTCTCTTCGGTGTGGTACGACCCGGCCGCGCACGGCGTGCACGGCCGGGGCTGGTTCGCGCGCATGCTTTCCTGGAACGAACAACTGTTGCTGCGCTTCAGCGTGCACTACTCGCGCCTGCTTGGATGGGCGCTCGCGCACAGGAAGAGCGTGCTCGTCATCGCCCTCGCGAGCTTTCTCGGCGCGTTCGCCCTGGTGCCGCGAATCGGCTCGGAATTCGTACCGGAAGCGGACCTGGCTGAAATCATGGTGCAGATGAATGCGCCGGTGGGGTCATCGCTGGAATTCACCCAGACCAAGACCAGACAGGCCGAGGCGGCGCTACGCGAATTCCCCGAGGTGATTTACACCTACGCCACGGTCAACACCGGAACCACGCCGGGCAAGAATTACGCCACCATTTTTGTGCGGCTGCTGGATCGCGGCCTGCGCGCAAGCAACCAAAAGCAGTTGCAAAAACCGATGCGGGCGCGCCTGCAGCAGATTGCCGGCGTGGAAGTGACCAACGTCGGCGTCTACACCCCGGTCAGCAGCGGCAAGCCGCTGCAGGTCTCGGTGCAGGGCCCGGACATGGCGGAAATCGAGCGGCTTTCGGGCGAGGTGAAACGCGTCATGCGCTCCGTCAACGGCCTTGTGGACATCGACTCCAGCCTCAAGGCGTCGAAACCCACCGTGGCCGTGCGCATCAAGCGCGAACTGGCGAGCGACTTGGGCGTCGGCGTAGGCAAAATCGGCGAAGCGCTGCGACCGCTGCTGGCAGGCGAAGCCATCTCGAGCTGGAAAGCCCCTGACGACGAGAATTATGACGTCAAAGTGCGCCTGCCCAAAACGGAGCGCGAAAACCGCGGAGATCTTGAGCGCATCTACATCGCCAGCAACCAGGCGGGAGCCGACGGCAGCCCGAAAATGGTGGCGCTGCGCCAGGTGGCCGATTTCGTACCTACCCTGGGCGCGACGCAGATCAACCGCAAGGATCTCACCCGCGAAGTTTTGGTCACCGCCAACGCCCTGGACCGGCCGGCCGGCGACCTGGGCAACGAAATCAAGGCGCGCCTGACGGAGATTGCCTTGCAGCCGGGCTATCGCTTCGTCATGGGCGGCTCGACCAAGGACATTCAGGAAACCATGGGCTACGCCCTGTCGGCGCTGCTGCTGGCGATCATCTTCATCTATCTGATCCTGGCCAGCCAGTTCGGCTCGTTCCTGCAGCCGGTGGCGATCATGATGTCGCTGCCGCTGTCCCTGATCGGCGTGCTGCTCGCGCTGCTGATTGCGCGCACGACGCTCAATATTTTTTCCATCATCGGCTTCGTCATGCTGATGGGCCTGGTCACCAAGAATGCGATCCTGCTGGTGGACTTCGCCAACCAGTTGCGCAAAGGCGGGCGGGAGCGCACCCATGCCATCCTCGAGGCCGGGCGCATCCGCCTGCGGCCGATCCTGATGACCACCTTCGCCATGGTGTTCGGCATGATCCCGCTCGCGCTCGGCATCGGCGAGGGCTCCGAGCAGCGCGCGCCCATGGCCCACGCGGTGATCGGCGGCATTATCACCTCCACCCTGCTGACTCTGGTGGTGGTGCCGGTGATCTACACCTATCTCGACGATCTTGCGCGCTGGGCGCAGGACAAATTCGGCGGCGATCGCGGCGCCGGTGCGTCCAGGCCCGCTGCCGGCGTGCAAGACCCGGTCTAGGAGTTGCCGCGCCCCATGTTCCCCCGCCCTTCGCCCCCCTCCGGAAGCGCAACGCGCTATGTGACAGGCGTTACAAGGCGGCCGCGCAAACAATGGTAAAATCCTCGTTCTTATTTTCCGATTCCTTCGCGAGACTATCCGCCATGAACATCGAACAAGCCCGCTTCAACATGGTCGAGAACCAAATCCGTCCCTGGGAAGTGCTCGACCAGGAAGTGCTGGACCTGCTCTACGTGGTCAAGCGTGAAGATTTTGTGCCGACGGCCTACCGCGCGCTCGCTTTCTCCGATCTGGAAATTCCGATTGGCGAGGGCGAACACATGTGGCAGCCCAAGATGGAGGCGCGCGTATTGCAAGAACTGGCGCTAAGACCCAGCGACCGGATACTGGAAATCGGCACCGGTTCCGGCTATTTTGCGGCACTGCTCGCGCGTCGCGCGCAGCATGTCTACAGCGTGGAAATCCGCCCGGGACTGAAAGCCTCCGGCGAGGCCAACCTGCGCCGCGCCGGAATCGCCAACGTCACGGTGGATCTGGGCGACGGCGCGAGCGGCTGGCCCCGGCACGCGCCCTACGACGTCATCGTGCTCACCGGCTCGACTCCCGTGCTGCCGCAGCATTTCCTGCAGCAACTGAAAATCGGCGCGCGCCTGTTTGCCGTGGTCGGCAACCCGCCGGTGATGGCGGCGCGGCTCATCACCTGCACCGGCGAGGGCGTCTACAATTCCGTCGACTTGCTGGAAACCAGCATCGCGCCGCTCTCGAACGCGCCCTCCGGCGAGCGCTTCAGTTTTTGACCATGACGCAGATCACGCCGCAATTGCTGCAGCAATGGCTGTCCGATAGCGCGCGCAAGCCGCCGGTTCTGCTCGACGTACGCGAGCCCTGGGAGTACCAGACCTGCCGCATCGAAGGCTCGACCCTGGCACCCATGACCACCATTCCGGCGCGGGCGCAGGAACTCGACCCGGAGACCGAAACCGTTGTGATCTGCCATCACGGGGCGCGCAGCCTGCAGGTGGCCCTGTTCCTCGAGCGCAACGGCTTTTCGCACCTGTACAACCTGCAGGGCGGAGTAAACGCCTGGGCCGAGCAGGTCGAACCGTCCATGCCCAGATACTGAGCCCACCATGAAAAGACACGCGTTTTTCCTCGCCGTACTCGCATTCAGCCAGCCCCTGGTCGCGGCCGACCTGCTGCAGACCTACCGCGAGGCGCGTGCCAACGACCCGGTATACGCCTCCGCGCGCGCCGCGCGCGATGCGGGGCGCGAGAGCCTGCCGCAGGGACTGGCCCCGCTGCTTCCGACGATCGGCGCCAGCGGGTTCACGCAGATGAACAACATCGACATCGACTTCCGCGGCGTGGTGCCGCCGTCCAAGCGCGAAGGCAACACCAACGGCTACAGCGTGTCGCTGACCCAGCCGGTGTTCAACTGGCAGAGCATCATGTTGTACAGGGAAGCCGGCTACAAGGTGGCGCAAGCCGAAGCCGTCTTCGGGCAGGCGGGCCAGGACCTGATCGTGCGCGTAGCCCAGGCCTATTTCGACGTACTCGCCTCGCGCGACAGCCTGGCGTTCATCCAGGCGCAAAAGACCGCCATTTCAGAGCAACTGGCGCAGGCCAAGCGCAATTTCGAGGTCGGCACTGCCACCATCACCGACACGCATGAGGCACAGGCACGCTTCGACCTTGCCACCAGCCAGGAAATCGCCGCGCAAAGCGACCTCGAGATCAAGCAACGCGCGTTGCAACAAATCGTCGGCAAGTTTCCCGAGGCTCTCACGCCGCTCAAGCCGTCCACCGAACTCAGCCCGCCCAAGCCCGATGCGATGGAGCAATGGGTGGCGAGCGCCGAAGGCCAGAACTTTGCGGTGCGCGTGCAGGAAGCCGCGCTGGAGATCGCCACGCGGGAGATCGATCGCAACCGCGCCGGCCACTATCCATCGCTCAACATGGTCGGAAACCTCGGCAGGAATTCGGCGAGCATCAGCACCGTGGGCACCACCAGCCTGGGCACCGACAGCACCAGCCGCACCATCGGATTGCAGCTTGCGATCCCCCTGTATGCCGGCGGCGGGGTCAACTCGCTGGTGCGGCAGGCGATCGCCAATCAGGAAAAGGCGCGACAGGATCTGGAAACGGCGCGCCGCAGCGCAGCCCTCGCGGTACGCCAGGCCTTTCTCGGCGTCACCAACGGCATGGCGCAGGTGCGCGCGCTGGAACAGGCTCTCGTTTCCAGCCAGAGCGCGCTCGACTCGAACAAGCTTGGCTATGAAGTGGGCGTGCGCATCAACATCGACGTGCTCAACGCGCAGCAGCAGTTGTTCTCGACCAAGCGCGACCTGTCCAAGGCGCGCTACGACACGCTCATGAACGGGCTCAAACTCAAAGCCGCGTCGGGTACGCTGAACGAAGAAGACCTGGAGGCGGTAAACCGCCTGCTGGGTAGCGATTAAGGCAAGCTCAAACCGTATTTGCTTTTATCCATAAGCCTGCGAACCCGCGTCGGCGAATACCCGAGATCGCTGCAAGTGACGTCGCCGGAACTTGCGCGGACGGCGGCCCGTCCGCGCGGATCCCCGATTGCGTGCGGACAGGGTCATCGTCCGTACGCAATCGGGGATCTTGAATAAAACCCAAATCGCTTTCGCCCTTTATCCATAACCGTGTTTTCCGTGCGGATACGCTTTTCATCCGTACAGAAAACACGGTACGCGCGCGGAGCGCGCAATGCCGGTGTATCTACTCCGGCGGCAGCAGCCGCTCGCAAATCGCCAGATTGCGCGCCGTTGCGCCCTGATGCGCACGGCTGAATGCGAGCGCTGCTTGCGACATTCGCGCCAAGGCCGCCCGGTCCCCGAGCAACGCCCCCGCTCGCTCCCCCAGCGCGCCTGAGTCGGCCACCTCGATCGCGGCGCCCGACGCCAACGCCATCCTCGAGGCCGCGGCGAAGTTGTACATATGCCGGCCGAACAGCAGCGGGCGGCCCACGGCACAAGCCTCGATCAGGTTTTGCCCGCCGTAGGGCAGCAGGCTGCCGCCGATGAAGGCCAGGTCGCAGGCGGCGTAATAGGCCGGCATTTCCCCCATGCTGTCGCCGAGCAGCACCCGGCAATCGCCCGGCAGGGCGCGATTGTCGCTGCGGCGCAGATAGCGCAAGTTGCGCTTGGCCAGCAAAGCCGCGACTTCATCGAAGCGTTGCGGATGGCGCGGCACCAGCAATAGCAGCAGGCCCTCGACGCGGATGCGCGAGAGCGCCTCCAGGACCAGTTCTTCCTCGCCTTCGCGCGTGCTCGCCGCCAGCAGCACCGGGCGTTGCCCGATGCGTTGCTTCAGTTCCGCCCCCAGGGCCAGCAATTGCGGCGCCACGGCGACATCGAACTTGAGGTTGCCCGTCACCTCGACCGAGCGCGCACCCAGGCGCTCGAGACGCTCCGCGTCCTCGCGCGTCTGCGCGCTCACCGCGGCCAGGCCGCCCAGCGCGGCGCGGGTAAGCGGCGCCACCCGTTCGTAGCCGCGCGCCGATTTTTCCGACAGGCGCGCATTGGCAAGCAGCAGCGGTATGCCCCGTCGCGCGCAGGAATCAACCAGGTTGAACCAGATTTCGGTTTCCATGAGTATCCCCAGGCGCGGCCGGAAACGCGCGAGGAAGCGCGCCACGGCGCCGGGATAGTCGTAGGGCAAATACACGATGGTCGCCATGCCGCCAAATCGCTGCCGCGCGGCTTCCCGCCCGGTGGGCGTCATCTGCGTGAGCAGCAGTTCGTGCCCCGGATAGCGCCGGGCGAGCGCGCGCACCAGCGGTTCGGCAGCGTGCGTTTCGCCCACCGACACGGCGTGCAGCCAGATCACCGGCCGTCCGGGTGTGGGCTGATACCAGCCAAAGCGCTCGGCGACGTGCTCGCGATAGCCGGGCTGGCGCCGTCCGCGCCACCACAGGTGGATGAACACCCAGGGAAACAGCAGGTACAGCAGCAGCCGATAGCCGAGGCGCCAGATCATGCCGGTTCCCCGCCGGCGACCTCACGCAATGCTGTCAGCACCTCGTCCACCTCGGGCACAATGCCCGTGTCCCCCAGATTGCGCGCCCGCGCAGCCTGACCGGGGTACACCCCGGTCAGGCCCGGATGCGTGCCACAAAACAAGGCCACCGCGGGGCGGCCGAGGGCCGCCGCCAGATGGGTCAAGCCGGTATCGACGCCGATCACCGCGTGTGCGCGCGCGAGCAGCCCGGCCACGGCGGGGATGCCGAGTGCGGGCGGCACTACCGCGCCCGGCAGGACACGCGCGATGCGCTCGCTGCGGGCGCGCTCCGCGGCACCGCCCCAGGGCAGAATCGAAGCATAACCCTGCCGCGCAAGTTCACCCGCCAGCCGCTCCCAGGCCGGTTCCGGCCAGAGTTTGTCGGCGCGGCTGGTCGCGTGCAGCAGGACGCAGTAGGGCCGCGGTTCGATCGGCCCGACGCCGGAGGGGGCGACGATGCCGTAATCCGGAGCGCCCGGCGCTTCGTAGCCAAGCGCCAGGGCAGCGAGGCGCCGGTTGCGCACGACCGCATGCAGGTCGCGCGGCACCGCGTGTACGACGTCGTAGAACTTTGCCGCCAGCGACTCGCGCGCGCTGGCGCCGGAATAGCCGTGGCGCGGGCCGGAGGCGGCCTGCGCCAGGAGCGCGCTTTTGATCAGGCCCTGGGTGTCGATGACACAGTCGTAGCGCATGCCCGACAGCGCGCGGCGGAACTGGCCGAACTCGCGCCAGTGCGCGCCCTTGAACGGATTCCCGCGCCAGCGCCGCAGCGCCACCGGAATCGCCCGGTGCACGCCCGGATGCATGCCGACGATCGCGCAATAGGCTTCCTCCACCACCCAGTCGATGCGTGCGCGCGGGAATCGCGCGCGGATATCGCTCACCACCGGCAGGTTGTGCACCACGTCGCCGAGCGAGGAGGTCTTGATGAGCAGGATATTGGGCATGGTGAAGGGGGGGTGGCGGGGCTTTGCTAGAATGGGGCCTCGCGCGAAATTATAAGGTGAGTTCCGAACAAGAGGGCGCGCTCTCTTGTATATTCCCCAAATATGCCGCAAACGATGCCCTAGCCCTTGTCCCGCCGGCCATTTTCCGTCGTCATCATCACCAGGAACGCCGCGACCCAGCTCGCCGCCTGCCTGGAGAGCGTTTCGTTTGCCGACGAGATCGTGCTGGTCGACTCGGGCTCAGTCGACGGCACCGCTGAACTCGCCGCCGCGCGCGGTGCCCGCGTATTGCAGCGGGAGTGGCAAGGCTTCGGCGCGCAGAAACAGTTCGCAGTCGAAGCCGCGCGGCACGACTGGGTGCTGTGCCTGGACGCCGATGAGCGCGTGAGCGAACCCTTGCAAGTGAGCATCCTTGCCGCGCTGGCCGAGCCCGCGGCGCAGGCCTATACGCTGGCGCGCCGCAACCGCTTCATGGGACGCTGGCTCAGGCACGGCGAGGGTTATCCGGACTGGAGCCTGCGCCTGTTCGACCGGCGGAACGCTCGCTGGAGCGACGACACGGTGCACGAAAAGGTGCTCACCGACTCGACGGTGGCGCGCATCGCGGGCGACCTGCTGCACGACTCGGCCGAGACGCTCGCTGCTTATCTGGACAAGCAGAACCGCTATACCAGCATGCAGGCTGAAGCCTTGTTCAAGGCGGGAAAGCGCGCAGGCGTGGCGCAGCTGCTGCTATCGCCGGCGCTGCGCTTCGCCAAGTTCTATTTCCTGCGCCTGGGTTTTCTCGATGGGACCGCCGGACTGGTGCACATCGTCATCGGTTGCTGCAACAGCTTCATCAAGTACGCCAAGCTGATGGCATTGCAACGCAACGACTGAAGGACGTCGGGGCGATACGCCGAAGAACCGCCGGAATGGCCGGTTTCGATTCGCGCCAGACTCGCTGAAGCACGGGGCAATTGCGGCTATACTCGGCGGGAACTTCAGGCTAGACTTGCGGCCCGTTTTTGCACCCATGGACCCCTTGAGCATAGGCGACACCCTGGACCCGAGCCGTATCCGCCGCGTGCTGGTCACCAAGCTGCGCCACCACGGCGATGTATTGCTGGCCAGTCCCGTGCTCGGCGCCCTCAAACGGCATCTGCCGCAAGCCGAGATCGACGCCCTGGTGTATCAGGACACGCGCGACATGCTGTCGGAACATCCGGCGCTGAACCTGTTGCACCTGGTTACCAAACGCGGCTCCTTGCGCGAGGAGTGGCGCCTGCTCCGGACTTTGCGCTCGCGCCGCTACGACCTTCTCGTCCACCTCACCAGCAGCGCGCGCGGCGCCTGGCTGGCGCGGTTGCTGAGGCCCGCGGTCTCGGTGGCGCCCAGCCACCCGGGCAGACTATATCGCGCGAGCTTCACCCATCTCTACCCCCAGGCCAACGCGCGCCACATGGTCGAATGCAATCTGGACGCGCTGCGCCGGATCGGGATTTGGCCGGACGAAGCGGACAAGAAACTGGTACTGGTAGCCGGTGCGGACGCGGACCGCGCCGCCGGGCACTACCTGCGCGGTTTCGGCCTGGAAGCCGGCAAGTTCATCCTGATCCACCCGAGCGCGCGCTGGCAGTTCAAGTGCTGGCCCGAGGAGAAAATGGCGGAACTGGCGATGCATCTGGCCGAACGCGGTTTTCCCCTGCTCTTCACCAGCGCCCCCGATGCCCGGGAAACCGGAATGGTTCAACGCATTCTGGCGCGCCTGCCCTTTTCCGCTCCCAGTCTGGCGGGCAAACTGACACTGAAAGAACTGGCCGCCTTGATGGCGCGGGCCCGCCTGTTCATCGGCATGGACTCGGCGCCCATGCATATGGCGGCTGCCGCGGGTACGCCAGTCGTTGCGCTGTTCGGTCCGAGCGGCGCAAACATCTGGGGTCCGTGGCAGGTGCCGGCCCGGGTCGTCACTTCGGACCATTCCTGCCGCCCTTGCGGACTCGACGGCTGCGGCGGCAGCAAGCGCAGCGACTGCCTGGAAATCATCCCGGCCGACCGGGTGCTGCGGGCGGCTCTGGAATTGCTGGAGCCGCCGCGTTGAAGGCGGAAGAATTGGCGACTCGTGCGCACTGACTTCGAATTGACCGACATGGTCCGCCGCGATGCCGCCGCCAACCTGGCCGCATTTCAGGCGCTGGTCGCCGGCATCCCCTACGAACGCAAGGGCATCCTGTTTTCCGAGATGTATTTCTTCTGGCTCTGCGCCCGCACAGCCAAACCGCGCCGGATTCTGGAATCCGGACGCGCGCGCGGCCAAAGCACGCTGATCCTGTCCCACTGTTTTCCCGAGGCGGAAATATTGAGCGTCGAGCACGATCGCAATTCGCCGGACGTGGGCGTGGCGGCGGAGCGCCTGAATGGGCGCAGCAACGTGCGGCAACTGTTCGGCGACGCGAGCAGCCTGTTGCCGCAGATGACGCAGCCGGGTGATGTGGCGCTGATCGACGGCCCCAAAGGCTATCGCGGCCTGCGCTTGGCGCTGAGCCTGCTGGCCGGCGGAAAGACGCCGCTGGTGTTCGTGCACGACACCGCCGCCGGGTCGGAGGAGCGGCGCTACCTCTCCCGACGCCTGCCGGAGGTCGTCTACAGCGATCTGCCGGTGTTTGCCGCGGTGGCCCACCATCTCGATCAGGGCGCCTGGGAGGATCTGCCCGAAGCCAACCGCTGGACGCCGGCTGGCGCCCCGCCCGCCGGGTACGGTTACTCGCTGGCCTGTCTGCCTTATCGGAATGGGCACAACTATCGGCTGCTGCGCCTGAAAGCGGTGGTGGACGGATTCAGCCAGCGCCTGCTGAAACACCGGGCGGAAGAGCGCGCCGCATGAGAATCCTGCACACCGAAGCCTCGTGCGGCTGGGGCGGCCAGGAAATCCGCATTCTGGAGGAAGCAAAAGGGCTGATCGCTCGCGGCCATCAAGTGAGCCTCGCCTGTCCCGCCATGGCGCGTATTTGCGCCGAGGCACCCCGCTATGGCGTGCCGGTGTTCGCCCTGCCGATCGCCCGCAAGAGCCTGGGCGGCCTCATCGCCCTGCGCCGGCATCTGACCCGCTCGCCGCCGGACCTGGTGAACACGCATAGTTCCACGGACAGCTGGCTTACTGCCCTGGCCTGCGCCACGCTGCGCGACGGCCCGCCTGTCGTGCGCACCCGTCACATATCCGCCCCGGTTCCAGCCAATGCGGCCAGCCGCTGGCTCTACAGCCGCGCCGTACGTCATGTCGTCACCACGGGTGAAACCTTGCGCCGGCAACTGATCGAGGGGTCCGGCGCGTCTCCGGAACGGGTCACCTCGGTCCCGACCGGGATAGACACGGAGCGCTTCTCGCCGGGTGACAAACGGACTGCGCGCCACGCGCTCGGGCTCGACCCCGAGGGCCGCATCATCGGCATCGTTGCGACCCTGCGCAGCTGGAAAGGCCACCTTTACCTGCTCGAGGCCTTCGCCCGGCTCAAGCAATCGGACGCGACGCTGCTGATCATCGGCGAGGGGCCGATGCGCGGCCCGATCGAGGCGAAGATCGCTGAACTCCGGCTCGGCGGCCGCGTGCGGCTGGTCGGTCAGCAGGACAAGCCGGAGGATTGGCTGCGCACGCTCGACGTTTTCTGTCTTCCTTCCTACGCGAACGAAGGCGTGCCGCAGGCGGTCCTGCAGGCGATGATGACCGGCCTGCCCGTGGTCACCACGCCCGTCGGCGCCATCCTCGAAGCGGCGAACGACGGGGAAACGGCGCTGGTCGTGCCGCCAAAGAATGCCTCCGCCCTGGCGGGCGCCATCGACCGGCTGATGCAGGACCCGGACCTGGCGGGCCGCCTCGGCCATGCCGGCCGGAACCGGGCGCTGGAGCGCTTCTCCCGCGTCGCCATGCTGGATCGCATGGAGAACGTATTTCGCAACGCCCTGGGGAACGCGTAAATGGACTTCGATTGGACGCGCACCTCCGACGATCCCAACAACCGCGCGGCCAAGGCCGAAGCGCGTGCCCTGCTGCCGCGCTTGCGCAAGGTTCATACCGACACCGACCTGACCGGCTTCGTCGAGAGGACCGTTGCCGGCATGCGCGTCCTCGACATCGGTGTCGTCTCGCACAGCGCCCGCTATTTCGACGAGCCGGGCTGGCGCCATGGCCGCATACACAAGGCGGCCGGATACTGCCTGGGTCTGGACATACTCGAACCGCTGGTCGCGGAACTCAATGCCCGCGGCTTCAACGTGCGCTGCGTCGACGCGACCTCGGAACTGGACCTGGGCGAGCGCTTCGAAGCGGTATTCATCGGCGACGTCATGGAGCACGTCGACAACCCCTCCGCACTGCTCAGTTTCGCCAAACGCCACCTGAGCGCGGGAGGCCGCATCTTTGCCGCAACGCCCAACCCCTTCAGCCGCAAATTCGTGCGCCAGTTCTTCCGCCAGGGCGTCGTGGTGGTGAACCTCGATCACATGGCCTGGTTCACGCCGACCATGGCGCTCGAAATCAGCCGCCGCGTCGGGCTGCGCCTGGCGGCGTATCACCTGGTCAAGCCGATCAGCGGAATCAGCGGCGCAGCCAAGAAAATCGCCTGGCGCCTCGGCGTTTCTCCGGTCGAATACTCCTTCCCCGACTACCTGTTCGAGTTCTCCCTGCCGCAGGAATAGGTATGCCCTCCCTCGATCCGCCGCCGGCCGACATCCTTTTCATCGCCGTCTCGCGCATCGGCGATACCCTGTTCGCCACTCCGGCAATCCGGGCGGTGGCGGCCGCGCATCCGGGGGCGCGCATTACCGTGCTCGGTCACCCCAAGCGCGCTGAAGTCTTCGAGCACCTGCCTTTTGTGTCGTACATCGGCACCATCACCAAGGCGCGCGCGACCTGGCGCGGCCGGCTGGGCACAAAGCCTTTCGATCTTGCTTTCGTTTTCGGATTTGACCGGGCCCTGGTGGCCTACGCCCAGAGGGTGTCGAAGCGGGTGGTGGCCTTCGAGCAGGAGCATCCCTCCCTGAACCAGCGGCTGTTCGCCGCCGTCGCCCGCCCTTCTTACCAAAGCGAACACGCTGTGCGCGGGCTCCTGCGCCTGCCTGCAGCCGTCGGGATTGCTCCGGCCGGCTTGCGCATCGCCTTCCAATCCACGCGCGGGGAAAGCGCCTCTGCACGGCGGCGCCTGGCGGATGCCGGCATCGGCAGCCACCGGCCGCTGATCGGCCTGCAAGTCGCCAGTTTCGCCACCAAGTCCTATCGCGACTGGCCGATCGAGAACTTCGCCGCGCTTTGCGATCGCATCACTTCGCGTTGGCCGCAGGCCCGCTTCCTCATTTATGGCGGGTCCGCGGAGCGGCGGCGGACCGGCTGGTTGAAACAAAGTCTCGGCGAGCGCGCCGCACTGTTCGCCGGCAAACTGAGCCTGAGGGATACGGCGGCGCTGATGACGCTCAGCGATCTCTACGTCGGCGTGGACACGGGCCCCACCCACATCATGAGCGCCTTCGACATTCCGCTGATCGCCCTCTACCATTGCATCTCGCCTTCCGGGCTCACCGGGCCGCTAGAACATCCCTGCGCCTATCTGATCGATCATCCCGCTGCCCGCGAGCGCTGCAACGAGACGACCGGGATGGGGGACATTCGTGTCGACACCGTATTCGCACAGGTCGAGCGCGCGATGACCGAACATCCTCCCGGCACGCGATGAGATTCGTTTTCGTGCTCACCAATCTGGCCGGCGGCGGCGCCGAGAAAGCCGTGGTCAAACTGACCGAGGGGCTGGCCGGCAAGGGCCATGAGGTCGAACTCGCGCTGCTGGAAGACCAGATCGAGCATGCGCGGCCCCGGGGCGTGAAACTGTGCGTCCTGACGGCGACGGCGTCGAAGGGCTGGCTGGGTAAACGCCTACTGGCGCATCGTCTCGCCCGTCATTTGTCGGCGCCCTACGACCTCCTGGTCAGCACTCTGCCCTTCGCCGACGAAGTCGCCGTGCTGGCCGGTCTTCCGCGCCATTGGTGCCGTATCGCGAATACGCTGTCCGGCGAGGTCGGCAAACTTTCCGCCACCCAGCCGGCCAAGGCCCGCCGGCGGCTGGAGCGCTACCGGCGCCTGTACGGGGATCGGCCGCTGATCGCGGTCTCCGGCGGCGTAGCGCATGACCTGCAGCGCGAGCTCAGCGCGGCCGGGCCGATCGAAATCATTCCCAACCCGTTCGACTTCGACGCCTTGCGTCAGGCGGCCGGCATCGCAGCGCCCGGACTGCCGAGCCGACCCTATGTCATCCATGTCGGTCGTTATGCTCCGCAGAAGCGCCACGACCTGCTGCTGGACGCATGGACGCGTGTCGCCGGCGACCGCCTGCTGGTATTGCTGTGTGCGCCCGACCCAAAGCTTCAGGCCATGATCGACAGCCGGGGCCTTGCGCAGCGCGTGTTCATCGCCGGTTTCCAGCTCAATCCCTATCCCTGGATCGCCGGCGCCGACCTGTTGGTGCTCTGTTCCGACCATGAAGGCCTGCCCAATGTTCTGATCGAAGCGCTTGCCTGCGGTACCCCCGCCGTAAGCACGGATTGCCCTTCCGGACCGCGGGAAATATTGGCCGCATTTCCGGACTGCCTCGTGCCCTGCGGCGACGCCGCCGCGCTGGCGAAAGCGATTTCCGCTCGCCTCGCCGCCCCGGTCGACCCCGGAAAAGCGGATCTCTCGATGTTCGAGATCGGCAGCGTATGCGCTGCTTATGAGCGGCTGGCGGGCCGGGGCTGAGCATGTGCGGCATACTCGGCATGGTCGGCACCCGCTGGCGCGAGCATGTACGCGACGCCCTGGATACCCTGCAGCTGCGCGGTCCGGACGACCAAGGCGTGGTGGCTGCCGGCGCGGCCGTGTTCGGCCATCGTCGTCTAGCCATCATCGACCTGGCCGGCGGCGCCCAGCCGATGCAGAGCGAGGATCGCCGCTGGACCCTAGCGTTCAACGGCGAGATCTACAACTTCAGGGAACTGCGCCAAGAACTCGAAGGCCAGGCTTGGCCGTTCCGCACCCATTCGGACACCGAAGTGCTGTTACAGGGCTGGCGCGCCTGGGGAGAAGCGCTGCTGGACAAACTCGACGGCATTTTCGCCTTCGCGCTGTGGGATGCCGAAACGCAGCGCCTCGTGCTGGCGCGGGACCGCGTCGGGGTCAAACCGCTGTTCTATGCAACGCCGGACGGCGGGCTGATCTTCGCCTCCACGCTGGCGCCCTTCTTCGCGCTCCCCGGCTTCCCGCGCCGGCTGGACCATGAAGCCCTGCGCGACTACCTGGCCTGCCAGGCGGTACTGTCGCCGCACTCCTTCCTGCGCGATGTGCGCCAGCTGCCGCCTGCCAGCGTGCTGCTGTACGAGCATGAGAGCGGCCGGCTGAGCACGCGCCGCTACTGGCGGCCGCCGGCGCCGCAGGCGGCCGCGCCGTGTTTCGCTGATGCAACAGAGGCAGTGGACGCCGCAGTGCGCGAGAGCGTGCGCCGGCAAATGGTGGCCGACGTGCCGCGCGGCGACTTCCTCTCGGGCGGCATCGACTCCGGCCTGGTGGTGCACTACATGGCCGAAGCGGGCGTGCGGCCGCT
>Ga0172375_10002551_pt1 | contig 28279 bp, 32 predicted proteins | sample LakKiv1m_FD_114537 | JGI IMG/M metagenome (GOLD analysis project Ga0172375, IMG submission 114537) | Freshwater microbial communities from Kabuno Bay, South-Kivu, Congo - kab_092012_11.1m | ecosystem: Environmental > Aquatic > Freshwater > Lake | place: Democratic Republic of the Congo... | reverse complement strand
TACCCCGGGGAGGGGGCAACTCCGGTCGCCCTACGGGCTCCCTCCGTTGCCCCCTCCCCGGTCACCATACCATGTAGTGTAATTCAATCCAACTTTTGAGACATAAATTCAGAAACGGCGCGATGACGAGACCATCGATAGTCAAGCGCAGCAATTGCAGAAGAAGCTTGACACGTATTTCATTTCCCTACAGGGCGCTGGAAGCGAGGATTTGAAATACAAGTCGCAACAGAAGTTCTATGAAGGCGTATTGGCTGATCTCAATGCAATGGATGTTCGCGCGAGTGGCATCTACAAGAATAAACTGACCATTGAGCAGATTGAGTTGGCAAAAGAAAATCTCGCTTATCTAGTTCTACTGCATAAACAATGTGTAACAAGCCCGCTCACAGAAGATCAGAAAATGAAAGTGAAAGATAGGGGCGTGGATTTATCATTGGACTGCCATGTTGATAATGGGGCTACCTCTGATGCAACGGGCCGAGGCGATATCTCTATTAACCGTTTTGTTGTAGCTCCTATTCAAGCCCTGTTTAACCAACATCTCGGCGCAATAATGGCGCTTGAGCTGGCCAAAAAACGGGGCGAAAGTCAATCCAAATAAGGGGATGAAAAATGGCTAACATCGATGTACAACAGATACTTCCCGGAATGATCGCGGCGGCCAAAGGTGTGTTCGACAAAAAATGGCCAGTTATTAAAGATTACGCCGAAGCGGGGCTAGAAAAGCTCGCAAGGACACTCGCACAGATTGAAGCGCTAAAACTTAGCGGCCAAATTAGCGACGCTGAGGCCAGCGTGCTTTTTGAGATGCAAAAAAATACTGCTAGAGCCGTAATGCTTACGCTGGAAGGAATGTCCCTTCTACTGGTAGAAGGAGCAATCAATGCAGCGTTGGCGGCCGTGAAGGATACGATAAATACGGCGCTTGGCTTCGCTTTACTTTGATTGAGTCGCATAACAACAGGTTCCACCCGACGTCCCTGCCGCCGCTTCGCGCCGTCAGGGCCGCGGGTGAACCTTGGCGTTCGGTCTACAAAAGTAAGGAGATAGGGAGATGCCAGAAGCATTAACTGAAGCCCCATTTTCTGGACCAGATGTACAGGTGAAACCCGCTGCTTCCGAGGTGGCAAAGACACCACCACCAGATTCGGCAGTACCAGCGTCTGGAAGAAGAGCGGCATTTCGGGATGTACGCCGACAACTCACCGATGATGAGTTAAAGAGCTCCGGCGTCCAGAAGCTGCTTCTCGACATGCTCCAAGATGCAGATGAAGAAAGGGAGGCACTTAAATCATACGTAGGTTTGTTCCATGAAACGGACAAGGTAGCCGCTGTCCTGTCTGAGAAGGTCAAGACTCAAACTTCAGTTGAAGTCTTCTTTGGTGTAGGCGTCGGCCTCGGTGGAGCCATCATCGGCCTCGTCCCGTTTCTTTGGGGAGATAAACCAGAATACGGAGTCATTACGGGTATTGTAGGGCTGGTTCTCATGATCGGCGCAACCATCGGGAGGATCATAAAGAAATGAAAATAGAAATAGTTGAGATCGTTGACCGAGGAACCGCCAATCAGGAACGACTATGGCTCAAAGTCACGGCGAACACTGATTTGAAATACTATATCGTATTCGACACAACCTACACCTCAGCAAACAGTATTTCGAATCTTCAACGACACGCCTATTGGTTCAAACCAAAGGAAGTGAGGACCGGGGATTACGTTGTGCTCTATACGAAGCAAGGAACACCTAGCAACCAACCCAATCAGGATGGTACCACGACTCATTTCTTCTATTGGGGACTGGATAAGACGGTATGGAACAACACTGGAGATTGCGCCGTACTTTTTGAAGTGAGTTCTTGGCAGACTTCCAAATTCGGGGGCTGACCGAACATGCCGCTTCACTGGATGCTTCGCACCACTGAGTTTCTCGTTGGGGATGAAAGAATCAAGGGGTCATCATGGAATCTGAGCTACTGAAGAAACTTTCCACAGACCCGGCGGCCTGGCCATACTATCTTCTTCTCGCAGTGGCCGTAATCTTCATTGTGAAGGTTATTAATGTCGGAGCCGATGCTGCTGCAAAGCACCTTTCCGAGAAGGTGAAGGAGAGAAGAGGGTTACTTCCCTTAGCCAGGTGGGGTGCACAGATCATCATGATAGCGCTGGTGATATACGGCTCCAACGCCATTTACTGGTCCCGCGCCGTGTATCAGCTGGTTCCTCCCCCTACAAAGAAACCCATAAACACGTGCGAGACGACAGTTGAACTTGTAGTTGAATCCGATTCGCAGACAAATACTCACTTTATGGACAGAGGTGGTTACCTGGCTTTTTGCGTTAATGACAGCGCTCTCTTGGTGGTAGCGTCAACAGATTCCTGGGGACGTTCCCTTGCCCAAAAGGAATACATGTACCGTGGCATATTCAAAATGGATGCAACCGATTCTGCAGTTGGTAAGCCTGTCGACATGCTTCTTGGAACGCAATACATACAGGTAGAGTTTTCTCACATTCCTAAGGAATATAATCTAGTCAGGGGTAAGGCGGTCTGTGTCTTCAATAGCGAAGTGCGCCTAGAACTCCCCATACCTCCGCAAAAATCAGATGATGGGAAGGTATTCATAAGGGAGATAGAGTCATTTAAAAAGCTGCTGAGGTAAACCCCAACAAGGGCATACAGCGGATACGGCAAGAAAGGGCGCTTGCCTACCGCTGATGCCCGCCGTTAGCACTGAAGAAGGACAACTAATGAATCAATGGATAGACTTCTACGCACCTTTCTTTCCTGCTCGCAAGGAAGCAGAAGAATTTATCGAGAAATTTGAGCGCCTCGATCTCGATGACTCCCATCATCCTGCTAAAATCATGATGCATCAAGCTCAAAGGCTAGTGACGTTGGCGGACGATTTACCTCAGATCAGACCTCAGCGAGAATCACTTCAACTCTTATTCCTGCTCATCTGCGCCGAGCACATCTCTAAGCTCCACGCGAACTTTGAGGGGGAGGGACACTCGAAGGCACATACCAGGCGGTTTTTCGAGGAATTGCTTCCTGAGATGCACCGAGATTCCTTGCAACGCGGTTTTAGCCGCACTGACCACCGGCCACTTGCCCTACGTGAGATAGTCGATCTGCTGTACGATGTCAGGTGTGATGTCGTACATGAAGGCAGGTATTGGGGCTTTCACTTCCATGATGGGCAGATGCCCATGCTGAACACCGATCCGGACGTGATAGCAAACGCCACCTTCCAGGACTTGCGGAAATTTGTGATTCTCGGCTGCATCGAAGCTGTCTTGACCTATGGTGGTAGGTAGCCCCACAACCATGGCCTTGAGCCGAGGCAAAACCACGTGAGAGGTGTCTTTATCCGGTCTCAGGCTGCGCGGCTCAGGCCTGCCGTTCGGTCTCTTTAAACGAGGTAGCATCACTATGGGAAGAATAGACGACTTACGCAAGAAACTGGGGTTGCCTCCTGGCGATGCTTCAAAGCGTTGTGTGTTCCAAACACCAGACAGCAGCCATACTATCAAACCCGTGACGACGACAGTGTCGAAAAAAACCTCAACTGTCAACCTCCATGAAACACCAACATTAGAGGATGAAATGCTCATGCCTTCTCCTCTGTTCCGTCTTTTGACTGGCATCGGGTTTTATTCCATGGATCCGATAAAGTTTGAAGAACTAATCATGGGAATATTTGAGCTGTTTGGCTTCCAGGGGAAACTTACCCCGCCGAGCGGAGATCACGGAATTGATATTGAATTGAGAAGTCGAAGCGGGAATCTCTTGGTTGTGCAATGCAAACGATACCAACATGATCAACTTGTGAGTCCGAAAGAAGTGAGGGAGTTCTTGGGCGCAATCACATTCACGCGGGCGACTGAGGGTTATTTCGTAACTACAAGCCGTTTTTCGGAGCAATGTCGCGTCTTTGCCCAGGGTCAACCACTACACCTCGTGGACGGTGACGCTCTTGGAAAGCTCATGCTCCTGGCAGAGACCGCTTACCGCTATACCTCGAGGAATCAATCATGCATTGATGCTCCCGAGGATTTTGTTAGGAGCCACCTTTGACCGGGGAGAGAAACCGGGGACAGACCATAAGGGAAGGGGGTCAGAAGGGGGGCAAGTCTTTGCTTGACTCATTTTATCGTTTATATGTTTAAAAACAGCAGAGTCAAGTCTACCCATTTGACAGATTATGATTTGTTAAAAAGTTCTCAACAACGCCTTTCACCAGATGAACTGGTGAAGGCGACGTTCGGCTGGTCTACAAAAGGAGGAGACATGAAGGCGATTTTTCCAAGTATGGGGTACGCAGTAGCGGGGTTGGTTCTCATGGCGATTGCTACATTTGCAGTTACATCATCTGCAGGATCTGTCGAATTCGAAACCATCCGTTCCAACATGAACAACATGACGAGCGTTGCGTGGGACGACTACACCAAATCCTTGCGCGGGCAGCACATAAGCTGGACCGGTTGGGTATCCGACGTGAAGGAGCAATGGTTCGACGGTTACAAGGTATTGATCGACATGGATCCGCCTGGATCAGCGCCAGTACAGGACGTGTACATCGAGAATCTATAACCACTGGGTTCAGATCTTGAATTGTGATTTATCGTTATCAAGGGGGACGTTGTCAAAGGGGACGCCATGAAATTATTCCTTTCTTTGTGAAGAGTGGGGATAGTGCATGCCTCGTCAAGCCCGCATAGACTCCCCCGGGGCGTTACACCATGTCATGTGTCGTGGTATCGAACGCCGGAAGATTTTCCTGGACGATCAGGACAGGAGGAATTTTGTCGGGCGGCTGGGCCGGGCTTTGACGGAGGCATCTACGAACTGTCTTGCCTGATGCCCAACCATTTTCATCTGCTGCGTAGGACGGGTAAATCTCCCATCGCCGGTGTCATGAGAAGGGTGCTGACAGGATACGCCGATCATGGGCGTCCCCATTCCCGAACGCTACTTTTCGCCGAAACAAGGCTTCCAGCGGATGCATCGAGCCTACCGCTGACCTTCGCGGTCGGCCTCAAGGAAAATCAGATATTGATGGAGGATGTGTTTGAATAGCCTACAAACGACATAGGAGGTGGCTTATGGCAAAAGGTCTTGCATTGTTGGTGGGTCTAAATAGGGTCGATCCAAACCAGTACAATGGATGGAATGGAGAAGGCGGCTGTTGGGGCTGCGAGCTTGACGTTGACAATGTCGAACGTATCCTTGCAGCGCAAGGTTTCCAAACAACCGTACTGAAAACAGCCCAGGCAACCCACGACAACGTACTTCAGGCATTGCGCTCTGCCATAAACTCCCTTGCATCTGAAGACATCTTGGTTTTTTACTACTCCGGACATGGCGGGCAACAACCCGATTTCGCAAGCCCTACCAAGGATGAATCGGACGGTCAGGATGAGACGCTTGTTGCATATGATCGCCAAATTATTGATGATGAGCTGAACGAAATCTGGCTATCCGCAACTCAGGGGGCAAGAATTGTCATGATAAGTGATAGTTGCAACTCTGGCACGAACTATAGGATGGTCGGTACATTTTTGACACCTACCCCAATCATTCCCGTTGTAGACAGCGCTGTTCAGGATCAGATGAAGGCCCAGCTAATTCACTACGGTGGCTGCCGAGATGGGTTTTCATCATCTGGTTATTTGGGCGGAGGAGCTTTTACGACTGCCCTCTGTAATGCCTGGGCGAATGGATCTTTCGATGGAAATTACCTGCAGTTGCACCAAAAAACCGCGGCCTTGGTAACAACTGGTCAGATTCCGCAGTACAATGGATACGGCCCTGTTTCTGACGAGTTCCGCAATTCCAAACCATTTCGGATCGAAACTCGGGCAAAAGTCAACATGAGTCTGAGTCTCAGCGGGGATGATCTTGTGACAGTCAAGGAAGCCCTGGAAAAAGAACTTGGCAAAGTCGTTCTTAGTGCCGTTGAAGAGAGTGCAAATGCGGGACCTTGCTCTGTCACAGGGTCAGGCTCCGCGAGTTCAGGCGGAGGATGGAGCGTATCTGGCAGCATTACTTGTACATTCTGAAAGGGCCGAATCGGGCAGCCGGGGGTTTCTCTCCCCAGCCCCTAAACCACCCCTCATGCGGGTCCGCAACGGGATTCACGTATAGGGAACTTTCACCCCATAAGGTCACGCCCATGACGGGGGTACACAAATTGATGGAGCCGACTCTTTACATAGCGGCTCATCATGGCGTTCGATCCGATGACGGGGGCAAGTAAGCGGCATGAACAAGACGACAATCCAATCTACCCCGTATGGTCCAGTAGTCATCGTCTGGAAAGTCTCCGAGAGTGGCGCCAAGGTTGTCAGAGTGCTGCTCTCAAATCCTGCCGCTTCAGCAACGAATAGGGTATCGGCGCTTTACCCTGACGCAGATGAGTCCTCTTGCGATGAGATCGATTCCGTGTCGTCAGCTATCTACAGGTTCCTTGTGGGAGATCCTATCAACTTCGGTCTTGATATCGCAGACCTCATAACTTGCGGAGTATTCCAGCAACGGGTTCTTCTGGCGGAGCACGCAATACCGAGAGGGCGCGTCAGTACATACAAACTCATCGCCGCACATCTGGGCGTACCTGGCGGAGCCCGAGCGGTAGGCAACGCCTTGGCAAACAATCCTTTCCCGCTCATTGTACCGTGCCACCGAGCTATCCGGTCTGATTGCGGTCTTGGCGGCTTTCAAGGCGGACTGGACATGAAGCGATCCCTGTTGAGCAAAGAGGGCATTTTCTTCGATCGCACCGGACGAGTGAGATGTTCCCGGTTTCACTACGAATAAGGAAATCCGACAGCCGCATCAACTGGGACTGGCAATTGCGCTGCGCTACGTCGCCAGCCGGTTATGCGAAGCGTTGCTGGTATTCAGGGTGCGTTTAATTTTCACGATTGACAATATTGCCGTAAAAATGTACAGTAAGCCTGTACTTTTATTTGGGAGGTAATCATGGCGATTCAAACAACATACACCCACGCCCGGGCAAAGCTGGCTTCTATACTAGATGAAGTAACAAAAAACCGCGAAGTGGTTATCATTCAGCGGCGTGGTAGCGAAGACGTCGCTTTGATAACTGCCGACGAGTTAGTCGGTTTAATGGAAACCGCGCATTTGCTTCGATCTCCTCGTAATGCGAAGCGGCTTCTTTCCGCACTTGAAAGAGCACGAAAAGCATCAGGCACGCCCCAAACGATTGATGAGCTTCGTCGCGAGGTTGGTTTTGAGTAAGCGGTATTCAGGGAAATCTAAGACCAATGTGGTTAGAGAGTCTGTATTTCAGCCAGAGTTTCGAGAAGACCTGAAATGCTGGGTGGAAACAGACCGCAAGACAGCCCTCCGCATTTTTCAATTGATTGAGGCAATAATGCGTGATCCCTTTCAAGGCATCGGCAAACCCGAGCCTCTAAAATTTCTTGGTTCCGGAGTTTGGTCCCGTCGAATTACTCAAGAACATCGGCTGGTCTATGTTGTGGGGCATGAAAAGATTGATTTTCTTCAAGCGCGCTATCATTACTAAAAAAACATGATTAAGACCGCCAACAAGCGCGTGTATTCGGACGCGCGGAAACCCGCCGCGCGCCGGTAACGCGCTCCGTTCAGCCTCTAAAAAAAAGCTGTGGAGTTTTCCTCTTCAAGGGTATTCTGTCGGACAACATTTTGAAAAGATGGGGGAAGAAATGAAAGAACTGAATCGAATCACGTTTCATCCCGAAATAATGGGAGGGAAGCCCTGCATCAGAGGGATGAGGGTAACGGTGGGCATGATTGTCGGCCTAGTTGCTTCCGGCCATGAGAAGCGTGAGATATTGGACATGTACCCCTACCTCGAGGCTGCAGATATTGACCAAGCCTTAAATTATGCAGCATGGCGTGTTGAAGAAATGGAAGTCCCTCTTTCTACGGGGACAGCATGAGAATTGTTATTGACATGAACCTCTCTCCGCAATGGGTGCCGATCTTGAAAACCGCAGGCCATGAGCCGATCCATTGGTCGCAAATTGGCGTTGCTAATGCCTCGGATAGGGAAGTCATGGAGTGGGCCAGAAACAATGAACATGTTGTATTTACCCATGATCTTGACTTTAGCGCCATCCTTGCTGCAACCGATGCAAATTTCCCCAGCATATTCCAAAGTCGTACGCAGGATGTGTCTCCGAAGAAATTGTCATCGATTGTTCTTTCATCATTAAAACAATTCGAAGACAAACTGGCCGAAGGGGCACTGGTGACGGTGAATGAGAACCAGTCCAGGGTTCGTATCCTGCCGCTTAGAAGGTAAGGATGACTACCACGGCGCAGAACCAACCGGTGGAGGCGACCGGTCTATGGTGCCCGGTTTTTGAAGCTTAACCTTTCTGGCCAACGTCAGTGCGGCCTCGAAAGGGGCTCTTTTAAAACTGCCCGGACCCTCACCTGTCAGTTAGCCGCGATAATCCATGACACACACTTCGTCTATCAGTGCTGTTTACAACTACCGAGATGTGGACGACGCGCTATGCACGTCGGGTCAGCCGACGGCCGAGCAACTGTCGAGCATCGCGGCCGCTGGCTATCAGGTCATCATCAATCTCGCGTTGCACGACGATCCGCGCTACTCGCTGCCCGACGAGACGGGCACCGTGCGGTCGCTCGGTCTGTCGTACGTGCATATCCCGGTGCAGTTCGCCGCGCCGAGCGAGGCGGACCTCCTGGCGTTCTTCACCGAAATGGAGGCGAACCAAGGGCGAAGGCTTTGGGTTCATTGCGCGGCCAACTATCGTGTCTCTGCGTTTCTCGGGCTGTACCGCGTCATTAAACAGGGGTGGGGGCGTGAGCGAGCATTCGAACTCATGCGCGGCCTATGGGAACCGAACGAAGTTTGGTCTTCGTTCATCGAAGCGATGCTTGCCAAACATGGCGGTTAACCCTTCCATTCAGCGGACAGCCCAAAGGCCTCTTCCCGTCCTTCGGTCTGCCGCTCATGTCGAACGTTAGGGTCTGGAAGTACAGAGAGGAGGGCACGATGAGCAACGAACAGGTGGCGCCCGAGACGGAAGGCGTTACGGTGAAGTTACTCGCAACGGTTGACCTTGGCCCTGAGATAGAGGGCATGGCAGGGCGCCAACTTCGAATGCGTATGGTGACCATCGAGCCCGGAGGCGTCTTCGGCCCGATTCACGACCATACAGACAGACCAGGCACCGTCTACATACTGCAAGGAACCATCACTGACCATCGGAATGGCGTCGCTACGGACTATGGGCCGGGAGTCGGCTGGCCCGAGGACAGGAACACCACACACTGGCTTGAGAACAGAGGAACGATTCCGGCGGTGGAGATCTCGGTCGATATAATCAGGCAAAAGTAAGATCAGGCCCCACATCTGACACGGTTGGGCCTAACACGCGGCCCAACCGGACGCGCATCAGTCGGCTTGGCCTCTTTTCGCGTGCCGGTTAGACACAACGTTAACCGTCAAAATTCAATCGAAATGTTGGTTGAAAAGAGGTTCAGTATGATATATTGTCATACCGGAGGTGATAAACATGACGGCTTCAAAAATTGCCATTACAATTGATGATAACACCCTGAAACAACTTGATGGTTTTGTTAAATCCAAACTATTTCCCAATCGAAGTCGAGCTATTCAAGAGGCTATCACCGAAAAATTGTCACGTCTTGAAAAAAGACGGCTTGCACAAGAATGCGCAAAACTTGATCCTGATTTTGAGAAATCGTTAGCGGAAGAAGGTTGGTCATCGGAGTTGGATGAATGGCCGGCATATTGAGAGGTAATATCTACTGGGCTGATTTAAATCCTGTCGTTGGAAGCGAGCAGCGCGGCTTACGTCCTGTTCTCATTCTGAGTCATAATGTTTTTAATGAAAGGTCAGGGACGGTTATCGCAGTCGCGTTAACAAGCCAACTGCAAAGGGCGGGTTTCCCTCTGACCTTGGAACTGGGAAAAAAGAATCTTCCGAAAAAATCCTGGGTTAAAATCAGCCAGATTCGGACCCTTTCCGTAAAACGCATCGGGAAAAAAATCGCAGCCGTATCCGATGAAGAGCTTTCCCTAATTGTTGAAGGTCTAAATGAAATAATCGGCGGTTAACATCTCACTGTCGCCGAACAAAAACCGTTGGCACGGTTCAATGGTTGCTATGCCTTGATAAGCCCGCATCGATGCACAAGGCGCCCAGCATGCCATCTATGCCGAGTTGGTTTCGTCATGGGCAAGGCGAACATATGGCTCCGGGAGCAAAACCGACTTTATGTTAATGCCTTGATGCGCCGGATATCCTCGGATCTGCCCAGCATGATCAGGATATCGCTGTCTTTGATCACGAAGTCCGGGGGAGGGACAAGACGGAAGTTTTCAGGGATAATCTCGTGAATGGCGATGATGTGGACATTATATCTGGCCCGCAGGTTCAGCTCTTTTAGACTCTTTCCGATGAACTCCCTTGGAGGTCCGACCTGCACGAGCTCAAATTCCTCGGACAGGGGGATGAAGTCAAGCATATTGGCGCGGCACAGGCCTTTGGATACGCGCACGGCCATATCCCTTTCCGGGTGGATGATTTGGGTCGCCCCTACGCGTTTCAGGATCTTTTCGTGGTCCTCGTCCAATGCCTTGACGAGGATTTTCTTAACGCCCGTTTCCTGTAAGTACAGGCAGATCAAAATGCTGGTGCTGATCTTCGTCCCTGTGGAGACAATTACTGCGTCCATCTGTTCCAGACCGAGCGACTTGAGCGACTCCTTATCCGTGCCATCGAGCACCAGTGCTTCCGTGGAATAAGGCGCAATGGACTGGACCCTCACCTTGTTCGTGTCGATGGCGACCACTTCGTTCCCGTCTTCATAAAGGGCCTTGGCCGCATGAAACCCGAAGTTGCCAAGTCCGATGACTGCAAACCGCTTCATATGCCTTTCTCCTTCCGACTATCCGATCATCAGGTTTTCTTCCGAGTACTCGATGCCGTTTGCCGGGCCTGCCCCGACGACAATGTAAGCGAATGTGAGCAAGCCGACCCGGCCGATGATCATCATCAAAATAATCAAACTCTTGGCCCACGTGCTGAGTTCCGGGGTCACGCCCATGGATAGACCCACGGTTCCGAATGCAGAGACCGCTTCAAACAGGTACGCAAGGAAGAGCCTTCGCTGGCCGGTCATCTCATGGCCGCTCACAGTATCCCCCACCAGGATCAGGAACACAATCAGACCGATGATCCCGATGGAAACGAGAATGAGCGACACGCTCCGGTTCACGGTGTCGCCGGGGATGCTTCTCTTAAACATATTGACGCGTCGCTTTCTTCGCACCCGGCTCACGGTGAATGCCGTCAGAAGGGCCAATGTCGTGGTTTTGACCCCCCCACCGCAGGAACCGGGCGAGGCACCGAAAAACATGAGGAAGATCATCATGGCGAGCGTGGCGTCCTGAAGCGAACCGATATCCACTGTGTTGAACCCTGCGGTGCGACAGGTGATGGATTGAAATACCGGGGCAAGAAGAATATGTCTTAAGGATCGCCAATCCCCCAGGGTCTCTCGCTCCAAAAGGGCGAATATCACCGCGCCGGAGACGATCAGGATGGTGGTTGTCCACAAGACCGTTTTGGTCTGTATGGAGAGGCGGACCCGTTTCTCTTTTCGTTTGGTGAACCAGGTTTGAAGGTCGTAGAGCACCGGGAACCCGATCCCCCCAACAACAATCAGGCCGCATATGGTGGTGTTCAGGAGGATGCTGTCCCTGTAGCGCATCAGATTGTCAGGGAACAGGGCGAAGCCGGCGTTGCAGAATGCGGCAACCGAATGAAAAAGCGCCTGGTAGAGGGCCGAGAAAAAGGAGAATTCCTGACTCCAGTGGATGGTCAGGAAAAAGGCCCCAATAGCCTCCGAACCGAGCGTGAAGAGGACCGTGCTTTTGACAAGGCCGTAGATATCCTCACGCGGGGTATGGGTGAACAGGTCCTGCATGGCCATGCGCTGCCGAAAGGAGACGCTGCGGCCGATCCATCGGAACAGGGCCACGGAAATGGTCATGACCCCGAGACCACCGATCTGCATGAGCGCAATCATCACCCACTGCCCGAAGAGGGTAAAATAACTCCCCGCATCCACTACCGTCAGACCTGTGACGCATATAGCCGAGGTGGCGGTAAAGACGGCATCCACCCAGGGGATATGCGCGGATTGCGTGGCGATCGGCAGTTTGAGCAGGAGGGCGCCCAGGAAGATGGCCAGGAGAAAACTGGTCAGCACAAGCGTCGCCGGATGCCATTTGAGGACTCGGCTGCGAACGGTCACCTTTTGAACCTCTGATTCGAATAGTATTCGCAGTGGCGATGGGCTTCCGTCTGACACAACTCATTCAGACGGCGACCGCCAAGGACCATCCGGTCCAGGTACGCCCCACACACCGTCATCTCGTGTTGGGAATCGACCTGGCGGTAATGCACAAAAGGGCATAGCCTCTCCAGGTGCCATTGCAGCCTATCTCCCGGCCCCAGGGCCTCGATGATCTCCTGCACGAACCGTGAGTCCAGCCTGACATCGCCGACGCACCTGACATAATCCGCTTTTGCTTTCTCCAAATCTTCAATTAACCTGCGGTGCATCGAGTGCAGGAGAGCCAGCACAATACACTTCCTGGTGTGGCTGTTCCGCTTCAAGGCAGCACTCAGTTCCACAAGGGCCTCACGTTCCCGGATGGATATCTGCCCGAATGAAATTACAATGATCTCGGGTTCCCAGTCAACAGCCTTGTCGAGACATTGAATCGGGCTGGCAACCCATTCTTCCTCCAGGGACGGGGAATCAGTGATGCCGCCGGCGATGTCGCACAACAAAAATCGACGGTTTCCTCCCGTATCCGCGCCAATTGGTTTGGTCGCCTCTTTTTCCATTGCTTTATTTCTCTCCCGTTGTCCGCGCCAGCATTCGCCAGCCGTCCCCGCCGATCTTGAGCAGACTGACGATTACCACGAGGAACTCCAGTCGCCCGAGGAACATGGCGAGCGTCAATGCCCACATGGCCGGGCAGGGCATCTGCCGCGACACGACCCCCACCGACAAACCCGAATTGGAGACAGCGGAGGCGAATTCGAAGAGGGCCTCTTTCAGGCCGTAGCCGTAGCCACATAAGATCAGGACCCCTATCAGATAGACCGCTGAGTACAGAAAGACAAAAACGCTCACCTGGCGCACCCAGGCATCATTCACAAAGACGCGGCCTCTACTCTCCCAGATGGGACGTTCCATGATCACGGTCCGGGGCAGCAACGCCCGCGCGATCTCCCAGAACAGCAGCTTAACCATCAGATAGACCCGCCACTGCTTGATACCGCCCGCGGTCGAACAGGTGCCGCCGCCTATCAGCATCAGAAGGATCAAGATGAAGATCCCGAAGTCGTCCCACTTGTTGTAGGTCGCCGTCTGAAAGCCCGTTGTGGTCAGGGCGGATATCGTCTCAAATACCGCAACACGGGCGCCTTTTGAAAGTGCAGGGTAAATCGACTGACATGTGAAGATGAATACAGCCATGGCCGACAGGGGGATCAGCACGGCCATCACGCGAACCTCGCCATTGCGGATGACGAGTCGAAATCGGCCGCGCAATAACGACCACATGGTCACAAAGCTCATATTGCCGATCAGCATCAGCGGAATCGACACCCCCTCGACGGCCGGAGAATTCCAATAGCCGATGCTTTCTGCATGGGTTGAGAATCCCCCCGTGGATATGGCGGCAAAGGTATGGTTGACGGCGTCGAAGAAGGACATTCCAACCGCCCGATAGGCCAGGGTCCCGACGACCGCATAGCCGGTGTAAATAATGAGCACCAGTCGCGCCGATTGACGCACCTGCGGAACCAGTTGGTCGCCTCTCCCCTCGGCGATGGATATGCCCGCTCCCGTTGGTCCAACGATGGCCGACATCATGATAACGGCAAGCCCCGCGCCTCCTGCCAGTTGGGTAATGCTGCGCCAAATCAGGATCATCGGGCCTGTCTTGGTCACATCCACCATCGAAAGCCCGGTGGTGGTCCACCCGCTCACCGACTCAAACACAGCCTGTGAAAATGTAAGGCCAAGGACGGACATGTAAGGGAGTGCCGAGAAAACAACGGCGATGATCCAACTGATAAGGACGATCACCCCGCCTTCCTCGATCGAGAGGGAAGTATGGGAAGAGGGGCGAAACAGCTTCCGCAAAGAAAACCCCATCCCACCAAGGCCGCCTGCGGGAAGAATAAACGCCCAGATGTCCCCTCCTTCCCCGGGATAGGCGGGGAGGACCAGGAGCGGCGTGAGCATCAGCCCGCCGGAAAGAAGGAAGATCATGCCGGCGGACGAGAGGATCGCGGCATAGCGTTGTTTGAGATAGTCCTTTTCCCTCAAGGCACAGCCACCCTACTTCCCTTCTCGAGTAAATGACTTCAGGACCGGCCCGTGGTTTTCGGGCAAAGTGATCAGCACTACACGGTCGCCCGCCAGTAAGTCATTTTCACCCCGGGGAACGATCGGCTGGTTGTCGCGGATCACCACCGCCACCAAGGCGTTTTCGGGGAGAGCGATTTCCTTCAAATGCCTTCCCGCGACCGGCGAATCGGCCTCTATCATAATTTCTGTCACATTCACCCGGCCTTCACCTACCGGTAATAGATTGACGATCTGTTCCAAAGAGGCCCGCTGTTCGATCAGACTGCCGAGAATATGGGTGGTCGAAAAGCTTGAAACGCCCAGCTTTTCAAACACCTCGGCGTTGTCGGGATCATTTGCCAGGGCCACAACCCTGGGCACGCCGAACTTCAGAGAGGCCAGTTGGCAGGCAACCAGATTGTCCTGGTCATGCGGGGTGATGGCGAGTACGGCGTCAGCCCCCATGGCGCCGGCTTCCCTGAGAATTTCCGCATCGCTTCCGTCTCCGCATACCACTGTGGCCGAAAGCTGACGGGCCAGTAGCACGCATTCTTCCATCTTCCGGTTGATGATGACGACCTCGTATCCCTTGGCGGTGAACTTCCGGCAAAGAAAATAGAGGGTCTTGCCGCCGCCGATGATGAGCACTTTCATGATGGTGCGCCCTCCCGTCCAGCGGCGCTGTCGGCGACGGCCCTAAGGAACAGCTCCGCCGCCACCGAAGTGGGGCATATGGTCTCGATGCCCAATTGTGCATAGACCTCCTCTCGCTTGGGATCGAAAACCCTGGCCAGCACATGGGGAACATCAAAAACCCTCCTCGACACCTGGGCCACCATCAAATTGACGTTGTCCTCGTGCGTCGTGGCGATTAGAATATCCGCCTTGTGGATCTTGGCCTCCTTGAGCACGGCCATCTGGCTTGCGTCTCCGTGCAGTCGAAACCCGCTGAAATCGGGGGACAGGTCATTGAAGGTGGACTCGTCCCTGTCGATCACCACCACCGAATTGCCGGCGCGGCTCAGGTGGTTGGCCAGATGGGAGCCGAGCCGGCCGCACCCCACGATCACGATGTAGCGGTTATGCTTCATTCGTGCCTCTTTCGGCCTTGTCGCCCCTGGAATCTGCAGGTCCTTTGTCCAATCCGAGATCGATCTTGCCGAATTTCTTCCAGGACGTGGTACGCTCCAGGTTCGCCCAGGCCGCTTTGAAGGTGGGGTCGATGTCCAGGGCGGCCCGATAAAACTTCTGGGCCTCCAACCCGTCGCCCTTGATTTCAAGCAATGCCCCGAGAAGGTTGTAAGCCTCCGGCTGGGCCGGGTCCGCGGCGATGGCCTTTCGGGCCGTTTCACGGGCGGCCGAGAACCCACGGTCCGAGATATGTCGCTTGGTGAGTTGGATCAATGAGACGTAGTCGACGACGTTTTCCTCATCCAGGGCCTCTCGCTGCAGCACCTGGGTGGCCATGTCTCGAATCTCACCGGGGCTGAAAGGCTTCTGAATAAAGTCCACCGCCCCCAACTTCATGGCCTCCACGGCGGATTCAATCGTCCCGTGGGCGGTAATGATGATCACGCGGGTCCTGGGCCAGGTGTCCTTGGTTTGCCGGAGGACCTCCATCCCGTCTATCCCCGGCATCTTCAGATCCAGAAACACCAGACCGAACGGCGTCTCGCGCAGTTTTTGAAGCGCTTCCTCGCCATTCACCGCCGTCTGGACAAGGAAATCCAGGGGTTCCAACGACCGTGTCATGGTCAGACGGATGTTCTTCTCGTCGTCAACAATTAGAATGGCCTTTTTTTCCATGCGTACCTCCTATGGGGCCGCGGGCAGTGTGAATGTGAATGTGCTTCCATGACCGGCGGACGATTCCACCCAAATGGCGCCTCCGTGGGCGCGAACGATCTCCTTGCAGATAGCCAGGCCCAAACCCGTCCCGCCCGCTTCTCGGCCCTCAATCTGAACGAATTTCTCGAATATTTTGGATTGATACTCGGGGGGGATCCCCGGTCCATCATCTTGCACGGAGAGGTGAACGTGAGGCCCGGTCCCATGCGCTGACAGACGGATATGGCCGCCCCTCTTCACGTACCGGAGGGCATTGGAAATCAGATTGGTCAATACCCATGTGATCTTGTTGGCATCGGCCTTAACCTTGGCTATGTCGGGAGCGACCTCCGATGTCAGAGAGACCTCCTCCATCTCTATCTGGCTTTTGAATAGCGCTTCCACATGGCCAAACAAGGTGGACACGGGAACGCTCTCGAACTGCAGTTCAATCCTGCCCGACTCGATTCTGGAGAGGTCGAGAAGGTCATTGACGAGCGCCTTCATTCGGTGGATCTCCTCATGGGCGGCCTGCAGAAGATCCTTGTCCTTTTCGGCGAGCCCCTGGGCGGCGTGCTCCAGGAGAAGGTCGACACTCATGCCCAGACTCGTGAGCGGCGTACGCAGTTCATGAGAGGCGGCCATGACAAATTCGCTTTTGAGCCGATCCACTTCCTTCAAACGGGTGACATCCTTGATCAGGAGCACGATGCCCGAAAGGCTCCGGTCCCTTCCCCGGATGGGGGTAGCAGAAAACAGGTAATGTCTGACCCGATTCCCTTCCGGAAGCGTGATCATGCGCTGCTCATCGGGAAGATCGGGTTGAACGCCCGTCTCGACGGTCTTGCGGATTAGGTCGCAAACCATAGGGTCAGGCAGGATGTCCATGCACTGCCATGTGGCGTCTTCGGCGAATCCCACATCCAACTGCCGACGCGCTGCGGGGTTGATTCCGGTCACCTTGAGCCGGGTGTCGAAAACGACCAGGCCATCCTCGATACTCGCAAGAATCGCCTCGCTCTTGTTTTTTTCGGAAATAATCTGCTCAATATCCATCTCATGATAGCGGCCAAGCTGCCGGGCCATCTGATTGAACTCTTGAGCCAGGCGGCCCAACTCGTCACCGGTTTTCACGGTCACCTGAACGGCGTAGTCGCCGGAGGATATTTTCCGCGACGCCTCCATGAAACGCCGGATGGGCCGGATAATCCGCTCGGCAAGTAACCCACTGAATATCAAGGCCACGATCAGCGCCGACGCGGCCACGATCGCCGTCGACCAGATCGCTCGCCGCGCCACGCCGTCGGCCCTGACGCTGGCCGCGTACATGGTCTCCTCGTTGAGGTTGCGCAAACCGATACAGGCCTCGCGCACCTTGGCAAAAAGCGGATAAACCGTTTTCTGATAATGGACGGGCCCCAACGTCGCGCGACCGGTTTCAGGCAGGTCGGTGAGGGAAGAGAATCGTTTCCGATAGGCCGAATAATCCGCGTCTATGGACTGGACAAATGCCGCCTCTCCCTGAATGGTAATGTTGTCTTTGGCCCGCGCCAGCCATTCCAGAAAAACCGCTTCGTTGTCCCGGAACTGCGTCTTCCCCTTTTCTGCGTCTCCCAGGAACATGAGGAGGATAGCGCTGTCTTGCCGCTCCAGGGCATCCACCATGTTTTCGGCGGCGATGATGCTGCGATAGTTCTCGCTCAGAATGGCGCCGGTTGCCTTGCCCAAGGACACCAGGTTCGCAATCGCCCAAGCCACCACCAGGCCCATGAGGAAGAACGCGACGCCGTATCCGATCCATATTTTCTTCTTGAGCGTCACCGGGCAGGGTCCTCCATCCGATCTCAGTGGCCAACCATTCCAGAAAACCCGCTTCGTTTTCCCGAAACTGCGTCATCCCCTTTTCAGCGTCTCCCAGGAGCATGGGCAACACCCCGCTGTCTTGCCGCCGCAAGATGTCCATCATGTTTTCAGCGTCGAGGATGCCTCAATAGTTCTCGGTCAGGATCGCCTCGGTTGCTGTACCCAGGAAAACCGAGTTTGAAGTCGCGCAAGCGACCATGAGGCCCATGTTGCGGAACCCGGGGCCGCACCCAATCCATATCTTCTTCCCCGTCATATGACACAGACCCCCGATGGGTCCCAGTAGACGTCAGTATGAGTGATGAATAGAGATACATCTCGCTCCTTTGCCCTTCCTTACTTTGGCTGATATGGTGAAGACCGGCAGTGGAAAGGTCACAGGCGATCAGACCTGGCCATAAAACAAAGCAAAATGGGTGCCTAAAAAGTTATCTTACTGGAATTATGGGAAAATGATCACTGCTGCCTTGGGGGTGTGGGATAGGATGTGGATGGCGTCTTGCATGTTGCACGAAAACCGGATTGCATTCTGCAAGGTTCAATCCAGGCTGTATTTCTTGCGCTTTCGCCACAGGGTGGCCGGGTCGATGCCCAGCACCCTGGCGGCCTCTTCCAGGGATGGGGATTGGAGAATCACCTTCTGAATGTGTTCCTTTTCCAGGTCGCCGAGACTCTGCAAAGAGGTTCCGGCTGAAAGGTTGGGATGGTAATTCGCAATGGTTGGAGGCAGGTCGGTTGTTTTGAGTTCCACGTCACGGGCCATGATCACGGCGCGTTCCAGGGTATTGATCAGTTCGCGGACATTTCCGGGCCAGGGGTAGGCCTGAAGCCGTTGCAGGGTTTCCGCACCAATGCCTTGGATCGTCTTATCGTTCAAACGGGCCGAGCGCTGGAGATAGTGCTCGGCCAGAAGCTGGATATCCTCCGGCCGTTCCCGCAAGGGGGGCAGAAAGAGTTCCATCACGTTGAGGCGGAAATAAAGGTCCTCTCTGAAGGCCCCCTCATGAACCATCTCCTCCAGGTCCTTGTTAGTGGCCGCAATGATGCGCACGTCCACGGTGTGAGGCCTGGGGTCGCCGACCCGTTCATATTCGTGATGCTGGATGAAGCGAAGGAGTTTTCCCTGCACGGATGCCGGGATCTCTGACACCTCGTCCAGGAAAACGGTCCCGCCATCGGCCAGTTGGAGCTTGCCCGCCTTGTCGCGCAGGGCCCCGGTAAACGCCCCTTTCACATGACCGAACAGATCGCTTTCCAGGAGATTCTCCTGCAACGCCGCGCAATCGACCGTCACGAAGGGCCGACCCGCACGGGGACTCCAGTCGTGAATCAGGCGGGCCAGAAGCCCCTTTCCGGTACCGCTTTCTCCGCTGATCAGCACGATCGCCTCGGAATCGGCCGCCTGACGGGCCGTCTGCAGGATTTTACGCATCCTGCGATTGCGCGTCAGGATGCCCCCCTCCGAGAAGATGCCCTTGAGGGCGGCGATCTGCACCTCCATGCTCTGAAACCGCATCAGCCTTTCCAGGACGAGATCCAACTGGTCCGGGGCAAATGGTTTGGGGATATAATCGAATGCGCCCATCTTGACGGCACGGACCGCGGTTTCGATGGTGGCATAGGCGGTGATCATGATCACCCGGGTTTTGATGCCGCTGGCAATGATCTCCTTGAGCACGTCCAATCCGTTGCGGTCCGGCAGCTTCATATCCAGGAGCACGACGTCAGGGGTCTCGCATCGAAAGGACTGAAGGCCCGCTTCAGCCGAACGCGCCGTAACCGCCTCCAATCCCCTGTCTTCAAGATACATGGCCAGGGTGGTCAGGATGTTGGGGTCATCGTCAATGATCAAAGCCTTTTTCACTGCTTTTCTCCTCGGAAGCGGGGATCCAGAACGTAAAGGTCGTGCCTTTCCCCAGTTGGCTCTGAACCTGGATATCGCCTCCATGCTGTTCGATGATGTCTTTCACGATCGCCAATCCGAGTCCGATGGTGCCGCTCTTGCCCCGTTCGGAGAACTGGGCGAACCGATCGAAAACGTGGGGAATGAACTTGGGATCGATGCCGCTGCCGGTATCCATGCACTGAAAATAAAAACGGGACCCCTGAATAAACACCTTCAGCACGATTCGGCCGCCGCGATCCGTATACCGGAGGGCATTCCCCACGAGGTTCGTAATCACCCAGGGGAACCGAAAGGAATCGATCGTCACCTTCGGCACGTCTTTCGGTATCTCGGTTTCGATAAAAACGCCCCGATATTCTGCCTGCTTGATCAGCGGGACCAGACATTCCCGGATGACCATGCTGATGTCAAGGGTCTCTTTGGGCCGGGGTCGCGACAGGGTCTCGAGGCGGGATATGTCCACAAGCTCGTTGATCAATGCGGTCAACCGGTTGCAATCATCGTGGGCCGTCGATATGAGGGTGGCCCTTTTTTGGGCATTCAGCCCATCGCCCCGGCTGTGGAGCATCCCGACGCTCATGGCCAGTGAGGTCATGGGCGTTTTGAGCTGATGGGAGATATCGGCAATGAACCGCCCTTTGGCTTCCTCGCTCCGGCGAACCTTTTCCCTTTCGGCGGCCAGGGTATCGTCCCGATGATGATCATATTGTTCCAGGCGGCTGAACAACCGGTTGAAGGAATCGGTCAGGAACCCGATTTCATCCTTGGTTTGCAGGGGAATCGCCGGGTAGTTTCCGACCCCCTCTTTTGTCTTTGAAAGCTCGTGGGCCAGGGTCATGATCGGCCTGGCGATGCGGTAGGATAAAAAGTAGCTCAGGGCGAGGATGGCCGCGATGATGATGCCAAAAAGCACGGCGGCGTTCCCCTGGGCCCGGTGCGCCAGAGAGCGTGTCTGCTCCTCCGCGTGCTCCATGGCCTTCTCATTGATCGCAACCAGATCATCGATGGTGGCCACCATATCGGCGATCACTTTGAGAAAATGGGTGAAACGTTCTCCTGTCCAGGGATGGTTGGATGCATCAGAGAGCGAGCGAGCAAGGGATTCCAATCGACCATAACCGTTATCCAACCGCTCGATCAGTTCATGCTCTCCGGCCTCGGTGATGTTATCGCGACAGATGTTCAGGGTGGTCGATAAATTCTGAATGTCCTCCGTGCTAATGACAAGGTGTTCCTGGTCCATCTGGACCTGTTCGAGCACCTGGTTTCTGATCGCTTCCAGCTCCTTACGGGCTTCCTGGCCGGTCCGGATGCTCTTGTAATTTTTGGATAGAATCTGCTCAGCGCTCTCTCCCAGCACGCTGAGGTACTGGTTGTTGAGAATCGCAGCCACCAGCAACGCAACCGTTGGCATCAGGCTTACAAGAAAGATCTTGCGCCTGATGGAGTGCTGGATGGGCGATTTCTCCTTTTGTTTCATTGTGGTCAACCCCTTGGGATAGGAAGGAATGGGCCTTCCATGGACGTGTCTTCGATAATGTCGTCTGGGTAGACAAAATACCACATGCCGCGTCTGGGCGCAAACCCAACGGGGGCAATTCAAAAGAGGGGGGGTATAGAGTGCTCTTGACGCAGATCCCCCCAAACCATCTGCCATGATGAAACGTTCCCTTTTGGCGATAGACGTCGTTCAATTTGCACTCAGACTCTTCCTGTGATAATTTCGGTACACCAGTAGCCCGTACTTGCATTGCGTATTCGATCCTGACGGCGTTTGCCGCGGTGCTTTGGAAGCGGCGTCTTTCTTATATCTTTGGGAGCGACAGAAAGGTGGCATGATTTGAATGATTTGGCGTTCGAAATAGGCATCATTTTCCTGCTCCTCGTGGCGAACGGTGTCTTTGCCATGTCGGAGATAGCGGTTATCGCTTCCCGAAAAATCCGTTTGCAAGGGTTGGCCGACTCCGGGGATAAACAAGCCCGGGCGGCCCTGAAACTCGCCAAGAACCCGAATCAGTTCCTTGCGACCATCCAGGTGGGGATAACCGTCGTGGGTATCTTTGCCGGGGCCTTTGGCGGGGCAACGATTGCCGAAAAAATGGCTGCCTATCTGAAAGCCTTCCCCCTGCTGGCTCCATACAGGGATGTTATCGCTGTGGGCACGGTGGTTGTCGTGACTACCTATCTATCCCTCATCATCGGCGAGCTCGTTCCCAAACGATTGGCGCTGAACAACCCCGAACGAATTGCCTCCATCATGGCGCCGCCCATGCAATTCCTGTCGAGGGTCGCCTTGCCTGTGGTGCGTTTAGTGGAGATTTCAACCAATCTCGTTATTCGCCTGTTGGGTGTAAAGCCGGTCCCTAAACCGGTTATCACCCATGAAGAGATCAAGACGCTGATCGAACAAGGAAGGCAAAGCGGCATTTTTGAGGAAGCCGAACAGGATATGATAGAAAACGTCTTGCGTTTGGATGAACGGCCAGCAGGGGCAGCTATGACCCCCCGCACAAAGATTGTCTGGCTGAACATTGAAGCGCCCTTCGAAGAAATTGGGCAGAAACTGGTGGAATATCGTTATTCGCGCTTTCCCGTAGCAAGGGGTAACCTTGAGGATATCCTTGGCGTGGTCCGAGCAAAGGACATGTTGGTGCAGCATCTAAATGGGCAACCGTTCGATCTGAAAACGTTATTGCGCCCCCCGTTGTTTGTTCATGAGGGCATGTCATCCTTGGACGTACTTGAACTGTTCAAGGAAAAGGGGACACATATTGCTTTGGTCACGGACGAATATGGTGGCATCGAGGGGATGATTACGCATAATGACATATTGGAAGATATCGTCGGACATATCCCCACTGCGGGTGAACCTTCTGCTGAACCTCAAGCCCAACTACGATCTGATGGGTCCTGGCTGGCGGATGGTTTGCTGAACATTGACGTCCTGAAGGAGATTCTGGAAATAGGGGAGTTGCCGAATGAAGAAGACGGAAGGTATCACACGGTTGGCGGGCTCATGATCAATCAGCTTCAGGGTATCCCTACGGCCAGCCAGTATTTTGAGTGGCAGGGGTTGCGGTTTGAGGTTTTGGACATGGATGGGAGAAGGGTAGACAAGGTGCTGATTGCCCCCATCGCATAAATGGGCGGCGCAGGATATCCAAGGGGCATCCAAAGGAGAAACCAATGTCATATCGATCCGTATCGTTCAGGACGAGTGTCTGGTGTATAGAGACATTTTTTCTATTTATGGGACTGTCAGCAGGCGTCAATAAGGCCTGCTCAGGACAACAGGCGGAGGTCATCAGGGATATGGGAGGGGATGCCGCCAAGATAGAGAGTAGGGTATCCTCGGCATCTGCCGGCGTACCATCCGATCCGGATATTTCGAACAAGGGTTCGGGCGTTACGAGGGAGTGGGGTCCATTAATCGAACGGCTGGTCGCAGACGGTTTCGATCGAGAGGAACTGAGTAACCTGTTTTCTCGACCGGAAGTCGTCCTTGATCGGTCACCGATGGTCAGCAAGATGGATGAGCTGTATGAGCCAAGGCTTGTTTCCGAAATAACGGGACCCATCCAGCGCCGTTTGGCGGAGCTTGGTTATGAACCGGGTCCTCCGAACGGAAAGATGGGGGCCAAGACCCGAAGAGCGATCATGACCTTTCAGTATGTGCATGGCATCGCGGTCGATGGGAAGCCTTCCATGGCCCTGCTGCGCCAATTAAAAGAGGAGCATAAAAAAGCGCCTCCAACCATCAGCCAATTATATTTCCCGCCCAAGGTCACGCCGCTGGTCTACGAGAGCGTGTTGAAGCCCGAGCGGATAGCAGAGGCCAGAGATTTTCTCGCCCTAAACGAGGACCTTCTCAGGGGTGTCCACCAGCGATATGGGATTTCACCCAAAGTGGCGGTTGGCCTCCTGGCCCTGGAGACCCGCGTGGGGAACTACCTCGGCGAGAAGGAGGCCTTGATGACCCTGTCGAGTATGGCCACCTGCACAGATCTCAATGAAATTGAGCCGTTTCTGAAAAATCAGCCGGTCACGCCCGGTCTCCGCCCCTGGCTTCAAAAAAGGTGTCGGGAGAAGGCGGATTGGGCGTATGCGGAGTTGAAGGCCCTGCTCAGGTATGCGAAAACCAACGAGGTGAGTCTTGTGGGTCTGCCGGGCTCCATTTACGGTGCGATTGGCATTTGTCAGTTCATGCCTTCCAACGCTTTGAGATATGGGGTGGATGGGGATGGGGACGGCAGGGTAGATCTATTCAAGGTTGAAGACGCCCTGCCCAGCATGGGAAACTTCATGGTGCATCATGGCTGGAAAAGGGGCCTGAATGACCGCAAGGCGCTCTATCATTACAATCACAGCAACATCTATGTAAACACGATTCTCACCCTGGCTGAGCAGTTATAGATCCGCGCGGTTCGGGGCATGGTAAGCGCGCCGATCTGCTTCCGCACAAACTGTCATCGGGGAATGATATGACCCAATTCGATCAATCACAAAAGGATTTCTGGAGAGAGAATACCAACCTTCGGGCCTATGACCACCCTGTGGTAAAAGCGTTCGCACGTCAACGCGTGAATTTCATCCGCGGATTGCTGGACCCCTCGGTGGAATCTTGTCTCGAGGTCGGGTGTGGTGATGGGTTCGGCATGTACTACATGCAGCAGGTTGGACGCGTCTTCGGCTGTGACATCTCGCGGCAGATGCTTCAGCGCAATCCACTGCGACAATCCGTGGCTGAAGCGGATATTTATCACCTACCCTACGCGGACAAAAGTTTCGACCTCGTCTATTGCTGGGAAGTGCTGCACCACGTGGGCGATGTGACGCGTGCCATCTGCGAGATGGTGCGCGTCAGCCGCAGACACATTTTGATCTACGAGCCTAATTCATTCAATCCGCCCATGTTCCTGTTTGGATTGGTCGATCCCTCCGAAATTGGACTGCTCCGCTTCACGCCCTGGTATTTGAAGTCACAATTACAGCGGGCAGGGCTAAAAGACTTCACCACCATGACAGTCGGCACGTTCACACCCAACCGCACGCCAATGTGGCTTTACAGGATTTTAACCAGCCTGCCATATCGAATGCCAATCATCGGTATCAGCAACCTGGCTGTCGGTAAAGTGGAATGAAAAAATTGTTGCCGCGAACAATACAAATTACCCCAAGAGAATTTGTTTAGCTCCTTGAAATTCGTGGCTAAAGAAATATGCAACGGACACCCTCCGCTGATAAGAAAGGGTGAGGTGGCTGATAAGAAGCTCCTTTTTCTGTTCCCGACTAATGGGGTTTGGGTTTTGGAGGTCAAGGCAAATGTGACCGCAGGATACCGGGGTCGTGACAAGGAGCCTCAATTTCGATGTCTCGGTTCACCATGGGGGAGGATGTAGTGGGCATGTCAAGCGCCCTATAACGGCAATGAGGGTGGAAATGATATTCTGGAACACTCTTGTCCAAAATCGGCTTTTCTTTGGACAGCAAACGGAGGGGCCAAGCTTCGGATGATTTGCTCGTAGCCCGCATGAAGCTCTCAAAACCCCTTATTTTGCATACTGGACAGGCTTCTTTGCTCTTCCCAAAGCCCGGTTGCTGGCCTCGTCGCTTTTGGACAGCATTTGACGGCAAAGACAACCTGAAATCGCAATTAACTACCTGTCCATGTAAAATCAGGTAGTTACCTGACCAAAAAGGCCGTTTTCAGATTATCTTGGACAGTGTGATTCTGGAATAATTTCTTTTAGGTAACCTCCCGGCTGTGCGGGGGGACTCTCAAAGTTAGGAATATACCACTGCCGTTCTATAGATATAGAACGCCGCTCGATTCAGTCGAGCAGATACCTATCGCTATGAAGGGACAGAGGGCAGCGGATCCACCGAGTGTACATAGACTTTGGTTTTGCAGGAATGGAAACCTAACGAACCAGAGTATGGATTATGTGGTTTCCTGGTTTTATCCTTGGCGATTGCGAGCAGGCCCCTTTCAGGGGTTAGCAATTGTAAATCCCACAGCTTTCGACGCTGATTTTAAAAAGTTGCACAAAGTGGTAAGCTCTGAGGCAGTTTTAGGAGAAAGGATCTGACAATAAGTAAGAACGAAACCGGTACAGCGCCGATTTTAAGGCAAGGTGGATCTTGCGGTCTTGCGCAATGATGAAACCGTGGGGGAGTTGGCCGATGGATTTGGCGTCCGCCCCATCATGATCAATGCGTGGAAGCGGTCCTTGGGGGAAATGCCGCCGAGATCTTTCAAAAGGGCCACAAATCCAGGAAAGAGAACGAACCCCAGGCCAATGAGCTCCGCCGCCAGATCGGCAGGTTCCAGGTGGAACGCGATTTTTTGTCCAAAAAGCTCAGCCTCTCGTTTCTGGATGGACACTATCTATCGGTTTTCCCAAAATTTTTTTGAGTTCGAGCCTTTGGGCAAGATCGAGGTAATAAATGACAGATTTGGGAATTAGGTTATGTTGAAGATCCTGACCGTTATAGGGACCCGACCCGAAGCAGTAAAGATGGCTCCGGTCATTCATGAGTTAAAGTTGCACCCAAATGAAATTCGATCCATTGTATGCTCGACGGGGCAACATAACGAAATGCTAAGGGATATATTCAATGTGTTTGACATCAAACCAGATTGCGAGCTATCGGTTATGGAACCCGATCAGCCGCTTTCGCTTCTGACAGCGAGGTTGTTAGAATCTTTAGATAAAATAATCACCAAAATCAAGCCAGACTGGATTATTGCTCAAGGAGACACAACAACAGCCATGGTCACGGCACTAATGGCATATTATTATAGAATCTGCTTTGGGCATGTGGAAGCGGGTTTACGAACCGGCTCAAAGTATTCTCCTCACCCAGAGGAGTTAAATCGGATTATCGCAGACGAAGTTGCTGAACTAATGTTCGCACCAACCTCTTTGTCACAACAAAGGCTACTGAAAGCTGGAGCAAAAGATGAACAGGTAATTCTGACAGGTAATACCGTCATCGATGCCCTGTACGCTGCTGCTGACATGCCCTTTTCCTGGTCTAACAGCCCTCTTTCAGCTATTCCGCAAGATAAACTTATCGTCCTTGTAACCGCCCATCGACGCGAATCATTCGGCATGCCCCTCAAGGACATCTGCAACGCCGTGAAAAATCTGGCAGAGCGGTTCGAAAACCAGAAAATCCAATTCGTTTATCCGGTCCATCTTAATCCAAGTGTTTTTAAACCTGCGCAGAAAATACTTGGGAAGGTCGCGAATGTGACCCTACTGCCGCCACTGGATTACCTGGCCATGGTTAATTTGCTCAAGAGGGCGAAACTGGTGATGACCGATTCCGGGGGGATCCAGGAAGAGGCGCCCGCATTCGGCAAGCCGGTATTGGTAATGCGAAATCACACCGAACGGCCTGAGGGGGTAACCGCTGGCGTCTGCCGGCTGGTTGGAACATCAATGGAAGAAATCATTGATGCAGCGACGCGATTGCTAACCGATCAGGATGCTTATGATTTAATGGCAAAACGAGTTTCTCCTTATGGGGACGGCAAGGCTGCGAAACGGATTGTGAACGCAATACTGAACTATTGTCGGACGCGGCTTAATGCGTAAGCATAGGTCGAATGATTGGCCCGAAACCTTAAATTGGCAGACCGGCCCCCTCTGTCAGAGATCTTTTGATAATGGATCATATTCTCCATCTGAAACTTGAATTATTACTGGTTCAATTTGTAAAGTGCCTGCAGGAATCATACGCTGTTCTTGCTGATGCGGTTTGGTCGGATTGGCTAACATTTTTCTTGATCGCGTCTTTCACAATCGGCGTACTTCAATCGTTCAGGACCTACTTTCGTGCAAGAAAAACGATCCGTGATCAGATAGACGCACCTAAACCGACCTTGGAGTGGGTTGAGCGATTGGCCCTTGAAAAAGGGAGAAAGGTCCCCTTTTTCATCATCCTTATACCTGCACTTAATGAAGCCGATGTCATCGCAAACACGATCAGTAGCCTTTTACAACTGGATTACCCGTTGGAGCGCTATGCAGTTTTAGTGATCACAGATGAACGTGAAAAGAGCGACGATGGGGCACTTACAACCCACAACATCGGTCAAAAATATTCGTAACATTTTAGTCTTTTGAAAAGGTTTAAGCCGCCAAGTCGAGGTAGTCATCGGCGACTTTGGCAGTGGGTGTTGCCAGAATGCTCTTTGACATATAGAGAATGGTTTCTACAGGATT
>Ga0172375_10002548_pt1 | contig 28289 bp, 26 predicted proteins | sample LakKiv1m_FD_114537 | JGI IMG/M metagenome (GOLD analysis project Ga0172375, IMG submission 114537) | Freshwater microbial communities from Kabuno Bay, South-Kivu, Congo - kab_092012_11.1m | ecosystem: Environmental > Aquatic > Freshwater > Lake | place: Democratic Republic of the Congo... | reverse complement strand
AATATATACATTATTACCGATGTTTGTAAATTATACTCGCTTCTTTTTTGCTCCTAATTTTTTAGTACCACTTTCAACGATCCTCATATATCTTCTTGGACTGTATAAAACAAAGCCTAAAAATATTAACCTTTTTTTAATATTCGCATACATTGGAATTCTTATGCAATTTCATTACCAACTCGCAGTTATTCTGTTTATTTTATTTATATATTATTCGTTTACAAAACATCCTAACATCAAATCAATTTTAATTATGATTGGGGGATTTTGTATTGGTTTTTCACCAATGATAATGTTTGAATTTAAAAATCAATTTTATAATCTAAATGTCATAAAAAATTATCTGTTTAGTATTAGACCTCATCGTGGCCAACCTTTTGCATTTGTAACTCATCGATATTTAGCAATCAGTGTTTTTTTATTAGCAGTTATAACCTCATATTTTAAAAAATATATTTCGTATATTTTGATAATTATTTTTACAGTTATTTTGATTATTGTTGACGCGTTTATCTATTTACCAAAGCCATCACATGGATTTGGCATGTCTCCAAACTGGAACTATCTCATGGAAAAGAAAGCTTATGAAATAATAAAACGTGAAAATTTAAAAAATTATAATATTGTTAATCATATATATGACAATCTTTCGGTCGTTATTAAATTTCATTTGAAAAAAGATGGAGTAAAAATAAATTATGATGATTATTACCATAATGATTATTTATACGTGATAAGCAAAACTGAAGATATTTTTAAAGACCCGGCCTATGAAATCAATACTTTTGTACCAAATAAGCTGGTGAAGAGTTGGAAGTTAAACGAAATTTACAATTTGTATTTATTTAAAAGGGTTACAATCTTACCTTAATATCTATTGAGTTTTTTATAGCTTCTTAACAATCTAATATAATGGTTTTGTAGGTTATAAGCGGTTGACAGATTATGAATTTAGATAGAACATAGTAACATCGTTGTTAGTGATTAGTAACATAGTTATGGACAATGGAAATTTGAAAAAAGAAAATAGTATAAAATCGTTTAAAGATTTAAGAGCTTATCAGAATCTTTATAGAGCGATGATAATTGTTTTAACTAAAATTATTTCTAATCTTCCAAAAGAAGAAAAATATGATTTAGTCGATCAAATGAGAAGATGTTGTAAAGCTTGTCCGGCACTTTTAGCTGAAGGATTTGCTAAAAGATACCAAAAAATTAACTGGCAGAAATATCTTAATGACACTATTGGTGAAGCCAATGAAATGATTCATCACCTGACGGTATGTCTTGATGTTTATTCAAAATACTTAGATGTAAATATTGTCAATGAGGCAATTAATCTATACGAATATAGCTGTAGACAATTATCAAATCTAAAAAAATCCTGGCGCAACTTTCATCAAATTTCTACTTTCTAATTTCTATGTTCTTTAACTATGCAACTATTTTCTAATAACAATGAATCTAATTTCTTAGCATGTTTCCCAACTGACTTGAATTTTCAATAATTACTTAAGAACTTTTTTATCGTTTCCTTCACATACTTTAGCATTTCTTTATTTATTCCAGGATATACCCCAATCCAAAAAGCATTACTCATAATTAAATCTGCGTTTTTGTGATCGCCAACGATCTTAAAGTTTTTTTTGATTTTGCAGTAAGCTGGATGACGAAGTAGATTGCCGGAAAAGATATTACGAGTGCCAATTTTATTCTGCTCTAAATATTCGGTTATCTGATTTCGGGTAAAAGGGGAGTCGGGCCTGACAATTAAAGGAAATCCAAAATAACTGACATCTTCGTTTTTATCCTGCTTCATCAAAATAAAATATTTTTTATATTGACCGAAAAATTCATAAAGAATTTTATAATTTTCCTGTCGCCTTTTGATAAAGCCGGGAAGTTTTTTTAACTGAGCACAACCAATTGCCGCCTGAAAATCGGTAGATTTAAGATTATAACCAATTTGGGAGTAGATATATTTATGATCATAACCGAAGGGGAGTTCTCCCAACTTCCATTTAAATCTTTTTCTGCAAGTGTCGTCACGTCCGGTATCACACCAGCAATCTCTTCCCCAATCTCGAAATTGACGAATTGATCTATGGATTAAGGAATTATTGGTTGTCACAGCACCTCCTTCTCCCATTGTAATAATGTGCGCCGGATAAAAACTGTAGGTTGCAATATCTCCCCATGAACCGACTCTTTTATTTTTATATTTTCCGCCCAGTGCATCACAACAATCTTCAATTACCCAAAGATTGTATTTTTTTGCCAATTTCATTATTTTTTCCAAATCATACGGCTTACCCAAAGTATGAGCTACCATGATTAACTTGGTTTTTTTTGTAATTGCTTTTTCAATTTGGGCAACATCGATATTTAAGGTATCAAGCTCTGCATCAATAAAAATTGGTTTAAGTCCATATTGAAGACCGGGGTTGACAGTCGTCGGAAAAGCGACCGATGTTGTGATAAATTCGTCTCCTGGTTTAAGTTGACGCTCTCCAAAAACAGAAGACGTAAGAGAAGCTAATGCAACTAAATTAGCGCTCGACCCAGAATTAACGAGAGATACAAAATTTACTCCTAAAAATTTTTTAAATTCGCGTTCAAATTCTTTAGCCCATTTGCCTTCAGTCCACCAACAATCTTTCGCGGCGGAAATTGCATTATTAATTTCTTTACCATCAAAAACTTTTCCCGAAACAGGAATATAGGATTTGCCAGGAATGAATTTTTTATTTCGCATATCCACCAAATTATATCAAAATATAAAATTCTTGCTATAATATGTTCCATTATGAAGTCTAAAAAACTTATCTCCATTGTTATCCCAATTTACAATGAATCTCTTGGAATTCCTGAGCTTGTTAAACAATTAACCAAATTTATAAATAAAAACAAGGCTTACGATTTTGAAATAATATTTGTTGAACATGGATCGGTTGATAATTCTTTTTTACTTTTGCAAAAATTTGCTAAAAAAAATCGTCAATTCAAAATTCTTCAACTCTCAAAAAATTTTGGCTGTGATGGAGGGATTGCAGCTGGTATGCATTTTGCCAAGGGAGACGCCCTGGTGATTATGATGGCCGATCTCCAGGAACCGATTGAATTAATTTCTAAATTTATCGAAAAATGGGAACAGGGGTATGAAATTGTTTATGGGCAAGTCAAAAAAAGGGCGGCTGGATTTATAAGAAATTTTAGCTCCGTTTTATTCTATAAAATAATTAATTTATTCACTAAAAACATGTTTCCGGAAAACGCTAGTGATTTTCGATTAATAGATAAAAAAGTATATGAGACGATCAACCAAATGGGAGAGCAGAATAAATATTTGAGAGGGCTTATTATGTGGACTGGTTATAAAAATATTGGAATACCTTTTAACCGATCAAAAAGATTTGCAGGGATTTCGAAAGCTAATTTTATTACTGTATTAAAAGTTGCTTTTAACGGTATATTTTCTTTTTCATATTTACCTCTACGGTTTGTGACGGGACTCGGAATCACAATAACGTTCATCTCTTTTATGATGATACTTTTTTATCTTTATCTATTTCTTATTCATGGACGAGAAGCGCCAGGTGCCGCAACCACAATTCTTTTGATATTGAGTTTATTTGGAATTTTATTTTTTGTTCTCGGGATAATAAGCGAATATCTTGCGCGAATTTATGATGAAGTAAAAAACCGCCCATCGTTTATTGTCAAAAATAAGGTTAATTTATAATGAAACCAAAAAAAAACAAAAAAATAAAGGTCGGAATTATCGGTACCGGAAATATTGGTTCGGATTTATTGACAAAAATTTTAAGATCTCCATATCTTAAATGTGGAATTTTTACCGGACACAATCCTGATTCGGAAGGCATTAAAAGAGCTAAAAAACTTGGAGTAAAGACTTCATTTGAATCGATTAAGGCAATTGAAAAAAATCCTAAATGTTGTGAAATTGTGTTTGATGCAACATCGGCCGAAGCCCATTTATACAACGCCCCTATTTTAAAAAAATTAAAAAAATTTGCTATTGATATGACTCCTTCCCGAATCGGAAAAATGTGTGTCCCAATTTTAAATCTTGAAAAATCCCTTAAAGAACAAAACATCAATATGGTCAGCTGCGGAGGACAAGCAACAACACCAATTGCAAAAGCGATTATGAAAATTAATCCGGACACTGAATATATTGAAATTGTCTCCAGCATTTCTTCAAAATCAGCTGGCATCGGCACCCGTAATAATATTGATGAGTATACCCAGACGACCAGTGAAGCTCTTATGTATTTTAGCGGTGTAAAAAAGGCAAAAGCCATTGTTAATCTTAATCCGGCCGATCCACCAATATTAATGCATAATACTATTTATGCTCAGATTAAAAATCCAAAAATCAAATTAATTACCGAAGAAATTAAAAAAGTGGTCAAAAAAATTCAACAGTATGTTCCCGGCTATAAATTAATTTTGGAACCAGTATTTGATAATGGAAAACTGACGACTATGATAGAAGTGGTTGGTCGAGGAGACTATTTACCGATTTATGCCGGGAATTTAGATATAATTAATTGCGCAGCAATTACAGTCGCTGAAGAATACGCAAAACGCAAATTACATATAAAAAAATGAGAGATAACAATAAGGAAATTCTAATTATTGATTCGACTCTTCGCGACGGTTCTCATGCGATGAGACACCAGTTTACTGCCCAAAATATTACCCAATATGCCCGGGGAGCTGAACTGGCCGGTACTAAAATCCTTATAGTAGGACATGGTAATGGTCTTGGAGCTTCTTCATTACAACTGGGACAATCATTATTACCTGATCAGGATATGTTAAGAACTGCTAAAAAACAGTTAAAAAAAACTAAGCTCGGTGCTTTTCTTATCCCTGGTTTCGGGACCATTAAGAATGATATTGAACCGGCAATCAAATGTGGAATAGAAATAATGATGGTTGCCTGCCATTGCACCGAAGCCAATGTCACCCGTCAGCATATCCAATATGCTGTCAAAAATAACATAAAAACCTATGGAGTCTTGATGATGTCTCATATGATTTCTGCAGAAGAACTTTTTGCCCAAGCAAAACTGATGGAAGAATATGGAGTAGTTGGAGTTCTGCTGATGGATTCGGCAGGAACATATCTTCCTAACGACGTAACTGAAAAAGTATCAGCTTTAGTCAAAGGACTGAAGATCGAGGTTGGTTTTCACGCTCATAATAATTTAGGGATGGCAGTGGCTAATTCCCTTACCGCGGTTGAATCAGGAGCTACGTTTATTGATGCCTGTTCCCGCGGTTATGGAGCCGGAGCCGGCAACTGTCAGATAGAAGTTATTACAGCTGTATTGCATAGATTAGGGTACAAGACCGGGCTTGATTTATATCAACTGATGAACAACAGCGAAAATATAATTGCCAAATTAATGAAAGAACCGATCGTAATAAATGATATTACTTTAACCAGCGGTTTGAGCGGTGTTTTTTCCGGATTTGCTCCTCTTGCTAAAAAAGCCTCCATTAAATTTGGCGTCGATGTACGCGATATACTGGTCGAACTCGGCAAAAGAAAAGTCATCGGCGGACAGGAAGATATCATTATCGATGTTGCCAATTTTCTAAAACAAAAAAAGGAATTTAAAGACGAAGACTATCAAATTGAATCATTGTTATAAATTTTTTAAAAACAATATGACCGTTAGCGATTATATATTTAAATTTTTGTCCTCAAAAGGTGTTAATACTATATTCATTATCACCGGTGGCCAGGCAATGTTTTTAAATGATGCGGTTTTCCGTAATAAAAAATTAAATTATATTTGCGGTCATCATGAACAAGCATTGGGAATGTCTGCTGATGCTTACGGCCGGATCACCGGTAAATTAGGTGTTACTTTAGTTACGGCCGGACCGGCAGCAATAAATATTATGAACGGAGTTGTTGGCGGATGGGTAGATTCGGCTCCGATGATGGTCATTTCCGGCCAGTCTGCCTTATCTTATGTCCAATATCAACAAAAAACCAAAATCAGACAGTTTGGAATCCAGGGAATAAATATTAAACCGATGGTTGAAAAAGTAACAAAGTATTTCGTTACAGTTGATGATCCATCCCTTATCCAATATTATATGCAAAAAGCTTATTATCTTGCTTTAAATGGCCGTCCTGGACCGGTTTGGATCGAGGTACCCTTAGATATCCAAAGAATGGAAGTGCCTGAAAAACTGCTAAAAGAGTATGTTTTTGAGGAAGAAAATATCGAAGATAGTCTTTCGGAAAAAGTCAAAGAGGCATTGGAAGCGATATCTAAAGCAAAAAGGCCGATTTTCTTCGTCGGGCAGGGAATAAGACTTGCTCACGCCTTTGATGAATTTAATAAAACTGTAAAAAAATTACAAATGCCTGTAATTACTTCCCGGCTCGGAATCGATCTTATTGAAAGTGACAATAAACTTTATGTTGGTCGGCCAGGAAACTATGGAGAAAGAGCCGCTCATTTTGCTATTCAAAACTCCGATCTGATTTTTGTTGTCGGCTCCCGTCTTTCAACTTCAACTGTCGGCCACAACTCTAAAGATTTTGGTAAAAATGCTAAAAAGATCGTTGTTGATATAGATATAGAAGAACTAGAAAAACCAGGTATAGATATATCTTTAAAGATTCATTCTGACATTAAATTATTTTTACAGGAATTATTAAAACAGTCAGTAAAATATAAATTTCCCAATTATAAAAAATGGGTCGAAAGATGTAATTTTTGGAAGAATAAATATCCAGTTGTTTTACCTGAGTATAAAAAAGAAAAACCAATCAATTCGTATTATTTTACTGAAGAATTATCACGTCTCGCGTCAGACAAAGATATGATCTTGGTTGATACCGGATCTTGCTTTCATGTTGCCTGCCAAACTTGGAAAATCAAAAAAAATCAAAGATTTCTGACGACTGGAGGTATTTCTTCAATGGGTTATTGGGTTGGCGGGATCGGAGCATGTATCGCAAACAATCGTGGAAATACGATCGTAATAACAGGCGATGGTAGTTTACAATTTAATATCCAAGAATTTGCAACTATTAAATACAATAATCTTCCTATAAAAGTTTTTATTTATAATAACAACGGTTATCTACTAATCAGACATACCCAGAAAAATTTTATGGAAGGAAGATTGATGGGGGAGAGTACTAAAAATGGAGTCTGGTGCCCTGATTCTCTGAAAATCGCCGAAGCTTATGGAATTAAAGGAGTAAGAATTAACTCTGTTGATGAGATAGACGAAAAAGTAAAAGAAGTACTTGATTATAAAGGGCCGGTAATTTGCGACGTAATGACTCCCGAGTGGCAACTTTTAATCCCAAGAACCGCTTCGGAAAAACGGCCAGATGGTGTGCTTGTGGCTAAGCCATATGAAGATATGTTTCCTTTCTTGGATCGACAAGAATTTAAAAAGGTCAACCGACCTTAAGATTAATTGTTTCGTCGATAATATAATTTGGTCTGTCTTTTGTTTCTTCAACTATCACTTGAATATATTTTCCGATAATACTGATGGCTAAAAGTAAAATTCCGCCAAAAAAGAAAATTGCCAACATAAGAGGAATCGATGCATTGATGGGATTACCATAAGCGATAACCCAATACAAATAACAAATTATAAATAAAAATGAGAAAAAGGTTAGCAAAAAACCTCCATAAACCATTATGTCAAGAGGAAAATAGGAAAAACCGAATAATCCTCTTTCGGCATGATGAAGATAATCAAAAAAACTATAAGAACTTTTACCTCGCATTCGACATCGTTTTTCATAAGGAATATAAGTTTTTTTAAAACCCAACCAGATCACCAAACTTCTTCCAAATCTATATTTTTCGTTCATTCCTTTTAAAGCTATAAGCACTTTTTTGTCAAACAATCCAAAACCGGAAACATTAACTGGGACATCAACATCTGCCATACTTTTAAAAATTTTGTAAAAGAAACTCCTTATGAAAGTCATGAATATATTGTCTTTTGCTTTTATATATGAACCAAAAACAATATCATATCCGTTCTCCCATTTCTTTATAAATTTGGGAATTATCTCCGGCGGGTCTTGAAGATCTGCGGCAATTGCAGTAAAAGCGTCACCTGTTGCATAATCTATTCCTGCCTTGGCCGAAGATTCTGGGCCAAAATTGCGTGATAAAAATATTCCTTTTGTTTTTTTATCCTTTTTCGTAATTTTTTTTATATTGCCTTTAGTATCATCCAGGCTACCATTATCGACAAATATTAATTCATAATTATATTTATTACATCCGCTCATAACTTTTGTCAAAGCATGATAAGCTGGTAGAACGTTTTTTTCTTCATTGTAACAGGGAACAATTATAGATATTTTTTTTCTATTCATTTTATTTGCCATAATTTAATAAAAAGTAATTATTTTGTTTTTTAATCCGATTTTTTGTATCTGTTTAACAATTTCATTTTCGTATCTTTTCGTAGATATTAAAATAGGTAATTGAGGTTCTTTGATAATTTCTTCAGGTCTAATAATTTTTTTTCCTATGAGTTTTTGTCCATGATAAGCCGGATCTGAATCTACAAATTTATTTATATTAACTTTCATTAAACCAGTTATTGATAATAATTTTTGGGTATGGAGTCCAGCACCCCAAACAAATATTTTTGTTTTGTTTTTAATAAGATCATTAATAACTTTATCAATATTGTTCGATTTTTCTTTGGATTCGTTAAGATATTTTTTCAATTTTTTTTCTATAATTTTATCTCTTATCGTTTTTCTTTGTTTCCAAACTGATGAGACAACGGCGATCGTCGATACTTGTGGTTTTAAAAATGTTTTTTCAAAACCATGTTTTATCATTAAATTCGACAGGGAGATTTTTGAGAAATAGTTAATGTGTTCTACTGAAAATTGTAAATATGGTTCTTTTTGATCGTTAGAGAATCTTTCATCGTTTTTTTTTGGAAAGAAAAAATTATGAGCGTCCGGAACTTCAATATAAATTAATCCGCCATCATTTAAATAATTTGTTAATTTACTAATAAAAGTATTTAAACTATTGATATGTTCCAAAACATGAGTCAAAATAATGAAGTCATATCTGCCTATCTGTAAATTATCAAAAATACTGCCAACAACAACATCGATTCCGTACTTTTCTTTGGCAATTTTTGATGAAAGACTGGACATATCAACACCATGGACATTTTTATAGCCATGCCTTTTTAGCATATACAATAATAGGCCAGTATCACAACCTACATCTAAGATCGAACTATTCTTGTGTAAATATTTTTCAATATTATGTCTGGAATTTGTTAACTGTTTTACTAAAAAATCTTCTTCCGGGCTGTCTTTCCTTTCTTTCAATCTTTTTGTTTTGTAAAAACTTTTTTTTGACATAATACGATAATATTCATCAAGAAAACTTTGATCGGGAATATTATCGGCAAAAGCGAAACCGCATTTTTTACAAACTACGACATCATATCCTTTATGAAAATAATTTTTTGATGGATTTATAAAACGCTGCTTAAAAATATGTTTTTTTTCACCGCTATTGCATATTTTACAAAATCTTTTCATTATTTTTTAAAGTAATTAATAAACATGTCCCATTGCAAAATTGTATCTTGAGGAATGTCTTTTAAGGTCCTTGCACCAATTAATAAATCAATATATTTTGGCGCAATACCTGTACCTGGTCTTTTGATCATCAGCATATTTGGAGTTATTCTACTACCAGTTTTAATATTGTTTTTGGCAACGATGCTTCGACGGGCAAAAACTATTGCGTCTTTTTCGCTTGGCCTATCAAATAAATTGTCACCTGATCCTAATAATTTTTCTAGATAATCTTGTTGTTTTCTAAAATTAACAATATCTTTAGGATCCATCGCGTGATAATGATCATTACCATAAAGCTTCTTGTTCAAAGTGAAATGTTTTTCAATGATTCTCGCTCCAAGGATCCAGGCAATATTCAATTGAAGATTGTTATATTGAGGTGCTACATGATCCGAATAGCCGATAACTAAATCAGGAAAAAAAATTTTTAGTTTTGGAATTGTTAAGAGATTGGCTTTTCCCGGTTGACAAGGATAATTTAATACACAATGCAGTAAAGCAATATTCGGGCAACCGTTTGATTTTAATACTGAAACTGCTTTCATTATCTCTCCTAAATTAGCCGCTCCAGTCGACAGAATTATTGGTTTTCTTTTTCTGGCTATTTTTTTTAATAACGGATAATGGGTGATATCGGCTGAGGCGATCTTATAGACTGGTAAAAAGCTATCCAGTTGATCTACAAAATATTCATCGAAACAGGTCGTAAGAAAGGTTATCTTACATTTTTTCGCATATCTTGCTAATTTTTTATATTCCGTAACTCCGAATTTATCGTATTTGGAAAATAATTCTTTTTGGGATTTTGTTTTTTCTTTTTTTGCATCCCAATAGCTAGGGCTAAATTTTGATGCCAATGATTTAGCCTTATAACTTTGGAATTTAATGGCATCGGCGCCTGATTTTGCTGCTTCTTCTATCATTTTGTAAGCCGTATTGATATCATTTTCATGATTAACTCCAGCCTCAGCGATCAAATATAAAGGCTCGTTTTCGCCAACCCACTTTGATCCGATTTTAAATTTTTGATTGTTATTATTCATTGCTATTTGGTAATTTTTTTTATTTTTTTCTTCAGTAACCTTGAATACTTTCTCATCATCTTCTTATTATTGGTCATATTGGAACTATGTCTCCTGTACCGATATAAAGGAAGTTCAACATGACCGATGTAAAAATCCTTCATAAATCTATATCTTAAATCCTTATCCTCACAAGACAACATTTTTTCGTCATACAGACCTATTTTTATCAATGAATCTTTTCTGAACATTATTCCACAAGCAATAGGATTGTTTTGGCCGGAAATCCTGCTGATATGAATTCCATCGTTATCAACCAATACATAATCGCAAGAAACCGCTCCCCAGTGAGAATTTAGGTTAAGATGGATAGACTCAATATAAATCGTATCTTTCAAAATAAAATCATCGCCGTCTAAATTCAAAATATATCGTCCCGTAGCTTTCCTTATTCCAATATTTCTTGATTTCGATAGTCCATAGTTTTTTTTGTTTCTGATAAGAATAACGTTATTTCCAAAGTCTTTAATTACTTTTACCGAATTATCATTGGAGTGATCGTCAACGACAATTATTTCATATTCTTTTCTCGGAAAATTTTGGTTCAAACAAGACCTTATTGCTCGACTTATATATTTCTCCTTATTGTAACAGGTAATAATTATGCTGACTTCCATTTTTATTGATGATCAACTTTTTATTTTGCTTCTTTGATAAAAATCATCTTGGATGACGGCATCTTTATCTAAGTTTTTTAGCTGATCTAAATAATATTTATAAAGATCTTTTATTGCTTTTTTATATGAAGTTATTTTCAAATAGGAGATAGTTTTTTTTAGTTTCGTGTTATTCCCGGTATATTGATAATTATAATCTTTTTTGCTAATAATAATTTTTGACTTAAATCTTCCGACACTATTAATAATTTCCACAATCTCCTTTAGGCTTATTGATTGAGTAGTGGAGATATTGTAATCGCCATAATATTTTTTATTTTCAATAAAGAATTCTATTATCGGGATTAAATCATCTATATAAAGATAATCGAATATTACATTTTGCTTGATCTTTATGGGAAGATTTAACAGGTTTTTGACGATAGTATTAGAAATGAACTTAAATCGATAATCCTCATATTTCCCATAGATACCAAAAGGAAGCAAGGTAACGATTTTTTTATTTCCACTGGAGAGCTTGCTGCAAATCAGTTTTCCTAAACCGTAGTTATCTTCGGGTATGAATTTTCCTAAATCTTTTTCTTTGACTTTTTTCAAATGGCGTGTTTTAGCGTATTCTGCACCTGATCCAAAAGTAATAAATTTGTCTAAAAGATCTAGGTTATTATAAATGGACATGAACATCCGTAAAATATATTCCAATACCTGGTCTCCGGATTTCACTGCGGTATGAATAACAATATTAATTTTATTTTTTATTAAATATTTCCTGACTGCTTTTTCATCTATTATTTCCAATTCTTTATGGGAAGGAAAAAAAATTGTGTATTTACCTTTTAAGCTTTCCAAAATATTTTTACCGATAAATCCTGTTCCGCCTGTAAGCAATATTTTCATATTATTTAAAAAAACTCATATTTTTTTTCATTTCTGCTTTTGGTAAAAAAGGCCACATGTCTTCCAATGATTTTGATTCCAAAACTCCATCCTGTCTTTTATACGATACGACTCTTGGCATGCGCCTCTGATTATATGATATATTGACTTCACATAAAACTGGTCCTTTTGTTTTTAATACTTTTTTGATTTTTGTCGTTATTTCTTGATTATTATTGATAATTTCATAAGGTAGTTTATATGTTTTCGCTAAAAATCTGAAATCAGGATTACTAACGCCAGTTTTTTCGTCTGAACCGACGAGTCTTCCTTCAAATAAATTGTTTTGGGTATATCTGATCGATTCATATCCTTGATTGTTAAAAATAAAAATTTTTATTGGTAAATTATAGTATCTTATCGTACCTAATTCATGAATATTTACAATAAAACTTCCGTCACCGGTAACACAAATCGTCCTTTGTTGACTATTAGCTATATTTGCGCCTACGGCGGCCGGTAGACTCCAACCCATAGCTCCGAAGTTTTTATTTACGTAAACTCGTTGATTGTCTTTTACCTTATAAACCTGATACAAACTACATATATCTAAAGCTATTCCTGTTGTTATGACGTCTTTTGCCTTAATTAAATCGGAGAGCTTATCAAAAAACACGTAACTATTGACATGTTTTTTATCAATCAAATAATCGGGAGTAATGTTTTGATATTTTTCTTTCCAAAACCGACACGTTTTTATCCATGTCTCAGAAAATTTAAACTTAATGTTTTCAGATAAATTCAAAAAGTCCATAATAAATTTTTTGGCATCGGTTTCTATTCCTAGGTCAATTTTAATTATGTTTTTTGTCAATTCACCCTTATCGATATTTATCATTATTTTTTTTGCCTTTGGGGCAAAACCTTGTAGGTTGAATCCGATTGAAGTGACATTCAAACTCGCTCCGATACTCAATATTAAATCAGAATTTTGAAGCGTAAAATTGCCTCGTCTTTGGCCAAACGGTCCAAATTTGCCCATCATATATGGATGATTTTCCGGAATCAGATCCATGGCATTAATGGGAAGAAGAACAGGTATTTTTAATTTGTCAATTAATTTCTTCAATATTTTTTCTCCGTGCGATAACCTGATACCGTTTCCCAAAATCAGAACCGGTCTTTTTGAATTTGACAACATTACAATAACTTTCATTATCTTTTCTTTTATTGTTAAATCGTCTTTATTGGTTTTTTGAGGTTTGAATCCTTTCAATTTTTTTTCAAAAATTAAACTCCCTTGGACATCAAGAGGAACATCCAACCAAACCGGACCTGGTCTTCCGTGAGTTACCTCATAAAAACATTTTTCTAATTCGTACCTTATTTTATAAGGATAGATAACTGTTACCGCATATTTTGTAATTGGCTTTACCATGGGAATAATATTTATTTCTTGCGGACCTTTTTGACGAAGTATTCTGTAATCAGATATCAAATCCCTTTTGACCTGCCCTGAAATTATAATCATTGGGATAGAGTCAACCCACGCTCCGGCGACACCAGTAATCGCATTAGTGGCGCCTGGACCTGCGGTGACAAAACAGACGCCGGGACAATTTTTCAAACGAGCATAAGATTCTGCGGCTATTGAAGAAGCCTGTTCGTGATGATTGGTAAAATATCTGATATTTTTATTGCGTCCGATTGAATCCAATAAATACATAATTCCGCCGCCTGAGACAAGAAAAACATCTTTTACTCCTTTTTTAACCAAAAAATCAATAACGTAATCAGACAAAAGAATAGATTTATTTTTAACAACTTTCATTTATTCTTCTTTGGTAAATTAATAATGTTTTTAACAATATAAGGAGGCCTTCCTTTTGTTTCCTCAACTACCACTTGGATATATTTACCGATAATGCTTATGGCAAAAAGTTGGATACTACCAAAAAAGATATTTGACAAAAGCAAAGGAATAGATGCTTTGATCGGGTTGCCAAAAAAAAGTACCGCAAAAAGATAGGCGACAATAAATATAAAAGATAACAATGTTAAAATAAATCCGCCGTAAACCATTAAATCCAAAGGCAAATAGGAAAATCCAAACAGTCCGCGTTCCGCATGTTTGAAATAATCAAAAAAATTACTATAAGAACTAACACCATATAATCTTTTCTTTCTTTCATATTTTATATAAGCTGTTCTAAAGCCAACCCACGATTTTAATCCCCGGAAAAACCGATATTTTTCCGGTAAAGATCTTAAAGCATCAATTGTCTTCCTATCCATCAACCCTACTCCAGAAGCATTTACGGGGATATAGATATTCGACATTTTTTTGAAAATCAAATAGAAAGTACGTCTTAAAAAAGCAGTCACTTTGTCATCTTCGCTTTTTGTATATATTCCGGCAACCATATTATATCCTTCTTCCCATTTAGCAATAAACTTCAATATCAATTCGGGCGGATCTTGAAAATCGCAAGGAAATGTAATGAGGGCATCTCCTGGAGCATAATTTAATACCGCGTGAACCGAGGCTTCCGGACCAAAATCTCTTGATAAAAATACTCCGGCGACTTTATTATCTTTCCTTATCAAGAATTTTATTTTTGTTTCTGTGCTATCGGTGCTACCGTTATTAACAAATAGAATTCTAAAATCATAGGATTTAATTTTTCTTATTATCGATATTATTTTTTTATAAAAAATTTCTACGTTTTTCTCTTCGTTATAACAAGGGATTCCTATAGTAATTAACTTTTTTTTCATGATTATTTTTTAAAACTAATAATCTTATTTCTATATCCTAGTTTTTTTATCAACTTAATGATTTCCGATTTATATCTGAAAGATGAAATCAATATTGGTTCATTATAATCTTTTAGCTTGGTAAAAGAATAAATATTTATTTTTGCTAGTGATTTGTTTATTAATTTAGGATCAGAGTCTATAAAAAATAGGATTTTTTTCTTGATATCTGTTGTTAATAACAATCGTTTAGTTAATTCTCCAACACCCCAAACTATTATTTTTTTTGGTAAGGAGTCAATCTTTTTTTTTAAATTTATCAGTTTCTTGCGAGAGTTTTTTACGTATCTTGTAATACTATCTTCCCCACGAATATTTTTTCTCCATATTGAAATTAAGATAGTGTTATCGGATCTTGTTAAAACATTGGTAAAATTACCCATTAAATAAGAGAGAGTTGATTCGGTAAAAAAATTGATATGCTCGGGAGAAAATTCGCCAAACGGTTCTTGGAAATCAATATGAAACCTACCCGCATCCGGAACACCAATAAATAAATATCCATCCTTGTTAAGTAATGAATAGAGTTTGTCAATGCTTTCTCTTAAATTAACCAAATGTTCCAATACTTGAGAAAGAATAATGAAATCAAATTTAGTTTTGCTGGAAAAGGTTATCAGGTCTGTGGTTTCGATATTTAAACCATATTTATTTTTCGCAATTTCTCTACATTTTGGGGCCGGATCAATTCCAAATAAATTTTTATAACCGTTTTTTTTAATTTCCCAAAGAAGTGATCCTGTAGAGGAACCAACATCCAATATTTTGATATTTTTCTTCAAGTTTCTATGCAAAAACCCGATGATTTCTTTTGAGGTTATTTTTTCATGGGTCTCATGTTCCCTGACTCCTTCATATTTTGACTGTTCTTTATAATATTTATCAAAATATTTTTGGGAAAGAATATTATTTACAAATAGGAATCCGCATCTTTTGCAAGATACGATGTTGTAAAAAAAATTCTCAGCATAATTTTGCCTGTAAATTAAAGAATTTTTTTTAGAATCACAAATCGGGCAGTTTCTTTCAGTTATTATTTTTCCCATAATGGTATAAGCATATTGCTCTTTAATTCTTCTTTTGATAAAAGCGGAAGCATGTCTTCAAGCGGTTTCGAAACAAATGTTCCATCTGGAAGTTTAACGCTGGCTGATTTTGGAAGAAATTTTTGATCTGGCGAAGTCATCACTTCACAGAAAAATGAACCTTTACTTAATAATACTCTTTTTATCTTTTTTTCCATTCCTTTATGATTTTTTATCGTCATTGTTTGAAAACCATAGGCTTTGGCAATTTTAATCATATTGGGAATACTGACTCCGGTTTTCGAACTTGAAGCAACTAAATTTCCTTCAAACAATCCTTGCTGAGTGAGACGAATAGAGACATAACCTCTATTATTAAAAACAAATAATTTTAAAGGTAAGTGATAATGAATAATCGTCTGCAATTCTTGAATATTAAGTTGAATGCTTCCATCACCCTCTAAACAAATTGTTTTTTTCTTATCTCTGGCAAAACACATTCCAATTGCAGCTGGCAATCCATATCCCATGGCGGCACAACCAGAATTATTAAGTATTCTCACTCCTTGAGTAAATCTAAAAGCTTGATAGGGAACTATTTGGGAAGTTGCGTTAGAAAAAGCTAACCCATCATCTGATTTGATAAACTTTGAAAGAATTTCAATAAAACAATACGGATTAACATATTTTTTATCTTTCCAATAATCTCGTGGTACTGAAGGATATTTTTCTTTCCAGTTTTTTATTATTTTCAACCATTTATTTTTGTTAAGAAGAACCGGTTTTTTTTTCAGTTGATCAATCATTTCATTGATAAAATCTTTGGCATTATAATTAATCTTTAAATCTACTTTTATTGTTTTTTTATTCATTTCTTCCTTATCAATATCAACCATGATCTTATACGCTGTTCTGGCAAATGAAGAAAAATTAAATCCAGTCATCCTAACATTAAGTCTTGAACCAATCACTAATAATAAATCCGAGTTTTGTAATGAAAAATTACCAACCCGTTGTCCAAAACTTCCGGGATGACCGGCAAAATAAGGATTTTCTGTTGATACTAAATCAAAACCCGCATAACCGGTGAGAACTGGAATCTTTAAAAATTTAATTAAAATCAATAGTTCTTTTTCTGCTCCACAAAAACGAACGCCGTTACCTACAAATAAAACTGGTCTTTCTGATTTTTTGATTTTTTCAATGACCTGAGATACAAGTGTTTTTAATTTTTGTTTATCAGTCTCATAATCAATTTTTTTTTCTTTTGGTTCAAATTTTTTTAAATTATTGGTTTCAATATATGACCCTTGAACGTCAAGAGGAATATCTATCCAAACAGGACCAGGTCTACCAGTTTTTGCCAAAAAAACAGCTTCTTCTAAACGATATCTGATATCTTTTGGATCCATAATAATAGACGCAGATTTAGTAATCGGTCTAACAATATCAATGATATTAATTTCTTGATCTCCTAACTGTCTTAAATTTTTTCCAGCTCCAATCGTCTCTCTTTTTACCTGTCCAGAAATTATAAGCAATGGGATTGAATCAACCCAAGCCCCCATAACTCCAGTGATTGTATTGGTTCCACCTGGTCCCGAGGTAACGATGCAGACACCTAAATTTCCAGTAGTCCTTCCATAACCTTCCGCTGCAATTGCACAAGCCTGTTCATGATGATTACATATATATTTAATTTTTTTATTTTTTCCAAGAGAGTCAACTAGATGAATACATCCACCACCTGATATTAAAAAAATGTGTTTAACTCCAAGATATTCAATAAATTTAATAACGTAGTCTGATAATTTAATATTGCTCATATTATTTCAGTAGTATTATACAAACTTTTTTATGGTTTTTCCTTTCCTATTGACATTATCAATAAAATTTGCAAAAATACATCAATTCATCATATGAACTCAATAGAATATAAAATGATTGATCTTCTTAAAGATTTAAAAAAAAATTATTCTGTTTGCGAACTTAAAGTAGAATTTGAAGCTGAAGCTGCCCGCATAAATGAAGTAATGCGTCTTAAAGAAATAGCTGATCGCGCCGAACTTGGGTTAGTTTTGAAGATCGGTGGTTGTGAGGCGATTACCGATATGTATGAAGCCCAGAAAATTGGCGTCACTGGATTGATTGCTCCGATGATCGAAAGCGCTTACGCAATGAAAAAATACCTTGATGCGATTGAAAGATATTTCACGGTAAGTGCTAGAAAAGATATCCATTTTGGAGCGATGATCGAAACAATCCAAGGATACAAAGACGTTGATGGAATTTTAAATGCTGAAAAAATAAATCTTATTGATACTTTGAGTGTTGGAAGAGTAGACATGAGTGGGTCACTTGGAATAAGTCGGTCAAATTTAAATATTGATAAAATTTATAAAATTGTTGAAGACATTTATACAAAAGGCAAGAAAAGAAAATTAAGAACCGTCATGGGTGGAGGAATAGCAAAAGAAGCAATACCATTTATAAAAAAGCTTATTTCAAAAAAATTATTAGACCGATACGAAACTCGTAAAATTATTTTTACTGCTATTGATGGTTCAAATAACCATATGGAAGATGGCATCATTAAGGCAAATTTATTTGAACTTTTCTGGTTACAAAGCAAAAAAAATTATTATTCAGCTATTTTTTCAGAAGATGATTTAAGAATTGAAATGTTAATGTCTCGCATTTATAAAATCAATCCATAAATTATTTTAACTTACTAAAAATTTAATTGCTTTATATACAGAAACAACAGAAAGAATAAAACTGTAAGGTAAACTAAGCAATCCTTTATCATTACCATAAGGCATATCACCAAAAGTAGCTACTTGTTTTTCATTAATATTTAATTTTTTTATAATTGTTTTAACTGCTAATAATTTTCCATCTACTTTTTTGCCATTTCTTTTTAATTGTTTACTTATATCAACAAATGGTAATCCACCATAACCAACATTTAATCCATAAGGTTCTAATTCTTTTTTAAATATTTTAATAATTTCTCTTTGTTCTTTTTTAGAACTTGGCAAGACGAAAGATATTTTTACGTTTTCAATAAAAACAGCTCCATCATAAGGTAACATCAACTTTAAATATTTAGCTGATACCAAATCTTCTGGCAGTTTTTTATTTAAAAATTGTTTAAAAAAAATGCAGGAATTATTATCTAATTTTATATTTATTTTTTTATAAACATCAAGGGTTATTTTTACATCTTTATCAGAAATAAAATTCGAATAGATTTTTTTTATTTTTATCTTTTCAGGATCTTTTGTAAAAGTAATTTTAGCCAAATTCATTCCATTTCCGCCAGAACGCCAGAATGTCAAAGTTTTATTGTTTTTCTTACAAAATTGAGAAGCTAATTTTCTAAAACCTACTTCCAAAGTAGTATTTCTTGCAGAAATTAAAACAAAATCTATCTTATTGCTAACAACTTCATTAATTAATTTAATAACTTTTATTGGATTATTATATTTAGAATTATTTCTATCAAAAACAGTCCCGTCATAATCTACAGCAATTAACTTAACTCCTGAAGATTTTAATTTTTTTAATTTAGACAGATTTGTTATACCAAGCATATATTTTCTCTGCTGTAGATTTAATGTTTTCTTTTGGTTCCCAGCCCAAAGTTTTTTTTATTTTTGAATAATCAAGTGACTGATAAGGGATTTCGTTTTTAGCGATATTTAAGATTTTATAATTAATTTTTTTATTTAAAACTTCCTCAACTTGTCTTATTACTTCAATGACATTCAATGTATCATCAGATCCGAAATTAAAAGCTTCGCCTTTAACTTTTTCTATATTTTGTGCTAATAATAAATAACCACGAACAACGTCCTTGACATAAAGATAATCTCTCACATATTTCCCATCACTTCTAATTTTTAATTCTTCATTTTTAATTAAACTTTTCATAATTCCGGGTATTATTCGTGAAAAATTCAGATCTCCTTCACCATAAATGTTTCCAAATCGCGTAACGACAACAGGAATTTTATAGGTTTTGTAATAAGTTGTGCTGATTAAATCAGTGACCGATTTTGAAGTATCGTAAGGATGGTCACCCGCGAGAGGATCGGTTTCAATATATTTTTGCTTATGCAACTTACCATAACTTTTGTCTGATGAAGCAACAATGACTCCTTTTATTTGAGTATTTGTTCTCACCGCTTCCAAAATATTGACCGTACTAATAGTATTGTTATCAAAGGTATATTTTGGATTTTCGTAAGCATCTTCAACTAAGGCTTGTGCTGCTAAATGAAAGATGAATTCAATTTTATATTTTTTAATTAAAGCCAAAAGTTTTTTATAATTGCAGATGTTTAAATTAATTACTTTGGAATTTTTATGGAGATTTTCCGTGAATAAATAAGACCGTTTATCAAGATTGATATCGACAACAATTACATTGGCTTTCAGTTTAATCAATTCTTCAACCAAATGTCCCCCGACAAAACCAACCCCACCAGTTACGAGAATGTTTTTATTTTTTACTTCCATACCTTCCACGGTGCTTTCCCGCTTTTCCAAATTTTATTCAAATCTTCAACTTCCTTATAAGTATCCATACAAAACCAAAATCCATCATGTTTGTTAGCTGATAACTGTTTTTCTTTTGATAATTTTTTTAAAGCAGGATGTTCTGTCTCTTCAGGTTTCAGATAATTAAATATCCGCTTATCAAAAACCATATAACCGCCATTTACCCAATCTGAAAGAACTGGCTTCTCAACAAAATTATCTACTAAGTTTTTTTGGTTGATTTTTACCAATCCGTATTTTGACCTTGGATGAACTAGTGTGATTGTTCCGATTGTTTTTTGTTTTTTGTGAAATTTAACTAATGCATCAATATCAAGATCTGTCACTCCGTCTCCATATGTCACCATAAAATATTTATCTCTAGCAGGAATGTGCTTTTGACATCTTAAAATTCGCTCTCCCGGCAAAGTGTCTACTCCAGTATCTACAAAAGTAATTTTAAAATTATCAATTTCCTTACGATCATCCAAAAAAAACTTTGTTTTATGATGACGGGTTTCTAAGATAAAATCCGAAGAAAAAGCCTTTTGATTTAAAAAATAATCTTTGATGTAATCGGCTTTATAACCAAGAGCTAGGACAAATTCATTGAATCCATATGAAGCGTAGATTTTCATGATATGCCATAAGACTGGCTTGCTTCCTACATAAATCATTGGCTTAGGTTTAAATTCCGTCTCCTCTTTTAATCTTGTTCCTGTCCCACCGCAAAGAATGATGACTTTCATGTTTATATTTTACATTAAGGCAATCTTTTTTACAAAGAAGGTCAAATTTTTATTCGATATCGTTTCAGTGTCTGCCTGCCATTTGGAAACTTAGATACTATTTCTAATTTCATATTGGAAATATTCGGGTGGTAACGACAAACGTCAGAACAGGTCCCGAATAATAGTTCTCGCGTAACGCTTGAACCCGAGGAAGAATCCAACGTTCCATTAACGCCCTGATCTTCTCCGTTAGTCTGATACATTAAGGTATAAGTAACGTTACTTACTTTTTGTAAATTTGAAAAGGCGACTATCAATGCTTGCCTGTCAGAACGGATTTTTGGAGAAATAACCAAACCACCGCCCACCCCACCAGATTTTTTAAACCGTGGTAAGAGCTTTGCCTCAACCACTCCAGAAAAAACAAATACCAAACCAATTGCTGTCAACAAAATAATTTTTTTCATCTATAATATTTATTATAGTCAGCTATGAAAAAAATTACAATTATTGTTGTAAGCGGACTTTTGATATCGGGTATTGTTTTTTTTCTTTTAACTCAAAAAAGTAATACTCCTGGTTCAAAAAGCTCGTTATCTCCGACAAAAAAGATTTTATCTCAACTTCAATTAAAAACTTATGCTAATGATTCCGGTTTCAGTTTTAAGTATCCGGAATCATTTACTCTCTCTGAAAAGGAAGTTCAAGACGAATCTGTTTATGCTTGGGTTGAATTGACTAATCCTAAAAATAAAGATGTCATCTCAATAAAATTAGACGATTCTGATTTTGAAGAGGTTGATGACTGGTTTACAGCTTCCAATAAGAAAGATGTTAAAGGAGAAATAAAAAAAGTAAGGCTTGCAGATTTGGATGGACGCCAATTTACCAATAAAAAAAACCAGACAACCACTCTTGCCCTTGACGAAGGAGGCGTATTAATCTCAATTTTAGGTAATCCTTCAACTGTTCATCAACAAATTGTTTCCAGTTTTATTTTTACTCAATCTGCCCAAACTACGACCACTGACACTTCAAACGAGGATATTATCTTTGAAGGCGAGGAAGTGATTGAATAATTTACTTATTTAATAATGTTTTATTTTGTATTTTTACTATTGTTTTTAGTTTTTTATTTTGTCAACAAAAAAAAGATTTTTCTCTCACTTAGACAATCTATCATTGTAGGATTATTAATCAGACTGGTAATAACATTTATTTTTTATAAAAGTAGTAGTAACGATCTGACGTCATTTCTTGATGCCGGCAAAATAATTCTTGAAAAAAAATCAATATATCCTTTTTTATATTTTCCTTTTTTTCCTTATCTTGGAGCATTGGCTGTTTTTTTAAAAGGTCTTTTTCCTCCTTTGATATTTTTAAAATTCGTCTTTACTATTTTTGATCTCGGTAATCTTTATTTGGTTTATCTATTGTCAAAAAAAAACCTTAAACAAACTTTACTTTACGCTGTAAATCCTATAACGATTATCTGTAGCAATATCCATGGTCAGTTTGACGTCGTCCCGATTTTTTTTCTTTTATTGGCAATTTATCTGTTAAACAGACATAAAGGAATATCTTCAATGGCGGCTATATCTTTTGCAATTTTTACTAAAACCTGGCCTGTTTTGTTTATTATTCCATTATTTAAAAAATTAAAAAATAAACTGTTGTTTGTACTTATTTTTCTTATTCCTGTAATCAGCATTCTTTTCCATTCCTGGTTTTTTAAAGTACCAATCTTGAAAATTATTTCTCCAATAAAAAATTATCGGGGTGTCTATGGTTATTGGGGAATAGGGAATATCTTGATATTATTTTGGCCAACAATTGATCCATTAATTGCTCAAATTTTTCGAAGAGCTTTTTTTATTATTTTTTTTATTTATTCTTTTTTCCCAAATAACAAAAACATTACTAAAAATATTTTAATGATTATGTTATTCTTTTTTATTTTTAATCTAACTTTTGGATCTCAATGGTTAGCTTGGTTGGTACCTTTTGTTATTTTAGTTCGACCGAAAAACTGGATTTGGTTTTTTATTACTGCTACAATATATCTGATATCAGCTTTTGCAAAAAATGTTTATTTGTTACCTGCGAATGTTACGGCAATTTTTAATATTCTCGAAACAGTCTTTGGTTTTTCCGCATGGTTCTCTATAATGTTCTTGTTATATGAACAAAGATACAATAAGTAAATTAATTTTGTTTTTCCTTATACCGGTTCAGTTGTTGATTTTTACTTTCTTGGTTCCACCGTTTCAAAAACCGGATGAACAAGCTCATTTTGAAAAGTCCTTATTAATCAGTAAAGGATATTTATCCTGCCAAAAAAAATCTGGGAATATTGTTAAACTTGAAAAAAAATACATCGATTTTATTAAGAATCCTTATCTTGATTTAATGACCCATGGACAATCGGCGAAACTTCCCTTAACAATATTTTTTCAGGATTTATTTTCAAACAATCAATTAAATAAAAGGGTTGATTTCAATATTGATCATCTCTGTAGTTTTCCAATCATTTCATATCTTCCGCAAGCCTTTATCTTAATAATCGCTTCTTTTTTAAGATTCAATCCTTTTTTATCTATATATTTGGGTCGACTTATAATGAGTATTACGGGTTATTTTTGGTTTTTATATCTTTACCGAAAAATAGAAAACAAGTACAAGTTAATTCTTGCATTTACTTTTGCTCTGCCTATGACCTTACACCAGATTTCTTCTTTTAGTTACGATGTCATTCATATAATATTGGCTCTGACTTTTTTTACTTTAACCGTTAATTATAGCTTAAAAAAGAAAGTTGATTTTTATCAATCTGCTAAATTATTTTTGGTTTTATTTTTATTGATTTGGAGTAAAAAAATTGGTTATGAAACTTTTGCTCTATTTCTTTTCCTAATTCCTTTTATAAAAAAACAAATATTGACTTTCATTTCTTTATTTGTACCTTTATATTTTTTATCAAAATTAAATGGATCATATGACTTACAAAGTGCTTTATCTAGTCAAACAATTAATCCAATCCAACAATTGAATTTTTTATTATCTAATCCCGTAAATATTTTAAAAGTCATTTTTGAAACGACTATTCATAGAACAGCTTTTTACCTACAAAGTTTAGTCGGAATATTTGGTTGGCTTGAGTATGGACTTGATCCTTTAAGTTATTTCCTCTATGGACTATTTTTTACCCTCCTATTAATAAATACTAATTTTCCAAAGAAATTAATATTAAGTAATAAAAAAAATATAATATTTTTTTGCATATTACTTATTTCCTATATTTTTATTGTCCTTTTAGCTTTTGTCTTCAATACTACACCGGAATCATTAATAACCCATGGTGTTCAAGGAAGATATTTTATTCCTTTCTTGCCTTTTGTAATCCTTTTTATAATCCAAATCAAAGACAACCCGATTCTTCAAAAGATTTTATATTTTTTGGTGATAATTTATCTATTATCGGCAACTTTTTACAGTGTTTTTAACAGATATTATTAATGGGTATGAGTTTCATTTTCTTTAAAAATCGTTCCGCATTCTTCGCACTTCAATCTCTTTTCAAACTCGTGACCTTTAAGAGTACAGCCTTCACCTCCACACTTGGTCAACCCGCCTTTATACTGCTCTTCACTAATCTCAGCCTTACAGGTTCCAATACAGATATAAACAGGTTTATTCATATTAAATGAAATCAAACTAATAATTACTAAAATGGTACATGATAAACTATCAAATTACTTTATAAACTTTACAAACTTTATAAACTTGATAAACTTAAGGGTATTATGATAATCGGAATTGACGGTTCTATCTTTGTATTTGCCGGCTCTGGTGTAGCTAGGTATTCTTTTAATCTTGTTAAAAACTTGCTTTTAATTGATAAAAAAAATGAATATCGAATTTTTTATTCAAGTTTGCGCCGTCCTAAAAATTTTTATTACTTAGATGAATTAAAAAAACTCGGAGCTAACATCTATGACTATCGTTTTCCACCAACTCTTCTTCGTCTTTGGTGGGGCCGCCTTCATATAATTCCGGTTGAATGGTTTATTGGTGAAGTTGATATTTTTTTTTCTTCAGATTTTTTGCGACCGCCAACTAATAAAAAAACTAAAGGTTTGACCACTATTCATGATCTAACCTGGAAAATTTTTCCTCAATTCCACGAAGATTGGATTATTGAAGCTCATGAAAAAAAATTAGCTAAAACAATTAAATATGAAGACGAGATAATGGTTGATTCCTTAAATACAAAAATTGATTTAATCAAGTATTATCCTCAAATAAATGAAAAAAAAATTCATATTGTCTATCCGGGAATTGATGATAAATTTCGTCCAATTAAAGATAATAAAAAAATTAAAAGTGTTTTGAAAAAATACGGAATTGAAGTCGATAGCAAGTTTTTACTCTATGTAGGAGCGATCGAACCGAGAAAAAATTTAACTACGGCAATTGAGGTCTTTCATCAATTAATCACTAATCATTATCCACTCGTCACTAATTTTGTAATTGCCGGCCGGGCCGGTTGGAAAAAAGAAAAGATCTTTAAATTGATTGAAAATCTTAACTTAAAGGATAGAGTAAAGTTTATAGGTTTCGTTGAAGACAAAGATTTGCCATATCTGTATAACGCCGCAAAACTAACTGTTTATCTGTCGGCTTACGAAGGGTTTGGGTTACCGCCACTTGAATCATTGGCCTGCGGAACTAAAGTAATTGCCGGAGATAATTCTTCCTTAAAAGAAACCATTGACAAGAATTTTTTAGTAGATATTACCGATAAAAATAAAATTTTGGGAAAAATGAAATACTTACTGACTAAAAAAATAGAAATTAACACTAAAGAAGTCCAAAATAAGTTCAATTGGAAAAACTCCGCTCAGCAATTTTTAAAAATAGTTTCTTCTCTGTAGAGATTACTTACCGTATCTTTTCAAATCCGCCTCAACCATCATTTTGACCAAACTATCAAATGAGACTTTCGGTTTCCAATTAAGCTTTTTAAAGGCCTTGTCGGGTCGGGCCTTGAGAACCGGAACTTCCGCCGGTCTTTTAAACTGCGGATCAATAACGATGTATTTTTTCCAATCAGGAATCTTGGCGTATTTAAAAGCCAATTCAACAAATTCCCGGACACTATGGCTTTCACCGGTTCCGATCACATAATCATCCGGTTTTTTTCGCTGGACCATTAAATACATTGCCTCAACATAATCACCGGCAAATCCCCAGTCACGTTTAGCTTCTACATTCCCTAGGCGTAATTCTTTAGCCAAGCCCTTTTTTATTTTAGCGACTCCATCGGTAATTTTTCTTGTGACAAACTGCTTGCCGCGAATAGGGGATTCGTGGTTAAAAAGAATTCCGTTACAGGTAAAGAGTCCATATGATTCTCGATAATTAACCGTCATCCAGTAGGCATAAACTTTAGAAACTCCATAAGGGGATCGGGGGTGAAAGGGTGTTTTTTCATCTTGATAACCGTTAGTATGTTGTAGTCCAAACATTTCGCTTGTTGATGCCTGATAAAATTTGGTTGTTGGTGAAAAAAACTTAATAGCATTCAAAAGGTATAGTGGCCCTAAAGAATTAACTTCTGTTGTTAATTTGGCTTGATCAAAAGAAGATTTGACAAAGGACTGGGCAGCCAGATTATAAACTTCATCAGGATGTAAAGTTCGAATCAAGTTTAATAATGATGCCTCATCATTCATATCTCCTTCGACAAAGTCAACCTGATCAGTCACCCCCATATAGTCAAGATTGGAAAAATTTGGATTAGAATAACGTCTGATCAATCCATAGACTTTATAACCTTTGTCCAGTAAGAATTTAGCTAAATAAGGACCATCTTGTCCCAAGATTCCTGTTATTAATGCTGTTTTTACCATACTGGTGTAAATTATAACAGATTATTTTAATTTCAATTATAATTAATGAATGATCAAAAGATTTCTTAATTTTATCAAAAAACCAACCAGTAAGGATATTATCATTAATACAATAGGTAATTATCTGAATGTGATTTTTATTGCTTTTTTTGCTTTTTTGTTGGTCCGGATAATGCAACCTTCAGAGTATGGAGTATTAAGCGTTCTGTTAGGTATTTCTTATGTTCTTGCCAATATTTTAGATTTTGGTACAACTGCCAGTATATATTCCTATCTTCCGGTAATGATCGAAAAAAAACATAAAAATATTTATATTTTTTTAAAAACTATTTTCTTTTATCAAACCGGTTTTTCCGCCGTGATTATTTTGCTGCTTTTTATTTTTTTTCCATATTTAGACAGGATTTTCTTTAAAACCGGAGCTCCATGGTGGGAACTTTATATCACGACTTTTTCAGTTCTGTTTCTTGTTTGGCAAAACTATGCGATTAACGCACTTTTTGCCGCAAAAAGATTTCTCAAAGCCAATATTTTTTTAAATCTTTCTAATCTGATAAAAACTATTGTTATTTTTATCATGATCCCGCTGCATCTGATTACGGTTGGTTCAATCATCTTTGTTTTCGGCATTATCGGCCCAGCTGTTTTTTTCATTCTTTTATTTTTTGAAAGTAAACACATCGTTTTTAACATTTTAAAGGCCTCGATAAAAAAGGAAGAATTTCGCTTTGGTTATACAATTACGTTTTTTATTGCTTCACAGTTTTTTAATTTAGCTCAACGAATGGATCTTTTTTTACTATCTTACTTTCTGTCTAAATCGCCAGAGGTTGGTTACTATGGTTTGGCACAAAAAATAATTTTGACCGTTATTGCTTCAATTGCTAGTATTACTCAAGTTTTATCACCAAAATTCTCCAAAATTGTGACCAAAGAAGAAGTCCTAAAAGAATTCAAAACAGGAACAATTTATCTTTTAATACCAACGGCCTTTTTCATCGCCTTGTTCTTTACCCCAAATATTGTTTT
>Ga0172375_10002546_pt1 | contig 28290 bp, 8 predicted proteins | sample LakKiv1m_FD_114537 | JGI IMG/M metagenome (GOLD analysis project Ga0172375, IMG submission 114537) | Freshwater microbial communities from Kabuno Bay, South-Kivu, Congo - kab_092012_11.1m | ecosystem: Environmental > Aquatic > Freshwater > Lake | place: Democratic Republic of the Congo... | reverse complement strand
TACTTCTGCCCTTACTTCTCCTACTTCTTGCCTTACTTCTCCTACTTCTGCCCTTACTTCTCTTACCGCCACTTCTGTTCTTACTGCAATATCCCGTGATTCAGCAAAAAGCCTTAAAAGTTTATCCATCGGATTTTCATCACTATCTCTTTCATCATTATCTATAGGAGAAGAGGATTTTGCGACAGAAATCTCGGGAATTTCGGAAACAAAACGGCCGCTATCTGTTTTTACAGGCGGATTTTGGGTTGCACGCGGAGAACCGATCAGATTTTCATCTGAAATTGCGCTACTTGCTACATTTACTACACTGCTTGATTCAATTACAACTAATGCACCTACTAATTTGCCTCTCGCTTCTGCTGCACGAACAGACTCTGAGAGAGAGTTTGTCGTGTTATTGACAGGCGGGCCATGGTTAGTGACTGAACCAATACCAACACCATTCATTAATATCTGAGCGTGCGAACCAAATATATCATAAGATGCACGAGTAATTGCCGAACTGCTGCTGCCACCAACTGCTTTCTCACTGCTAAAACCAGAGACTACCGCGCCCACAGAGTTTACGCCACCTACGCTAACCGGCGCCTGAGCAGGAAGCGCAGGAATCTGCCTATCTATAGGACTACTTCTTTGATTACTTCGTGAAGGATTGATTGGCTTAGGCTTAGAATCAGACTCCTCAATCTTCTTATTATTGCCTCCCATACCTAACCCCTTACCTATACCTCCTAACCCTACACCAGCTCCATTAACACTGATACCACCGGCAATGCCTACGCCTTGGCTATCAGCCAAAACAGGGCTGATTCTGTCAGAAGGCACCATATCTAAAGAAACCGGGCTGGAACTAGAACGTAAACCCAGGCTTCTTATAGAAGTCGGGTTAGTCATGCCCAACTGTTCTATTGTAAACTTATCGCCATTACGTGTAATCTTCAGGTGCTCTCGCGATACAGTCTCAGGCAAGCTAAAACGCCCCGGTGCATTTCGGCCGATAACCACTGAAGCGCCGTCATTCCATAAACCCTTGAATTCTTGAACTGGGTTTACCGGGTCAACTAAGATATACTCAACGTTTAAATTCAACCCGAGATTCCTAGCCGGAAAATCACCCCGGGAATAAATATGCAGGATTTTATCTCCTCGGGCCAAGACAATTTCAATAGGGCCGCTTTGGGGATAAAGAACGTCAACAGGCACCCCCATATTTAAAGGTTCAAGATGAGTGGATAGCCGTATCTGTCTTGGTGTGGCAGGATTGACTGGTTGGACTACTCCGGAAACAAATGTTTGCATAGTGTAATCTCTCGGGGCTACTTGCCTAACTACCAACCCCTGAGGAATATAATTATAATATGGGTATCCAGCAGCTCTTTTATCCAGGAGATCTCCGAAATAACCGCCTACTGCAGCAGCATCTAAAACATAAGTTTCTTGCCCATCACTGGTTTGGTAAAGTGCCCAGCCGTGCCCTGGGCCGCGAGCGTAGTAAACTTTGCCACCCAGGTATCCTTCTTCAATAAGATATTCAAGCACCGCAGCCGCGGTAATTCCCTGATGCCGGCATACTCCCAAGCCATATTGAATAAAATCGCCGAGCAATACTGGTTGCCCTTTATAATCCTGGACAATCCTATCTACATGTGCGTCGCTATATTGAATAGCTGCATAAGTTGCCATAAGAACTCTATTAACCAAGTTGCCTTTCTCTCTACCGCTAAGTTGGCCGTTTCTTCCCCAGATCCCAGCCGCATCTTTGATTTTTTCAATGAAGCCGGTCAATTTTCTATCTGAGCGGTCAACAACAATAATTTCACGGCCATTTACATCATCCCGGCCAGTGCTTTCGCCTCCAAAGATATTGTGCCCATGCTCTCCGAGATTTTCCCCTATTTCAAATTCCCCCCGCTTCACCGGAGATGACGCTATCACCGGCGAAGAGAGAACCACCTGCCCGCCGGCAATCGCCGCTACAGCTTTTGCCACCAATTCCTGATTAAGCGCTTCTGCTGATGTCTCAAACGCGCCGGGCTTCTGATTCTCGCGAACTCGCGAACTCGCTAACTCGCGAACTACATTTACCACCGGCGATGAAGCGCTACGATAGCTTACTCTTGACTGGCCCTTAATCCCTTCTTTGCCAACGCTAATTTCTATTTCAACGTTTATGTCGCTTGCTCCTTTTAATTTAGGATCGTCTTTAACCTGCTGCAATAATTTCCCTACCAAATCCCTGATTCTTGGGTCTATCTGAGGGCCGTTCAGTTTGCGCTCAATATCCTCTATAGAGCCTGTTAGCGTCATCGGCTTAGGCGGAATTTCTTCCAGGCTTATTGAGATTGAATAGCTATCACTCTTCTTGGATACCTGGAGTTTAATCCGGAAAGGAACCTCTGGCAGGTTAGCTTGTTGCGCGAGGATATCGCGCACTGCTTTTCTTGTCTCCGGATGTGGGAAAACGCTGGAATTCTCATTCTCCGCTTCGCTTTTAAAATAAGCTGGCGTGCCTTCTGCTGACACAGATTGTGGAACGCCTTTATTGGCTCCGGCAGCGCCGGCAAGCTTTGGCAATCCCAGGGCCGCGGCAGCGGCAACCGCAGCAGATAAGAACTGTCTGCGTGTCATCTTCACCGGCGAGCTTGAGGCTGGAGGCGATGAAGCCTGCTGGCTGCCGATTGGCAATGAAATTTCCCGGTTAGAAAGGTTACCCTTGGTTGTTAATCCATATACTACAGCAATAGCAGAGAGTGAACCGAGCGTGCCGCTTACAACATCAGGCCAATCCATAGACCCTGATGAAGGAATCTCAACAATATAATTAGCAAGAGTCCCCAACAGGCCCATCGCTAATAGCAAAATTGAGAAATTCTTCCTCGGAAGGACTATTTTGTCAAGGCCTCCTTTGGATAAAAGCACCATTGCAATTTCAGTACCAGCGAGTATGAACATAAAGAATCCGAAAAAGTTGCTTGATTGATAAATAAACGCGTGAGAAAAAGGATTGGGAAACGCTTTGGGGATATTATAGTAGTTGTCCAGAGTTGTCGTTGCCCATGAAGGCATCTGGCGACCTTGCGCTTGGAGTGATTTAAGACTGCTCAACATAATCCTGGTGATGGCTATGAATGCTGATGATAGAAGTAAAGTATTCTTAACCCAGGAAAACAACCCATGATATGCTACATCCTGTTTTCCATTCTCTCCTGCTATTTGCTTACGGATCGGCGAAGAAACTGATGGCTGTAACGGCTCAAGCGCGGGGGAAGACTGCTTTAAATCCATAATTCTAATTAACTCATCATAAGATAACCCGAGAGCTTTCGCCATGGCATCATTAAAATTGGGGTCACCGGAAAATAAACGCCCGACCACTTCTCTCTTACTATCTCCCGTCAACGCTGTCAGGGGCACTCTATGAAGTGTGGACATTTCAGGAGTAGAGCCATCACCCAGCTCAAATAGCATAACTCCTCTCCGCAACAACTTAGCAGAATCAAATTCCAGAACCATACCCTCTCCGCCGTCTTTGTGGAGGAAATTGTTAGATAGTCCTCTTTCCCACGAGAAGTAACTTCTTATTCTTGGGCCCAATAATCGCGAAGCACCAACATACCCTCCTGAGATAATCATCTTGCGTATGTTTGAATCTGGCGCCCCATGAAAAATAGTCTTTTTATTATTAAGCACAAAAAGGCCTCCAGAAGGATGCTTAATCATATCTCGCAGGCTAAATTCTACGCCTAGGTTATCAGCAATACTAGAGAATCTCTGGTATATGGTGCCCGAAGCCACTAAGCCTCCTAATGCGCCGATTGAACTGAAGAAGACGTCGCCCCATAATGGTACCTCGGAGTTGCCGAATGTAGGGAGATTATGTACACCAATAGCGCCCATAGCTGCCCCTATGGCAATTACAGATAGAGGTTTTAAATAATCTTTGAGAGGCGAAGAAGCTGATGGCTGTATCGGCATAATCGCAGGGGAAGATTGCGCCAAGCTTCTCTTTAAAAACCCGCGGCGGGTTAGAGTGGCATCTTTGAAACCAGCTGGAGAAGAAGAAACTTCTGCCGGTGCGGCTAACATTGGCGAAGAAGAAGCTCCCGGGGTGGCTCTGCCTGGTCCAGCTGATCCGCCCTGGCGAGCTGCTTTTTGCGCTCTAATCAGGAAAACGCTATGCTCTTTTCCATCTGCGTCATTGCCTTTTATATCATCTGAAACGCTAATCTCCGTAAAGCCTTTAGCTTCTAATTTTGGCTTAAACCCATCCTTTTCCAGTTTTACCCCCAATACCCTATCCGCATCATTGGACGTAACTATATGGATAATCCCATCGGGAGCTAAAACTCTTTCGGCTTCGGCAAATACCCTATCCGCATCCACGTGCGTATCATCTATAATATCCGGAAGGATTACCATGCTGAATTTCCCGGAAGAGAAAGGAACTGAATTGGCGTCTCCCCTTACCACCGGAATTCCTTTCTCCTTAACTCGTTTTGCAAAATCCTCGCGGTACTCAACGCCGTATACATCCAGGCCGCTCTCCCTTAGCTGCTTCTCAAAAAAGCCTAAGCCCGGGCCAAGAACAAGAACTTTACCGCCTTTGTAATCTTTGATTATCTCACTCTTAAATCGGCCTCTAAAATCCGGCGCAGCAGCAAGCGTGCTAATCGCTCCTATGCCGGGAATAACCTCCATATCTAATTCTGCGGCTTTTCTATAAATTGCATCAGCCCGGGCATCTTGGGCAGCCTGATGTTGTTGAGGGTTCGCCAATGCAAGCAACACTGCCTTGTATTGCTTAATCATTGCTTCGCCGGTATCAGGAATCCCCTTTACCCAGCTGCTAAGCTTTACGCTAAAAGGAATAGCCAAAATCTGTGAAGGCAAAACAAGCCCGGAGAGACGATTAATTATCTTCTCATGTCTCTTAAGTGTATCATCGCTCAGGCTGCCCCTTAAAGAATCTGCCTCTTCTAACAATCTCCTATGCTTGGGGCTTAAATAGCGCCTCAGCCGCTCTTCAGGACGGTATTGCCTATCCCGGCCCACCGAAGAAGAAGATACAGCTGTCTTCAAAGCTAATTTATCTTTCTTATCATCATCGAAAACTTTTAAACGCCAAGGTATCCCGGTTTTGACAACCGGAGAAGAAACTCCATTCACTCTTACCCAGTCAGAGAAATTATCCACCTTATAATGTAGAGACCAAGGCCGAGGCGCATCTACGGCATTAGGAAAAATACCTTTATTCCTCTCGCGTACTACCGTGCCGCCATATCTCCATTTTCTGCGCGTAACATCACTGTTAACCAAAGCAAGCAAATCTCTCTCACCTATGCCGTTATCAAGATGCTCAACGGCCTCTCTAAAATCTCCCTTTTCCCGGAGCAGCTCGCCCATAACATAGGTATGCACTCCGCCGCCATCTTCTTCAGCTAAAAGTTCTTTATGGCTTCTTAAATAATCTACTGTATTTCTCAAACTGTAATGCATCGTCAGAACTTCATTAATGCCATTTTCGCCTAAATCTAAATTGAATCCATTTATATCGTTAATCGGTAGATCGCCATAACGAGTTAGCTCACCATTATATATAGGTAATAACTCCCCTAATGCCGGGGCATACCAGGAATTATCACGCTCATCTTTGGAATCATAAATCGATAAGTGGATTAACTCATGGGCGCCGGCGCCGAAATTATAAACCGCATTTAAATTGGGTGTAATCGCGCCTGTGCCGCCTAAGCCCAAATCATATTTAAAATTCTGGGTTACATCCACTGCCACATAACCGTTATAGTCAGAACCTGGCTGCATTCCCCTTAACCGCATTTCAGCGTCAGTAAAATGCCTGGCCTGAGAGCTAGTAACCTTCTTACTCTTATCATCGCGCGGAACCCCGCCTTGATGAAAAGCAACCACCGTAGCATCCTTAGCCCTACCAAGATCCGGCAACCCGTTACTTGCACGCCAAGATGCTCCTTCACCCATAGCCTGTCTGGCGCGTTCCCCCATATAACCTGTGATAACCTGGCTGACAGATTTAGGATTGTACCGGCCAGTGCCATTGGCCATAGCCAAAACTCCGGTCGCCTGATGATACTGACCCTGCTCTACAACATTTAAATTTTTAGCAACTCCTCCGGGCTGCGCAATTCTCGGCCTAAAACCCTTCACCGTCTGTCTTGCGCGAAAAACAGTCTCTGCATCCGGAGTTAAATTATTCAAAGTAGTTCTTGCAGCATCACGCTGCCCCGGAATGGAATTAAGCTCCCGTTGCTCTTGAGGAGATAAAGAGCCCCCCCTCCTGCCGCTAAGCTCAGCTTCACGATTATTAAGCTCAGCTATGCGATTAGTTAAATGCCGCTCCATCTGTGGCGCGTTGGCCATACTGGTACTTCTATTATAACTTTTACCAGAACCAAGCTCCTGAATAATCTCTGATACTTGCGGAGAAAGCCCGGGAACAAAACTTAAGCCCATCTGAATAAACTGCTCATCGAAAACTTCTTCCTTCATTCCATTAAAAAGCATGCCATTCCCCCGGCTGACCAGCCTGCCGGTAATCGAAGGCTTAGTACCAAAACTCCTGATAGTAAAAAGATTTTCAAAAGCATCATCGCCTGCCTTGGAAAAAGATTGATAGATCTTTCCGATATTTTTGTATTTGATATTAGAAAACCAGGGAGTGGCAACAGGGAACAAAACCGCTAAGGCCGCAGAAAAGGAAAGATTGTTTTTGTCTAAAGAGTTCGCTATCCCGGCAAGCCCTTGTTTATTAAAGAGATCTGCTAATTCCTGCAAGCTGCCTATTTTATTTGTGCCGTCTTGCTTCAAGCCGAAAATCCCCGATAAATAATCCCGGCCAGCAAACTTCCCGGCAACCTCAAGCATCTGCCAGTAATCTCCGGATCCTTTAGCAATCGCCCAGACAGCATACAAATTTGTTCTATTCGGGTCAAGCTCAAACTGCCGGGAATTCTCCTGCGCATTATAAAAAGCTCCCACGGTATTGTTCAGGAGATTTCTCATCACCGGAGTATAAGCTGAAGGCGTAATATAATTCTGGGTAAAGGCTGACAATGCTTTGATCGTTCCCTGTAAAGGCGCGATTACCAAGGCCAAATTCCCCAGAGTCCCACTGGCTACGAAATCGGAAACTACAATCTTCTGTGTATTCAAGGCAATCCTGGCAATATTGGGCCCTAAATTCCTTATCATCGGATCCCCTGACTTACTGCGGCCCATTAATGCCGCCAGAGTTAAAACACCGCCTGCCATACTGGCAATGCCGGTATATTTAAAAGCCCTGCCTATCCAGCCATCTCCTAATACTTTGTTTCCTTCTCCTGCGCCTTTAAGGCCATACCAATGCTCTGGGCTATATTCGGTTGTGCCTATTTTATAAAGCAATGCTCCGCTGCCTAACATTATTGGCGCAGCAGCCAAAGGATAAGTGCTAGCAAAACTCTCAACGCTGCCCTTTCCGCGCGGCTTCCAGATCTCAGAGAGCCCCCTACCAAAACCCTTTAATCCGCTCTCAGGCTCAAGCAAGAATCCTTTTTTTGCGCCTCCGGAATAAGCCTCGCGCGCGCCCTTTCCAACCTTAGCTATTCCCCAAGCCATTGCGCCTAAAAATAAAGCATGCCCCCAATCTGTTTGATTCTCATAGGTTACATTCTCAATCACCCCGTCTTTATTAAGCCTCGGCACAACTTTTGTAACGCCTTTAAATAAATAAGGAGTGGTTGCGTTTATCCAGTCATTTGCCTTTGCCTTCTCGGGATTCTTTGGATCAAGCCAGGCAGAAAAAGCAGAAATCGCCGGATCAAGTACTCCTTTATTAACACTGTAAACCAAAGCGCTATAAGAAGACAACTCTAGGGCCCCGCCTGCCAAACGCAAACTTCCCCGCATTAGGCCGGGCAAATGCCGGGCAGTTAAACCTGCCAAGCCGCCTAAAATTGTATTTTTTGAACTCGCGAAAAATTCACCCCAGCTTGCGCCTTTCCACTTAATATCCTCTCCGGAGAGGTAATGACCGATAACCGCGCCAGCCACCGGATAGCCTAATTTATATGCCCCTGAAAATACCTTTGACTGCCAGGTAATCGCTTCGCCCTCGCCAAATACATAACGCGCAACCTTTCCAATCGGCCAATTGGTTTTCAAACCAAATGTTCCGGTGCGGGTTAATTTATTGAAAAGAGTTAGCTGCCTCCCGGAGAGAACATTTTGCCCATTTATGTTCCTGACTACGTAGCTGCCATAATTACCTTCCGGAAGAGGAGTTGTCCGGTAATTACCCTGAAGATCACGAGCTGGTTCCACTGCCCTACCTAAACGCATATTCCTGATTGCTAATAATCCGCCCATACCAGCAATCGCCAGGCCGGCAAGAGCTAAATAATTTGCCCCTAAAGAATGTACCCGGCCATTACTATCCCTATTAAATCCTAAGTCTTGATTCGAAAAAGGCAGCTTCCCTTCTGTGCCGGCATAATACATACCTGAACCAACGCCAATAAGCCCGGTAGGCACAACCACTCTACCTACGGAATTTTCAGTAGCAAAACGCGCCAAAGGCGATTCTACCATCCGGCCGAACACAGCTGAATTCTTAACCCCGGAAACTAACTTACCTAAGCCGCCAACTGCCACAGCCACACCCACTGACCCTTGAATAACATTATCCATATTATAGGCGGTGTTCCAGATATTTTTTTCCACCCGGCTCCATTCCGGCTGGCCGTCATCAATAATAATCGGCATCATTGTGGAGAATAAAGTATTCCATTTTACTATCTTTGCCGCGCTCTGAAGGCTCTCATTGGCAAAAACCGCCAGCCTCTGCCCCAAAATATTCCGGCCTTGATGCAACAGTAACGAATCTTCATAAACCGCGTTAGAAATATTCCCTCCGGCCTCTCTTAACCCCCTGCCTGCACCTAATATGTTTCCGGCAATTAAACCATACTCAACCGGCCGGGCTGTGTGCGGCTCGCCTAAAATCTCCGAAACTCCTGCGGCGAAATTAAACAGCTCTTTGATTGTCTGAACCGGATTGCTCAATCCCCGGATAGCTGCGCTTCCAGTAACAGTTTGCAGATAAGCGCGGAAATAACCATAGGTAAAGGCTAAGCCCGGAGCAAAACTTCCTGAACGACTATGCAAATAATTGGCAAATCTATTTGCCTCATTCATGCTAATTTTATCTAATCTGGCCGCCCAGTTATTCTGGTATCCTTGCGGAGCAAAATAATTCAGCACATTGCCTGTAGTGGCGATAATCGTCCTGCCCGGGCCTACTAACATCCCGCTTAAAGCATCCAGAGGACGGCGCGCAGAAAAAGGCAGGGACTTAAATAAAGGCTTGTCCATCTGCAGCCGCGCGGCATTGGTTGACCAGGCTAAGAAAATAGTTGGGTTACTGATTTTTACATGCTTAAAAACAGCGGGGCTAAGGACAGCTAAAGCACCGGTTGCCGCCATATACATCTTTTCTTTTGTCGGCAAGAGCCTATCCCAGCTGCTTTCTCTCTTATCAAAAGCCACGGTATGAATTCCATACCCGGCAGCAGCTCCTGCCAAACCCTCAGCTGTATATTTAAAAATCTCAGTTTTTGCAGCTCTGGCTGCTTTTCCCGAAACAGCGCTCATCCCTCTGCCTATGCCTTGAGCAACAGGCCTAATATAAGGAGCCAATTTAGAACCTACTCCCCAGCGATATGCTGGAATCATAATCCCAACGGCCCCAATTGCGCCTGCAAAAATGCTTAATATCTTATCCCGGTTAAAATCCGTCCAATTTCCTGTAACATAAGAATGCCCAGCATAGCCAGCAAGCCCGCCTAATGAAGCTGCGCTCGCCCCGGCGATCAGCGTATCTCCTATATCAGCTTTAGCATACCATTCTGGGATTTTCTTATAGCCATTATATCCGATAAACCCTAAAATTGGCAAAGCTGCTGCTCCGGCTGCTCCGGCCAAGAGCGCGCTTCTTTGCGAAGAATCTCCTAAATAAGGCACGCCTTCAAGTAAGCCCATACGGTTGGCAGCATAACCTAAACCTAAACCCGCTGCACTTAAAGCCCGATAAGGCGACTTGGCGACAGCAAAAACTCCTGCAAGAGATAATGCAGCAGCGCCCACTGCTACATCAGTTTTATTCAGCTGATTAACCCCGGGTATTTTCCCGGGTAGATTATAATAGTAACCCGTACCAAGAATGCTAACTAAACCTATGGCTTTAACAGTAGTAGGAAATTTATAAGCTCCTATGCCCAACCCCGCCCTAAATAAGTTGGTTAAAGCTGAAGGAAAATACCGATATCCGAGCGCAGCTGTGCCAATCGCAGCTGCGCCTAAACCCATTTTCCCAACCGCAGAAATATCGGATTTATATAACCCGTATAAAGCTCCTCCACCCACGCCGGTTATGCCTAACCTTCTAGCCATAGTAGGAAATCTATACGCCGCAATAGCTAAGCCAGCTCCGGACAAAACTGCACCAACAGAATTCAAGCTTCTAAATCCGGGAACACCTGAACGGTATGCACTATAACCCGCAACGCCGCCGCCTCCTAATATACCTAAAGTTTTAGCTACAGGCGAAAGTTGCCTAAGCGCTCCTAATGACCTTAAGCCATGGCCCGCATATCCAAGCCCATATCCCCAAGCCAGGTTTGATGTACTTTCACTCAAAGTCATCGGCCGGTGATTAATCGCTAAGGAAATGCCATGACCGGTTAACACAGTAGTATTGGCATAGCCTATCCTGGGAATAACCGCAAGCCTGCTCAATAAAGGACCAGATCCATCAAGATATTTGCCTACGCCTGCTGATCTTTCAATATACCTTAGGCCAGAGCTTCCTGTTCTCAAGAAACGTGTTGCTACCCCTACCCCAACCGCCGGCAGGCCAAAAGATAAAGCCACATTAGTGCGCTGATCATTGGTCATATAAGAACCGGTCAATCTGTATTTAGCCTCATCAAGTATTAGTTGTGTTGCCGTCATCATCGCAAAATTGCGTACAGATGCAACTCTATTTAGACCGGGTATCCTGCTGAACAAATAAAGCTCCACGCCGCTCTTTGCTAGGGTACCTGCGGTGCCTAATAACCAAGCGCTTCCCCCTTTCAAATAATCGCCTCTAGCCAAAGCTTCTCTTCCTTCTTTTGCCATTGAAGTCATCCCAGAGCCAAAACCGAAATTCTCAAAAGAATAATTTCCTTTTTTTATTATCCCTTTGGCAATTAAAACATCTTCTCCCTGTTTATAAACAGACCTTAATTCATCCACATTATATTTATACGGCACTAAAATACTCTTAGAAGCATACATCATAGACATTGCATCTAATGTATCATTACCAACGATAAAATTAGGTATAAAGATATTCGCAACTGCTATAAGGCCGTAGGCTGCAGTATTAAATAAAGCATTCGATTTAGAGGCTACAGCGTCGAGCGGGATCCCTATGTATTCTAACGTTTTCCCTGCTATTATTTTTCCTGGCGCTGCCTGGGATTCTGCATATGCCGCTGTTATCTCCTTCCCAAAAAGCTCTCTACCAGTCTTTATATCCCAAACCCTATTATCATTTTTATCAAAGACAAGAGAATCATTAAACAAATCTAATTTTCTACCAGCCTTATCTTTGAAACTCTGGTTTATTACATTTATATTTCCGCCACTTACTTTATATTTTCCTTCTATTGTTAAATCACCCCTTATTTCTCTACCCTCGTATTTCCCATCAGGCACCATCACTTTACCATTATCAATGGTTACGTTTTTCTTAACTCCGGCTAACTCTAAGTTTCCTATTACCGCTGTGCCTTTAGCTTGATATTTATAACTTAGCCCGTCTGCTAAACTAATCACATTAAAACTAAAAACGCCCTTTTTATCTACGCCCATCAGCACCGGCATCAGCGAATCTGTGGCAGTAAGAATTCCTTCTTTATTGGGAAAGACTCTGCTGCGGTGATCTAAGTTATACCCCAATTCATGGGAAAGCGATTCTCCGCTTTTTTCGCTAACCTTATCCGGCCGGGCAAATGAAACCCCTTTGATCAAATAATGGAGTACATTATCCGTACGCCATTTGCCATCTTTAATCTCGGACATCCGGGTATCCTGCGCCACCACATCTTTGTATTTACCATCTTGGCGTATCTTAAAACCTAAATTATCTGCAAAATAAGTCCTGCCAGAAGGAGCAGCCCATCCTGCTTCTCCCTTAGCCTGATTACCCATCTCTTCATAACGCCACAATCTCCTTGCTGTAGTGACAATGCCCTCATCGCTAACCGCTCTAAAACGGCCTGTGCCGCCTAAGGCTTGCTGGCGGATTAAACGGCCGGCGCCATTATTTAAAACCAGGCTATCATTAACCCTGGAGTAAGTTACGGTATTCTTTTGCTGGTCAGCCCCGGCGCCAATAAATATGGTCTGCATGTCCATCGGTTTACCATCAAGCCCGATGGTAACCAGCTGGCTGATCGGCAAAGCAAACGGGCCATTGCCGCCTTTTTTGTTAAACCCTCCAGCATCCCTGTTCCCTGCTTGCTGGCTGCTACTAGTAAAATCAGCATATTCTGCTACTCTTACATTGCCATAAGTTAATTTGCCGGCTTCTAATACTAGTTCGGCATTAAATTTATTGGCACTCGGATCAAACTGTTCAAAGATGAGTACTTTTGCCGGCGTAAAGGTAGGATTCCTTCCATAAGTAGCGCCCCAGATATCAATGGTCGTTTTATTTCTTAACTCAACGGGTTTAGCGCCTTTAGAGATGTCTACTGCCTGGCCATTTCTATCCGCAGGCACTGTTACAATCTCTCCATCTTCCGTTCTCGAAACCTGGTAATTTCTGGGAGTATTAATCTTAAATGAATCGAACACGCTAATCGGTATAATCTGCTCGCCCTGTTTGATAATCAATTGGCTAAAACGATATACCTTCTCGCCTGACTTATCCATATACCAATTGCGCTGCCTGGCTAATCCGGCAAACTGCGCATTAATTAATTTACTCCCCTTAAATACATTCACCACTTCGCCAAAACTTCCGAGGTTATTGTCTTTATCCGCAACCGCCCTTCTAATATCAACAGGCTTTCCTGCGGCATCTGTGCCGAGGAATTGCTTTACATCCACCCTGTAATCATCCTTTCCGGAGATTACACCCGGCTTGCTGCCGGTAAAATAATATGACTGGTTATATTCAAACTGCTTATTGCCGGCCTTATCCAGCGTATAATAATCATAAGAAATAAGATCTTTTACTGCGTAGCGGGGAATCAAGGTGTTTTTTCCGGCCTGGCTATAACCCTCTACTTTTCTACCCTTTTCTGCAGTCGGGAAAAGCAGCGGGCTTCCATGCCAGGTCGCGCCGCTGGCTAAAGACAAATCATTAAAAGCAGAGCCCTGGAGCACTCCTCTACCCTTTTCTTTTTCCTCTGGCATGGCCATAGTAAAGAGCGCTTTAGCAAAAGTAACTTTGCGGTTTCTTGCGCTGGCAACTAAACCAATGCTTTCATTATTACCGGATGCAGGAACTGTGCCTTCGGGCTTGAGCGCTTGAATGCGCTGACGCTTAACGCTAAAGTCCTCGCCCATAACCCAAAGCTTGGGCTGGCCATTATCTAACTTTCCTCCCCAGACGGTAAAGCGGGTATTATCCGAAGCGCGGGTAAACTCACCTTTGGCAGACCAATTCACCATCTGGCTTGCCGACATCTGCTCCTGTGTTTTCTTATCCGCGGCTAAATATTTCTCAAATTGCTGCTGATTAAACAGGCGCGAAACACTCTGCTGCGTGATATCCACATTCTTGTATAAATTATTGTGCGCATCCACAAAGCTTTCGATTGTGCTCTTATTATTTACAATCGCCGCAGCCCCGCTATTTGCGGCAAACTTGAAAGGATCCGTTGGGTCAAATATGGTAAGCGGAGAAACTTTATTATCTAATTTTCCGATGCTGTAAGAATCAGTTATTTTAATCGCATCATGATATTTTATGTCGCTGACTGATCCTATGCCGTCTATCGACCTTGTCTCTTTTATCGGAACAGCCTTGGCCCAATCCCGCCACACTGCGCCGCCGGAATATGTCGGAGAGAAATCCAGCTTATCCGGAAGAACACTGTATGGCGTAATCAACATGCCTGCCCTGCCTTCATGTATATTAATGCCGGATTCAAAATCAATATTCGAAATCCATTTAAGGTCTACGCCCTGGCCTAAGTTAGAAACAGGCGCTCCGCCGCCGGCAGGAGAATTTAAAAGATGCGAATATGAAAACATGATCGTATCGCTGGGGGTAAGTATCTTTATTCCGGCGGCCATAGGATCAATAGAAAATCCTTTATCCGCCAAATTCAAATTTACCTGAAACTTGCCGTCTTTATAAAGAGCCTTTATCGCGGCAAAGTTTAGTTTTGCAGCCATCGACTGCCCTTTTTCACCCATTGTCTGCCTAAGAACAGCTCTTAATTCCTTAGGTGTAATGCCTGTAAGTGTCTGAGCAATGTTCCCTCCTAACCTTTCAAAATGTCGGACATTTTTACCAACATAATCTATTTCTCTAAGAGCAGTAACGTTGTTAATCTGGCTGATAACTTCTCTCCCCTTAAAATCCGTAAATTTGCTGACCCCTGTCCTTCCCTGGACTCCGTCAATAACTATCTGGGGCAATACTGTTTTAGTTTTCTCAATGACGTAATTTTCCGCGCGGCCAGCGCCGATAACGCTTCCGTTTACAACCAGGGCTCCGGAGAGATTTACGCCAAATTTATCATTAGCCAGAGGGATAACATTACGGTCTTGCCTAAAAGCCTTATAATTAAAATCCTTCTGGTTAATCGCGTTGCTTCCAAACCGCTCATCTTTCTGCGACCAGACATACCCGTCTGTAATCACGTGGCTCACCGGCTTATTATCTATGCCGATTGTCTTTATCTCCCACATGCCGCCAAAATTATTATCTAACGGCTTGCTTGTAAGACGCACTTCATTAGAAACCCCGATACGCTCTGCTTTCATTGTGCTTAAGAGATTTAAACCGGTGATGCTGGCAGTAGCAGAAGCAAATCCTGCCCCCGCATCTTGCTGCTTTGCCCAATTCACAATCTCCGGATTCTTTGTGGCGAAAGGCGCATAAAGAGGATGGTATTTACCAAGGATATCTGCGACTGGAATATTTAAATTCTGGCTGGCAATATTGCTGAATTTTACCGGATCCCAATTATATTTATCTCCGTTTATAACATTTTCTGCGTTCACTAAATTCTGCGAATTTACTGTAACAAATAATCCGTTTTTATTCGGGGCAAAAGTAAAATGTCCAATCTCCACTCCGCTATCAATCTTAATCGGAGCCAACGGAGTAGTTCCGGCGTCTTTCCCGATATTTATGAACCTTGTTCCTACTCCTGTAGCATTTAGCTGCCAATCTGCGGCTTTTTTATTCCCAACTATGCTTCCAAAAGCAAGCTGGCCGCCGGCCTGCGCAGATACCATATGCCCCTTCTCTATTTGCATGGAATTACCTATGGTTTGAGAATTCCAGCCGAATATTTCCGGAGCAACGCCTCCCGGCTTATTACCACCGGCGGCATTATCTCCAGCGGGCTTAATATAATGCATAATTTGGCTGCCGTCTGTAACATAGGCAAGTTTCACATGCTGTATAGCCGGGTCAACCCAACCATTTCCATTTTTTACAAATCCCATACCAATCTGAGTAGAAGTAAAGGAATCCTTGCCTACGGTAAATTTATGCACTCCGTTGTATATTAAATCCGTTTTCGCCTTAAAATTATAAGCAGCAAGATACTGGTTGCCTACTGTGCCTCCGGCAATATTCTTGCCTTCACGATATGTTGCATAAACTACATTTTGGCCAAGAGAATCCTGCTCTGTCGTAAGCGTTATGCTTTGCTTTGGATCCCGATTCTGTATAAATGAATTCACATTCTGCGGAGACTGCGTATAGGTTTTTAAATTCCGCAAAGAAAGTGCTTGTTGCGCGCCATTAACGCCCTTAAATCCGTACACATCAGTATTAATATTCCGGGCAATTTGTCCGTTTATTTTACGCACATCCGGCATATTCTCAGAACCAACCTTAAGAAGAACTTCTACACCCGGAGCAACAATCTTTGCTGCGCCCCTAGATATCTCACCCAAACTACCGCCTTTTCTATCCATTACGTTCTGCACAGCCGCTGCGTTAATAATTTCACGTGGCACATCTGCTGAAAACTGCTTACTCAAAAGCTTTGCTTCTTGACGAATAGCTCTACGATCTGGACCAGCCCCCACCACAAGCCCTGTACCTGGGCCTACCATTATTGGCGATAATCTACCTGGGGCACTAGTGAGTCCTCCTGCATTAGTATTAACTTGGACAAAAGGAGCACCGTTAACATTCCCCTGTACCACATCTGGCCGATCAATTAGACTAAATAGTTGCCGAGAGCTTAATCCTTTTTGTGCGCTATCATAAAATGCCCCAGCTGGTTTAATAACTACCGTGAGATCGTGCTGAATAAAAGGCGCACCTGCCTGTTTCCAAATTGGTACTGACTTAGCCGGAGTCATCATCAAATTTTCCGGTTTCCAGTATGCCCCATAAGAAGCTTTTGACACAGAAGTAAATAACTGATCGGCAGAAGTTAATTTAGGAGCACGATAAATCTTATTGTCAGGATTACTTCTATTCCATTCTTGACGCACTACGGGTCTATTCCAGTCCATTACGAAATTAGGTACGCCCTTAGGTGTTGATACAGAAACTGATGCTGTATGTGTTGGTATATAAGACGTTGCTGAAAACGAACTGGTTTTATAAAATGGTGCCTGCGCTACCGGGGTGTAATTCTTTACCGGGGCGGCAACAAAAGAAGTTGAAGCACTAAAATTATTATAATTATTCACCGCAGGCACAGGAGAGTAATTCTTCACCGACACAGAAACAGCAGGAGGAGTCCAGCTGCTAGCGCTTTGATTAGAAGACACAGCAGATTGTTGCTTCCAAATATTTTTAGGCATCGGAGGGCCCATCTGGTTTGAGGCATTAAAATCAGCCCGATATCCCTTGTAAGAATTTACCGGTGTAGATATTGACACAGACGCTGCTGGCGTATAATTTGGTTTTGATGTAAAGCTTGAGGTTGTAGGAAATGAAGAAAACGAACTTGCTTTATATGGCGTATAATTAATTGGTGCAGAGACTGATGCTCTAGGAAGTATTGAAGAAGCCGTATTGCTACTAGAATTAACCGGCCGATAGCTTGATGAAACCGAGCTGGGTGTATAAGTTGATGTATGTGCTGGCATAGGAGAAGAAGTTCTCGAAGCCGGTGGTGTATAATAAGACATCGGGGCTGGAGTGGAAGCTGGCGGCGTATAATGAGACGTCGGAGGTGGAGTGGAAGCTGGCGGCGTATAATAAGACATCGGGGCAGAGTCTGCATAAGACATTTGGGCGTCATAATCTTCATATGCCCCCATCACCTGCATCGCTTCTTTTGCGTTTAGCTCAGTAACACCCTCCGTCAACTCAGCTACTAAAGCATTACCCGTGAATCTTCCCACAAATTTATCTAAAGGCAAAAACTCTTCTTTATGCAGATCGCTGAAATATACCTTGCCATCTGTTATACGCGTAACTAAAACATAGTGATTGCCATCCACATGCGCCAAAAATGGGATACTCGCCTTAGAAAATAATTCTGTCCCCATTGTCACTGGGTATGTCTTAAGGCCGAAGAATTCCGCAGACTTGGACAAAGCGTATAAAGAGTTGAGAATAATTTCAGGGTTACCTTCCGGCTTAATCACATCATTCAAGATATCCACGGTCAAAGCCATTACTGCAATATCTTCCTCAGAGGCACGGATACCCTTAAGACTTAAAAAATCATAAAGCGCCTTGGAACCACAAGGTTTACCCTGGAGCCATTTATATAGTTCATCTACCCTCTGATTGGACATTTTTAATGGTTTATCCAGGTTTATAGTCAGATTGGACGAAACTTTGATTGAAGTAACAGGTTTATTAGCGATGTCTTTAAGAATATTACGAATGGCAAGAGCTGTATCTATGTTATTCAGGCCTTTGAGATATCCAGGATTTATAATTCCGCCTGTAACCGGCTTATTCCAGAGCACGCGCCAGTCATATTCAACTGCTTGAGCTACCTGCTCTGGCAAAAAGACAGTAACAATAATAAGAGCAACCACGCGGATCCAGGCCTTAAAACTTGATTTAAATTCTGGCTTGGATTCGGGTTGCTCAAATTGGTCTTCTTTATACTGCTGGTTTATACTCATCTTTTACCTAATATAGTGTTAGATAAAAAATAAAAATTTCCCCTTACCCCAAAACTTTTTATTAATCTTATTACTCTTGATTCTTCCATAAGTTAATAAACTGTTTTTAAAATCACTTAGTAAGTACTTAAATAAAAAGCCGAGTTCGCAACTCCAACTCTCGTCGGCATTGGCAACCCGGCTATCCTCGAAACTTCTCTTAATTAAAGGACCCGTGGCTTTGCGTCCTTAGATTACTCTAAGTTTACCTTTTCTACCAGTTCAACTTACATCCAAAGTATAACACTCAGATCGCCGCTGTCAAGTATAAAATGTACTATTTTTGGTAACGCTTTCTTTCCCCAAAAAAGTAGTATTTATTGCAACCAAAGGCCCTTAAATCTAACTTAAGAATGGGGTCAGAATTAGTAAAATAAACGGGGTCAAAACTAATTTCCCAAATTCTCAGCATGAAGATAAATTAGTCCTAACTCCATTTCTTTAGAATGGACATTTATAGCTTTATTAATTACAGATTGGACATTACTCAAAGACATCTTAAACTAAAAATAACCCCTAAAATTATAAGTATAAATGCAAAGTACCTAATCCTGCTAATTTCTAACAGCATATAGGGATTCTTACCTACCCACACTACCGTTAAGCAATCAATTGGTGAGAGAACAACAGGATCGCCAAAATAACAAACAAAAATGCTTGTAGAATGCTAAAAGACAGAATATAATACAATTAAGAAACGTAATTCTAGGAAACCAGATTAAAGTTATTAAACTGGAGAAATACATGCGTAAATTAATCGCCGCTATTTTTATGGTTATATTTTTTGCATCAATTTTTACCTCAATTTATGCTGAAGAAGATATATCTTGGCAAATTGAAGAATATCTGGAAGGATATAACGACGCCTATTTCAATGCGGAATATCAAAAAGCTATAGACCTTGGCTCTGCTGCTCTAAATTTAATCGAGAAAAAATTTACCCCTGATCATCCCAACGCCGCCGCCATGCTTAATAACTTAGCCACTCTTTATAAAGCACAGGGCAAATATGCACAAGCCGATATATTTTATAAAAAAGCATTGGTTGTTTTTGAAAAAACCCTCGGGCTGGATAATCTCTATGCCGCTAAAGTTTGGAATGCTTTGGGAGAAAATTACCAAGCTCAACATAAATATACCGAGGCCGAGAGCTCTTATCATAATTCTCAACTGATCCTAGAAAAAAATTTAGGCCGCGATGATCCAAGCATCGCCCTTGTCCGCAGCCACTTAGGTTCTTTATATAAGGACCAGCATAAATACGCCGAAGCAGAAAGTGTTTTAAATACCTCTCTACAGACAATTGCTGGAGCTTACGGAGAAGGACACCCCACGCTGATTCGCCTGGTTTCTGATTTAGGTAAATTATATGAAGCCCAAAATAAAAATACAGAAGCGGAGCAGTATTACCGGTATGCCTGGGGAATATTTAAAGGTAATTTTTACATCGAGGATGTTGATATTAAACGGGCTTTAAATCGCCTTAAATCAGAAGTTGATCGGTTATGGGGACAGCGCAATGAGCCTATTTATAAACGCCTAATGGATATCAATGATTTTTATATCGGCCCCTGGCATCCGGATGCGCCAAAGGTTTTGGATAATCTTCCCATGCTTTATTTAAAACAAACCCGCAATGTCGAGGCAATAAATATTTACGAAGACTCTTTGGAAATAATGTTAAGCAATCTTGGACCGGAAAATTTAAACGTCGCTAAAGTTTTAGAGAATATGGCAAGATTTTATCGGAAAATGAAGAAGTTTGATAAGGCAAAAGAGGTATCTGAAAAGGCCGAATTAATTCGCGCTCGGAAAACATATTAAAATACCTTCTTACTTAACACCTAATGCCGCAGCCGCCTCCCGGGAATTACCAATATATTTATGAAAAAATTCCGTGACCTCCTTCATTTCCTTAATGCCTTTTTTCATCATCATCCTGATAATACCGGAACGGACCTTTAATTCCTCCATAATTTCTACCGTAGTTTTGCCGCTCACCAGCGCCAGCCGGTCACGGTATTCACTGCCTACAGAAGATTCTTTAAAACTATTCGAACCTAAATCATAGGTCCATAACGTAGAAAGCAAGATCATCTTATCTGCCATTCCGGCAGTCTCTACCAGCTCGCCCACCACGCGAGAAACTTTACCGTTAATATTATAACGCCGCATCACTACAAACACATCGACCAAATTTACCAATACTTCCGGAACGTTCATCGGCTCGTTTTGAAGCCGGATGATCGTCTCCCTGGCGGTAGAAGCATGCAAGGTTCCCATACAATATTTACCGATATTCATCGCCGTCATCAAATCCTGGGCTTCCTGGCCACGGACTTCACCGACGATAATCCTGTCCGGACGCATGCGTAAAGAGTTCTTCACCAAATCCAAAAGTGATGTATCTTCATCGCTTTCCAAGCGAGAGCAATTCTCTTCCAAATTAGTATTTAACTCTAAAGTATCTTCAATAACAACAATGCGATCGCTTACCGGAATAAAGCTAAAAAGCGCATTTAAAAGTGTGGATTTTCCCGCTCCGGGTCCGCCGGAAATAATAATATTTGCCGGTTTAACTCCTAATCCTTCCACATAAAACCAAAACTGCGCAGCGATTTCAGGGGTAAGCGTGCCATTCTCCACCAGTTCAATTATACTTAGGGGCTTTTCTTTAGCGCGCGTAATGGTAATCTGCGGCCCAAAAGGAGAATAAACTATGTTGCCTCTTCCTTTAACCTCAACAAGCTCTATATTGTTAATCTTCTTGATATCTTTTCTGCCGGAAAAAATAACCAGCTTTTTAATCAAAAGGTCCAGCTCTGCGCGGGAGGTAAACCTTTTATCCGTTTTAACCAGCCCAGAGTTTGTCTTATGCACGTATATCGGAGAAAGGTGGTTAATCATAATATCTTCGACTTGCGGGTCGGCCAGGAATTCATCAATTAGCCCATAAGAAAAGAATTCATTAAAAAGAACGTCCAGGTCCGTGTTTTTTAGCTTGCTCACTAGCCCGGGGCCGGAGGTAGAATTGTATACCTCAAGAAACGTCTGAAAGATAACCTCATGCTTATGCGCCAGATCCTGCAAAAGAAAAATTTTTCCTGCCAGCCTGTCCAAAATTTCATTTTCTATCGCGATTCTTTCTCTTTCCATAGGTTTACCCATCTTTCTCTATTAAATTATTTTCGGATTATTTATGCCTGCGTCCGTCAGATTATTTGTATTATATCACGAATATTTCGTTGTAAAGTCTTTTTTAGTTTATGTATATTTTAGGTAGGAATCAGTAGAATTTATTATGGTATTAAGGTTTGAGATTATAAAAAGACTGCTAAGATCTAGTAGCGAAGAGGTTGAAGCTGAGCATTATATCCGCCTGTACCAGTCGGAGTGATTTTATATGTTCGGCCATTCTCAGCAGAAATAGCCGTGATATTAGAAATAAGATGCCCGTTTTTTTCTACTTCTTTAACCGTAAACTTAGTAGGAGCCTCTCCTGGAGGACCTACGGAAACATTATCACCCGCAGATATCTTTGTAAAATTGGCATTACCTACCTTAAATGAATGCGGAGGAGCAGAAGACGCCTCATCTCTTACTTTTACATCCACAGAATCAATGGCTCCGTCATTAGGCCTAGGAAGCAGATTCTCCGCCCCACTATACTTCTCTTTTTGCTCAACAGAAAAAATATCCGCTGGAATACCGCCTGATGGAGGGATGATACCTTGTCCAATACCATCTTTTATTGCTTGTGAGCCCATACCCATATTTGGATCTTTCATCAAATCTGCTGACCTGCTGCTTGCCGGCCTCATAGCTTGTTTATCTTGATTACTCTTCACCGGACCCCTCATAGCTTTATCCAGAAAAATTGGCAAAGCAACTTTCTTGCCTGTAGGTTGAGCGCTCATACCCTCTTTAGTTTTAGTAACCACCCACTCCTTGCCATCGGACCCGGCAGCAACACCCGTAAGGTTAGGCTTATCTCCACTTTGTTTTGCGGCGGTGACTTTAACCATAACCGGATTTTCGCCCTTTCCCCCCGAAAAAGAGTACACATCTCCAACAGCAATATCATTAGGTTGAACACTAGGCCCGTCTGGAGTCACCGCAACTGTATATTTCCGGCCTTTAAGATCCTCAGCCGTACCAGAACGGCTATCCCGGGCTGCTGTTGTAACAGTAACCGGAACTTCTTCGCCTTCTCCTGAAACATAGGTTGACTTATCAGTATAACGGACATCATTAGCCCAAGAGTTTATTTTACCATCCGGAGTTCTGATAAACGTATACTTCCTTCCGGTAAGATCCTTTGTATCAGTTGCAGAATAAACCTCATTACCATTTTTATCTTTACCTTTTGCTGAATCAATTCTCAAATTCCCTATTATATCTTCGGGAAGGATTTGATCCGGCTGAATATTATCTCTGCCATCTGAAGATCTAATAATCGTATACTCGCGCGGTCTCCCCTGTTTATCAACCGCCTTTGTCCTGAAAACATCACCATCTCTGGATATAATTTTATATTTCTGCTCATCTTTCCCTTGGCCATAAGTTAAATAATCGTCCTTGCCTAACCAAGGAGTTGTTCTCTCTGAACCCTCCTTAATTCTAACCACTGGCCGATCTTTTGCTCCAAGCTGCCCCCGGGCTTCGTCTGCAGACTCAGGGCTAACCATACCTAAAACTCCCAAGAAAGCACCATCAACCCCTTTTTTGATAGCACGCGCTACAGGATCTGTGGTAGCTTTTTTATTTTGCGCCAGCCCTTCTCTTATGCCATTTCCAACATCTCCTGAGGCCAATGAGACTCCATCGGGATTCTCATTTACCATCCCTTCTAATTTATTATAAGCCCCTAAAAGCGTTTCTAACCCTTGAATCTCTGTTTTCAACTCAGCGATATTTCTCTCGCGTGCCTTTTTAAAAGGGTGCCACCCCGCCTCATAATGTTTCAATCTATCTTTAGCATTTTTAAGAGCCCTTTCAGAAAGCTTTTTACCCTGTTTTATGTCTTTTTGCGTATAACGATCTGTAGATTGCGGAACCTTACCGCCGTTCTTATTAAGCTTTTTTAAAACCTTACCTGCTCCAGCGGCGGTTAGATTATCTTCATTATTAACGGCTTCGGATGAAGCCCCTTCTTCATCTTGCTGAACACTTTCTTCAGTCGCCCCTTCAGACCCCTCAGCTGTTTGTCCTTCTTTTGTCTTCTCTTGCTTTAATTCCTCAGCCCCCTCATTCAAATAAGTACCCATCTGCATTCCTGGCACCTGCGCAATAGTATCCCAATTATCAGTTACAAATTTTTCTGCCAACTCTGAGATTAAACCTGCCAAATCCTGGCTCATGCCAAATTTTCTAACTAATAAATCACGGATTGTTTCTGTAATAAGTAGCGTAATAAATTCTCGCTGAAGATTATTTATGACCGACGCCATAATGTTACCACCGCTATCATACCCTTTTTCTCCACTGGCGATCCCAGCCACAGTACTCGCTGCCACTGAAGCCACCATCCTGAACATCTGACCGCGGCTTATATCAATCCGAGTACCGCCGATATTAAATGAAATTATCGACTTTCCATAGGTATTATAATAATTTTGATAATACCACTGATCGGCAAGTTCAACCGCTGTGTATATGGCCATACTCTTAGCCAGGTCTCCCCACCCTTGAGAACTGGATGCTTGCGCACCAGAATATGCTCCAGTAATCATTTGCATAAAAGCACTGCTCTCGCCATAATTACCGGGCCGGGCATAAACAGGAGTAAGGGTAGAAAAAATAAGCGTGGCCACCAAGGCCAGCGCGATTAAGCGCTTAACCATTCCTTTTTGTATTTTATTCTTAGGTTTAATCATTCGGTCTTTCATCTAATTAATAAATACTTTTCTAAATGCTTTATAAATTACCCAAAAAAATTAACCGGCGATACAGCCCGGTTAGTTTAAAATTTAGGTTATGATTTAAGTTATAATTAGGATCCGTGGCTGTATCCCATTATTACAATCCAAATATAACATGATATTAGAAGATTTCAAGAGCATTATACCTATATAAAGAAAGCCTTTTCTTCCCAAAGAGATCGAGTTAAAATTATTTCTACTTTCAACAATTTATCCGGATATTTTATTAAAATCTCGACTTAATTTCTAGGAAAGATTAAAAAATTACTGATAGACAAATCTATGATTAACTATGAATGACTAAAAAATTACAGATTGGACATTTTACAGCTTAAATTAATGTCCATTCACGATTAACCTAACCTTACAACAATAATTACTTCTAATTCTTAGGATATTAATGTAATTATAAGCGAGATTATTGAATACGAAAGGAGGCGAGTAATTTACGGAAGATTGGTTCGATCTGTTCAGACCTACGGAAATCCATTACACAGGTTAAAACATAAACACGCTGTTCCTTAATCCAAACTACACTTATCGCTTTAATTAGAATCCGATCGTTAAGCGGGGCAACAAAAGAAATCCATTGATGCCGCACAAAACCGCTCATGCCCTGGCCTTCTGCAATATTGCCCATCTTTTTAAAAATCTGTCTAAACTCCTCACGATTAATATCATAATATGTGGCCAGATCTACCGGCTTGGGCAGATCCTCTGTAACTACCCTGATATTGCTGGTAAAAAGATCTTTAGGGTCTTCTTTAGGTATATAAATAGCTAAAACAGCATTCTGCGCATCTTCATCAACATCCCACTCTTTAGGCATAATAAAAGAAAACCCATACTCTCGATTATGATATTTACGCCAGGCAAGCATTTCGCAGCCGGCAAGGCTCAAAGAAAACAAAATCAAGATTAAAATTATATTAAGTTTACGCATATCAATAGTATACCTTAGAAACCACCCGAAAGCATATCGCCTTGAGCAAATTTAATAATAATCGGCCCGGCAACAATAATTAAAATCGTTGGAAGAATACAAAAAACAAGCGGAAAAAGTATTTTAAGCGAAGCTTTAATGGCAAAACGCTCGCCATTCTGGAAACGCCGGTCGCGGGTATCATCAGAGAGGTTCTTAAAGGCTTCTTCCACCGGAGTACCCATGCGTTCAGCCTGGACAATGACACGCGAAAAACTAGAAATTTCAGAGAGCTGAAGTCTTTTCGCCCATCCTCTGATCGCCTCAACACGAGGTTTACCGACCTGCACCTCGCTGACAATTACCCCCAGTTGTTCAATAAACGGATTAAAAGTGCTCTTATCAATAACCCACTTAATCGCGGCCATCAAATCCGCTCCGGCATTAATACACATATGCAAAAGATCCACGGTTTCCGGAAAACGCCGCACAATTTCTTCCTTTTTTCGCTTAACCTTCTGCCACATCAGGAAATCAGGCAGAAAAAACCCGATAAAAGGCGCCAACACAGCATAAAGCGGAGAGAATTGTTTTAAAAATATAAATCCTAAACAACCAAATACCACTAACAATATAATTTTTACCCCTATCAATACAAAAACATTTAACTCAATCCGCAATATCTCCATCTGATATTCAAGTTTCTTAAGATACGTCAACCTCTTATAAGCAGGATTAATTATAAAACCTAGGGGCTTAAATGCTCTTTCCAAACTCTCTGTCTTGGGAACCAAGTTAAACGGCTTTTTCTTCTCCCCAGCAGACTCCGCCTCTGCCCGCAGATGCATGTAAGTCTTTATCTCGATAAACAAACCCGAGCCAATTAAAAAAACTGAAGCGGTAACTAAAAAAAATAGTAACGCAAGCAAGTTGTCTCCCTTTTTTCTAAAATTTCATCGTACTGATTTTTTTAATCATAACCGCGCCGACGATCTGTAGCCCTGCCGCTAACCACAAAAGTTTGCGCCCCAGCTCTGTTTGCAGCATAACATCAAAATGACCGGGATTCTGTTTATATACAAAATAAGCAAACCCGATCGGCAAAATAAGCATGATGATACCCTGCATCCTTCCTTGAAGAGTCAGCGTTCCGATTTTTTCTTTTAATTTAAGGTTGTCGCGGATAGTATTTGTTAAGCGGCTTAACACCAAAGGCAAATTTCCCCCTGCTTCCCGAGCAATAAGTATGGATGTAACAATAAGATTAACTTCTTCCGTAGGAATACGCTCACGCAACTTCTTTAGAGCAACCTCCATGCTAACACCCAGCTTACTCTGACTTAAAATAAGATTAAATTCCTGCGAAACCGGCGGCGGCATCTCTTCACACAAGGCTTCAATTGATTGCGGAAAACTTAAACCTGCCTTTAATGAAGAGGATATAATCATCAGGCTATCCACTAGCTGGCTGCGGAATTTCTTAAGCCTTTGCCTCTTAGCCATTACGATAATTATTTTCGGTATAATAAAACCAATAATTAAACCGGCAAATAACCCAATAATATGTCTTAATAAAACTAAGCCTAGGGCGGAGAAAATGAAAGGAAGCAAGTAGAAAAGAAGCATTTTCTTCTTTTCCCAGAAGATAAACGAATCTTCGAGTTTTACAGATAGCTCGGTAGCCCTTTTATCTTGGAGCTTACCATATCTTCTCAGAAAAGATGGGATGATAACTTCTGAAATAAAAAAAACTAATAAAACTACCGCGGAAAAAATAACTAAATACATCATCATGCTTTTTTTTATTCTATCGTAGGAATGTAAGTCTCGCCCTGCCCAAACACATCGGCGGTTTCCCGGTATTTTCCTGAAAGACTATTTCTTACATAATACCCCATAATCAAGAGCACTGCAATAACTATTGTAAATACCAAAATATAATCCAATAAGCCCTGGCCTGAAATATTTTTACGCACTATCTTTCCTCCCGGTTCTGGGAAATTTTATATGCGATATCAACAATTGATCCTGAAGCTGGATTAAGAAAATTTGAATAAATTGTAAAACTCGCCGTTGCTGTTTTTGAGCTAAAATCCAGAATATAGCTATCTTTAATTATTTCTCCTAAATCGAGCTTGCTTCCGATGAACAGGCTCGGAACTAGCTGTTTTCCGCGATGTTCTTTAGCATAACTGGCAGCCAACTGCCTTAGATTAACTTCATCCACTAAAATCCATCCTGCAGAAGGCATCTGCTTGAGATAAAAATCACGCGCTTGCAACACCGACAAAGGCAAAGTATACGAAAAGTTTGTTTTATTCTTCGGGGTTCCTCCAGATAAACGCACGCTGCCTAAAGGGCGCGGTATATCTTCTAAATCAGAACCGGTAGAATTATCCTTTTTAGGAAAACTCCCCAAAGCCAAAGGCTCAGCCTCTGCTTTAGAGATACCATCTCTATCCGCATATTTAACTATGATAAAATTACAATCCTCACCTTCTATGGGAGTCAGATATAGCTCCAGCGCCGTATCGCGCCTTTCAAATCTTAAGCGCTTTACGGCCATAATCTTAAAACTTTTATTTTTAATCTCCTCAAAACCCTGCCCTTTAAGTGACCAACGATAAAATTCTTCTACTTGCTTTGGGCTGTCTTTAATATGATACATCTGGCCTATCCCCCCCTCTCCGACCAAAGGAACAGGCGGCTGACCATCCAACAACTCACTTTGCGGAGGAAGCGGTATTTGGAAATCAGAAAACTTTATTTCTTTTTTTACATCCTTAAAAGGCTTGGAAGTTTTACTTTTTAACTGATTATCAAAATTATAGGTAGGTAATTCCAGCGACGGATCTACTTTATACGGATCAAAACTATTGCCAAATATCCGGGCAACTCGGCTTTTTCGGGATTCAGCAACTGTGTCAGTTTTAGAATTTATATCTTCGGCTGAATAAACAAAAGCGGGGAGAAATAACGCCATTAAACAGAAAACCACCTTGACTTTAAAAATATATTTATATTTATTATTCATTTATTGTATATACCCTG
>Ga0172375_10002544_pt1 | contig 28300 bp, 24 predicted proteins | sample LakKiv1m_FD_114537 | JGI IMG/M metagenome (GOLD analysis project Ga0172375, IMG submission 114537) | Freshwater microbial communities from Kabuno Bay, South-Kivu, Congo - kab_092012_11.1m | ecosystem: Environmental > Aquatic > Freshwater > Lake | place: Democratic Republic of the Congo... | reverse complement strand
TGGCCGTCTACGTTTAAAACATTATTCAACTTTGATTTCAATCTCTTTAAAACTGCAGGAATACCACCGGCATATTCCAGGTCTTCCATAAAATATTCTCCTGCCGGTTCGATATTGGTGATATGCGGCACGCTTTTGCTTATTTTATCAAATGTCTTAAGATCTAAATTAACCCCTGCTTCATGGGCGATACTCATTAAATGTAAAACTGTATTGCTTGAGCCGCCTAAAGCCATATCTACCACAATCGCGTTCTCAATTGACTCTTTGGTGATAATATCCCGAGGTTTGATGTTTTTCCTGACCAATTCAACAATCCGCTCTCCGCTGGCCTCGGCGATCCGCCGTTTTTTAGCAGAACCGGCTAAACCAGTGCCGCAGCCGGTTATTGACATACCCATAGCTTCGGTAAGACAAGCCATTGTATTGGCGGTATATAACCCCTGGCATGAACCTTGGCCGGGGCAGGCCTCAACCTCTAGACAAGAAAGCTCCTTGTCCGATATATCCCCTTTTTTTGCCCTGGCCATGGCTTCATATGTATCATGCACAAATGCTAATTTCCTTTTATTAAAACGGCCTGAAACCATCGGGCCGGCAGTAACTATTAAAGCCGGGATATTAAGACGGGCGACACCCATGAGCATGCCAGGCGTAATTTTATCGCAATTAGTCAAACAAATGATCCCATCTAACTGGTGGGCGTTACAAACTGTCTCAATGGTATCAGCAACAATCTCACGAAGGGCAAGAGGATAACACATCCCCAAATGCCCCATTGCAATTCCGTCACAAATGCCGGGAACGCCGAATAAAAAGGGTACGCCATTGCCATAACAGACCCCCCGTTCGATAAAGCGCTCGAGATCCCGCATCCCAACATGGCCGGGAATAAGATCGGTAAATGAAGTAGCTATACCGATAAACGGCCGCCCCAGATCCTTCCTGCTTAAACCGGTAGCATGAAGAAGGGCGCGGTGAGGAACCCGTTCTGAACCTTTCTTAATCGTATCAGATCGCATATATACCTCTCTTTTGTCTTAAAAGGTGGCAAAATAAAGAAACCTTGTGCTTATTATTTACAAGGGTTAATTTTATCAGCAAATTCCCTAAATATCAAGGCTTTCTTTGGGGCGGTTTTAGTTAAAAATCCTCTGGCGCAGGAATTTCCTTAATGGATAAGGGACCAATCTTGTCAGCCGGACATTGTTCGGTTGAGAAGGGGATAACCAGAGAAAAACCTGAAGAGATAAAACTTAATAGGAATAATACAAGAATTTACTTGCGATAATTGGAGATAAATACGAAGGTCCTGGGATTATTCCTGAAAAAGGGTTAAGATTTATTTTTTATTCCGCCGGCTTTTAATAAACCGGGCAAGGTAGATTTTCATAACCTCGCCCGAAAGATAATAAAGAACTCTTTATTTATATCGGCTAGTCAGCACCTTCTCCGTCGTGAACCACGCCCGCTTTACCCTGGCGTTTACGAATGATCACTCTTTTTAGGGTGATATATTTATCGATTAACTGCCGGTTATTTACCGCACCCAGCTGTTTAAAAAGAAAATCGAATTTTGCTTCGATCTCCTGGGATATCTTATCGCGTAGATCCTGGGCCAGACCCATAATATCTTTTTTAAACGGCCCCAAGGCTTTTTTACGCGCTTTATAAAAGAACTGCTCGTCGCTTTCGCCTTCTTTTCTTTCACTGGCGGCGTTAACCTTTAACCATTCATAAATTCTTTTCTTTAAATCTTCAGGGAAATACTTGCTGTCAAACATCATATTCTGAAATCCCGTAGCTAAATGCACCTCCACAGTGTTATTCTCCGGGAATTTATGAAACATCTCTTCAGGTAAAGTAGATGCGCCATGCTGTACCGCACCGCCAAGCCCAAATTCTTTTTGGGCGATACCGGAAAGGGTGTTTAATGTTCCGAAATCAAGTTTTACTTCGGCAATGGAGCCGTCGGCCTTAACTACTCCGCCGTGGCTAGTCCCGGTTTGCACTGAAATTTTGCTAATACCGATTAATCCTTTGCGCAGCCTTTCCTTGTATCCGGCCATAAACGCACGCAGGTCTTCAGGGGTGGAATTTTGATGTCCGACTTCACCGATCTCTCCGCCTACAGAAATTGTAACCCCTTTAGGCTCGATCCGGCGGATGAACTGGGTCAATTTAGCGCATACTTCGTAGTTATTCTTCTGTTGCTGCTTTATATCTTTTTTGGATAAATCTACAAGGGTCGATGAATCGATATCAATATTATAAAAACCTTCGGCTATCGCATCCCCGATCATGTTTTGTAATGCCTCAACTTCTTTATCCGGATTCTCCTGGAATTTTTTGGCATTAACTTGGCAATGGTCCGCCTGAATAAATACAGGTCCGGAATAACCCTCTTTAATAGCTGCAGCGAGAACAACCGCAGTATATTCAACCGGAGGTTGAGAGGTATAACCCATTTCTGATTTTGCAATCTCAAAAATAAAGGCGCCGGAATTATTCTTTTTGGCTGTCCTGAATATTGCCCGGGCCAAATCATAAGTCATACTGCGCAGGTTTATTGCCGGAACCGTAAAGCCTGCAAATTCGCCTTTTCCTCTGGCCAGGTAAAATTCGTGAATACTTGATGAATAGATGCCTAATTTATAAGCCATATCCGAAATCTTCTTGGCTAATTTTTTCTTAAGTAAATTATCATCGGTAAAAACCAAATCCATTACTATCTTATCAATCTCAAGCGCAGGTCTTCCCATTTTACTCTCCTTATCTTGCTTCTTGGTTGAATTAGGTTAGAATTTTAACTAGTTTGTAAAAATTATCGATCTTCAGTTCTTTTTTCTGGATGGCGGATTCAAAAGTAACTTCCGTTATTTTTCCGCCTGCTATTCCTAAGGCAATATCTTTTTTACCTTCGATTAAACAATCTACTGCCGCCTTGCCAAGGTTAAGAGCGATATCCCGGCTAAAAGCTGTCGGTTGGCCGCCTCTCTGCACATGGCCCAAGACTACCGTCCGAGTTTCCAGGCCAGTCATATCGGTTATCCGCTTGGCAATATCATCTGCTTTACCTGCCCCTTCGGCAAGTATAATAATCCAGCTCATTTTTCCTACAAGATTGCCATGCACTATGTCATGGCAGACATTATTAAGATCTATTGCTCTTTCCGGAATAAGCACGTCTTCGCACCCGCCGGCAAGGGCGACAGTCAAAGCAATAAAACCTGATTCCCTACCCATAACTTCGACCACAAAGATCCGCTCCATACTGGTTGCGGTATCCCGGATCTTATCGATTGCTTCCAGGGCAGTATTAACTGCGGTATCAGTCCCAATAGTATAATCAATTCCGTTAACATCATTATCGATGGAAGCGGCTATGCCAATACAGGGAATCTCAAAATTTTCATAGAACCGATGGGCGGCAGCAAAAGAACCGTTACCGCCGATAACGATTAAACCGTCTATATTATTTTTTTTAACCGTCTGATATGCCCTTTTCTGGCCATCCTCGGTCCTAAACTCCGGACAGCGGGCCGTCTTTAAAATAGTTCCTCCCTGGGAAACAATCCCCGAAACAGAGCGGGCGTTTAAGATTTTTAACTCTTCATTAATTAAACCCCACCAACCGCGAAAAACCCCCATAACCTCTAGTTTCTGGGAGATGCCGTAACGGACTACGGAACGTATCGCAGGATTCATGCCCGGAGCATCCCCTCCGGTAGTTAGAACTGCTATCTTTTTAATTGCCATTAAATCCCCTCAACTTCTAAGTTACGCGGGTACTCTACGTAATATGAAATAAAAATATCTTGTTTTGCCCTAGGTTCCAATTCAAGCTCCCAGCGCCAAAGGCCAGACTTATCTTTCCAATCCTTATCTTTAGGCTCAAGGCTAACTTTACCCAAGACAACTTTAATCTTGTCATCCTGAGAAACGGGAAGATTATCAAAAATGCTGATTTTTATTTTTCTCCCCTTATAATTTTCCGCACTTAGCTTATATTTATAAGTTATTTTCTTATTCGGCGAAGGTATGCCGCCAATTATAGTATCATCGGATTTCTTTTCTACCAGCTCCCTTTTAACTTTTACGTTTTCATCTATCCCCAGATATAAATCAAATTCTTCTTCAGGGGCAATATTTTTAATTAAAGATGACCCGACATAGCCGCCGTCTAAGAAAATATTTACCCTGCCTGAAATAAGCTGGTGCTCTTTGGCATTACGCACCTTGCTGCGTAAATAAGAATACCCTGAAAAACGCGGATAAGCTGAATATTCAAACTCACTTTTAAGTATTTGAGAAGAAACGGGAAGTTTATATTCCGAACCGTCAGATAAAATATCTTGCGGCCGTTTAATCTGATAAACCACCGACACCCCCTGTTCTTGCGCTTGGGCATACTGATAATTGGCTTCTTGTTGTAAAGGCATTAATTCTGTTTCCTTCCAAACCATAGCAGAATCCTTGCGGTCAAAATCCGCTGAGAATTGAGCTTTAAATCCACCAACCGCTCCGGCAACGACTTTCATCTTCCGCTCTAAGGGAACCCTCTGTAAAGGCCTGATAAACCAGCTGTCAATCTCCGGCATGCTGGCGGATATATTTACTTTTGCGCTGGACAATGTAACCGTAACATTCTGCCAATTATCTCCGGTATTTTGCTTAACCACTGCCTGAGAAATAAGTTCTACTTCGGATTTATCAAAATTTACCCTGGCATCATAAACAGGATACCAATAAGCGCCGCCTACCATATACGACAAAACTAATTTTAAATCTCCGGGCTTAGTAACTTCGAGTTCGACGATAATCGATTTTGTCTGCTTTCTGGATCTACTGATTAACCTAGACAACTCTGCGTTTAGAGCTTGCTCCTTTTTAGCTAAATCCCGGATTTTAATATCAGCTTCTAAGTTTTTAGAAAAATTGTCGGCCAGTTTTGTGCTCAAAAATTTCAAAATACCTTCAAGTTCAGCGGCCTGAGGCATTTTTGTGGCTAAATCCTGGGGCAATTGATTCCGGGAAAACAGCTTTAAAGAATCAAGAAAAACCCTTTCCTCTTGTAAAATATTCTTTAAATCGGTTAATTTCCTTAGTTCATCGCGTACACCCTGGATAGCTTCTTCAAGCTCCCTGACCTTCTTATCCGCGGAATCTTCCAAAAACTTTCTGACTAGTTGCGCTCCAAGGATCTTAACTTCTGCGCTGCCTTCGCCGGAAACCCTGATCGAATTGTCATCTATTTCCGGGATAAGCTCAGGGAAAATAACTTTATGCTGGCCTTGATTGAGCTTAACAGGCGAAACCCTGTTAATCACCGCATTTCCTGAAAAAATAGTTACGTTTTCTATTTTTGACTGAGCAATGATTTCTTCGGCCTTAAGCGGGCTAGAAAAAAGAAAAACCCAAAACAGCAGAAAAAACAGGAGCGTAATTTTTCGCATATATCCCCTTTAAATAATGGTTAGGTGCCCATCTCCCAGCTGGCCAGGTATTTCTTCTGTTCTGCCGTAAGCAGATCTATGCTAATTCCCATAGATTTTAACTTTAACCCGGCGATTTTTTTGTCGATATCTTCCGGTACAGTATAAACTTTGTTATTTAATTTATCGTAATTTTTAGACATATACTCCGCCGATAATGCCTGGTTGGCAAAAGACATGTCCATAACACTTGCCGGGTGGCCTTCAGCAGCGGCCAGATTAATCAACCTGCCCTCTCCTAAAATATAAATCCTTTTGCCGCTGGCCAAAGTATATTCTTCAACAAAATCGCGGGTAGCTCTTTTAGATTTGGATATTTTTTCTAACCCTGGAATATCGATCTCAACGTTAAAATGCCCGGAGTTAGCTACGATGGCCCCATCTTTCATTAAAACAAAATGTTCCTTGCGGATAACATTAATGTCTCCGGTGACCGTTACAAAGATATCTCCAATTTTCGCGGCATCCTTAATCGGCATAACGTCGAACCCTTCCATTGTTGCCTCAAGGGCTTTTAAAGGATCAACTTCGACTACGATTATTTTAGCGCCCATTCCTTTAGCCCGCATGGCCGTGCCTTTTCCGCACCAGCCGTACCCGCAGACTACAAAATTGGCTCCGGCAATTAATTTATTAGTTGATCTAATAACTCCGTCCAAAGTAGATTGCCCGGTCCCGTAACGGTTATCAAACATATGCTTAGTCAATGCGTCATTTACCGCGATTATTGGATAACGCAATTTTCCTTCTCCGGCTAAAGCCCGCAGACGGATTACACCGGTCGTAGTTTCTTCAGTGCCTCCAATAATATTAGCATGCATCGAAACAGGGCGCTGATGGATAGTACTTACCAGGTCTGCTCCATCATCCATGGTAATATCGGGTTTAACCTCAAGAACCGATTTCATATGGGAATAATAAGTCTTGGTATCTTCCCCTTTAATCGCAAAAACCCCTAATTTTAAATCTTTGACCAGGCTCGCCGCTACATCGTCCTGGGTGGAAAGAGGATTAGATGCGCATACATATACCTCTGCTCCTCCGGATTTTAAAACATCCCCTAAAACCGCAGTTTCTGTAGTAACATGCAGACAACAGGCAATTTTTAAGCCCTTTAAAGGCTTTTCTTTGCTAAACCTGTCCTTGATCAACTTTAAAACGGGCATATTCTCGGCCGCTCACTCAATCCTCAAAGTGCCTTTTTTAGCTAATTTTAAATCTTTAATGTCGTAATGCATCTTTTCCTTTCTTTTCTTTTAATTTATAAACAGCGTCTGGCTTGCTTTTTAAGAATCTCTGCTTTATCGGTTTTTTCCCAAAGGAATTCCGGTTCAGGCCTGCCGAAATGCCCGTAGGCAGCTGTCTTCTTATAAATAGGCCTGCGCAATAAAAGTGAATCAATAATGCCCTTAGGCGTAAGGTTAAAATTCTGCCTGACTAATTTCTCTAATGCTTCTTCTGAAATTACCGATGTGCCTTCGGTTTTAACCATAACCGACAAAGGTTCGGCATGGCCGATAACATAAGCAAGCTGGAGCAAGCATTTTTCAGCCAAACCGGCGGCTACGATATTTTTGGCAATATAACGGCACATATAAGCGGCTGAGCGGTCTACTTTAGTAGGATCTTTACCGGAAAAAGCTCCTCCGCCATGGGCAACTGCCCCGCCATAGGTATCGACAATTATCTTTCTCCCGGTCATACCCGTATCTGATTGCGGCCCTCCGACAACAAATTTTCCCGTCTGATTAACATAATATTTAGTATTCTTATCGACCCAGCCTTTAAGGATAGGCCCAGCAACATGATGGATAATTTCCTGGCGGGCCTTTTCAGTGATTGCCTTGCCGTCTTTTTTTAAAATATCCTCAGTATGCTGGGAGGCAAGCACCACAGAATCAACGCGCACGGGCTTACCTTGATCATACTCCACTGTAACCTGGGTCTTTCCGTCAGGCCCGAGGTAGTTTAGAATCTTGCTTTTACGGACTGCCGTTAAACGCATCGCTAGTTTTTGCGCCAGCATCAGGGCCAGCGGCATCAATTCCTTAGTTTCATTACAGGCATAACCGAACATTATTCCTTGATCTCCTGCGCCGCCTGCATCAACGCCTTGGGAAATATCCGGCGACTGAGAGTGAATAGCATTTAGGATGGCGCAGGTATGAAAATCAAAACCGTATTTCGGATCGTTATAGCCGATATCTTCAATTATCTTCCTGCTTATATCATGTACGTGGATAAAACCGCGGGTAGTTATTTCACCGCCAACGATCAAAAACCCCATGGTTACATAAGTTTCACAGGCAACCCTAGAATAAGGGTCTATTTTTAAACAAGCGTCCAGAATACCATCTGAAATCTGGTCGCATAATTTATCAGGGTGACCTTCGGTTACCGACTCAGAAGTAAAATAAAACTTATTTACAGCCATGATCCCTCCTTATTATTGGGCAAAATTATTTTTCGCCGCGTTTAAATATTTATGATCGCCTATATCAAACCATGAACCCTTAAATACATGCCCAAAAACATCTATTTTATCTTTTAGCCAGGCGATATAGCTGCCAGTTGCATCCATCTTACTCCTATTACGGAGATACTGACCAATCAATCCAAGATAATTTTCCGGTATATAATAAAGGCACATTGCCACAATATTCGATTCGGGTTTCTTAGGCTTCTCCTGAAAATCAATTACTCTTTTTTGGCTATCTAATTTTACCACTCCGTAACGGCAGGCCTCCTTTTTTTGTTTTAGCCTAAACAAGCCGATAGTCGCCGAGGGTTTTTGTCGGCAGGAAAAATCCAAAAATTCTTTCAAAGATCCACTGAACAAATTATCTCCGCCGATCACCAAAAGATCATCTTTTACTTTTTGTTTTTCAATTACAAAATTTATATCACCAATAGCCCCCAACCTATCCTTATTATTTTTGGTCAGATCATTCACCAGAGTAATTTTCTTGCTGATTTTCTGGGATTTTGCCCATTTACGAAAGTTTGAAATAAATTTGCTGTTGGTGACAACATAAATCTCATCAATCGGTGCTTTTCTTAGCTTATCGATAATATAATTTATTATTGGCTTACTCTTAACCTCTAAAAGGGGCTTGGGATATTCTTTGGTTAAAGGGTAAAGCCGGATTGCATATCCTGCTGCTAAAATTAAAGCCTTCATTCTATTTTAAAATTTGGGCGACTTTTTTCTGGGCATATTCTTCTACTTCAGTGCCCGTAGATAACTTCATTATCTCATTGGCAAAATTTTGCGAATCCTTATAACTTACAGCCCGAATAATATATTTTAATTCCGGGATAACCTGAGGAGGCATACTGAATTCATCAAGTCCTAAGCCCAAAAGGATCAATGCTAGCGACGGGTCCCCGGCCATTTCTCCGCACATACCTACTTTAATCCCTGCCTGGTGCGCTGCATCAATAACGGCTCTAATCAACCTTAAAACTGCAGGATGCGCAGGTTCGTAAAGATAGGCCACTTTTTCATTAGCCCGGTCTACAGCTAAAGAATACTGAATAAGGTCATTAGTACCAATACTGAAAAAATTAGCTTCTTTCGCTAAAATATCGGCAGTCAACGCTGCCGAAGGCACCTCAATCATTACTCCCACTTTGATTTTGTCGTTAAAAACCTGGCCTTTTTGGCGCAATTCTTCTTTTGCTTCTTCCAAAAAGGCATTGGCCTGCTTGAGCTCTTCGACCCCGGAGATCATCGGATACATAAGCTTAAGATTACCATGAACAGAAGCCCTGAGTATCGCCCGCAGCTGTAATTTGAATATATCAGGCCGGGCCAGACAAAACCTGATCGCTCTCCATCCTAAAAATGGCTGCATCTCGTAAGGAATCCTGAATTGGGACAAAAACTTATCCCCGCCGATATCAAGGGTACGGATAATTACCGGATGCGGATTCATCTCTTCAGCAACATATTTATAGGCCTGGTAATGCTCTTCTTCTGTCGGTGAATCCTTGCGGTTCATATAAAAGAATTCTGTACGGTAAAGGCCAATCCCCTGGCTACCGTGTAATTTAACCGAAGGCACCTCATCAGGAAACTCGATATTGGCATTTATCAAAACCTGCCTGCCGTCTGTGGTAACTGCGGCCAAATCTTTAACCGAGAGGAATTTTTCAGAGAAACCTTTTAAGCTTTCAAGTTTCTGCCTATAACTGCTAAGGGTATCTTCATCTGGAGCGATTATAACTATACCGCTTGTCCCGTCAACTATTATCAGGTCCCCCGGATTTACCCTGCTGGTAACAGTTTCTAAGCCCACAACCGCAGATATTTCCAAAGATTTTGCCATAATTGCGGTATGAGAAGTCTTCCCCCCTATATCGGTAACAAAAGCGGCAACGTTTTTAGTATGCATTGCCACTGTTTCGGACGGAGATAAGTCATGGGCGACAATAACCGCTTTCTCCTTAATTTCTCCCAATCCTTTCTTTTCTTTACCAAGAAGGTTTCTTAATATCCTTTTACCAACATCGTTGATATCAGCAGTCCTCTCCTTGAGATATTCATCTTCTATCTTCAAAAATACGCTGATATATTTCTTAAGGACTTCGGAGAATATGTAGGCTACATTTAACTGCTCTTTTTTAAGCCGGCTGATAACTTCCTCGATAAGCATACGGTCTTCTAAGACCAATAAATGGGCATCAAAGATCTGAGCTTCTTCCTGGCCCATATCGAGGCTGATTCTTTTTTGAAGCTCAATGATTTCCCGCCTAGTCTTGATCAGGGCTTCTTCAAAAAGCTGAATTTGTAAGGGGATATCTTCCCAAGTAATCGGCTCCTTAAGAACGGTAAACTCCTCCGCCCCTAATTTATAAGCCGGGCCGATACTTATTCCGCCGGCAGCAGCAATTCCCTTTAACTGAATCATAATTCTTCCTCGCTATTGATTATTTTCTCTAACTCCTCAAGCGCATTTTCTGCATCTAGACCATCAGCTTCGATTACGATTATACTTCCCTGTTCGGCGCCAAGCATAAGAATCCCCATAATGGATTTGCCGTTCACCTCTTCGGAATCATTGCGCACAGTAATCCGGCTATCAAATTTATTAGCTATCTGCACGAATAACGCAGCCGGCCGAGCATGTAGTCCCTGCTTATTTTTTACGATTAATTGTTTTTTAATTATGCTCATCTGGCTATATTTCTTCGATAAAACTCAAAATAATTTTGGCTAATTTCTCCGGATCATGGCGGATCACGCCTTCTGAAATCATACTAAAATCTTCCTCAACCACGCGGTAACCAATAGATTCGACTTTCTTCTTGTCATTTATTACCAGCACCGATTTATCCTGAGAATACCTGCCCAAGACCTCAGGGGGGACCTCGCCGTTATTTATAACGCAATAATCCAATATATGCGGATGACTATGGCTAACCAGAGCTTTAATATGGTCTGAAACACTGTATCCGTCAGTCTCCCCCGGCTGGGTCATCACATTGCAAACATAAACCTTGATTGCTTCAGATTGGGCAATCTCATTAGAAATTTCTTTAATCAGTAAATTCGGTATAATACTAGTATATAAAGAACCCGGGCCTAAAACAATTATCTGAGCTTCCTTAATCGCCTTGATTGCATCCGGAGTAGCGGCCGGATGTTCTGGGCTAAGCATTATTTTGTTAATCGACTTCCTGGCCTTAGGGATCTGTTCTTCACCTACAACCGTAGAACCGTCTTTAAACTTAGCAACTAAAGTAACATCTCCTAAAGTTGAAGGAATAACCTGCCCGCGCAAAGCTAAAACTTTACTTGTCTCCTTAATCGCTTTCTCAAAATCACCTGTTAACCGGCTCATTACCATAAGAAAAAGGTTACCAAAAGAGTGCCCTGAAAATTCTGAATTACCGTCAAAGCGGAATTGGAAAAGATCACGCATCAGTGTCGGAGCATCGGCTAAAGCAACTAAACAGTTACGTATATCGCCGGGAGGCAAAACATCAAACTGCTGCCTAAGCCTTCCGCTTGAGCCGCCATTATCAGCAACAGTAACTATAGCCGAAATGTTTGAGGTATAGTTTTTTAAACCGCTTAAAAGGACCGATAAACCGGTCCCGCCACCTACAGTAACAATCCGCGGTCCTCGGCCCAATTGTTTTTTTTGGTATAAAATATCAATTAACTCGGTACCTCTTGAAGAAGGCATGAAGGCGGCCATAAAAGAACGCATCAAGCGCTTAATACCTAAAATTAAAATTATGATTCCGGAAATAACAACTACGGCATCTAAAAACTGGATCAACCAAAACTTTTCTTCACTACGCAGGTTAGCCGTGCCTAAAATAAGTAGCCCGACCCCAAAAGCGCTTAAGCACACCCAGCGCTTGATACCTATGCCAGGATAAAACCATTTTAAAATACCGGTAGACATTGACTTCATTTAAATTACCTAATTAATTTTGAAGAGATTAAATCTTTTTTTCGTCTTCCTGCGTGATAATTTTGATTACTGCTTTATCATCAGCGCAGGTACGCAGGGTGTCACGAAAATATTTATCTTTTAAGAGGCGCGAAATCCTTGCTAACGCCTTAAGATGTGGGCCGGCGGAATCTTGCGGGGCAACTAGTAAAAAGAAGATGTAAGCTAATTCTCCGTCTAGAGAATCAAAATCTACGCCTTTTTTCGAAAGGCCAAAGGAAGCAACTAACTTATCCACGCAATCACACTTTGCATGCGGGATGGCAATCCCCTGCCCGATAGCAGTCGAACCCAAAGCTTCCCTGGACATCAGGGCTTCAATTAGTTTATTGCGGTTTCTTTTTTCAACTTCACCTGCCTCAATCAGAAGATCAACCATCTCCTTGATCACGTCTTCTTTTCTGGTTGATTTTATGTCGGTAAGTATTGCCTTTTTAGAAAGAAACTCCATTATTTGCATTTGTTTCTCCTTTTTAATTAGTTCTATGGAGCGGGAGACGGGATTCGAACCCGCGACATCAACCTTGGCAAGGTTGCGCTCTAGCCAGCTGAGCTACTCCCGCGACACCTTTCGCGCACCGAAGCAATTTTCGCCACCTGGCGAATACCCGCGCAATGCCTGATAAGCGCGGGGTACCTTTTGTCACTTGTGCGATGCATCGTTGGCTATTACCAAATTATCAATTTAGGCGGAAGAGGATTTCCCCGCCGGAACATTTCCTCAAATTTAATGCGGACGGAGGGATTTGAACCTTCAAGGGTTACCCCAATAGCTCCTAAGGCTATCGCGTATGCCAGTTCCGCCACGTCCGCGTAAACAATTTACTAATCAGAAAGCGGGGTCCCGCTTGATTATCAAATCAGGAGCGAAAGAATAATTGCTAGGGTTACCCCAATAGCTCCTTGAGGCTATCGCGTATGCCAGTTCCGCCACTCGCCCGGATATTTCCTCTTGTCACCTGTTTTTGCTCCTCGCTTAAACCTAGATGATGTGGTTTAATGATATTTGAATATTGTAACGCTCGGAGCAAAAAAATTTTCAAAATCAAAAATTTTTTTGAGCCTCCCGCGACCAGCCTGCCCTCACTTTCCAGCTAGCAGGACGTCCCGCCCAAGGTCTATTTTGTCTCGGCGGGATCGAACTCCCAAAATCGCGGTTGTCAAATTTATGAGCCTCCCGCGACTCGAACGCGGCACAACCACATTAAAAGTGTGGTGCTCTACCTGATGAGCTAGAGGCCCAAATTTAGGTTTCTATTCCTTACCTCTAGCGAATCCCCGAACGGTTTATCGGGGAAAGCTAGAGGCCCAAAATTTAATGAGCGCTTAACTTACGAACACGCTAGTGTGAGTAAGTTAATGCGCGAATTAACCCCGTTTGCTTTGTTTAGAGTAGTACATGCGGGGCAATATGCTCATTAGAACTCCAAAATTTCTTTTTCTTTGACTTCTAACAATTCGTCGATTTTTCCGATGTATTTATCGACTATTTTTTGCAATTCATCAACTCCGCGGAACTTTTCATCTTCGGAAATGATCTTATCTTTTTCAAGCTTTTCAACCATTTCTTTGGAGTCTCTTCTTATCGTGCGCAATGATACCCTGCCGTCTTCCGACATCTTATGCACCAATTTTGCCATTTCCTGGCGCCTCTCCTTGGAAAGCTGAGGAACGGCTATCCTTATAATCTTTCCGTCATTCGAAGGACTGACTCCAAGGTTAGATTTTAAAATCGCTTTTTCAATTTCAACTATAGCCGAAACATCCCAAGGCTGAATCACAATAAGATGCGCGTCTGGCGCAGATATTGCCGCCAGCTGCTTTAGCATTGTAGGCGTTCCGTAATAATCGATATGCAGCCCTTCAACTAAACTGGGCGACGCCCGGCCGGTCCTTACTTCATGGAACTGGCGATTCATCGATTCAAAAGATTTTTTCATCTTCTCATCTGTATTAGACAATACTTCTTTGACCGTCATAATTTCCTCCGTTTAGCCAACCATAGTGCCAATTCTCTCGCCCATAATTACACGCTTGATGTTACCAAGGCGGTTAAGATCAAATACAACAATAGGCAATTTATTATCCATACAAAGGCTGATTGCGGTTGCATCCATTACCTTTAAGCCTTTTTTGAGCACTTCAATATACTTGAGCTGCTGAAATTTCTTAGCCCCTTTTACTTTTAAGGGATCAGCCGTATAGACACCATCTACTTTAGTTGCTTTAAGGATAGCGTCAGCGTTAATTTCCATTGCCCGTAATGCCGCGGCGGTATCGGTTGTAAAATAAGGGTTGCCTGTGCCGGCTACAAAAATTACAACTCGGCCTTTTTCAAGATGCCGGATGGCCCTGCGCTTAATATAGGGCTCGGCAATTTTCTGCATTTCAATAGCCGTTAAAACCCTTGTCTGCACGCCGGTTCTTTCTAAAGTCTCCTGCAGGCAAAGACCGTTAATCACTGTTGCCAACATTCCCATATAGTCGGCAACACTCCTATCTAAATTAAGGCCTTTAGAACCGGTATTTTCCTGCCCGCGCAGGATATTTCCGCCCCCTAAAACAACAGCAATATCTACATCTAAATCTCTAACCTCTTTGATTTGGCGCGCTATGGTAAGAAGTACTTCCGGGTCTATACCGTGAGTTTTTTTACCTTGAAGTGCTTCGCCGCTTATTTTTAGGACAATTCTTTTGTAAACCGGTTTAGCCATTATTCGCCGATCTTGTAACGAATAAACCTGCGGATTATTACATTCTCCCCGATCTTGGCTACAATACTGCCCAGATAATCTTTAATAGTCAGCCCCGGATCTTTTACAAAAACCTGTTCCAACAAACAATTATTTTTATAAAAATCATCTTTATTCTTTTCGTGCTTCAGGGCCTCTTCGGGCACGTCTTCTTTTTTAATATATTCAGGGCTAGTCGCAGCAATCTGCATAGCCAGATCTTTGGTGAACTTAATAAACTCCTCGTTTCTGGCCACAAAATCTGATTCGCAGTTAACTTCCAGCAACACCCCAATTTTATTACCGTGATGTATATAGCTTTCTACTCTTCCTTCTTTGGCGCTGCGGCTCTGCTTCTTGGCTGCAATCTCTAACCCCTGTTTACGCAAAAGGATTATCGCCTGCTTTATGTCACCCTTAGCCTCTTCAAGGGCTTTTTTACAATGAGCCACGCTTGAACTAGTTAGCTCTCTTAACTCTTTTATCGCATCAACTGAACTTTTCATCCTACACCTTTCTTATCTAATTTTATATTAAGTTTAGCCTTTTTTTCTTAATTTCGGCTTGATTTCCGCTGCCGGCTTGATATGCGCCCTTTTTGCAGAAGCATCGGCTTCTATCGGCTGACTCTCTTCGACAATTTCCTCGATTTCTTTTATTTTAAGCTCTTCTTCGGGTAAAACCTCAACAGCGATATCCTGTTTGGCTTCTTCAATCTTTACGCCTTCCTGGGAAAGATAGGACAAGAACTTTTTCCTTCCCTCTATGACAGTGTCAGCCATGATCGTGGCAACAGCGCTTATAGACTTGGTAGCATCATCATTCCCGGGGATAGGATAATCTATCAGGTCAGGATTAGAGTTTGTATCAATTAACCCTATAATAGGAATACCTAAACGCCGGGCTTCGGCAACCGCAGTCTCTTCTTTTTTAGTGTCTACAATGAATGCGGCTTTGGGCATACGTTCCATCGGAACAATCCCTGAGAAATTCTTGTTTAATTTCGTCAGTTCTTTTTCAAGCAGAGCGACTTCTTTTTTGGTAAGCTTTTCGAAGGTGCCGTCGGTGCGCATCTTTTCGATATCTTTTAAACGGTTAATACTTTTCTTGATTGTGGCAAAATTGGTAAGCATCCCCCCCGGCCAGCGGTCAGTAACATAATACATCCCGCTACGGATGGCTTCTTTTTTCATTACATCCTGGGCCTGTTTTTTAGTTCCGACAAAAAGTACGAATTCTCCTTTTGAAGTTAAATCCATTAAGAAATCCCGGGCAGCATTGATGCACTGTTCTGTTTTTTCAAGGTCAATAATATAAATACCGCTCCTTGAACCGAAAATAAATTTTTTCATTTTGGGATTCCAGCGCTTAGTCTGGTGGCCAAAATGTACACCTGCTTCTAAAAGCTGCTTGATTAATTCTGATGGCACGTCTTTTCCCCCTTCTTTTGGCTTTGATTCTAATGCTTTAAAACCTAAGGCTGTCCAAAGCCCTAAAGTTTTGGCTTTTAATAAATCAAACCTTGATTGTTAGTATTTTTTGCCTTACTGGAAGCAAAAAGTTAATTAATCGTGTAATTATAGCAGTATTTAACCAATTTGCAACTATTTTTAACTGTTTTTACTTACGTAATTCCTGCATTAAATGCAGCCGTTTATATAAACCATCCCTAGCTATCAGCTCATTATGAGAGCCTGACTCAACCACAACCCCTTTATCCAACACGACGATCTTATGGGCATTCCTTACCGTAGAAAGCCTGTGGGCAATTACAAATACGGTACGTCCCTGGATAAGCCGGTCCAAAGCTTCCTGAACAACACGCTCTGATTCTGAATCCAATTGAGAAGTGGCTTCATCAAGTATTAAAATAGGCGGATTCTTAAGCAAAGCTCGGGCTATAGCAATTCTCTGGCGCTCACCCCCGGAGATACGCATCCCCCTATCCCCAATGGTAGTATTATACCCTTGCGGCATCCGGCTGATAAAATCATGGGCATTAGCCTGCATTGCTGCTTGCTTAATTTCTTCTTCATTTGCCCCCAATTTACCATAAGCTATGTTCGCCCTAATCGTATCGTTAAAAAGAATGGTCTCCTGAGTAACAATACCTATTTGTTGACGCAAAGATTTCAAAGTAACCTCTTTAATATCTATACCGTCAATACATATCCTGCCTTTTTTAGGGTCGTAAAAACGCGGGATTAAATCTAAAAGCGTCGTTTTGCCAGTGCCGCTAGGACCTACAATCGCGAGCATTGAGCCATAAGGAACATCTAAGTTTATACCCTTAAGTACTTGATTATCCCCATAATTAAACCAAACATCGCTAAAAACGATATTATGTTTAAACTCCCTTAATTCCTGGGCAGAAAGAGCGTCTACTACGCTTGGTTTGGCATCCAAAACTTCATAAATACGCTCACTAGCTGCTGCTGCCTGCTGATTCAAAGAAGCTACTTGGCTTAATTTCTTAAATGGCCTGATTGTAGATAAAAGCGATCCGATAAACAATCCAAAAACTCCAAAAGAAATTTTTCCGGCAATTACTTCTTTTCCGCCGAGAACAAAAACTAACACTCCGGCAAGGCATCCGACTATTTCCGTAGCCGGGCTCAAAAGAAGAGTACGCTTGATCGATTTCATAGATACCTTATAGTAATCATTATTGACCCTATTAAACTTATTTATTTCATATTCTTCCATATTAAAAGCTTTTACGATACGCGCGCCAGAAATAGTTTCATAAAGTATAGAATTTGTATCCGCCATCTTCTCCTGTGAAGTTTTAGACAACTTCCTAAGCTTCTTGCCTACCGTGCTGATTAAATAACCTAAAATTGCTAGAGGCGGAAGGATAAAAACAACGAATTTTGCATAAATAAACAGGGTTAGAGAGAAAAAAATAACCACCTGCAGACCTTGGTAGACTAAATCTGTCGAACCATACGAAACTGCGTTTTCCACAATTCTAGCATCATTAGTAATCCGCGACATCATCTCTCCGCCACGCTTGTGCGTAAAATAATCCAAAGAGAGTGACTGGAATTTATTGTAAAGCTTGGCTTTTATGTCCCTGACGATAGACTGGCCAATGTCAGACATTAGATAACTTTGTAAGAAACCGAATAATCCCTTAAATATAAATAATAGGACTATAGCGATAGCCATATAGCTTAAAAGGGCTTCGGGAGTAAAACTATTGATTTTATCTATGAAATTAGACAAAAACGGGGGTAATTTAGCCGGTATAATGATCTTTTTGTTAGTAAGAACCTTATCCGCCAGAGGAACCATCATCGCCAAAGATACTCCATCAAAAATAGCAGATAAACCCATGCAGATAGTGGCTACAGTAAATTTCCCCGCATATGGCTTAATAAATTTTAGCAACTTTAGGTAATCCCGCATCTTTTCCTTTCTTTAGGAAGGTTATTTTAACATATAATTACCCTTAAGCAAATGCTTTTTAGGGAAAAAATGGGGTCAGAGCTAATTTATCTATATATAAGGTGCATGATAAATTAGCTCTGACCCCATTTTTTCTGACCCATTTTTCTAAATAATAGTTGCAAGCCGACAATTACTCTGCTATCATTTTTCAGATGGATAAACTTAAAGTAGGCGTAGTCGGAGTTGGGCATTTAGGAAGTATTCATGCTAAAATTTATAAGCAAATCCCGGGGTGCACTCTGGCCGGAGTTTGCGACTCAAATCCCCAGAACCTTAAAAGTGTATCCGGTTCATTAAGAGTACCCGGTTATGCCGACATTTCCGAACTATTCGGAAAAATAGACGCCGCCAGCGTGGCGGTGCCAACCTACCTGCATTGTAAAATAGCCGAAGAACTTTTAGCCCACAATATACATCTTTTAGTAGAAAAACCATTTACAACCACCCTTGAGGAAGCCGACCGTCTTATTGTGCTGGCTAAAAAACAAAACCTTATCCTGCAAGTCGGCCATATTGAAAGGTTTAATTCCGCTTTTAATGCAACCCAAAAAATAATCAAGAACCCAAAATTCATCGAATGCCACCGCCTTTCTTCCTTCCCTAACCGTTCACTTGATGTAGGCGCGGTGCTAGATATTATGATCCACGATATTGATATTGTTTTAGGCTTGGTAAATTCTCCTTTAGAAAAGATAGAATCTGTGGGGATAAATGTACTTACCCCCTTTGAAGACATTGCCAATGCCCGCCTGACTTTTAAAAACGGCTGCATCGCCAATCTTACAGCCAGCCGAGTATCGGATGAAATAATGCGCAAAATCAGGATATTTCAGGAAGATACCTATATATCATTGGATTATAAAAATGCCGAGGCCTCGGTATACCGAAAACTTAACGGCAAAATCAGCAAAGAACGCCTACCTATCGAAAAAGAACAGCCGCTGCAAAAAGAACTGGCTTCATTCGTTGATTGCGTGATCAATAAAAAAGAACCCCTGGTTTCCGGAGCCGTCGCCAAAGAGGCGCTGGAAGTTGCCCTTAATATTCAAAATCAAATATGGAAAAGATAAAAAGTATTTTTATTATCTGCGGAGAACCTTCCGGAGACTTAATGGCCGGAAATTTAATCGAAGCGATTAAAAAAACCGACCCCCAAATTAAAGTTTCCGGCGTCGGCGGCGCGCATCTGGCTAAAACCTGCGATGAGCTATTTTTTGATATTAAAGAACTTTCAGTTATGGGCTTGTTTGACGCCCTTAGAAAACTGCCGAAATTCCTAAAATTAAAAAAATTAATCCTGGATAAAATTATTTCGGATAAACCGCAAGCGATAATTTTTGTCGATTTTTCCGGCTTTAACCTCCGCCTGGCCAAATCAATCAATAACCGGATACCTACTATTTATTACGTCAGCCCACAAGTTTGGGCCTCAAGAAAAGGCCGGATAAAATTAATCAAAAAATTTATTTCGAAAATGATTGTGCTTTTTAAATTTGAAGAAGAATTTTATAAAAAGCAGGGAATTGATGCAGCTTACGCCGGCCATCCGCTGGTTGACTTAGTAAAACCTTTGACCGAAAAACAGGAATTTATCGATAATTTCAGGCTTTTGCCTGTGAATAAAACTGTGGCCTTGCTTCCGGGGTCGCGCAAACAGGAAATCAAGTATATCCTGCCGGTAATGCTTAAGTCGGCGCAATTAATAAAGAAAAAAATACCTCAGGTACAATTTATTATTGCCAAGGCTCCTAACCTAAACACCGAGATATACCAAAGAGAGTGTAGAAAGTTTTCCCTGGATTTAAAAATTATCGATGGGTTAACCAGCGACTGCCTGGATATGGCCGATGCAAGTATTGTTTGTTCGGGGACGGCAACCCTAGAGGCGGCGATAATCGGGAAGCCTTTTGTGGTAGTTTATAAAACAAGCTTGTTAAATTACCTACTTTACCGGCCACAAATAAAAATCCCCTATATCGGGATGGTTAATATCGTGGCCGGAAAAAAGATAGTCCCTGAATTTATCCAGTTTAAGGCTTCTGCTAAAAACATCTCCTCAAGCATAATCGATCTTTTGCTGGGACCCCACCAAACCAACCTGATGAAACAAAACCTGCAAACCTTAAAAGCAAACCTTGGCTCAAGCGGAGCTAGTGATCGTGCTGCAAAATTAATCCTCGATTTTTTAAAAAATTAAACAACTATAGCTAGATAATGGGTCCTGTCTTGGGTATTTTCTTGCGGCTGACGCGCTGCGGAAACACCCAAGCCACCCATTATCTATTAATATTGTGATGATTTTGCTAGCTCGATACGTTCGTCAATTGGCGGGTGGTCGAAAAAGAAAAACTTGATCAAGGGATGGGGATTCCTATCGGCGAGGTTTTGGCCTGCCAGTTTCTCCATAAGAGAAATGAAAGCTTCTTTTGAGCCGGTTACTTTTAGCGCCAGGCGGTCTGCCTGCCTTTCAAATATTCGGCTGATAAAAGCTTCCAATGGCTGAGTTATAACTCCAAATAAAGTAAAATACAAAAAAACCAGCGGTAAGCTGGCCGGCTGGCTCAAAGAATTCAATTTAAATAACTCTAAATAATAACCATTAGTTCTAAAAATTAAATAAAATAAACCCAGGGTTATTATCGAATTTAACCCGATCATTTGAATAATATGCTTAAGCTGGTAGTGGGCAAATTCATGGGCTAAAATCACTCCAACTTCATCATGGGTATATTTACCTTTTAAAGTGTCGGCTAAAAGCACCCTTTTAGTTTTGCCCATCCCGGTAAAAGCAGCATTTGCCTTCAGGGTTTTTTTGCTAAGATCAATTTCAAAAACATCCAGTATCTTTACTTTCATTTTTTCCGCCAAGTCAAGTATCTTTATACGCAAAGCCTGATCATCTAATTTTTTGTATTTAAAAAACAAAGGAATTATCAAAATCGGGGTAAGTTTAGCCAAAACAATACTAAAAAATATCCAAAAGATAGCCACCTCAAGCCACCATTGTTCAAACCTGCTTAACAGCCAATAAAAGGTTAGGATTAGTATTAAAGATATAACAAAACTTAAGACAGCGGTTTTTATCTGATCCTTTATCCAAGCGCTTAAGGTTTGTTTGGTCAAATTAAATTTATGTTCTAAAACAAAACCGGAATAAAAAGCAATCGGCAGAGTTAGAAGGCCGTAAAAGAATAAAATAATCAAAAGATATATCGCTGCCAGCAGGTAGCCTTCAACCCCAAAACTCCTGACGAAGCTCTCTAATCGCAAAGAAAACCCTGATCCTAGAAAAATCAGAATCAGGGCTAGACTATAGAAAATACTTGCGATGCTTAAAGCGTATTTTTGATTTGAATAACTTTTAGCGCTCACCTGGCGTTATTTCTTAGCTGTTTTAGGAAGCGGGGCGACATTGACAAACGAACGCACCCTTCCATGGCTAGTCTTTTTACGGGTAAAATAAACTTTCCCCGGACAAAGAGCAAACAAAGTGCCCGGGCCGCGGACATTTACCCCTGCTTTATAAGTATCGACCCCTCTTACCAGAATTTCCCCTGTCTTGACTAACTTTCCACCGCTAGTTTTTATTGCCTTATCTTTTTTTGGTGTAGAAAAACCGCCTGTCATTTTTAACCCTTTCTGTTGATTTTATTTTAATTTGCTTGGTCTAAAGTCGAAAGTCTGAGGTCTAAAAAGACGCTTAAAGCTTTAGGCGTATTTTTAGTCTTTCGACTTTAAGCTTTCAACCAACTTGTAACTTGAGAATAATACCACAAAACCATTAAACAAGCAATACCTCTTCATCCTTGTCAGGGATATAAACATCCAAACCCTTTTCAGCCAAAACTCCCGCCAAAACCTGCGCCTGCTCAAGCTCTCCATGGACTAGAAAAATACGTTTTAAAGGCAGGCAGCCTGAAACATATTCAACTAATTCCCTCTGGTCCGCATGCCCGGAGAAAGCGTTGATTACTACAACTTCCGCGTTAAGCTCATATTCTATCCCGAATATTTTTACAATAGGATTTTTTTCAACTATCTTCCTGCCTAAAGTATCTTGGGCCATATAACCTACCACCAGAACCATATTTCTGGTATCGGCAATATTATTCTGGAGATGATGTAATATCCTGCCCGATTCACACATCCCGCTGCCGGCGATAATTATCATCGGCCTTCTATCGGTGTTTAAGGCCTTGGATTCTTTTTGATCTCTTATAAACCTTAAATTTAGAAGCTCAAAAGGATTATCCCCCCTGTCAAATGCCCGGCGGGTTTTTTCATTTAAAAAACTTAAATGATATTGGAATAAATCGGTAATACTTGTGGCTAAAGGGCTATCAACATAAATTGGAACGGAGGGAATTAATTTTTCTTTCAGTAATTCGTTAAGATAATAAATTAATTCCTGGGTACGCTCAAGGGTAAAAGATGGAATAAGCACTTTGCCTCCCCTTAGCAGGGCGCGCGAAATTGCTTCCCTTAGTTTCGATTGCGCCTCTTCAATCGGCCGGTGCTGCCTGGCCCCGTAAGTAGATTCTAAAATCAGGTAATCCAATCCCTTGGGTATGACCGGGTCATCCAAAAGCGGCAGGTTTTTCCTGCCCAGGTCGACAGCGTAGCCTAAACGCAAATTTTTTTCGGGAGTCTTAATATCTAAAATGGTTATCCCTGATCCTAAAATATGGCCGGCATCTACAATCGTCGCCGATATATCTTTAGCGATACAAAATTTCTGGTTATAAGAAATCGAACGGAATATCTTGGTTGCCCTGGAAGCTTCTTTAGCCGTATACAAGGGCTTTCTTAAGGACAGGTTCATCCGCCGGTTTATTTTATTTAAATAACGGACATCTTCTTCCTGAATCTTTCCAGAATCAATAAGCATTAGATCAGCTAAATCTTTAGTTGCCGAAGTAGTGTAGATTTTACACCTTAAGCCCTGTTTAATCAGATTAGGGATATTTCCGCAATGGTCGATATGGGCATGGGATAAAACCATTGCCTTAATTGTGCGGGGATTATAATTAAAGGTAGTATTTATTTTATAGAATGCGTCGCGGTGGCCCTGGAAAAGGCCGGCATCTAACAGCACCTCGGTATTGCCGGCAGAAATCAAGTGGCTTGAGCCGGTAACAGTCCTTACTCCCCCCAAAAATTTTATCTTTACCGGCATAAGATCCTTTTAAGTTACAAAAAGATTCCTGGAAGAAAATTTTCCGTCAGTGGTAAGATTAACCCCCAGCCTCTTTAAACCTACCTCATCTCCGGGAGTCGGAATATGCGTCATATGCATCTCGCAGTCTTTAAGTTCACCCAATTTTTTCATCGCCAGCTCCGCGGTATGATTAGTTGCGGCGCTTATAGATAAAGCAATAAGGCACTCCTCTAAATCCAGGCTTTCAGAATCTGCGCTTAAAATATCTTCTTTTAATTTGGCGATCTGGCTTATAACATGCGGGCTTAATAAAAGGATCTCATCCGGAATATGCGCCAGGACCTTGACTGCATTCATTACTAGGCTTGATGCTGCATGCATAAGCTTGGAATTCTTACCGGTAATCACCTGGCCGTTATGCAACTCGATTGCCGCGCCGCAATATATGCCGTCATTGCCCTTATCTGCGCTCTCCGCCTCTTCTGCGGTTTTTCTGGCAATACTAACAACCAAACGGTCAGTAACTTTTATGCCCATTTCTTCCATAAGCAAGGTAACCCTGTCCACTGTTTCTTTTTTCTCAACCCCCAAAAGATATTCGCTGTTATACCTGAAATACCTGCGGATAAGTTCTTGTTTAGCCGCCTCCTGCACTATCTTGTCATCAATAATTCCAAAACCGGCGCGGTTTACTCCCATATCAGTAGGAGAATTATACATAGGAAGCTTATTATTCTGCTCAAAAATCTTGCTTAATATCAGCTTAAGGATAGGGAAACTTTCTACGTCGCGGTTATAATTTATAGCGGTTTTATTATATTTATTCAGGTGAAACGGGTCGACCAAGTTAAAATCCTGGATATCTGCCGTAGCTGCTTCATAAGCAACATTAACCGGGTGTTTAAGAGGCAGATTCCATATCGGGAAGGTCTCGAATTTTGCGTAACCGGCATTGATACCCCGTTTATGCTCAAGAAACAACTGCGAAAGACAGGTAGAAAGCTTGCCGCTATTGGGCCCCGGAGCAGTAACCACTACGATTGGATTTTTAGTTTCAATATAATCATCCTTGCCAAAACCTTTGTCACTGACAATAGTATTAACATCGGCAGGATACCCTTCGATAGGGTAATGCAGGTAGACCTTAACCCCGCGGCGTTCAAGTTTATTTTTAAAAATTAAAGCTGACGGTTGATTGGCAAAACGGGTAATTACAACCGCTAAAATATCAAGCCCCCATTTCCTGAGGTCATCGATCAATTTAAAAGTCGCCGCGTCATAGGTGATACCGAAATCTCCGCGAACCCTGCCCTTCTCAATATCCGCAGCATATATAGAAAGCACGATATCTAATTTATCTTTCAAGCTTTGCAAAAGCCTTATTTTTACATTAGGATCGTAGCCAGGAAGGACGCGGGCGGCGTGAAAATCGAAACAAAGCTTGCCGCCAAACTCCAAATAAAGTTTGTTATCAAACTTCCTTACCCTATCCAGGATGGCAGCGGTTTGTTCTTTAAGATATTTTTCGTTATCAAAGCCTACTTTTCTAATCATAGTTTGCATAAATATTAGGCATATTATATTACAGCCTACATTCTTTGTAAAGCTATTGATAAAATGGGGTCAGAGCTAATTTATTTATATATAAGGTGTATGATAAATTAGCTCTGACCCCATTTTATCAGTTAAGTTTCGTAGGTTGAATAAAAATAAGGAGTGCGGGCCTTGAATTCAGCGGCGCAGGTATCGACTAGTTTAAAATCAACCGTGATATTGTAAGACTGCCTCAGGCGACCAACCTCTTTTTCATCCAAAGATAAAAGTTTGCCTAACTGCCTGTCGCTAAAACCGTATTCTTTGGCTTTTTTGAGCAGCTCTTTAGAGATTTTCTTTCTGCTTCTAAGTATTTGTTTTTCGCATTCAATGATTTCTTTAATATTATGCAAGAACCAGCGGTCAATTTTAGTCAAGGCATGGATTTTTTCCAGATCTATTTGCGCGCGGAAAGCATCTCCGATATAAAATATCCTTTCCGCATTAGGTTGTTTTAACTTCCGATAAATACTATCCAAAACTACCTTGCTGATTTTAATCTCCGGCGGGTTAAAGATGGTGCTTTCCAAGCCGAATTTTTTAATCTCCAGAGATCGCAGGCCTTTCTGCAATGATTCCTTGAATGTACGGCCGATAGACATAGCTTCTCCAACAGATTTCATCGAAATTCCCAAGGTATCATCGGCTAACGGAAATTTCTCAAAAGTAAAACGCGGTATTTTAACTACGCAGTAATCGATTGCCGGTTCAAAACAAGCCGGGGTAGTAAGCGTAATATCATTCGGAATTTCATCAAGAGTATAACCTACCGCAAGTTTAGCTGCTATTTTGGCAATCGGAAAACCGGTTGCCTTGGAAGACAAGGCCGAACTACGGGAAACCCGGGGATTCATTTCAATAACTACCATCCTGCCTGTTCTAGGATTAACTGCAAATTGGATATTCGAACCGCCGGTTTCGACGCCTATCTGGCGGATACAAGCTATGGCTGCATCGCGCATCTTTTGATATTCCCTATCGGTTAAAGTTTGGATCGGCGCCACTGTAATACTGTCTCCAGTATGTATCCCCATCGGGTCAAAATTTTCAATAGTACAAATTACCACTACATTGTCTTTTATATCGCGCATAACCTCCAACTCAAATTCTTTCCAGCCGATTACTGATTCCTCGACTAAAATTTCTTTGATCATGCTTGACTCTAAACCCCGTTTGGCCAATACCTTAAATTCCTTAAGATCATAAGCAATGGAGCCGCCTGATCCTCCCATTGTAAAGCTCGGGCGGATAATCAAAGGAAACCCGATCTTTTTGGCTATTAAAACAGCCTCTTTTAAATTATGGGCTTGGCCGCTTTTAGGCAGGTCTAAACCTATTTTTTCCATCGCCTTTTTAAATTGTTTACGGTCCTCGCCTTTTTTAATCGCTTCAATATTCGCGCCGATAGTTTCTACCTTATATTTTTTTAATACTCCTTTTTTCGCCAGTTCAACAGTGGTGTTTAAAGCAGTTTGCCCTCCCAGCGTAGGTAAAAGCGCGTCGGGCCTTTCCCTGGCTATAATATCCTCGACCATTTCGGCAGTTATAGGTTCAATATAAGTCCTATCAGCAACTTCCGGATCAGTCATTATTGTGGCCGGGTTGGAATTAACCAGGATGACTTTGTAGCCTTCCTGCTTCAGGACCTTGCAGGCCTGAGTACCCGAATAATCAAATTCGCAGGCCTGGCCGATAACTATCGGACCTGAACCAATAACCAATATTTTTTTAATGTCAGTCCTTTTAGGCATTTTTTCTTGGTTTTTTCGTTTTTTCCATCATGGCAATAAATTCGTCGAACAAATAACCGGCGTCATGCGGTCCGGGCGAAGCCTCAGGGTGGAATTGGACGGAGAATAAAGGGAATTTCCTGTGGCGCATGCCCTCGGCGGTGCCATCATTTAAATTTATGTGGGTCAATTCAATATCCTTTTTATTTAATGAATTTATATCCACGCAAAACCCATGGTTCTGGCTGGTTATTGCTATTCTTTCCGTCCGCAGATCTTTCACCGGATGGTTTGCCCCGTGGTGGCCGAATTTAAGTTTATAAGTTTTACCTCCCAAGGCTAACCCAAGTATCTGATGGCCCAGGCAAATTCCAAAAATCGGCACTTTCCCGACTAAAGAAGCTACTGTTTTTATTACGTAAACCAATGCTGCAGGGTCACCGGGGCCATTGGAGATTAAAATACCGTCCGGACCAAGTCCGAGAATTTGTTCAGCGCTTGCCTGCGCAGGTACGACTATAATATTACATTTGAGGCTATGCAGCTGCCTTAATGAATTAGATTTTACCCCGCAATCAAGAACCACCACTTTATATTTACTGTTCTTTGTTCTGGCGTACTTATACGGTTTTTCAATCGTTACCTCCTTAACTAAATCAACGCCAACCAGGGGCCGGCTTTTTTTGGCTTTATTAATCAGGCCTGCCATATCAAAATCAAGAGTGGATAAAACAGCTTTCATCGCCCCTTTTTCTCTTATATGGAGGGTCAACTGCCTTGTATCAACTCCTTCAATTGCCAGGATATTATTCTTTTTCAGATATTCCTCTAACCCCTGCTCGCTTCTCCAATTACTGGCCAGCTTACTGAATTCTTTGACTACAAAACCTTCAAGAAATGGCTTCCGGCTTTCCGAATCACATTTATTAATGCCATAGTTTCCGATCAAAGGATAAGTCATAACAACAATCTGGCCTTTGTAAGAAGGATCGGTTATGATCTCCTGGTATCCGGCCATACTGGTGTTAAAAACAACTTCGCCATAGGCTTCACCGATTGCACCAAAAGATCTGCCTTTAAATATTAATCCGTCTTCTAAAACAAGATATGCCTGCATAGGATTACCTTTTTTCTGCCGCAGCCCGGATAAATTCCCGGAACAAAGGATGGGCTTGGTCGGGTTTAGATTTGAACTCGGGGTGGAATTGCACCGCGATAAAATAGGGATGGTTTTTTAATTCGATAATCTCGACTAAATCTTTCTTTTTATAAGTCCCGGAAAAAATCAATCCTTTGCTTTCAAGTTTTTTCCGGAAATCATTATTAAATTCATACCTGTGCCGGTGCCGCTCAGAAATTAAATTTTTTTGATAAACTTTTGAAGCTAAACTGTTTTTCTTGATCTCACAAGGATAGGCGCCCAAACGCATGGTACCACCTAGATCCTTAATACACTTCTGTTCGCTTAAAAGGCTTATCACCGGGAATTTTGTCTTGAGCTTAAACTCGGTAGAGTTAGCCTCTTTTAAACCGCAGATAGAACGAGAGAAATCGATTACCGCACATTGCATGCCAAGGCAGATGCCGAGGAAAGGAATTTTATTCTTCCGCGCAAAACCGACTGCTTTGACCTTCCCTTCGATACCGCGGGAGCCAAAACCACCGGGAACTA
>Ga0172375_10002543_pt1 | contig 28303 bp, 27 predicted proteins | sample LakKiv1m_FD_114537 | JGI IMG/M metagenome (GOLD analysis project Ga0172375, IMG submission 114537) | Freshwater microbial communities from Kabuno Bay, South-Kivu, Congo - kab_092012_11.1m | ecosystem: Environmental > Aquatic > Freshwater > Lake | place: Democratic Republic of the Congo... | reverse complement strand
CTGAACAGACTCGCATGACATACCATACTCTTGCCTCCGTTTGTTTGATGCTTGATCTCATCTGGCCATCTTTATGGCCTCAAACGGAGGTACTTTTCAAAACCTTTATTTTGGACAGGCGTGGGTATTTACCTGCCTGACGGCAATATCATGTTCAGTTCAACGCGCTGTTTCCAGAATGTCGATTGCTGGCATGTCAGCGTATGCAACATGTACCTGATTAATAAGGACGGGAAATACATGCGCCGGATTGGATTCGACCAGGTGCACAGCAACTATCCCCAGGTTCACCCGGAAAGCGGGCTGGTTACGTATACGCGCTGGGAATACAATGATCGCGGCCAGATTTATACCCAGCCACTGTTCCAGATGTACCCCAACGGCGCGCATCAAACCGAGTATTACGGAAACAACTCCTATTTTCCCACGAGCATCCTTCATGCCCGGGGCATTCCGGGTACGGGGAAGGTGCTGGCAATCCTTTCCGGCCACCATACGCACCAGCGCGGAAAACTTGCCATAATTGACCCGTCCCTGGGCCGGCAGGAAACGAGCGGAGTGACACTGGTGGCTCCAGTCAAGAAACTGCAGGGCATCATCAAGGTTGACCAGTACGGCCAGGACGGGGACCAGTGGCAATATCCTTACCCCCTTGATTCCGAGAACTACCTGGTGACATTCCGGCCGGAGGGACAAAAATGGTTTGGAATTTATTTCATGAACATCAAGGGTGAACGGGTGCTCCTGGCTTCGGACCCGGCGATATCCTGCAACCAGCCCGTTCCCCTGGCGCCGCGTTCGATTCCGCCTAAGCCGGCATATCCCGCTGACTGGCGCAAGAAGACCGGCTCCTACACCATCCAGGACATTTATCACGGGCCGGGACTCAAAGGCATCACCCGTGGCACGGTGAAGAAGATCAGGGTCGTAGCGCTGGAATTCATGGCAACTGATGTCGGACGAAAACACGGGCCCTCAACCATCAGTGATCTTGCTGCCTGGGATGTTAAAATCGTGCTTGGAGAAACCCCGGTTTATGAAGATGGTTCGGCTGCCTTCGAAGTCCCCGCCCGCACGCCGGTGTATTTCCAGGCCATAGATGCAAAGGGGCACGTGGTGCAGACGATGCGTTCGTGGTCCACGCTGATGCCTGGCGAAACTTTCAGCTGCATAGGCTGCCATGAGAATAAAAATGAAGCTGTTGCCGGTGAGTCGACGGCGATTGCTCTAAAGGTAAGGGTCAAACCGCTTGAACCGTTTTATGACATAACGGGCAAGGGCTTCAGTTTCCCGAAGATGATCCAGCCGATATTTGATGCCAAATGCACAGGGTGCCATAAAGGGGGAGATAATAAGCTGCCCGACCTGCGGTCTACGCCGGTCTGGGACAAGGATGCCCGCAAGTTCTGGAACCAGTCATACCATGCCCTTATTTCCACTGACAGGCCCGCACCTCCTGCCAATGACACGCAACAGCTTCTGGGGGTCATTGCGGAGAAATCCAGGTATCTCAATTGGATTGGCCGCTGGTCTGTGCCGGAGATGATCTCGCCATATTCGCACGGTTCGTCGCTCAGCCCATTGGTCTCAATGCTTGAGAAGGGCCACAAGAAGGTGAAGCTGACGCAGGAAGAAATGGATAAGATTTCCTGCTGGATCGACCTGGCACTGCCGCATTCCGGAAAATGGACCGAAGGCATGACACCTGAAGATGAGGAAATCTACAACAGGGTTTACAGGAAGCGACTGGAATGGGAGAAACAGGAGGCCCTGAACATCCAGGAATATATCAAGTCCCGACCCGGAAGTTGATTTAACGGCTTGTCTCCGGTCAGCCATTCCGGCTTCTCTTCCCTTCGTCATTGGTTATTCAGTATTCGATATTGGGTTTACGCCTCAGGTTTCAGCCCTCTCTTCCCTCTGACTACTGTCTTCTGTCCTCTGCATGCCGCGCCGTAGGCCTTGCGAAGGCGGGTCCACAGTCAACAGTCCACAGACTACAGGCTTCCGCCCTCTTCCTTCTTGTGAATGCTCCAACTTTCTGGCTATATGGAGCGCCATGAGTTTCGATTACCGCAAGAAACAAAAGAAGGCAACGCCTCCGCCCGACAACAGCCAGGAACATGTTGATGGCGTGGTTGAAAGCATCATCTACCGTTCCGAGGAAACGGGCTACACCGTCTGCACTGTCAAGGCTCCCGGCCACAAGGATAACATAACCGTCGTCGGCAACTGCGCTGCCGTGTGGGTTGGCGAAACCCTGAAGGCAAAGGGCAAGTGGATCCGCCACCAGCAGCACGGCTTCCAGTTCCAGGCCGAAAGCATAACCTGTGTCGCTCCCGTGACGAATGCCGGCATCGAGAAGTACCTTGGAAGCGGGATGATCCGTGGAATAGGCAAGGTCATGGCCGGCCGGCTGGTCAAGAAATTCGGGGAAAATGCCCTTAACATCATCGAAAAGGAATCACAACGCCTGCAGGAAGTCGAAGGCATCGGGCCTGTCCGCCGGAAGATGATAAAGGAATCGTGGAACGAACAGAAAACCATCCGCGACATAATGATCTTCCTCCAGTCCCACGGGGTCGGCACCGCCCAGTCCACGAGGATCTTCAAGCATTACGGCAGTGAGGCAATAGCGCTGATAACCGCCGACCCATACCGGCTCTGCCGGGATATCTGGGGGATTGGTTTTAAGACTGCGGACAGTGTGGCAACAAGCATAGGCATTCCGCGTGATTCCGAAATGCGTGCACGTGCCGGAATTGTTCATGTGCTCCTGACAATGACCGAGGAAGGCCATTGTTTCTGCCCGGCCGAAGAACTCATTGAATATTCACAGAAGCTGCTGGAAATACCCGAGACCGTCCTGCGCTCTGCGCTTGAACACGAGATCGGACGGAATACGCTGGTGAGGGAGATGGACCGTGTCTTCCCTGCGAATCTTCATAATGCCGAACTCTGCGTTGCAAATAAGATCAGGAAGCTCCAGAAGACCCCGCTGGGTTTCCCGCCGATAATCGCCGATAAGGCCGTCGACTGGGCGGAAAAGAACATGAAGATCAGGTTCGCGCCCATGCAGGCGGAAGCGCTGAAGATGGCCCTTTCGGAAAAGGTGTCGATAATCACCGGAGGGCCCGGTGTCGGCAAGACCACCATAATCCGTGCTCTCGTTGATGTTTTCAAGGCACGCAACCTGCGGGTTGCTCTGGCCGCACCCACCGGCCGCGCCGCCAAGCGCATGGAGGAAGCCACCGGGCAAGGTGCCAGCACTCTTCACAGAATGCTCAAGTATATCCCGACAACAGGTTTTTTCGAACATGGGACGGCGCATCAACTGGATGATGATGTCTTCATCCTCGACGAAGTTTCGATGGTCGATATTCTCCTCATGGCCGCGTTCATGAATTCAATTCCCGACCGCAGCTGCCTGGTGCTTGTCGGCGATGTCGACCAGCTCCCAAGCGTCGGGCCCGGCAACGTTTTGAGGGACCTGATAAACTCAAATGCCATCCAGTTCCAGAAACTTGAAACGATATTCCGCCAGCAGGCCGGCGGCTGGATCGTGCAGAATGCGCACAGGATTAATCACGGCGAATTTCTTGAGATGCCTGAAGACAGTGAGAACTCCGACTTTTTCTTTGTCGAAACGCCCGACCCTGAGCATGCCATCAAGACAATGCTGGAACTGGTGACCACACGTATCCCGAAAAGGTTCAACTTTGACCCGATGAACGACATACAGGTTCTTACGCCAATGCGGCGCAACCAGCTTGGTTCAGAGAATCTTAATGCAGTCCTCCAGGAAGCGCTTAATCCGTCGGGGCCAAGCATACCCCGGTTCGGCAGGAACTACCGTGTTGGCGACAGGATCATGCAGATCAGGAACAACTACGACAAGGAAGTGTTCAACGGCGACATAGGCAGGATTGTTCATCTTGACTCCGAGGAACAGCAGTTGACGGTGAACTTCGACGGCCGGCAGATTCTTTACGAGTTTTCCGAGCTGGACGAGCTGATTCACGCCTATGCCTGCTCGATTCACAAGTCGCAGGGCAGTGAATACCCGGCAGTCGTGATACTCATCACCACCCAGCACTACAAACTGCTCCAGCGTAATTTGCTTTATACTGCACTTACCCGCGGCCGGAAACTTGTGTGCATCGTGGGTTCAAAGAAGGCCATACACATCGCCATCAAGAACAACGAGATTCATCTTCGCCGCACGGCGCTGCAGGAACGCCTTGTTTCCCCCGGCTCGTGGCAGTATGTGCCGGTTGATTGAAGATTGTTGGCTGTGGACTGTTGGCTGTCGCATCAGAAGCCAGAAGATTAGACCCAATATTGAATACTGAATTCTGAATGACCAATTTCAAAGGAAAGAGAAGCCAGAATCCAGCTTGCCCGGAGGCTTGCGTGCCAAGCCGTAGCCTTCTGCGAAGGCTGGTCCTGCATGGCTTCTCAGCGAAGAAGGAAGCTCAAGCAAAGCGCGGAGCGAAGAAGGGTATCCAGAGGCCAGAATCCAGAATCCAGAGGACAGAGGACAGAGGACAGCATCCAGCATCCCGAGGAAAAGAGTGCGGGGCTGGCGGCCTGGTGAAAGTGGCCTTGACCTGGCAGCGAACTCGTGTTCTTATTCGCTTGAGAAAACTGATGCGGTTTGTGTGCGTTTCGAGAAACAATTTCCAATGACCCTTATGCGTACAATTCTGGTTGTGAGCATATTGACCGCGGCGATGGCGGCCGGACTGACAGCTGCGGAGGTGACCGCGCCCGAAGTTGTCGCAGGCAGGGTTTTCCTTGATGCCAACGGAAACGGAACACTGGACGAAGGGGAGAAGGGGATTCCCGGCGTCCGCGTCACCGATGGCGTGGATTTCGTCACCACCGGCGGGGACGGAGCCTACTCGATTCGCATAGGTGCCGATCCGACAATTCCAGCACGATCCGCCCAGACCGTAGGAGTCTGCTGGCCGACAGGCACCTGGCCCGTCGGGCCATGGTGGTTCCGCCTGGGCCGTATCAAGGACGCCGGCGCCGTCAATTTTGCCCTGCGGAGCGACGTGCAGAAGCTGCCATTTGTCTACATGCACATGACCGATGCCCATGAGTTCTTCAACAATGGCGAACCAGCGTTCGCAAAATTCGTCAACGCGATGCCGGCTGATGTAAAATTCATAATTGACACCGGTGACAGTTTCCGCCCCAGGAGCGTTGAGGAGCAATTCAACCGCCTGTTTATTTCCACCGTCGGCAACCACGACACATGGGAGGCTCCCAACCCGCCGCCCGAAGGCGTGTACGGCATGTGGACGGACAGGTTAGGCCCGGTCAGGTGGAGTTTTGACCATGCCGGTATCCACTTCGTCGGGGTTGATGTTATCGGCGAGTTCAAGGCTGAAGCCATGGTCAAATGGCTGGAGAAGGATTTGTCCGGTGTTTCAAAGAATACGCGTATTGTCCTGGGCCTCCACTACCCGGATTTGGGAGGCAACGGGATTTTTTCCAGGCTGTTGAAGGATTACAAAGTGGAGCTCGTCCATGCCGGCCACAATCATGCCTATGGCTGGAGCGGAGGCGGTTTGGTGCCGATGGTAACGGCCTATCACTGGCAGCCGCCGGGCACGTGCAACATTGCGGTGGTTTCGAAGGACCGTATTGATGTGGGTGTATACTGCATTGGCTGCAAGAAAGAACCGGGCCGCCATTCCCGCCGTTGTCCGATGGAATGGATTGATCATGTGCTTGCCGGCGGGATCCGTTCGCATTACGGCCGACTTCACTCCATTGCGGCCGGGCCGCTGGCCGGCCGGCAGCCCGTCAAGCTGGCCGATCCGCATGTGTTTATCCGTGCGAGCATTGATCCGGCTGGAGCCACTCGTGCAGGCATTAGGATCGGGGCCGGGGATTCACCGCTAGAGATTGCATACACCGGTGACCGGCTTGTTATCGACGGCGCATCCGTGCCGTTCAGCTTTCGGCCGGGCCAGAAGACCCTGGAGCTTACGGTCTTCGCGCATCACAATATGTTGACGGTCTGGGCGAATGATTACTTCTTTATTGAGAAGCGTGTTGCCATGGAAAAGGCCGGAGAGGTCAGCCTGTTTGCCGAAGGTGGCACGGCCACCGTCAAGTCCGAGACAGTGCAGGAAGTCAAAGCCGACCCGGCGAACAGGAGCTCTTCATATTTCTGCTCCTGCGGCCACGGTGTTCTTCTCCGCAATCCTGTTCCCAGGGAGTGACTTCCGTCTTCTCCGCCGCAGTAATGGGCAGACAGGCGGGGGCTGGATGCGCACGGATTAGTACGGATATTGCTTAAATACAGGCAAGATGGAGCATTGCCCGCATCTCCGCTGTCATGCCTTGTCGTGAATCAACGCTTACAACGAAGAATACTTTACTGGCAGGTTGAGTTGAGGTAGTATTCCTCTAAGATTTCTTAAGCAGCCGTGTGCGGCTTCTGAGATTTAGTGTGGCAGGTTGAGCTGTCTGGCTATAAGCAGGAAAAGGAGGTGTGTGGTGAAACGTTTGTTTGTCCTGGTAACTGTCGGATTTGCACTATCGCTGCTTGCAGGCTTTCTACTGACGGGCATTGTTTCAGCGCAGGGTGTGGTTGGCCGGCCTGGAAACCCCTGGGTTGTCACATGTCCGAAGTGCGACGGTAACGGTAAATGTCATAACCCCTACTGCAAGGGGCGGGGTACATGGCGTGAGGGTAATACCGGTTTCAAGTGTGTTGACTGTAATGGCACAGGAAAGTGTGCTGACTGTGGCGGAACAGGGAAAAAGAAAAAATAAAGCGGGGTAGTATAATGAGAATGATCTTATATTCTGCGGTAATTGGCCTATTGATTCTGCCGCTTGCCGTCCTTGCGGGCGAAACATCTCAATCGTTTACATATACGCTGACCAGTGGTGACCCGTCGATGGTTGTGAGCATTCCTGATAATGTTACTGTATCTGTAGCGGCGGAGACTGATGCCGGAGTTTCGTGTCTTGTCAAAGTTTACGGCCCGGAGCAACCATCAGCTGGATCAGGTGTCCGGAAGAGTGCCGCAAGTGGTACTGGCTCGGCTTCGTTTCGCTCGGCAAGTGGAGCCAAGGACTATCTTGTTGTGGTTACTCCAAAGGTGACGGGTAATGAAACTGTATACAGGAAGATCAAGAATGGCGGTTCGATTCAAGTGACCATCAAGGTGAAATGGTAGGAGAAGCTCTTCTGGAACGATTCGATTAGTGTATGGCCTGGAACGGCCGGAAGCGTCTTTTTGTTTTTGACAAATATGTCTTTTTTGGGCGACGATACTGCGGTCAGCAGGCATAGCGGAGTCCGCAGACACAGGAGGATTCCTGCGGGCTGGCAGTCAAACAACCAGTAAAAGGGAGGGGTAACAATGCATGGATGGCGAGATGCAGGCGGCTATGGTTCACAGTTGGCCAAGAGGCTGGCGGCAAACCAGCAGATGTATGGTTCATCATCAGCCTCCAACAGTACTTCGCAATCTTCCGAAAGTACGCAGTCCGGGAATGATGTATCGAGGTCGGTCAACAGGCAGGCATTGCTCAATGAGTTGCATCAATACGAAGGTTTCCTTGAACATTGCCGCAGGAACAATCCATCCGAAGTCCCGTCGGCTGAGAGGCACATAGAGGCTATTAATTATCAGCTGAACAAGCTCTAGTCGGCACTATGGCCCTTGCACCAGCCTGCCGGCCAGCCGCCTGACGCCGTCGAGGTCTGACCCTGGCAAACGACTGTCGCTGCCGCTCCCGCGGCAAATCTGCTGATTACGGGGAGGATGTAATGCCAAACGAAAGCAAGCTGTCAAACGCCCTTTCAATTGTCGCAATTGTGTTTTCCGTCACGGCTATACTGGGCATGTTCTTTATCGTCGGACTTCCATTCGCAATTCTTGCCATAATCCTGGGCCATGTAAGTCTTGCAAGAATCAGGAGATCCGGAAATTCCCTGCCCGGGTATGGAATTACCGTGGCATCGCTGGTGATGGGATATCTTTCCGCCTTTGTCAGCACTCTTATTCTGATCGTCGTCCTATTCCTGTCGCAGTGTTATCGCAATGATTCTCCTGCTTTGCGTGTGGAGATTGAGACGCTGGCCAAGGCCGGACCGAAGGAACGATATGATGCTGTTGTCAAACGACTGAGTGCGGGCAAGCAGAGTGAGGCCGAAGCCATGCTGACGAGTCTTGTCCGCAGGTTCCCGAAAGAACAGAAGCTGGCTTTTGTGCAGGCAGTCTGTTCGAGGAGCCGCTGGGCGAAAAGCAGGGCTGCATGGCAGTTTGAGAGAATCCTCGACCTTGATCCTGGAACCCTTGAGGGCAATTGTTCCAGGTACATGCTTGAGATTGACATGAGAAAGAATGTTGAGAAAAACATGAACGGGCTGCGGTTTCTGATCAAAAGCAATCCGGACAACCCGTTCCTGCTTTGGCTAATGGCTGTGGTATGTCATGACAACCACAAGCTTACCGGCCAGACCACGTACAGTCTGGAGGCGGTGGACTGTTACGAAAGGCTCCTGAAGATCTTTGAAGTGGGTCCTGTCCTTGTTCACCAGACATTTGCAAACGTTTTGGCGGAGGAGCTTGATCGTTATGACGAAGCGTTGAAGCACCGGAGGATAGCCGTTGAACTTGAGCCCGCGTCATGGACATACCAGGGGCTCGCGAATACGCTTTCCGCAATGAAGCAGTATGATGAGGCGAACAAAGCTTATGAAAAGCTCATGTCTCTTGATCCTTATGATGCTGACTACTGGTATTGCTGGGCCAATTCGCTGATTGACCAGAAGCGTTATCCTGACTGTATCGAGAAATGCAAGAAGGTCCTGGCGCTTGATAAAAGCCATATTGCGGCGATCAAGAGCTGGGGATACTCTCTTGAGATGATGGGAGACCTTGAAGGGGCCTTGAAGAAGTATGAACAGGCGATGGAGATAAATCCTGTAGATCCTTATTCCTACCAAGCGGCAAGCCGGGTGTTAATGTTATTGAACAGGCCTGCAGAAGCGCAGAAGTATCGTGATAGACTGGCCCAGCTAAATACACAGGTGCGGTAACTAATGAGCCGGGAAACAAAGTCGCCAATCAAACTGACGGGGCAGGGGATTGACATTCAAATTTCGGACTTTCTAGTTTCTCGGTCTGACACTGAAACACTCCGATAAGCAAGTCAAGACGCCATGAGTTAAGACATTAGCCGGAGTAAGAGTTAATAACATCAGGGGTCAAGTTATAGTTAAGACTGGTTGTTAGACGGAAAGAGAGGGGATGATGAGCAAGATAATGCACAGAGGTCACGCGATAAGCACCACTTGGCATCCAATTCCGGAACTTGGCAATTGGCCCCTTGATCACGTGTTTGTCTCAACGGAGAAAGGTGATACGTGGGGGTGTTTCGGGCGTGCACTCCAAGGAGAGCCAACTGCGAAGGTAATCTGCGAAGGATTCGCCAACATTGAATGGGTAAAAGAGATTGCTGGTCCCGATTGCGGCAAAGGCAAATGCGGTCCAATTGTATGTGAATCCAAATGTTGCGCAGGTGTTCAGCACGAACTAAACGGTGTCTGTCATAGTTGCGCTAATCGTCTCTTATTGCCGGCTGGTGTTGATGTTCAAGATGCGCCAGGTAATGAGATAGTTGTTCCCATTTATGGCAAGTACGGCCTTGGTTTGGCGGATTTCGTAACCAGAGTGAAGGATGCTGCCTTCCGCGTTAACAGCAGGAATCCAGATTCTATCCGCGAATCTGAAGTAGAGGCAGCGGTTCAGAAAGTTTTACAAGCACGCACGGATGAATATGAAATCATCATGAATGATGTAGATACTTTTCTCCATGTGAAATGCCAGTCTCTTTCTGTCGAAACACAGGCAGAAATGAAGGTTATATATTCCAAGCTCTATGATAAACGGCAGGCCAACTACGAGGCATACGTCGCAGGAAGGATATCTGCCGACACCTTTAAGGAAGCAATGCGTATAGATGTCACTGCAGCGTTTAGTGATATACGTGATCTGCTTGGGAAAGAGTCATTTCGTTCGGTTTTTAAAATGCCGTCGGAAGTCGCTACCGCCTATCTGTTTGCGCGACAATGAAATGATTGACTGATATAGTGGTTAGCGGGGTCAGAGAAGCCCTTAAGAATTAAGAATCTCCTTGCGCTATTTCTATCCGAAAATCACTATAGGGCACCGTCTTGAAATGACGAATGCCGATTGAAGGCATTGTGCCCGCCGTGCGGATATATCCGTTCCGTAAATGCCTATTTGCGAGGACTGACCCTGTACCTGACTGCTACCTATTGGAATGTTGGCAGACGAATCGTGGAGTTCGAACAGGGCGGCAAAGAGCGGGCGGTGTATGGGGATGAGTTGTTGGGTAAACTGTCTCAAGATCTGACAGGTAAATTCGGGAGGGGATTTTCCGAGCGAAATCTTGAGAAATATCGGGGTTTCTATCTGGCATGGCCGATTTCGCCGACACTGTCGGCGAAATCGGACGAGATTACAGCAGAGACCAGCAATACGATTCTCTCGACGGTGTCGGGAGAATCGCTAAACCCTTCGTCAATAGATATACGTATTGCATGCGGAGTTAATTGAGCGTATAAAAAGCGGCAGTTTTCCTTTTGGTCGGAGGAATAATGAGCCGGGAAACAAAATCGCCAATCAAAGATCTGCCGGTCAACCTGCCGCGGCAGGGGATTGACATTCAAATTTCGGACTTTCTAGTTTCCAGGTCTGACACTGAAACACTGCCTGAAACACTGAGGCGCTCATGAACTTTAACTTCGGTGGTGCGTTGTTAAGTGCAATAATGCCCAAGCTGATAATCTTTCTGGTCATTGCGGGTATAGCCGGAATTCTGATTCCCGGCGCTATTTCTTTCCGAAAATCACGAGAGGGCACCGTCTTGAGATTACGAATTCCGATTGAAGACACTGAGCCAGCCGTGCGGGTAGGTGGGAGACCTGACAGAGGGTCGGGGCGAATATGACAAGGCTTGTAGGGGGAAACCCGACAGGAGTTGTAGGGGGCTAAGTAAGGCTGAAGCAGACTACGGACAACGGGAAGCGACTACTGACTACTTCCGGATGCAAAATATTTTCTGTTCCTGATTGCCCAAGTCTTGATAATCTCAATCAAAACAACGGAGTGGGGGAATTGTGGGCTGTAGACTGTTGACTGTAGGCAAAGCAAAAGTCGGAGTGGGGTAGGGGGGTGTAGACTGTAGGCTGTGGTCTGTTGGCTGTAAGCTAAGAAAAACATCGGAGTGGAGAAAGAATGGGACGGAAATGGCTAAGAAGAAAGCGGTGAAGAAGGGACAGAAGAAGGCAAGAGTATTGACGGAAAAGGGAAAGGCGGCCCAGGAGGCGTTGCAGACTACGTGGCTGTTGAAGGGCAGTCTCAAAACTGCCCAACTATCGTATCTCCGGGTAGGAAAACTCCTGGCGCAGGTGCGGGAAAAGAAGATGTACGCGTCGCTTGGTCATCCGGATATTGAAGACTACGCGGAGAAGCGGCTTCAACTGGGCAGGGCATCGCTCTACCGGTATCTTCAGGTTTATGATTGGGTTTCCAAGAATCATGCCGAATGGCTACAGCCAAAGCCAAAGGGGTATATTCCTGATCTCTATGATGTTTCCAGTCTGATGACAGTGGAAAAAGGACTTCAGCAGAAGAATGTCTCCCCAAAGAAACGTGAACAACTGCAGGCATTGAAGGACAAGGCTTTGGCAGGAGGGTTGACAGAGAATGAGGTAAGGGGGATGGGGAAGACTTCTGCAGCGAAGGTTTACACATTGAAATATGCTGCAACGAACCTGAAAGCGCTTCGCAAGAAAGTGGCAGGTGTTTTCGGAATGCCGGCAGAAGTCATCGCGCATCTTGACGCTGCGTTGGCAATATTGAACAACGAAAATGCCGTCGCTCATATCGCGCTGATGCCATCCTTGGAGCGACTGCTTGCTCAAAACTTTGTGTAAAAACACAAAGTTTTCAGTCGTAAGTGCTTGATAGCAAAGCGAATACCCAAAAAGTCTAGTTAACTAGACTTTTTGGTTTCGCGGCCTGATCACACCGTCCAATTTGGCCCCTTTCCGGCATTGATAACCAACAAGGAAAGTAGTACCTGTTTTTACAACATACATTGGTCGAATACATGTGTTCGCGTAGGAGATTGAAATGGGCCACTTTGCTGTAATCGACGTGGAAACAACGGGGCTCAACCCGTATCGACATGATCGCATTGTGGAGATCGCCGCGATCCTCATGTCAAGCGATGGGTCAGTCGTCGGTGAATTTACAAGTCTTGTCAACCCAGAGCGAGACGTCGGGCCAACCCACATACACGGCTTGTCGGCATCCGACGTTCTTCAAGCTCCCTTGTTCAGCGAAGTCGCTACGTCACTTCTGGAACTCCTGCGCCCTGCCGTTGCTCTCGTGGGACACAATGCTCGATTCGATCTTTCCTTTTTCAAATTGGAGTTTCGTCGCCTCGGCATTGAGTTGCCGCAGTTGGAAGTACTCGATACGATGCAACTGTCCGGAGGCGGCACGCTTGCCTCATGCTGCGCGTGCCACGGTATCGAGATTGGGGGCGAGGCACACTCTGCAGCCCATGACGCATTGGCGACGGCGAGACTTCTCCTTGCTCTTGTTCAGGAAACCCCAAGACTATCATCTGGCTTCGCGTCCTTGCGGCCAGTCTCGTGGCCGGTACTGGTGCTCCCAACCAAACACCCCGTTCGGCGCGAAGAGGCCCGACAACGGCAATCGCATGCGCCAACCTACATTCAAGACCTTGTCAGTCGCCTCCCGCCCGTGGCGGCTCAGGCAACGGACCAAGGGGCATCCATGGCGTACGTGGAATTGCTTGGGCGGGCACTCGAAGACCGGCAGATTGAGGAGGATGAGGGGAAATCCTTGGTCGAGGTCGCCCTTCAGTGGGGACTCACCTTCGATCACATCAAGACTATTCACGGCGACTATCTGCGCCGGTTGGTGAAGACAGCCTGTGCTGACGGCTTAGTCACGACTAAGGAACAGGAAGATCTTCTGCTGGTTGCGCGGCTACTTGGGTTTGAGGAGATTAGCCAAGGGCAACTGGAGGCCCTCATTCACTCGATTGCGGATGACCACACCCAGGAGGGTCTTGCAACACCGGGCGCCGACACCTTGCGCGGGAAACGCGTGTGCTTCACAGGTGAGGCACAGTGTCGATTGAATGGGACGACGATTTCACGTGAGCTGGCAACGTCCCTTGCCGAACGGCATGGCCTCACCGTCGTGGATTCGGTCACCAAGAAACTGGACATTCTGGTTGTTGCAGACCCAAACACTCAGTCGGGCAAGGCCAAGAAGGCACGTCAATACGGCCTGCGAATCGTTCACGAACCGGAATTCTGGCGCACGCTCGGAATCGCAACCGAGTGAGAAACAAAGGCACAGAGCACCGCGAACAATCGCCTGCACCGTATTCGTCACCCGCGGCGGGTTCGAAACGGTGATTCGGCTCGTTCGGTCATAAGAGGAGGAGATGGCATGACTACGAAACGAAAAGTGTGCATCTGGGTATTGGGACTCGCTTCCATCATAGGAACGGTTATGACGCCATGGAGCATTGACAAGAAAAAGGCATTCTCAACAAACCGGCAGTCTGGCGTCTTAATGATGAGCGCCATTGGCACTCGATGGACCCCGGTTTGGAATACCCAAGGGCCTCCAACCGTTGAGTATCCCCATCGCCTGTTACAATCATTTGTTCTGGCAAAGTACAAGGGAGAGCCCCCAATACTGTTTGGGTCGGATAAATTTCAATTCCGAAACGGCGACGAGGAAGAGCTTGCTGGACATCCCAAACTCCTTCACTACATCCTACAGATCGTGATCCCATTGATTGCGGCAATGGGTTTGTTTTTCACCGGACGCAACAAAACGCGGACAACTGCCGACAACAGCTCTTCTCAACCCGCATCGAGAGTGTCAGATCCGACCGATAGTTGTGGGTGTTAATAGAGAAATGAAGAAAAGGATAATCATTATTCTTGTACTGGTCGGCGTTATAGGCTGGCCGACTGTTCGCACAGCTTTCCGCGACTTGATCATCCAGAAGGCATTGTCTCGCCCTGAAAGCCGTCAACGTATGTCAGTGCTTCCAAAGCATGTCATGCTGTCTGAACCAATCACAAACAAGCAGATTATTGTCATTGGTTACGCCTCGTTTGACATCGGCACCACAAGTTTAGTTTCCAGAGCAGCTGCGGGTAGCGATGGGACGTGTGTTCTTGTCACAAACACTGCTTTATCTGTTTGCTTCATGCGTCCATTCAATCCGGGCAAGGAGTCTGCGCTACAAGATGATCAGCAACTTGCCGCTGCTAAGGAAGAATATCCAAAATCACTCAGGCAAATCAGAAACCATGGCTCCGATCCAGTCCAGGCGGAGGTTGAAGCGGAAGACAGACAACCAGCAACCCTATGGGAGTTAACATGGATGTCAAAAGACGAATTCATGAATTACTTTATTCAGGTCATCCAGAAATCACGCTGGAGCATTGGGCAAAACGAGGTTATCTGTTTTAGAACGCCGCACGCGAAGGGACTGATTAGAATCGGAGAGACGCGCGATGATCGCCTTCGTGCCGGCGTCTGGTTTTCATCGTTGGATTTGAAGAAATACGTTGCATGTCACATCTCAATTGCAAGGACAACTGAATGCGATATCGGACCATTAGTCGAATCGATCGCCCGGTCATTTCGGTTTACCGTTGAGTCAATCCCTTCCCCTGAAGATCTGTCACTTTTAATAGCACAAGCAGGAATACCGAAAAAAGAAGACCGCCAACAAGAGGCTAATTCTCCGGGAATGGCAGAAGAATTGGAGAAACATTTGCAAGAGTACCAGGTGGAACGGATACGCAAGGGTTTGCCGCCGTTGCCTGTTCCGTTGACCAAAGAGATGGACGATCAGCTTGTGAAGGACGGTGTCCTGCCACCTGTTAACGCAGGATCAAACGGAATCATTCGTCACAAGGAAATGGAAGAAAATAAGGAGAATTGACCCAGGCAAGTTTTTTTATCTGTGGAGTTGATGGGGTCACGTTTTCAGGGCTGGTTCGCCGAACCCGCCGTAATTATTAGAAATTTCAGCGGCGCGTTGAGCCAACGCGCCCTACCATGAGCGCGGAATTGATTTGGGCAAAACGCCGTATAATGCGGTTGTTGGGACATAGAATATGAAACAGGGGACAAAAGCAGGAATCTGTTGGCGGTAGACAAAGAAGAGGACGGAGTGAGAAATGGATAGAAAGAAATGGCGAAGAAGAATGAGGACCGACACGGACGGGCAGGGACGGAAGAAGGGCTGATTCCCAGGCATGGCGGCTATCGAAAACTGAAGACCTTTCAAATTGCCGAAGTCATTTATGACGTTACGGTTCTCTTCTGTGACAAGTTCATTGACCGGCGCAGTCGAACACATGATCAGATGGTACAGGCGGCACGAAGCGGACGGCAGAATATTGCCGAAGGGAGCGTGGATTCCGGTACTTCCAAGAAGATAGAACTCAAACTGACCGGCATTGCCAAGGGCAGTCTTGAAGAACTTCGCCTCGACTATGAAGATTTCCTCCGTCAGAACGGCCTCCCAAAATGGGCTCCGGACCACCCGGCGCTGGAACGCTTCAAAGCGAAGCGCTGTGCTACCCTGGCTGATTTTAGGGTTTGGGTGGCAGAGGAAGCCACGCGAAATGAGAAGAACACTGACGGAGAGAAAAACACGGACCAACACGGACGGACAGGGGGCAACACGGACGGGCACGGACGAACACGGACGAAGATTGCGGGGACTAAGGTTCAGAGTGCTGTCAGTTCGGGTCAGTGTGTGTCCGTGGTTGCCGCCAATGGCGCGCTTTCCCTGTTGAACCTCTGCATTTATCTTCTCGATCGTCAGGTCCAGGCATTAGCTGCGGCTTTTGAGAAAGAAGGCGGTTTTACGGAACGGCTTTATCGCAGGCGCATGGCCCTAAGGTCCGGATCTCCCGGCGTCGCACCTTGAAGCAGAAGAATTCTTTACCACCAAGGAAGAACCCGGCCTTCGCGGAAGAGCCACGGCGTGGGAAGCTGTGGACTGTGGGCTGTAGACTGTGGGCTGTGGGCCCGCCAAAGCGGCGAAACTTGCCGCGGGGAGCTTCACTTTCTTTGACAATACAAGCAAATGGGCATATGGTTTGACGCGTTCCATTCGAGGATTCTTAGTCGATATGAACTTGAAAACCTTTATCTTTTCCGTAGTGCTGCTCGTATCAGGCTCGGCGTGGTGCGACGAGGTGCCGGCCTACCGCCTGCAGGTGGAGAGCAATGCAGTGGCCCGGTTGGTAATCCTTTCTAATGTCCTGCCGGGGAACATTGTGATCAACAACGGGCAGTTAGTGGTCAACGGAATGGTCTGGCGGGCAGGCAATACCCGGCCGGCTCCGGCAAACCAGTCAAGCTATCCATGCATTCTCCTGGCCGGACAATGTCCGCGAAACGGTGAACTGCTCCTGGCACGCCGCGGGAACGATTGCATTGCGATTGTCAGCGCGGCTCTTCAGGACTCGGAACTGTATGTCCAGCCCGTCTTCGCCAGGCGTCCTTTCCGCGGCGGCGAAAGGCTTTACCCGTTCAGGCTGGAGAAAGTTCTGAACAGCCCTGAAGACAAGAAGGCGGAGACGCGGCAGAAGGACCTTTTGGGGCAACTTGGCCATAAAGACTTCAAGAAACGGGAAGCTGCCGGCAGGGAATTGACAACATTGCTCCCGGGTTCCATGCCTGTTCTCATGGAAGCGCTGTCGAGCCCTGATCCGGAAATCAAGCTGCGCGCGGAGAAAATCATGGAGAAAGCCGGCGGCCGGGCGCTTCTTCCCCCTGACCCGGAACTCATGGCTCTGCTTGGCGGTAAACCGCCTGAAGACAAGGGCGCGCCTTTCCTTGGTATTTCGATGCTGGACTACAGCGCAGGCGGGGTGAAAGGTGTTATGGTCCAGCAGGTGGTTCCCGGCACCGTCGCTGTAAAGGCAGGGATCAAGGAGGGAGACGTGATCCTGACCCTCGACGATAAGCCGTCCACAACTTCCAACGAATTGCTCGAGCTGATCCAGCTCCGTGATCCGGGCGACGAAGTCACCCTGGAGCTCCTGCGGAATAAGGAGAAACTGAAGGTCAAAACAGTGCTGGGAACGAAGTCAGTGCAGTGAGGGGCGGGGGGGGGCTGTAGGCCCGCCTTCGCAAGGCCTACGGCGGGGCAAGCTGTAGGCCCTGCCCGCAGGTCGCTACGCTCCAGCGTTGCAGGCGGGTGTGGACCCAAGCCCTAACTGCCCTACCTTAAACCATCAACAACGCATTTCGGCAGTAAGCCGTTGAAAAATCATCCGGAAAGTAGTACCTGTTTTCACGGTATTAAGTGGTCGAATGCATTTGTCATATAAAGAAGTCAGCCAAACAAAAGGAGACAGAAGGCATGAGGACGAACTGGGCGGCAGGAGCAGTGACGGTGTCGGGAATCGCGGCGGTTTTGCTGTTTGGCGGAATCCGTGTTTCGGGTCAGGAGGCGGCGCCCGCAGACCCTCAAAGCGCGATGCAGGAGATCGATCGGAAGATCGAGGAGCTGCAGCAGAAGAAGGACGCCCTCCAGCGCCAGGCAGAACAGCAGGAAGTCCTCGCGGACCTTCAGAACCAGGCCCGGGAACGCAATGACGAAATCACCAACGAGCTGAATGATATCCGCAACGCCGAAGAGACGTCATCTGCGGCCGAGAAAGCCCAGCGCCAGGCGCGTATCCAGCACCTCGAAACGCAAACCAAGGCGATTGCCGATGTGCTGGCGGTTAAGGACGCTGAAGGCCTGGCAAAAGTCCAGGAGATCTTCGTGCAAATGGCGGACAGGGACACCGAGTGGGAAGTTGTTACCGGCCCCAGGCTCCAGGCGGCCGCCATGCTTGAGGAACTGGAAGCACAGGCGAACAGCGATGAAGGCACCCAGGCACAGAGGAAACTGCTGGAACGAATTCGAGTGCTGTGCAAGGAGAACGGGGCGGTCCGCGAGGCCCAGGTCAAGGCTGCCAGGGCCACCGCCGCCAACACGCGCGAGATCGAAAAGCTCATTGAGCAGTTCCACTCCGGCAAATAAGCGCCGGAACGGAATGGATTTGCCCGGATCAACTGACTTCGCGGATCTGGAAGCAGGATCTGCCGCATGGCATGAGCGTCGAGGCAACCCTGGGTTGCCGAGTACAGCTCAATGCCTTTGTTCGGCCTATGCTGTCTTTGCGTGGCGGTGATGCAGTTCTTCCTCTACTTTTTCAGCCAGGAAGACCTTGAGCAGGGATTGGTAGGGCACGTCACGCTTGTTTGCCAGAAGCTTGAGCGCTGCAATGACGGATTCCGGCAGACGCAATGAGATTGACTTGGTTGAAGGCTTGAGTTTTGGGAAAACGGCTCGCTTTGCCTTGGACCAGTCAATAAATTCAGTTGAGTCATGGGCTGCCCAGAACGCCCGCTCTTCATCTTCATTCTTGAACACCGGAATCTGTTTCTTTTTCATGATTTACATATTCTCCGTTCTTTTCTACTCATTTTACGGGCTGATATCACACGGAGACGTTTCCCCCGCAAAGTGAAGGCCACAAATAACTCTCGCCCTTCGTCCGTCTGCCCTAACGCGTAAAACCGAGATTCTTTTTGCGAATGCTCTACGTCGGCACCACAGATAAGAGGCGTATTAAAAAACACCTGTTCTGCTTCAAGCGGCGTCACCTGATGGCTTTGCCAATTCTTTTCAGCGTTGCCACCACTCCAGTCAAATCCTTCAAACTCGGGTATGCTGGTTACATCCATCATCCTGAGAACCGTATACTATAACCGTATACATGTCAATCTCTTCATTCTGATTTCTTTCATGGCCGAACTATGCGCTTCTGAATCCGTGTCCCAGGGAGAACAGCACGAGAAACAGCGTGTTGTACGCAATGAAGAGATATTGCAGCACAAGAATCACGATGGTTGTTATCCTCACCCAGCGGTAGCCCGAAAACAGGCAGCCGGCGAGAACCGCCGATAGGAAAAAGACCGGGGCGACGATAGGGGACAGGCAGCAAAGGGGTGAGAAGACGTGGGCCCAGAAGTACGGGCGAAAGCAGGCTGTGAACAATATGCCGTCCGACGTATCCGGGATCAGCAGGGGGCAGGCTGCTGCGTAGAAAATGTGCGGCAGAAGATAGAAGCCCGCGATGATGAGGCTGTAGCGTTTGTCAGGTTTATTCATGTGAATTTCCCAGCCGGCAGCGTTATGGCGCAGGCTGCGGGTTTGTCCGGTCGCCTTGCGCCATTGGGCTGGCGTCTTTCTTCTTCAAGCTGTCGGTGAAGAACGCAAGGGCGATGACCATGCCGGACATAATGATCCCGATCTCGTCGATTGTATCAGCAAGGGCGTGCTCCACCGTTGGGCCGGTGAACGGCATCAGGAGCGTTCCAATGACAGTCGTGACCAGGTAAAGCCATGCCGCCCACCGTTGGAGGCATAGAAGACCCGCGGTGGCGACGATAATGGAAACCAGGAGCGGAATGAATGCGGCCAAAAGTGCAAATTCACCGGCGGTGATATCACGCTCGGCGTCCGCTTTAAGCCAGGCCGCCAATGGTTCCGGCAATGACGGTTCCAGGATTAAGGATGCGACTATAGAGATCACTACGAAAACCCACATAAGCACCAGGCACAATCGCAGCAAAGTTGATGACTTCATTATTATTTCTCCCTGTTGAACACCAGGGTCCGGCGCGCGCGTCAAGCGTCGCCTGCCCGTTTTGTGCTCTTAACCCGTCCTTGGGTGAGGTATACGCCTGAAAACCAGTTTATTCAAGCAATTCGGTCAGCGGTTTCCGGCATGAACTTTTTTACCCGGCGCTTCCATCATTGATAAACCATCCGGAAAGTAGTACATGTTCTTACAGCATCAGATACTCATAATACTGGCATTGGCATATACCGGCAAAGGAGAATATCTATGCAAAGCGAGCAGCTTACATGCTTGAAGTGTGAGAAGGCCTTTTCTGTTCGTTACGCAGTAAGACCCAAGGCGTTAACTTGTCCTCAGTGCAAAGCCCGCGTGGTCCTGCCTGAGCTGGTTAAACCCGCACCAGTTGCCGCAGAACCACCTGCGCCGTTTCCTTCTTCATTGACCCAGGTCCCGGATAACAGCCCGGCCGGCACCCAGGCCACAGGCGAAGATCTGGCTTTCTTGCGCGAGTTCCTCGCAGATACCTGCAAAACGGTGTCCGGTTCAGGTGTCTTTCCTGTAACGCTCGCAGCGATCCTGAAAGAGAGAATTGAAGGCCGGAGTATCTCAGTTCGGGACTACGGATTTTGTGATGAACTGGTAAAACGGGCTGCAAAGGGAATCGTAAACCGGCCACTGGCAGATTGGTTGAAGGGATCAAATGAGGGCAAACAATCCTGGACCGTCCTGTCCGTTCTTCCCGGCATTTCATTGAAAAATATCATCACTGCGCTTCTGCCTGAACATCCTGAGATTGCCGTGGAGGAATTGTTGATTTCTCTGCACTTCCGCCGTAACGCGGCATCCGCGGGTCGTCGCGTCTTCGGTGAGTATGTGGGAGCGCTCGCCGGAGCAACTTTAGGCGGGCCGATTGGGATGGTTGTGGGAGCTGATCTCGTTACCAGCGGTCTTCCGAAGACTGATCTCGAGTGCTACTTCACGATCACTCCCTCTCGCGGCTTGTCGCAATTGAAGGTGTCTTCAACCCCCGGTGCCTTCGGAGCTTCTATACTTGCAATGCTGGTTGCCCTGGAGCGCAATGCATGCGCTTCTTATGTCTCTGGCCTTATCACCGCTCTGCCAAATGTTGTCACAGAAGTGCCGGAACTTCAGAAATTACGTGACAGGCTTAAGGCCATCGGGGGACAGATCGATCCTGATGTGGTACTCAAGCTGCTCGAACAATAAAAAGCATGCCAAGAAAGAGGCAACGCATTTCGGCAGTAAGCCGTTGATAAGTTAAATGGAAAGTAGTACCTGTCTTCCAGGCGCGAGTGCCGGCACTTTGCCTGCTGAATGTGCCGGAAGAAAGGTGATATGAAAAAGAACAAATACCTGCATTTTCAATGTCTCCTGCTGATGTTCATGGCGGGATGTTCCGGGAAAGAGAAAAGTGAGATGCCGGTACGGCAGGATGGCAGCGCTCCCGAGATGGTTGCCACAATAAAGCAGGAGGCAGAGAAGTGCGCAAAAGCGCTTTTGACGGGGGACTACGAAACGCTCGCGGATTATACGCACAAGCGGGTTGTTGCGGGGCTCGGCGGGAAAAAGGAAATGGCGGCGACTGTTAAGGCGAGCATGTCTGAATGGCAGAAGAACGGGATTGCGATCGTGGCCGCGACTGTCGGCCAGCCGCAGGAACCCAGGAAGATCGGTTCATGGCTTGTTACGCTTGTGCCGCAGCACATTGTGATGAAGGTCCCGGCGGGCAGGGCACACCAGGATTCGCACCTTATGGGGATTTCCGAAGATGCCGGAAAGACCTGGGTTTTTGTGGACGTCGGGCCGATAAGCCAGGAACAGCTTGTAGAAGTGTTTCCAGAACTTGACGGCAAAATTACTCTGCCACCGAAGAAAAAGCCTGAGATCCGGAAAGAGGAAGAACCCAAAGAGGCGGCAGCAGACGACGTTTTCAAGCCCGCCCTTTAGACGGTATATCCCTTCGACTTGCCCCGAACAGAAAGTGCGCCGCTGTTTATGCGCCTGTCAAGGGCCATGTCTGCCGGCGTCCTTTTTCCTGACTTCTACTTTCACGATCAGGCCATTGTAATGGTGAAGGCGGGCATACACTCCAGCCTGTAAAGCGCCGCCTCGTGCAATCGTCTGATTGTAACCAGGAGTCAACAGGAAGTAGTCCACCACAAAAGGCCGGCCGCCAACGGTGATCCTGTCGCCGGAGTTATGCCCGTGATATGCCTGCATCCCCGCGACCTGCACAACACCCTCGGCAACCCGCGGCTTTCCTTTCATGTCGAAGGTGACAAAAAGAAAGAGGTTCATGTGGATTATAAGCCAGAAGATGCCGGGTACTACCAGGATAAGGTACCAGCCCATCTTTTCCCGGCTGCGTATATTGCGGATGATCCCGGTGATACCCCAGATGATAAGCCCGGCGCCGATGACAAAATGGAACAGGGCACTTGCGAGGTAGCCTCCAGCTGTCTTTTCAAATATGGTCGTGAATTCGTTCATGCCCAACCGTCCAAAAACCCGCAGGGTTGCCGGGACGCTTCAAGACATCATACCTTATTCTGCTTTCGTTGCCCTGAGATGTTATCAAATTCATTGCTGGCTAGCAGCAAGTATCATTGTCAAGTGCATCAGGCATGCTACCTGGTTGCGGACTTTTCTTTTATCTCCGCCCACTGTTTCAGGAAAGCTTCGGCCATGAGGGCGTGGCCGGCCTTGTTGGGGTGAATCGGATCGCTGCCGTAAGCTTCTTTCAATTTGGGTATCATTGGAGTGCGCAGGTCGACAACCCAGAGGTCTTTGCGGCCGTTCAGGGTAAGCAGCCACTTGGCATACTGGGCCATGACTTTGTCGTAGTAGGCGTAGGGCGACCGGTAGCCGAATTTGCGGGGATCCTTCTCCGCTTCTTCCTCTGCTGCTGCATTAGCTTTGGCGAGCAGTTTTTCTTCGGCGGCCGCATCGGTTCCCTCGGGAAACGCAGGGCCCGGCCGGGCGTAGGGCGGGGCTGTCATGAGGATCAGGCGGCTGCCGGAAGCCTGTACTTTCTTGATCAGCGTCTCGATGCCGGTTTGATAAGCCTTGAAGCGTTTCTCGTTGAAGGGATGGTAAATGCCGTCGTTGATGCCATAGCAAGCAACGACCCAGTCGGGCTTGTTCTTTGCGAGTTCCTGGTCAAGCCTTGCGAAAAGGCAGGGCCGGCGGCCGGGATGATACTCTTCGCTGAGGTCCGAGACCGTTTCGCTGCTGCGTCCGGCATTGACCACCCGCCATGAGTTTGAGGGAGCCTGTTTTGCCAGTTCGGCGTCGATAATCCTGACATAGCCGCCGCCTGCGGTTATGCTGTCGCCGAAGAAGAGGATTGTCTTTTGCGCGGGTTTTTCCGCTTTCGGCTCCTCTGCTCCCGCCAGGCCGAGCCATCCGGAAGCAATCATCATCCCTGCAATAATTCCCAGTCTCGCCCGCATGATATATTCTCCTTTTGTTTTATTCCGCCAGCTGCGTTGATCAATTCATGATTGTTACGCCCATGAGGCCGATAACCACTTCCTGCGACAATGTCTCGAGCGTCACCTGCTTGAGTTCGGCATCCGGCCTCAGCTTCAGGTTGAGGAGCATTGCCCGGCAGTTGCCTCCGAGCTGGACCGTTGCCGGCGGCTTCGGGGGCAGGGCAAAGGCATCCCTCTTGTAATCATAGTCGAAGATGTTGTTGAGCGGACACAGCGACCAGAAGTTCATTGGAGGAACCAGGTCGAGGTCGTCAACAACACCGTCGGCATATTGCATTCTCAGCCGCGCGTTGGCGATCCTGCACTGCATGGGATTGGTACTGCCGCAGACCAGCAGCCATATGGCTTTGCCCGAACGTCCTACAGGCACTGTAACTTCCCGCGGCCAGTTGTCCCAGAGCGAAGTAAAGGCGATGTTGAAAGCGCCGTTAGTCCAGGCAAAGGGAACGCCCTGCGGTGTCTGGAGGACGCCTTTTGCGTCAAGCAGGCGCGGAACATTCTGGAGGTCAATTTCCGGGACTTTCAGGTTCCAGTAGGCAAACGTCCAGGGCGAATAGCCGTCCGACCCGAGACGCACCGAGCACGTCTTTGGGCGCGGCGACAGGTATTCCTGCTTGTAGATCGTGCGCACGTCCGCATTCAGCTTCGCGCTGATGTCGCACAGCTGCCAGGTGGCATTGGAGCTGACCTGGGTGACGTACCTTGCGGCTTCAGCCGCCTCTGCCGCGGGATCGTTCACCAGGATCTTGAACAGCCTCCACTGCTGCAGCTCTCCTGCCAGTACACGTGCCTGCACCATGTGGTGCCCGGGGTTCCTGGCAACCTGTGCTGTGATGCAGCCGTCTTTGAGGCTGGTGTTTGTCAGTACGCCCTGCGGATCGAGGACTTCCTGGATCCTGGCCGAACCTGCCGCGAGGCTGATGTCCTGGCCAACCGCGGCCGTCATGTTCTTTGAAACATTGCCTGCTTCAGCCGGAACGAACTTCATGACCGCCTGTACATTTGTGCCAGATTCTGTCTGTATCCTGGCAATGGTGCATCCAAAGCCCGGAGCCGTTGTCCACTTCGCCGGTTTTCCGTTTACCTCAACGCCTGTGATCTTCTGCGCACGGACAGGCACTTCAAGCTGGAGGCGGGCCGCTCTCGCCAGGTTAACCGTCCAGTTTTGTGATGCTGTCCCGCCCTCGAACCGGATCCGCACATCGGGCGTGGTAATGGATGCCTTCTGCCATTCCCGGGGAAACTGCGGGGCCAGGTGCACGACGTCATTCGGATAGTCGGGCCGGTAACCGAAGAGACCTTCCACAATCGTGCGGCAGAACATGCTTGAGACGTCGTTGAAATCCGTTCCGCCGTTGGAGCAGGCCAGTCCGCCGGGTACCACTCCGTGGAACATGGATTCGAGGTAATTACCGCGAAGGACATCCCATCCGTCTTCCTGCAGCCCTGCGCGGAAGCAGGCGAGAGCCAGGGCGTAGTTGTCGCCTGGATACATTTCGCGGACGGACCACACGGCGGGCACCCAGTTGCTCATCCAGCAGCGGCTTCCGCCAAAAGGCATCTTTACACGCTCGAGTCCCCATTCGGTATAATGAAGGGACTGCGCGGCGCGGTTTACATCGAGCATGCCGGTTTCGATCGGCAGGTAGACGCCGGCCAGCCAGCTGTCCTCGTGGACGCGCCTGCTTCCGCCCTGTTCCCTGTATTGGGCCGGGTACCCCTTGCGGGGCAGCCACAGCTGTTCGAGCAGTGCGCTTCGGATTTTTGCAACCTGGGCCTCGTGGCGTTTTGCCGAAGTCTCGTCCCCGGCACGCCTGGCCAGGTCGGCCAGAGCCTGGTAGCCTGCAAACGCGTAGGCTGTTTCCTCGACGCTGCCGCCGCCGTTGTACCATACGCAGTCGGTGGGCCAGGTGTTGATGTAGCTCTCGTAAAGCCCGTCGTTGTCCGGGTCGAAACATTCCTGGACCCATTCCATGTGCAGTGTGAGCGCCTCGCGCAACAGGGCTTCCAGTTCCTTGTCATTCGTCGAGCGCCAGGCGTGTATGATCTGGTCGAAGAACTGCGTCTGGAAATTGTAGGGGCCCCCGTCCTGTACAATGCGGCCGCGTCCGAAGAAGCGCGATTCGCGCGACTGGGTACAGAGCCGCCTGAACGGAGTCGCCTCAGGAATGCGGGTCTTTGTCTCGCGGTTCTGGGATGCTATGTAGTAGCGGGCCTCGGCCTTTACATTTTCGTGCCATCCGAAAGCCGTAGGGCCGTAAATAGTGCGCCAGCCCGGGAAGGGGATGTTCCATGCCATCGCTCCGTGGACGTAAACCGGCGGATAGAAAGTTGAATCAATCGCAAAGCAGGCGGCGGCCACGCCGGCATCCAGCTGCGGGTCGGGAGTTGCAACGACTATCTGCCGCGCAACTGCGTCCACCCTTGCGACAGCCTTTGCGAAAGATTCGGGAGGATTGTCGCATGCGGGGCTGGCGACCGCTTTTTCGGCAACGGACTCGACGGCCCAGAAAGTGCTGTTGGTGTCGCTCAAATCCAGGACGCCGCAGGCCAGGGGAAGTGTTTTGGCCTGGCTGCCGGGCATTTTCCCGGGATCGTTCCAGTCCGATGCATCGGCAAGGTGCAGTTTGCCTCGGGTGCAGTGTCCGATAACGTTGCGCACCGCTCCCGACGTGGTGAGTGTGAATCGGTCCGCATCAATCACAACGCTGTTGCCTTTGCAGTCATCAGGCTGGAATCGTTTGCGGATGATGGGTGAGTACGGATCAGAATGTTTTTCGAGCTGGCCCAAGACTATGGGATCGAAGACGGTCGATGCATCCGAGCAGGGGGTGGAGCCTCCGAATGTCCATATGAGCCGGTCTCCGGATTGTGCGCCTGTGGTCGTCATTTTTGCCGCGAAACCTTCTGTTGAGGAAAGGGTAACGACCTCGAGGTTTATTGTCAGGCCGGCGAATTTCGGATCGCGGATCACCCATTCCATGCGGCCGGGCCGGTAGAAGCTTGTCACTTCGGAGAAGTCGTGCAGCCACTGCGAGGCCTGGCCGCGTTGGACTGCAAGGGTCATGCAGCCGTAAACATTCGGTTTGCAGGCGAAGCGAAGGTGGGGGCGGTCGCCGGCCTGGGTAAAGGCCGGACGGTGGTCACCGTAAAGCGGGCGGTTGTTATAAAAGGGGCGGTTACGTCCGACAATGGCGCCATTTTCGGCTGTATAGGGCGGGAGTTCTTTTGTTGATGGTGCCGGCTCCTGTGCCAGGCAATAGAATGGGGCTGAGATCAGAAGGATTAATCCGTAAAACGGGGTTTTTAACATAAGATTTCCTTTAGGAGTTGCGTTACTGTTCTCTTTGAAGAGTACTTCTGGCATTTACGCATGTCCTGTGTCAACGGCAAAGAAGGCGCTTTTCCGGGTCGATTTCTGTGAATATTCCGGCATTGATAAAGAAGGCGGGAAGTAGTACTTCTTCCTGTAACATTCAGTGGTCGTACCGTTCATGCCTGGTCTTCGGTGCCGGGCAGGAGGGAGATTGTCATGATAAGTTTCAAGTTCAGCTGTCCTCGCTGTGACCAGCACCTGCAAACAGAAGATGACATGGTAGGCCAGGCTATTGAATGTCCGTCGTGCCGGAACCGCATAACAATTCCGCCTGCCCCCGGCAATTTGCGCCAGGGCAAACGTTTCAATATCCTCATGATTTCCGGCGTGCTGGGTCTTGTGCTGGTGGCGGCCGTTGTGGTTTTGTTTTTCTGTTTCGGCGGCCGCGGCAGGAAGAGTCCGGTCGTCGGCATTGCTGAATGCGCGCTGTTTGCCAATTCGAATCTCGGCCGGCCAACCGGCAAGATTCCCACGGGCATGAAGGTGCAGGTCCTTCGTGCCGAGAAGTCGGCTGTCGAGGTCAAGTATGCTGACGGATCGGGCTGGGTGCATGGTTACAGCCTCTGCGCTCCGGATGAATATGAGCGGCGGAAGGCTCAGAACGAGATTCCAGAAAGAATCATCACCATCGTTTATATGGATGGCAGTTTCCGGCTTACGGGCGGCACGATATCCATTGGCAATGATGCGCCGGTGGCGGGTCCGGGTCAGGCCTTCTGGATGGACGCCTCCACGGAGGGCAGGAGTTTCACCATTGAGTCAACGGAGTGCAGGCGTGGCAACTTCCTGCACCTTGTTAACCGGAATAACATAGTTGTGCATATTCCGGTCTGGCCGGTGGCGGGTTCGGACCAGCCGGGGCAGTAGGCGTCTTCGCCCGCCGGGAAGATTGACGACAAAGCCCCAGAGCATCGTTGATCAGAAAATTGGCTCCTGTATTGACGGCATTAACTGGTCGAATACGTGTGTTAGACCATAAGAATATGAGCAGAGACACTCAAGCTACAATAGTCACGTTACTCCTGATGCTTGTTTCTGCGGTTCTGCTGGATGCCAAGATGTTACTCCCGAGAGGTGGCTTTCCAGCCGGAACATTTTTCTTCATCATTCTCTGGGGGCCAATTTCTTTTCTCCTCTGGCGAAAAGAAAACATTCGAGATTATGATGCAAAACAGCTGTTTGGATACTGCCGTGCGGGCATCACGGCATCCCTCGGAATGGGAATATGGTTTGCAATTGAACTAATTCTTAACGGTTCCCGCTGGTTGGAGCAGAAAATAGAGATAAACGGTGCTTGGAGCGTTTTCGCAATCTTTCTTGTGGTTGCAGCGATATTTGCAATATTCGTTGCGCTTTCTTTCTTACGACTAGGCGTAAAAACACTTTTGAACTGGGTATTCACTTCAAAGAACGAGAAAGATTTAAAATCAAATAAGATGGTCTAACAAGGCGCTCCAGAGTTTTTTCCAAACCTGCGGTTTGAGAAACACTCTGAGCGCAGATTTTCGGCTAAGAGATGAAGAGGATCATCACTGGCAACTAAAATGGAAGAGAATATAAAACATCTCGCAGTAGAAGCGCGTGCCAGGCTGATATGGGGAAATCCAAGATCCGAGGTTG
>Ga0172375_10002542_pt1 | contig 28304 bp, 24 predicted proteins | sample LakKiv1m_FD_114537 | JGI IMG/M metagenome (GOLD analysis project Ga0172375, IMG submission 114537) | Freshwater microbial communities from Kabuno Bay, South-Kivu, Congo - kab_092012_11.1m | ecosystem: Environmental > Aquatic > Freshwater > Lake | place: Democratic Republic of the Congo... | reverse complement strand
TCTTTTTTCAAAGATTTGGGCGGCCAGGGTCCTTTCTTGGGTGTAGAGAGAGGTTTTTCTGATGTGTTTGGGTTCATAGGTTTGGACAAAGAGAAGAACATTCTTGGTGTTTGAGTCAATGGCGGAGAACTGGCCACCCATGATGCCACAAAGGTCAATTAGGCGACCGGAGCCGTCTTGGATGACGATGTCACCACCTTGTAGATGGTGAACTCGACCATCCAGAGTCGTGATAGACTCCCTTTTCTTACTCTCTCGCAATATAAGTTGTTGGTTGGCTATTTTGTCTAAATCAAAAGCGTGGACAGGCTGACCGTACTTAAGGGTTAGTTCATTGGTGATGTCGACAACATTGTTTAAGGGGCGTAGTCCTGAAAGATTGAGCCAATCTTGAACCGGTTTGGGTGAGGGTTTGACTTGAGTATTGGTAAGGGTAATAGCCGTAAAGCGGGGTATGAGAGAGTTGTCTAGAATTTGTAGATTAAGTGGTGAGTTTTTGGGTAGATCACCTAGTTGTTTTAGATTTAGTTGGTATGGATCATTTTTAATCTTGGCCTTGTATTTGAATTGAGGTAGGATGGCGGCTGCTTCTCTGGCTATGCCAAAGGCTGAGGCTGAGTCAATGCGATTGGTAATGACCTCGATATGGTAAAGGTAATCGTTCTTGTAAGAAGTGATTTGATCAACGGTGGGACCACATAAAGAGAGAGACTTGGCTATTTGTTCAGGTTTAGCTGAGGTATCTAAGAATTCTTTAAGTAGAGAATGGGGTAACTTAATATCCATAGAGTGATTATGACTGATTAAGAAAGCGAAGATCGCCGGTATAGAGATCTCGTAGGTTGTTGGTAACGTTGTGTTTCATCATGATGAGACGTTCTATCCCCCAACCGAAAGCGAAGCCGGTAAATCGATCGGGATTGATACCACCGTTTTTTAAGACCTGGGGGTGGACCATGCCGGCGCCACCAAGTTCTAGCCAACCAGCTTTACAGACGGGGCAGCTTTTTCCATTTAGCTCTCCCCTACCCTTGCAAAGATGGCAGTTGATGTCGACTTCGAAGCTGGGCTCGGTAAACTGAAAGTGGTGAGGGCGAAGTCTGACTTGACGGTCAGAGCCAAAGTATGACTGAACAAAGAAGTTGCTGACACCGATAAGGTGGGTGATGTTTATATCTTTGTCTACGACTAAACCCTCGAACTGGTGGAACATGGGACTATGGGTATTACTGGCTTGACGTCTATAGGTCTTGCTGATGTTAATCATCTTGATGGGAGGTTTTTTTAATAACTCCATCTCTCGTAACTGGCCATTGCTGGTATGGGCGGTTAGAACAACTTCTGGATTGATATAGAAGGTTTCTTGGTCATCTCGGGCGGGGTGGTCTTTGGGGATGTTTAGGCCTTCGGCGTAGTACCAGTCAGTCTCTACTTCTGGGTAGCGACGTCTGACAAAGCCTAGTTTGGTGAAGATATCCTCGATTTCTTTAATGGTTTGGGTAATTAAGTGAAGGTGGCCGATGGGTGGAAGAATGCCTGGTATTGTGACATCGATCTCTTGTTGGTCTTGCTGAAGAGATTTTTGGCGTTTAACAATTAGCAGGTCAATGTACTGTTTGGTTTGGTTGATGAGACGACCCTGACTTTTTAGGGCTTCTTTAGGAAGTGAGCTTAAGTATTGATTGACTAAACCTTTGCGGCCAAGATATTGAGTTTGAAGTTGTTCTAAGGCTTCAAGATCCTTGGCAGACTGGATTTGTTGAGTAGCTTGTTTTTTGATGATCTCGAGATCGTCCATGGATGAATTCTAGCTTAAGAGAATAAAAAAATCCTCCCTTGTGGGGAGGTTTTAGCCTTTAAACGCCAAAAGCAACCTCCCTAGTGCCGATTAAAAAAGATAGGATCGGTTGAGTGGTTGCTTCTCGCGTGTGACATTTTGATTGTCATGTAGGGAGAGATTATATGACGACAAATCGAAATGTCAAGTGCGGTTGGGGTATAATCCAAAAGGCATGTATGATCAATCTAAAATGCGAAAGTATCAGCAAACATTACAACCAGCCGTTGTTAGACGAGATAAGTTTTTCGTTTCGGGGTGTTGGGGTGGTGGGATTGATTGGTGATAACGGATCAGGTAAATCAACCTTTTTAAAGATTTTAGCTGGAGTCGAGGATCAGTATGAGGGTAAGTTTGATTGGAATGTTGGAGTAAGAGTGGGATACATGCCCCAGGAGATTGTGGGAAGGGATAGATTGTCAGGGGGACAGAAAAAGATTGAAAAACTAGCAGAGTTGATTTATGGTGGTGGATTTGACGTTTTACTACTAGATGAGCCAGATAACCATCTTGATTTCGAGGGAAAGGATTGGCTGATTGAGGCATTAAGCCATTTTTCTGGTTTGGTAATCATGATCTCACACGATCGGGATTTTTTAGCTAAAACAACTAAGTATGTATGGATGATTGAGGATAGGAAAGTTAGAACCTTTCCCTTTGGTTATGCTCAATATGAGAAGGTATATGAAAGTGAGCAGGTAAGTCTGGAGAAGCTGTATGCACTACAGTTAGCTGAGGAAAAACGATTAATTCAGTTGGTCAAGGACTTTAGGTTAAGGTTGGCCCAGGGTAAAGTAAAGCCTTCTGGTTTGCGAGCAATGATGAGCCGGTTGGAGAGGCATAGAGCTGGTATGATTAAAAATCCGGCGGAGCGGAGGGAGACGATTGCTATTAAGTCAAGGATTGAAGGTAAACGAATTAAGGGTAAAACAGCGGTATTGGTGAAGGATATGGGTTTTAGTTATGGTAAAGACCTGGTATTTAAGGGGGCTAACTTTCACATGTTTGTGGGTGAGAAAGTGTTAATGGTGGCTCCAAATGGATCGGGTAAGACAACATTGATTAGATTGTTACTGGGAGATATGTCACCTGATGAGGGAGTAGCTAAGGTGGGAGTAGGCCTTAAGGTCGGCTATTATGCCCAGGAACACTTTGAGGCTTTAGATGAACAGAAATCAGCTTTGCAGCTGTTTATGGATAGCTATCCGATGTATGAGTATGAGGTGGAGGCAGTGCTGCGTCAGTTTTTGTTTAGCAAGCAAACAATGAAAACGCGTGTTGGTTTGTTATCAGGTGGACAGAAAGCAAGACTGCAACTGGCATTGTTTTTGTACAGAAAGCCTGATTTGTTGATTCTGGATGAGCCGACTAACCACTTGGATATTAAATCAATTGTGGCATTAGAAAATTTTTTGAAAGAGTTTGAGGGTTCGGTTTTGCTGATTACTCATGATCGGGAGTTAATTGAGGCAGTAGGTGACAGAGTGGTTGGGATTACAGATAAGAAGATTAAGCCAGTCTGGAAGAGATAGTTTTTTTAGTTTAAGCTTGATATGGCAGTAAACTTGAGCTTGACGAGTGTTAGTTTTGTTTATAGGATCAAGTTATGAAAAACAAAAACATGATTGCGGTGATTGGGTTATTGGGTATAGTGATTTTGGCAATCTTGGGTTACCAGGTGCTGGGAGGAAGGGCTAATAACATAGAGGTAAGTCAGGATGGAACTGGAGAAGAATCAATGCCTAAGACGCTGCTTGGGCTAATGGCTTTGGGAGATGAGATGAAGTGTACCTATTCTTACGAGGATGAGACAGGAGCATCTGAAGGTCAGGTGTATATTGCAGGAGGTAAGAGTAGAAGTGATTACACTATGAGGACGGCTGAGGGTGAGGATTTTAGCGGGAGTGTGATTACTGGAGATGAGTATAGCTATGTGTGGGGTTCGATGATGGAGGGAGGATTGAAAATGAAACGAGTTGATGAGGTGGATCAGGAAACTGAAGGAGCGCCGGTAACAAGTGATTATGCAAAACTTGATGAAGAGATGAACTATCAGTGTGAGCCATGGGTGGCTGATCAGTCTAAGTTCACTCCTCCAAGTGATATTGAGTTTAGAGACCTGGGGGCAATGATGGATGATGCCAAGATCCAGCAGTGTGCTATGTGTGAATCTCTAGACGGTGAAACAAAAACTGCTTGTGAACAGCAGTTTGGATGTAATTAGATAAAGTAAAAAAAAGACGGGACGTCTTGTTTAAGGACGTCCCTGGGTTGAGAGACTCGGCGGTGTGGTGATGCCTATTCGAGATGGAGAGTTGTGGTGATAATGAGCACCTCATCCTTGTAGGGCATCCCGGACCCGGTCATGGTCACGACTTCGACCTGCTGAGTGGTTGAGAATGACACAATCTTGTGACCTTCCGTTGCCTCAGCAAGCTTGCTGTTGTGCGAGGACATGTCTGGCTTGGCAGGGTCAGTTTTGCTGGTTATTACAATTACAAAACCTTTACGAGCCACGGGTAAGTCTCCTTACTCAAATGTACGAGTGTTGAGTATTATAGGTTATATTGTGGAAAAAATCAAGAGAGAGGGGTTATTTCGCCTGTTTGACGATTTGGGAGAAAACGGATGGTTGTTTGACTGCTAGTAGAGCTAAGATTTTGCGGTTTAGCTTGATGTTTTTCTTGGAGAGGTTGCCAATAAACTGGCTGTAGCTGGGGGCATCTTCAATGCTTGCTAGTCCGCCATTGATACGCTTGATCCAGAGGGTGCGGAACTGGCGCTTTTTTTGCTTGCGGCCAGCATAGGCATACTCACCAGCATGAAGAAGGGCTTCTTTAGCTCTTTTGATAAGGCGGTTGTATGACATGCGAAAGCCTTTGGTGGCTTTGAGCACTTTTTTATGTTTACGACGGCGGTAGGGTCCAGTTGAGACGCGTGGCATATTAGATTCCTAACATTCTTTTAATTTTTTTGGCAAAGACGCCTTTTACCTCGACATAGTTGCGGTAGCGACGAATTTGTTTGGCACTCTTGCGACGACGTAAGTGACGCATATTGGGGGTGCGTCGTAGAACTTTGCCGGTAGCAGTAATTTTGAACCGCTTGGCGACAATTTGTCTGGTCTTAGTTTTGGTCTTGTTCATCTTTCTTAATTTGTTTAGTTGGTTTAATTTGGCCGACGTATAGTTTGCCGAGCCACTTGGGGTCTTGTTCTAGTTTGGAGATGTCGGATAGGCTTTGGACAGCCTTGTCCATCTGCGAGATACCAAACTCTTTACGGGTTATCTGACGCCCGGTGAATTTTACCACGAGTTTGACTTTGTGACCATCGGCTAGAAATTCCCTGGCTCGTTCAAGTCGAGTGTTGAAGTCGTTTTCGGCCATGAAAGGGGTGAAACGAACTTCTTTGACATTGGTGGCTTTGGTTTTGGTGGTACCAGACTTGGTTTTTTTTGATTGCTGGTACTTGAACTTGCTAAAGTCGATGATTTTGGCAACTGGTGGGTTGGCTTTTTCGGCAACTAGGATTAAATCCAGTCCTTGTTCTTTAGCGAGAGCTAGGGCTTTGTCTCTGGACATGACACCTAGTTGTTCTCCCCCATCTTTGATAACGCGCAATTGCTCGGCTCTAATGTACTGGTTTATGGAGTAATGTTTATTAATGGTTTTGACGGTGATTGGTAACTTGAGGCCTTAATTTTATCAATTTAGAGCTTTAGATTCAATTTTTTCCTTCAAGAGGGACAAAAAGTGAGTCAGATCCATACTACCCAGGTCTTGTTCACCTCTTTGGCGAACAGAGATAGTGCTATCTTTGGCTTCTTTTTCACCGACTATAACCATGTAGGGGTATTTTTGATCCTCAGCATTTCTGATTTTTTTACCCAGTGATTGGTCGGATTGGTCAAACTCGACCCTTATACCGTTGTTCTTAAGCTCATAGAAGACTTCTTGGGCATAGTCATTGGATTTGTCAGAAACGGGTAGGACAGCTACCTGAACTGGTGAGAGCCAGACTGGGAAAGCGCCTGAGAAGTGCTCGATTAAAATCATGAGGAAGCGCTCGAAGGAGCCAATGATGGCTCTATGAACCATGATTGGGGTTTGATCACTACCGTCAGCGGCGGTGTATTTAAGACCAAAACGCTGTGGTTGAACATAGTCAATCTGAACGGTGGAAAGTTGCCACTCTCGACCTAAGGCATCGGTAGCCATTAAGTCCATTTTAGGAGCATAAAAGGCGGCCTCCCCTACTCCATCGTAGTATTCGATGTGGTTTCTTTCCATGATTTTGACGGCCCATTTTTCTACTTTGTCCCAGATTTTGGGATCACCTAAGTATTTTTCTGGGGTGTTTGGGTCTCTGGTGGAAAGACGGTAGCGATATTTAAGTCCGAAGGTGCGCATGACCTCTTTAGTCATGGAAAGCATGACATCTACTTCGTCATCGACCTGTTCTTCGCTGCAAAAAACATGGCAGTCGTCTTGGGAAAAAGCTCTAACTCGGGCTAGCCCTGAGAGCTCTCCTGGTTTTTCGTCACGATAGAGCATGGCGAAGTCGGTGTAACGAATGGGTAGGTCGCGATAGCTTCTGGGTTTGCTAGCAAAGATTTGGGTGTGTTGAGGACAGTTCATCGGTTTTAGGAACAGTTCGTCATCACTGTAGTGAGAGTGAATAGTAAACATGTCGTCTTTGTATTTGTCGTAGTGTCCAGAGGTTTTGAACAGCTCGGCTTTGGCCACTTGAGGTGTCCAAACTTGTTGGTAGTCTTGTTGAGATTGGAGTTGTTCAACATATCCGTTAATAAGTTGGCGGAGCAAACAGCCCTTGGGAGTGTACAGGGGGAAACCTGGACCGATAAGATCGGAGAAAGTGAAGAGATCAAATTTAAGCCCTAACTTTCGATGGTCTCGTTTTTCAGCTTCTTGACGATTTTTGATGAATTCTTCTAGTTCTTCTTGAGATGAAAAGGCGGTGCCATAAACACGAGAAAGCATTTTGTTATTGGAATCACCGTGCCAGTAGGCGCCAGCTAGCGAAAGTAGCTTGAAAGCTCCAATTTGTCCGGTACTATCAGCATGGGGGCCGGCGCAAAGATCAACAAACTCATTTTCGGTGCCTTTACCAGTGTAGTAGAGGGTAATGGGTAGCTGGTTACTTTCGGCCTGAGTAATCCAATCTTGCTTGTAGGGGTTGTCTTTAAACAGATCTCTGGCTTGATCAGCTGAGACAGTAACTGATTCAAGCTTAAGGTCAAGATCAATAAGGCGTTGCATCTCTTTCTCGATGACGGGGAAATCTGACTCAGATAGTTTAAAGTCCTGAGGTGAGTCAAAATCGAAATAGAAGCCGTCTTCTGTAGCTGGACCCATGGCCATAATGATCTTGTTTGGTCCATAGAGATTAATCATGGCTTGGGTTAAGACATGTTCAGCGGTGTGACGGATTTGATATAGATGTTGATCTTCTGGTGACAGCTGATTGAATTTTGAGTTATTGTTTGACATGGTCTGTTTGTATATTACTTTATATTGTTGCTTGGTTGTAGGTATAAAAAAGCCTCCCTATCGGGAGGTTAGTTAAGCAGTCTAACCAACCCGATTAAAGCGGGAGGATGGTAGTAGTGGTGTGGGTGGTGGTAAACATGGGCTGATTCTAGATCTGCTTAATAATTTTGTCAAAGTGATTATAGGCTAGGTCTGCTTTCAATAGCGGTAAGGGTGTGGTTGATGATGGAGGCAAAGAAATTGCCAATTAAAGGTAGACCACCAAGATAAGAGAAGACAAGCGAGATGAGAGAAACTAAGAGGGCAAAGCCGACGGTCATACCTAACGCCCAGCCAATACCACCGACTAGATTCAAGAAAAAGGCTCTGTTGTAAGAAAGCCGTTGTTGTTCGTCGTTAACACGCACGTTATTTGGACTTTTGGCTTGTAACCGTAAAGCCTTTGGAGAAGTAGCTGATTTGGTCATTGATTACCCAGGGAATGGGTAGGATAAACATGAAACCAAAAAACCAAAGGATGCCTCGACCAAGAAGCTCTAGGCTGTCATTGGTGTATTTGATTTTGTGGGTCATATTTGGTAATTAAATGTTGATGCCAGTTTTTATTATAAAGAGTATCGAGATTAATTGCATCTTTAAGCTGGTAAGGACCGATATGGGTTCGAGTTAATGATGATAAGAAGCTGTCTAGTTTTAACTGGGTAAAGAGATCACAGCTTAGTTGACGGATATAGGTGCCTGAGGAGACACTGGTGTTAAAGGTAACCAAAGGTGAACGATAGGCTATTAAATCAAGTTGATGAATAGTAACGGGTTTGGTTTTGCTGGTAATAGCATTACCTTTTCGAGCATGGCGATAGAGTGGTTGACCTTGATGTTTGGCGGCTGAGTAAGCCGGGACTGATTGATCGTACTGGCGAGGAAAGTTGTTAAACAATTCTTCGATTTCTCCTCTACCAACAGATGGCGGATTAGTTTGGGGAGTAAGATCGCCCTCAATATCAAGAGTAGGAGATGAGTAACCCAGACGCGCAGTGGCAAGATATGTTTTGGGTAGCGTCTGGAAAAGACTAAAGTTTTTCGTAGCTGAGCCAAGTAGAAGGATGCTTAGACCGTTGGCAAATACATCCAATGTACCGGCATGTCCCACCTTGAAGTCAGGCTTTACAGCTTTTTTAAATACTCTAATTAGGTCAAAGGTAGAGAGGCCGGTTGGTTTGTTGAGGAGAAGAATACCGTTCATGTGGTGATATCGGAGGCTATTTGGTAGAATTATGTATGCTGGACTCGTAGCTCAGTCGGTTAGAGCGCTGCATTGACATTGCAGAGGTCCCTGGTTCGATTCCAGGCGGGTCCACAAAGTTATCCAATACTAGTAGAGATTGAGCGTTCCTCAGAGAGGGTAAATTTGGTGCCTTTTGATTTGGCCATAGACCAGTAGAAACTTTGTTGCTGGCGACGAGAGTTGAATAAATGGAGCCAGGATGAGGCTGACTCAACATCTTCTCTTAGGAGTCTTAGAGTTTTTTTGAGGTGTTCTAGGAAGGAGAATTGGTACTGATTGGCCTCAATGGGTGTTTGCTGAACAGCAACATCAACTTCTTTTTTTAGATTTTTGATAGACTTGGCAAGTGAGTGAAGTTCGACAATGATCTGATTGATACGCTCTTGTTCCTGGCGTTTGGTGAGCGAGTAGACTTCTTTGAACTCGCGACTACGAGAGCGGAAGAACTCTTGTTTGCGTATTTGTTCAAGTTTTTGTTTTTCCTGGTAGTTCTCGTAAGCTGGGAAGCGAGGCTTGTTTGTCTCAACACTGGACTTGGGAGTTTGGGATCGTTGGCGGAGAGACTCAAGAAAGCTTTGGATTTTGGGGTTGATAGGTTTGTTGGAGGGTTGCATGCTTTAGTAAGATTACAGACTATACTCTATTATATAGGCTGGTTGTATGTTACTAAAGATTGAGAAGGGCGTCAATGGTTTTTCTTTTCTTGATAATACCCTTGACGTAGGCTCTTTGTTCGGGATGATTGAGTTGGTCTTTGGCTTGTTGATCACCGGAGGCATTGATCATGTCAGTGATTTCATCGTCATTTACTGCGATATCAAGATCGGTGGCGATGCGGTCTAGGATGAACTCGATTTTTAGATTTTCGGTAGCGGCTTGGTGATAGTCTTGTTTGATCTGCTCGACTGTTTTACCAAGTGATTTTAGATACTGATCGACGGTGATCCCCAGAGCCTGGGTGTGGTCATAAAGACGAACCAAGGATTGGTTGACTTCTTGGGTTATAAGAGACTCGGGAACGGTTAGCTCGATTTCCTTAAGTAGGGTATCAAGTAAAGCAGTGAGTTTTTCTGATTGAGGATCTTTTGGAGTTTGAGTTTTGTCATCGGATTTAGTTTTGGATTTGGCATCCTTTTTGGTTTTAGTTTCAAGGTCTTTGAAGGCTTTCTTAAGCTTGTCCTGGTAGCCTTTGATTTCAAACTCTGGAAGAAGGGGAAAAGAAAGAGTAACGGTCCAAGGAGCTTGGTCTGGAGTGGTCACGGCGGTTAAGGTGGGGTTGCCAATGATTTTTAGTTGATGCTGTTTGAAAACTTCCTTGATGATTTCTGGGAAAATGTGTTCTAGTGTGTGGTTGGTGACCTTTTGAGGATCGAGGTTTTCTTTTAGGACGTTTAAGGGAGCTTTGCCTCGGCGAAAACCTTTGATGGTAAGATCGTGGCCTAAGTGAAGCATGGAGTCATTTTGATGTTTGGCAACTAGATTGGCATCAATCGTTGCAGTAATAACGATAGTGCTGTCTTGGTGGGATTCGGTTTTAAGCGCAATGGCCGTCTTTTCAGTCATGGCCAGGATTATACACTAATTTTGATAATTTGACGGCTTGTTTGTATAAATGGGTATAATAAAAGCAGGATATGAGCGAACAAAACTTTGTTTGTGAACAGTGTGGCAGAGAGATTAAGGGAGAGAGTCTGGGAACAGCCCATCGAAATCATTGCCCGTTTTGTCTATGGTCAAAGCACTTGGATGGTCAGACACCGGGAGATAGAGCGGCATCATGTGGTGGAATGATGAAACCGGTTGGATTGACCTTTAAACAGGAACAGGATAAGACTGGTGAACTTATGATCGTGCATAGGTGTATGGTTTGTGGTGAGGTAAAGAAGAACCGGATTGCGGGAGATGATGATGTAAAAGCGATTGAGTGTTTGTATAGGGAGTGTATGAACTTAAGTGCTGAGGAAATAATAGAGTTAAGAGATCGGGGTATCAGGGTTTTGGATGAGACGGACGAGATGGAGGTGTTAAGCCAGTTGTATGGTAAGTCAGAGGCAGAGAGAAGAATGCAAAGTGTGGTTTGAGCCCCCTGTCAGAATCGAACTGACGTCCGCGGTTTACGATACCGCTGCTTTGCCACTAAGCTAAGGAGGCAGCAAGACAAACGTCTTAATATATGGATATTTTACCTGGTGGGGAAGAAAAAAGGGTTAGCGAGGAATGGTGAGATTCATGTCGACCTCGATTAGACCGGGATTGGGGCCGATGAGGTCTTGGTTGGCTTGATAGATGTCAGTCCAGCGGAAACCATCACCGTAAGCGCGTAGGGCAATGTCCCAGAGGTGATCACCCTTAACAACGGTGTAGGTGTCCCCTTCAATGGTATTGTTGGTCGTTTGCTCTTGAGAAACGGTGGCGACCTTGACGGCTACTTTGGGGATGGTAAGCTGCTGACCAACCTCAATCTGGCCGGGGTTGTCTAGATGGTTAACAGAAGCGATATCAGTCCAGTTGTAACCGGAGTTGTAAAAGCTTTCGGCAATGCCCCAGAGATGATCACCTTGTTTGACGGTGTAGGTGGTGGGAAGACCTTCGGGAACCATCTGTCCATCTTCTTCTTCGACTAACTTGACTTGGCCTGGAGTAGCAGTTTGACCATCGTCTTCCAGAGCTGCTTGGTCAGTGATTTGTCCTTGAGGATTAAGGGAACGGAAATAGTTGAAAACAAGAAGGCCGATAACGACTACTACGATGGCGCCGAGTAAGGTGCTGATGGTGTCTTCGTTTAATTTGAGAGTTTTGAGAGTGTTTTTGAGTCGGCTGTCCATGGAAAAGGCTAATTGATATCTTGTTTAGATTATTTACAAGTCATCCTATACAGAAAATTATTGCTAGTCAAGTAAGGATTTTTGGCAAAAAAAGCGACCCTTCCAAAGTCTTGGTTGGGTCGCCAATTGGCCTGGCTGTCTGAATTAAAGCAGGACTTCGACAACGAGGCCGACGAACAAGATCAGGAGGCCGAGGACGCCGATTGCGATGCTGACAAGAGCGACCACGATGGAGTTGACGACTCCATGAACAAGGCCGTTTTTCGAGAGGCGTTTTGCGGACCAATCAGTCAGAGTAAAGCGGTAGATCGCTAAAGCGATCCCGAACAATACAATACCAGTGATGGTGATTGCCATTCTGTTTTTCCTTTCGAAATATATGCAACGAGCAATGTGTGTATTATAGGATAGAATAGTGTAAATTTCAAGTTCTGATTAATATATATGGCTTGAAAAAGATATCTCTTTTGGGAATAAATCTGGTAAAATATGGCTAGTCTGGGGCTGTAGCTCAGTTTGGTCAGAGTGTCTCCCTGTCACGGAGAAGGTCGCGGGTTCGAGCCCCGTCAGCCCCGCTCTATGTTAAACCCACCTTCTTTTGCAAGGAGTTCGTGAAGTATCTAACGAAATGACAACGACTAAACCATTCCCTAAGAAGCAACACTACATCCCCCAGTCCTACCTCAAGAACTTTTCCCAGGACGGGGAGCATGTGAACATTTATGACCGAGTCAAAGGCGACAAAGGCGAGATACGCTACCAAACTACAATCCAGGTTGCCCACGAAAACCATTTTTACACCTACCAGACCAAGAAAGGCACGAAGAAGCACTTGGAAGACCTGCTTGGCCAGATTGAGGGCGATGCCATTGCTGTGATTGAAAAAGCCAAACGAGAGCGGACGATAACCCCAGAGGAAAAGGAAAAGTTGGCACTTTTTGTGGGATTTTTATACTCCCGCACCCCAGCTTTCAAGGCCAGGTCGCAAGAGATGACCACCAAAGCAGGGGAAAAGATTGCCCGTATGATGCTTAGGGTGACCCCAAAAGAACGGATGCGAAGGTTTTTCAAAGAAAAGGAGGGGAGAGACCCTACCGACAAAGAGCTTGACGACATCATTGACTTTGGAGTTAATCCCAAACGCAGTAGGGTTGGCTTTAAGTTTCTCCAGGGATGGTGGATTAGGACGATGCTTGAAATGGGGACGGAAGCGGCCAAGGTCTTTTTCGGAATGGATTGGCTCTTTCTCTTTACCAGCCAACCATACGCCTTCATCACAAGCGACAACCCCTTTTTACTCATTCCACCAGAAGACTACGACAGATTTTGGGGGTATGGTCTGGTTACTCCAAGAGCAAGGAAAGTCATCCCTTTAAGGTCTGATATGTGCCTGATGATGGGCGATTTAAGCGAAGACCCAGTGGTCAAGTTTGTAGATACGACCAAAGAATTTTTTAAGTCAATCAACACCTACACCCTGCTTGGTAGTGAGCGGTTTTGCTTCTCGCCAGAGAAGGGGAAGTTGGAAAAGCTGGTCAAAGAAATTAAACCTTACAACATCCCCAAGTTGTCAAAAGTCCGAGTGGATTAGGCAAAAGTTGAATGGTAGTTAGCCGCATTGTCGGGGAAACCTTGCATGAGAGCCTGCAATCTTGAGATAACACTTTCAATTGGGAGTTTGAAAGAAAACTCATTACTCCCGCAGAGATTTCTAGTTTGATTGGTGTGTTTGGTGATGTTGGTATGATCAGTATATGTTGGGGATGAAGAAAGGGATGAGTAACAAGGAGGTGGCTGATTTGTTGGAGATGATAGCTGCAGCCTTTGAGATAAAGGATGAGGATTTTTTCAGAGTAAGGGCATATAGGAATGCGGCGGCTAGTATTGAGCATTTGAGTAGTCAATTAAAGGATGTTTGGGATTCGGGTAAATTGGAGGAGATTCCAGGTGTGGGGCCAAGTTTGGCACAACACTTAGATGAGTTGATTAGAACCGGTAGAGTTAAACATTTTGAGCAAGAGGTAAAGGGCTTGCCTCTGGGTATGTTTGAGTTGATGAAACTTGAGGGAGTAGGGGCTAAGACAGCGTATAAACTGGCAAGTGAGTTTGATCTTAAAGATGAAAAGACGGCTATAGATAAGTTGAGGAAGCAGATATTGGCAGGAGAAATTAAGAAACTTCAAGGGTTTGGAGAAAAGACTGAGGATGAACTACTTAAAGCGATTGGCTCGGTACAAAGTGGATCAGGCAGGTTGTTGCTACCTGAGGCTGAGGCAATTGCTGAGGAGGTGGTTGAGTATTTAAGATCGAGCGGATTGTGTGAAAAGATTGAGGTGTTGGGAAGTTTGCGAAGGAGGGCTGCGACTGTGGGAGATATTGACTTGGCTGTGATGACAGATAAGCCAACTGAGTTAATGGAGTACTTACTTAAGTTTAAAGGTATTAAGAAGGTACTCTCGACTGGTTCAAAAACGACCATGTTTATCCACTCCTCTGGTCGGCAGGTGGATGTAAAGACTCAGAGTAAGGATCGCTGGGGGTCGATGTTGCAGCACTATACGGGAAGTAAGCTACACAACATCCATTTGCGTAAACTGGCGCTTGAGAAAAAAATGTCTTTGTCTGAGCATGGAATCAAAAAGGGTGGCAAGTTGTATAAGTATGCTGGTGAGGAAGAGTTCTACGAGGCATTGGGCTTAAAGTATATCCCTCCTGAGTTAAGAGAAGACAGTGGTGAGATTGAGGCTTCTATTAAAGGTAGATTACCTGATTTAGTTGAATTAAAAGATATCAAAGGTGACCTTCATATGCATACTAATATTGAGATCGAAACTAGTCATGATATGGGAGTAAGCAGTGTTAGTGAACTTCTTAACATGGCAGAAAACTTGGGTTATGAGTATATAGGTTTAAGTGATCATAACCCAAAAATGAAGGGACTAAGTGAGGTTGCTCGAATTAAAGTGGTTAAGAGAAGAAATGAGGCTATTGATAAAGAAATAGCTTCAAGTGAAAGCAGTGTGAAAATATTTAGAGGAATGGAGGTGGATATTCGGCCTGATGGACAACTGGCAGTGAGTGATGAGGTTTTGGGCTTGCTTGATTATGCAGTGGTTTCGATTCATGCCAGTTTTAAGCAAAGTAAAGAGGAAGCGACGAAAAGGGTGCTTAGAGCCTTTGATCATCCTAGGGTTAAAATTTTTGGTCATCCGACGGAGAGGATGCTTAACAAACGTGAGGGTTTGGATTATGACTGGGAGAGAGTTTTTGAGGTGTGTAGGAGAAAAAGGATTGCGGTGGAGATAAACTCGAGCCCTGAGAGACTGGATTTACCGGATATGTTGGTGCGTCAGGCAGTAAAAATGGAAGTTTTGTTGGTGATTAACACGGATGCTCATGAAGTAAGCTCCATGAAGGGTATGAAGTATGGTGTGGGTGTGGCTAGACGTGGTTGGGCTGAGGCTAGTAACATTATCAATACCTGGCCATACAAGAGGGTGGAAGATTGGATTAGATCTTGAGGTTGGTGGTATGATGTTTATGGTTAGTAATTGATTTATGTAAACATGCCTGTGCTATACATTTTGCTTGGTGGTGGATTATTAGTCGGTTTGTATTTGATTTCGACATATAACCGGTTTGTGGGTATGAGAACTCAGATTGAGGCTAGTATCCAAGAGATTGGAAACCAGCTAAAGAGACAAGCTGAGATGATCCCCAACCTGGAGGCATCAGCTAAGGGATATTTAAAGCATGAAACCAAGATTTTTGAGCAGCTAACGGATGCTAGAAAAGCGGTGGATGAAGCGGTGAGGTCTAACTCAGCTAAGGCGATTGAGTCAGCTCAGAGCAAGTTGAGTCAGGTTCTGCCCAAATTACAGGTGTTGGTTGAGAGTAACCCTGAGATTAAGGGAGCTGAGGTGGTAACTAAGCTCATGAACGAACTTCGGGATACGGCTGACAAAGTGATGTACTCAAGAAGAACTCTTATTGACCTGGTTCAGGACTTTAATCAGATGGTGGTAAGTTTCCCATCAAACATGGTGGCCAAACTGTTTGGCATGGCTAAACAGGTTGGTTTAACCACACCTGATAAGGGAGCTCACTTGTCTGTGAGTGAGGCTGAGACTAAGGGGCCAAAGATTAGTTTGTAATTTTTGTTTTTAAACCTAGTCTGGTTTTAGGTAAATGATTAACGTCTACGAAAGAGTTGAGGTAAATAAGCGGAAGAGTGCTCTGGTTGTGGTGGGGTTTGTTGTTTTTGTGGCGGCAGTGGCGTATGTGTTTAGCCAGGCTTTAGGTTATGGTCTGGATATGGTTGGGATAGCCTTGATTCTGTCTGGAGTGATGAGTTTTGCTTCGTATTACTGGTCTGACAAGATTATCTTGTCTTTGTCTGGAGCAAGAGAAGCTGACCGGGACAGGGACTTTGAGTTCTATACCGTGGCTGAGAACTTGGCTATGGCGGCTAGGTTACCCAAGCCAAGGCTTTGTGTGATTGAGGATACAGCTATGAACGCCTTTGCCACGGGAAGAGACCCTGACCATGCGGTGGTAGTAGCTACAACAGGCTTGCTTGACCGGCTTGATAGATCAGAACTGGAGGGGGTGGTAGCTCACGAATTGGCTCATGTTAAGAACTATGACATTAGGTTAATGGGAGTGGTGGCTATTTTAGTGGGTTTGGTAGCTTTACTGGCTGATTGGTTTTTACGAATTAGTGCTTGGGGTGGAGGCAGAAAAAGAGATAATGAGGGGAATAATCAGCTGCAGGCCATATTAATGATTGTGGGTATTTTGCTGGCACTACTGGCTCCCTTGGTTGCTAACTTGATCAAGCTAGCTATCTCACGAAGAAGAGAGTTTTTGGCTGATGCTGAGGCAGTAAAGCTAACTAGATATCCGGAAGGATTGGCCAGAGCATTGGAAAAAATATCTAAAGACAGCGAACCGTTGGAAGCAGCTAATAAGGCAACGGCCCATTTGTATATTAGTGATCCATTAAAGAACCGTCATGACGCTATAGGTTGGTTTGCAGGTTTGTTTAACACTCACCCACCAGTGGAGGAGCGAATTGCAGCATTACGGGCGTGATCTGGAAGTCTAAACATATAGGAGAGAAGCAACTTGTTGGGGTCAGGTTGGTTAATGATTCATTCTTGAATTTGCGGTTTGCCGGGGTTGAGTTGAAGCTAAGTAGTTTTGAGAAATGTTTGTTTAAAGAGTGTGATTTTAGCGGGGTGATAATTCAGGACAGTGGCTTTATTGATGTTGATTTTCAGGGTAGTCGGATTAGTAACCTTGATTTGTCGGTGGGATATTTTAAGGGTGTTAAGTATGACGAAGTGGTGGCTGAGGGTACAGTATTTAGGCAGCTTAGAAAAAGTGACGAGAAACTAGAGTGGATGGATATGCGTAAAACAAGTTTTGTGAAGGCTGATTTGTCTGGGGCAATATTTATGAAGTGCAGGCTTAATGAAGCTGATTTCAGGGGGGCTAAGTTGGAGAGATGTGTGTTTGAGGGTTGTGATTTAAGTGGGGCTAATTTTAGCGAGGCCCAACTTGCAGGGGTTAATTTTGAAGGAAGCAGGATTGATAAGACGGTTCTTGATATGAGCGGATTTGTGAGTCTTGGTCAGGCTAAGGGCTTTGTACTTAGTGACTAGCTGAATGGTTAGCAGACGGTTGACATGATTGCTAACTAGAGGTTAAATATTGGTTATGGATAACAATAATTTGCCCGATTTTTTAAAGCCAGTCGATCCTGAAAAAGCGCTGGAGAAGTTCACCATTAACTTGACTGAGAAAGCAAGAGAGTCAAGACTTGATCCGGTGATTGGAAGAGATAAGGAGATTAGGCGGATGATGCAGGTTTTAAGTAGAAGAACGAAGAATAATCCGGTATTGGTGGGTGATCCTGGTGTGGGTAAGACGGCTTTGGTAGAGGGATTGGCTATAAGAATTGCGGCTGGTGATGTGCCTGAGAGCTTGAAGAATAAGGATCTTTTGATGCTTGATATCGCTTCGGTATTGGCTGGAGCTAAGTTCAGAGGCGAATTTGAGGAGAGATTGAAAGCAATTGTTAAAAAGGTTGAGGATGCAGCTGGTCAGTATGTGTTATTTATCGATGAACTACATACCTTGGTGGGAGCAGGTTCGGCTGAGGGGTCGGTTGATGCAGCCAATATATTAAAGCCTGCATTGGCGAGAGGGACTCTTCATATGATCGGAGCAACAACTATTAATGAGTATCGGAAATATATTGAGAAGGATGCGGCTTTGGAGAGAAGATTCCAGCCAGTAATGGTGGATGAGCCAAGTTTGGAGGATACGATCGCAATTCTGCGAGGTTTGAAGGAGAAGTATGAGGTTCATCATGGACTTAGAATTTCAGATGATGCTTTGATTGCGGCTGGTAGATTGTCGGTTAGGTATATCGCAGACCGGTTTTTGCCGGATAAGGCTATTGATCTGATTGATGAGGCGGCTTCTGGTCTTAAAATCGAGATTGAGTCGATGCCAGCCGAGCTTGATTTACTCAAGCGTAAGATCACTCAGATGGAGATTGAGCTGCAGGCTTTAAAAAAGGAAAAATCGGAGTCGGCTAAACAACGAGCCGAGCAACTGCAAAAGGATATTGAGGAGAAAAAGAAAGAAGAAAAGGAGATGGAGGCGAAGTGGCAGGAACAGAAGACCTTGGTTGAGAAGGTAAGTGAGTTGCAGGGTAAGATTGATGAGGCTAGGGCGAGGCTAGAAAAGGCAGAACGGGAGGTTAATTTGGATAAGGCGGCTGAGATTAAGTATGGCGAGTTACCTAGACTGGAGAAGGAGTTGAAGGAAAGCCAAGATGAGTGGTTAAAGATCCCGGTTGAGGATCGAGTCTTGCGACTTGAGGTAAGCGAGGAGGATGTGGCTTTGGTGGTGTCACGCTGGACTGGGATTCCGGTTACTCGATTGATTAAGAGTGAACAAGAAAGATTGATTGATTTGGAAAATGAGATGTCAAAACGGGTGGTGGGTCAGGATGAGGCGGTATCGGCGGTAGCCAGAGCGGTGCGCAGATCTAGGGCTGGAATTGCAGATGAAAACAGACCAATTGCTAGCTTTTTGTTTTTGGGCCCAACGGGTGTGGGTAAGACCGAGACGGCTAAGGCTTTGGCTGCTGCTTTGTTTAATGATGAGTCAGCTATGGTAAGGATTGATATGAGTGAGTATATGGAGCAGCATTCGGTGGCTCGGTTGATTGGCGCCCCCCCCGGTTATATTGGCTATGACGAGGGTGGACAGCTGACTGAGGCAGTACGAAGAAGGCCATATAGTGTGGTGTTGTTTGATGAGATCGAGAAGGCTCATGATCAGGTATATAACGTGTTGTTGCAGGTATTTGATGAGGGCAGATTAACTGATGGTAAGGGAAGAACGGTTGATTTTCGCAATACGGTGTTGGTGATGACCAGTAACCTGGCTAGTGAGGAGATTGCAAGGATGAGTGAGGATCAAGACAGGGAGATGGAGGAGAAGATTTGGGCTAAGGTACAAGGCCATTTCCGGCCTGAGTTTATCAACAGATTGGATCAGATGATTATATTTGAGCCTTTAAGTGAGAAGGATATGGAGAAGGTGGTTACAATTCAGCTTAAGCGATTGAAGAAGCGGCTTGAGCAGCAAGATATTGAGATTGAGTATGGTGAGTCTCTAGTAGCTTTTTTGGCTCGTAAAGGCTATGACCGAAATTTTGGGGCCAGACCGCTAAAGAGATTGATTCAGAGTCAAATTGAGGATGAGTTGGCTATGAATTTACTGGAGGATAAGATAATGCCGGGGAGTAAAGTGAGGATAGAGGTTGTGGGTGATGGAGTGGAGATAAAAGTAGGGTAAAATAACTGCTGTGAAGCAGAAGAAATTATCGGAAAAGGAACTAGCGCACTTGTTTGAGTTGGGCAAGCTTGAATTGGCTGAAGGTGAGGCTGATGAATACGCAACTCAGTTAGGCGAGATTCTTGATTACGTGGGTCAGCTTTCTAACTTAGAGCTTGATGGGATTGAGGAAACTAATCAGGTAACTGGTTTGGTGAATGTATTTGATGAAGATAAAATAAGAGAAGGTCTTGATCATGGTGAGGTGATGAGTCAGGTACCTGTAAAAAAAGATGGTTATGTAATGGTAAGAGCAGTGTTGGGAGGTGGCGATGAGTAGGACAATCGTAGAAACTCGAAAGGAGCTGGTGGATGGTACAAAGTCAGTGACCGAGGTGGTGAGTGAGAGCTTGAAGATAATCAAGGACAAAGAGAAACTTAATGCCTTTATTACTCTAGCTGAGGATGAGGCGCTTGTCAGAGCTACATGGCTTGAGAAAAATGGAGATCGGAGCCTACCGCTTTTTGGAGTGCCTGTGGCGTTAAAGGATATGTATTTGACAAAGGGGATTAGAACAACAGCAGGAGCCAAGTTGCTTGAGGAGTATGTCCCTCCTTACTCTGCAAGTGTGGTTGAGAAACTGGAGGAAGCGGGAGCTGTGATAGTGGGTAAAACAAACCAGGACGCCTGGGCTCATGGAGCTAGTGGTGAAAACTCCGACTTTGGGCCTAGTCTTAATCCTAGTAACGAGGAGTATGTGCCGGGGGGAAGTTCTTCAGGTTCAGCGGTGGCAGTAGCGGCAGGAATGGTGCCTCTGGCTATGGGAACGGATACTGGAGGATCGATTAGGCAACCGGCAAACTTTGTGGGTGTGGTTGGTTTTAAGCCAAGCTATGGGAGGGTGAGTCGTTATGGAGTGATTGCCATGGCTAGTTCGCTTGATAGTATGGGACATTTTACCAACTCGGTTGAGGATGCGGCTTTGGTTCTGGGGGTAACTGCAGGAGCTGATGAAAGGGACGCGACCACTCGAGCAGCAAGGAACTATGAGTTTGAGGGTTTTTCAAAAAAAGGTCTTGAGGGAGTGAGAGTTGGTATAGCTAAGGAGTATGTTGAGGCAATTGCAGACGAGGAGATAAAGGAGAATTTTGAAAAGGTTAAATCGAAACTGGAACGTTTGGGAGCAATTTTGGTTGATGTTGCCTTGCCTCACACCAAGGAAGCGATTGCGGTTTACTACATTCTGCAGCCGGCAGAGGTGAGTTCCAACTTAGCTAGATTTGACGGTGTGAGATACGGGAAAGGGAGGGATAGTTTTGGCAAGGAAGCCAAAAGAAGAATCGTGGTTGGCAGCTACACCCTGTCTTCAGGCTACTATGACGCGTACTATCGCCAGGCTTTAAAAGTGCGAACCTTGGTAAGGCAAGATTTTGAGAGAGCTTTTGAAAGAGTCGATGCTTTAGTGACACCAGTCTCCCCTACCACTGCATTTAAGTTAGGTGAGAAGACTAGTGATCCGCTGGCAATGTATATGGCTGATGTTTTGACGGTACCGGTAAACTTGGCTGGATTACCAGCGATTGCCATTCCTTCGGGTAAGACTAAAGGTGGTCTGCCAATGGGAGTCCAGGTAATTGGACGATATATGGATGAGGAGAGGATGTTACCGATAAGTTATGAATTGGAGAGTGAACTGATATGAGTGATGAATACAGGGCAGTAATTGGGATGGAGGTGCATGTTGAGCTAGCGACTAAGGCGAAGATGTTTTGCAGGTGTGATGCTAGCCACTTCCAGGTTGAACCAAATACTCACGTGTGTCCTGTGTGTATGGGCTTGCCAGGTGCTCTACCAGTTCCCAATGAGGATGGGATTAAGGGAGTAGTAAAAATAGGGACGGCTTTGGGATGCAAGATTAACAGAGTGAGTAAGTTTGATCGAAAGCACTATTTTTATCCCGATTTGCCTAAGGGTTATCAGATCAGCCAGTATGACCAGCCTTTGTGTTATTCAGGCGAGGTGGTATTAAGTAGCGGCAAGCGGGTACGGATTGAGCGGGTTCATCTGGAGGAGGATACGGGTAAGCTGGTTCATCGAGAAGTGGATGGTAAGAAGGTGTCGCTGGTGGACTATAACCGGAGCGGAGTGCCATTGGTTGAGATTGTGACCAAGCCGGATCTTGAAAGTGCCCAGGAGGCTAAAGAGTACTTGAAACTGATTCATGCCACAGTCAGGTATTTAGGAGTGTCGGATGCTGATATGGAGAAGGGGTCGATGCGACTTGAGGCAAATATCAGTGTGAGTAAGGATGGTAGTCTGCCACCTTACAAGGTGGAGGTGAAGAATGTTAACTCGTTTAGATATATTGCGGCGGCGATTGAGTATGAAATCAAGCGGCAGATTAAGCTACTTGAGCAGGGTGAGACGCCCAAGCAAGAGACTAGAGGCTGGTCATTGGAGGGAAGAAAAACAGTGTCTCAGAGAAGCAAGGAGGAGGCAAAAGACTATCGCTATTTCCCAGAGCCAGATATCCCACCTTTGAATTTAAGTGACGAGCAAGTTAAGGATTGGAGTAGTGAGATTGGATCAACGCCGATGCAGATGAGGGACAAACTGGTGAAACTGGGAGTGAGGCCTGATTATGTGGAGACGGTGATATATGACAAAAAGACGGCTGTTGATATATTAAGTCTGGTAGAGGTAGCGATTAAAGAAGGGTTGGAGGTGAATAAGGTGGTGGGTAGAGTGGTAAACAAAGGAGAGACTGGTTTTGATAGGGGTGAGGTGATTAGAGATGTAAAAGAGGAGGAAGAAAGAAGTTTTGCTGATGAAGGAACGGTAGAAGAGTGGATAAAACAGGCTATAAGGGAGAATGAGGCAGCTGTGGCGGACTATCGTAAGGGCAAGGAGACGGCAGTTAAGTTCTTGATGGGTCAGGTAATGAGATTATCTAAAGGTGAGGCTAATCCGGCTGATCTCGAGGATAAAATCAAGGCGAAGCTTGATGAGTAGAAGTGGTGCTTGAGCTATTAGTTTAAAGCTTTTAAGATGTTAGAGACATGGCAAAATTTGTCCATCTTCATGTCCACAGTGAGTACTCATTGTTGGATGGGTTGAGTAAGATCAAGGGTTTGATAAAGAAAACTAAGGAGCATGGTTCTCCGGCTTTGGCATTGACGGATCATGGAGTGATGTATGGAGCAATTGATTTTTACAAAAAAGCGACTGAGGAAGGGATTAAGCCAATTATTGGCTGTGAGATCTATATGTCGGCTGAGGATCATAGAGAGAAAAAGAGGCATGATGCATTTCATCTGACGGTCTGGGCGAAGGATCTTGAGGGGTATCAGAACCTGATGAAACTAGCATCGATAGCACAGATTGATGGTTTTTATTACCGTCCCAGGATAGATATGCAGCTGCTTGCCAAACACGCTAAGGGATTGATGGCGAGTACTGGCTGTCCGGCGGGGTTGGTGGGAAGGCGACTGATTAACGAATCGTATGAATCGGCTTTAAATACTGCCAAGGAGTTTAGTCAGGTTTTTGGTACGGGTAATTTTTACGTTGAGTTACAAAGACACCCTTGGCAGAAATTTGCAGAGGCGCAGGGAGTGCCAGCTAAGGTGAGAGAGGAGCTTAAGGAGAGGGCTAAGGAATCGGTGAGATTGGAAGAAGGGTTGATTAAGATAAGCAGGGATTTGGGACTGCCGATTATTGCCACTAATGACGTCCATTACATTGAGAAAGAGGATGCAGTGGCTCAGGATGCGATTGTATGTATTCAGACAGGCAAGGTAATCGCTGACACCGAGCGGATGCGGTATGTGGACACGCCCGATTACTACTTAAAGACTCCAGAAGAGATGGTGGAGAGTTTTCTTGATTTGCCAGAGGCAATCGAGAACACGGTTAAGCTAGCTGATAAGGTTGATTTGCAGATTAAGCTGGGTGAGTGGTATTTCCCTGAGTTTGAATTGCCTGACAATAAAACGGCGGGTGAGGTGCTAAGAGAGATGGCTTACTCAGGAGCAAAAGAAAAATTTGGTGAGGTTACAAAGGAGATATCAGAGAGATTGGATTATGAACTTAAGATCATCGATGATCGAGGATATAGTCCTTACTTCTTAATCTATGCGGACATGACAGAGTATGCGGCTAAGGTGGGTATTTATGTTAATACCAGAGGTTCGGCTGCAGGATCTTTAGTGAGTTTTTGTTGTGGGATTACGGTGGTAGATCCATTGCGATATCACTTGCCTTTTGAGAGGTTTTTAAACCCATTTAGGCCATCACCACCTGATATTGATTTGGATATCTCTGACGACCGCAGAGAGGACATGATCCAGTACTTGAAGGACAAATATGGCGAAGAAAAGGTAGCCCAGATCTGTACTTTTGGAACAATGCAGGCCAGGGCGGCGGTGAGAGATGTGGGAAGGGTGTTGGGTATGCCCTACTCTCAACCAGACCGGATCGCCAAACTAATCCCCCAGGGGTCACAGGGTTTTCCGATGTTTTTGGATAGAGCCTTGAAGGAATCAAAGGAACTAAAGGAGGTTTATGACAGTGAGGAAGAGACCAGGCGATTGATTGATTTGGCTAAAAAGATTGAAGGGAATGCCAGGCACGTATCTGTGCACGCAGCAGCGGTGGTGGTGGCACCAGATGATCTAACTAAGTTTTCGCCATTACAACGGGAGCCTGGGGGTGGAGATAAGATTATCACCCAGTATGAGATGCATGCCTGTGAGGATGTGGGATTGATTAAGCTTGATATCTTGGGAATCAGAAATCTGTCGATTATGGCTAATGCGATCAGGATTATTAAGAAACTAAGGGGTGAGGTGATCGATATTCACAAGATCCCCATGGATGATGAGAAGACTTTTAAGATGCTGGCTGAAGGTAAGACGTTTGGAGTATTCCAGATGGCTAGCAGTGGAATGACTAAACACTTAGTTGAACTTCGCCCTGAGCGGGTGGAGGATTTGATGCAGATGGTGGCCTTGTATAGGCCTGGACCAATGGCCTTCATTCCTGAGTATATTAAGCGCAAACACAATCCGAAACTAGTTAAGTATGACGATCCGCGAATGGAGGAGTTTTTGAAGAGTTCTTATGGCATTATCGTCTATCAGGATGATGTCATCTTTATGGCGTTGAAGCTTGCCGGTTATGACTGGGGTGAGGCGGATAAGTTTAGGAAGGCGATTGGTAAAAAAATCCCTGAGGAGATGGCCAAGCAGAAGGATAAGTTCATTGATGGCTGTGTGGCGGGTGGAATGAGCTTAAAACTAGCTAAGGAGCTGTTTGCCAAGATCGAAACGTTTGCTGCTTATGGTTTTAACAAGTGTGTAACTGGAGACACATATGTTTACCATGGGTTTAATGGAGAGAGAGTAAGGGTTAAGGATTTGTATAGCAGGAAAATAAAGGAGACTGGTGTGGTTTGGGGGCTGGATGGTGATGATAGGTTGTGCGGGCAGGAGGTTAAGTCTGTGTATGAAAATGGAGTCAAGCAGATATGGGAGATTAAATTAAGATCAGGGAGGAGATTAAGGGTGACAGGTAACCACCTCGTGAGGACGTTTTATGGATGGCAAGAGGCGGCTAAATTGGCTATCGGAGAGAGGGTGGCTGTGGCTAGAAGAATGAGCTTGGGGGAGGGAGTGGACTTGAGTAATGAAGAGATAGAGGCATTAGGATATTTGATTGCGGAAGGCAACTTGTGTCATCCACACGGTTTGTATTTTTATGGCAAAGATGAGGAGATATTGGCTGAGTTTGTTGGCATTTCCGAGAAGCTGGGCTTGAGTTGCAAATTGGATCGAAGTAAATCAGCGGTAAGTGTCTACCTGGGCGGTGGTAAGGGAAATAGTCTTCGAGAATTGTGTAGCAAGTTGGGCTTATTGGGTAAAAAGGCAGTAGATAAGTTTGTACCGGCCAAGATGTTTGAAGGAAACGAGGAGCAGATTAGTCGGTTTGTGGCCAAGCTGTGGATGGGTGATGGATGTGTTGATGTTAAGTCGCTACTTACATATTACGCGACTAGTTCAGAGCAGCTGGCAGTAGATCTCCAGAGTTTACTGTTGAGACTTGGGGTGGTATCTACTATCCATCGAAAAAAGTTTGCTTATCGAGGTGAATTCAAGGATGGATATACAGTACATGTTACTCACCAGAAGGATTTGCAGAAGTTGTTTGGTTTGATTTCCAAATATATGCTGGGTGAAAAACTAGCGAATGTGCAAAGGGTATTGAACCACCCTTCGATTCTTCACCAGAAGCAGGAAAACAAACTTAAGGTGTCTACTTTAGATACCATACCGATTGGAGTGTTTAGGTTAATTCGAGAGGAGATGAAAGAAAAGGGTTTTGGTATAGAGGAGATGGTTTCTCAAACTGGATTGTCAAAGAGATTGTTTTCTGATGATCGGAGAAAGCGCGGATATACCAGAGAGGTTTTAACCAAAATCAATAAGGTGTTGGAATCCGAAACCTTAAAAAGGCTAATAGAGGCTGATGTTTTCTGGGATGAGGTGGTGGAGGTAGAGAAACAGGGAAAGGAGATGACTTACGACCTAACCTTAACAGGTGAGCATAACTTTTTGGCCAACGATGTGGTGGTACATAACTCTCACGCTGCTTCGTATGGGATGGTTAGTTACTGGACGGCTTACTTGAAGGCTAACTATCCAGTTGAGTACATGACGGCTTTGTTAACGGCAGAGGCTGGTAATACAGATAAGCTGGTGGAGGCGATAGCTGAGTGTGATCGGATGGGCATCACTATTCTGGCTCCTGATATTAACGAATCCTTAACCGGATTTACGATTGTGGAACAGGATGGCGAGCAGGTGATCAGATTTGGGTTGGGAGCGATTAAGAATGTGGGTGAAGCAGCTGTGGGAGCGATTCTTGAGGAGAGAGATAAGCTTAAGTTCACTAGTTTGGCTGATTTCTGCAGCCGGGTGGACGCTAGGAAAGTAAATAAAAAAGTGATTGAGAGTTTGATTAAAGCTGGGGCTTTTGATGCCTTTGGTAACCGAGCAGCTTTGATTGCCGGTGTAGATGAGATCCGCAACAAAGCAGCTAGTATGCAGAAGAAGAAAAGTGAAGGGCAGGACAGTTTGTTTGGTGATGTTGAGGTAGACAGTGATCCAATGAGGTTAGCAGACAGCTTACCTGAGGTAGCCGAGTGGCCACTGCGAGATAAGCTCAAGTTTGAGAAGGAGCTATTGGGTTTTTACTTGAGTGATAATCCGGTAAAGAGCATCATGGCCAGGGTGGCTCGGAGAGTGACTCATCGGATTAACCAGCTTGATCCAGAGCATCACATTGGTCAGACAGTCACTTTGGGTGGCATGGTTATAAAAGTTAGACAGGTGGTGACTAAAAAGAACAATGACTTAATGGCCTTTGTCAGGCTGGAGGATGACACCTCCGTGGTGGATGGAGTGGTGTTTCCTAAGCTTTATGCAGAGACTAAGGAACTGTGGGAGGAAGATAAGCCGGTGCTGGTGACTGGTAAGGTAGATTACCGTGAGGAGACAATCAACCTGGTAATCAATGAGGTTGAGTATGTGGATGTAAGCAAGGAGGAAAAGGAGGTCAAGGAAATAGAGATTCCCAGGGGAACTGATAAGGAGGTGTTGATGATGATCAGTAAGCTGTTAAAGGAGAACCCGGGGGATGATCACGTCAGAGTGGTGGTACCAAATGGAGGAGGCCCTAAGATCATTGATCTGCCATATGGAGTTGATTTTAGTGATGAGGTAAGAGAGCAAGTGGCCAAACTACTCTCATAAAAAAAGAGGGATAAAGCAAGACTCTTGTACCTTGAGGCATAACCTGATAAAATTTGAGTCTAGTTTTAACCGATTAAAGACACAAAAATGGCAAATATATTAAATTGGAGAGACCAAGTTAAATTTGGTTCAGGTGACACCATCAGGGTTCATCAGACCGTTAGGGAAGGTAACAAGACCAGAATTCAGATTTTTGAAGGATTGGTGATTCGCATCAAGGGTCATGATGGCTTAAAGTCATTTACAGTCAGAAAGATCGCAGCAGGTGGTATTGGAGTTGAGAGAATTTTTCCTGAGGAGTCCCCTACCGTAACCAAGGTAGAGGTAACTAAGAGAGGTCAGGTTAGACGAGCTCACTTGGGATACTTGAGAGGTAGAGAAGGTAAGAGAGCAACCAGAGTTAAGGATAGTTTTGTTAAGGGTGTGTCACAGAAAATTGAGGAACAGGTAGTGGTCAAGGAAGAGATGACCAGCGAAGAGGAGCTAATTGCCAGAAGAGCAGCTAAGGCGGCTAAGGAACAAAGACTAGCCAAGAAAGCAGATCAGGCTGGTAAAGAGAAGAAAAAAGCTGACAAGAAGAAGAAAATTCAACGCAAGGAGAAAGTTTTCGTCAGGTAAGAGGCATGAAAATGGTAAAATACGAGTGGATCGTAATGGTCTGGTCGTGAAGGTAATGGGTCCATAGCTCAGCCTGGTTAGAGCACCTGCCTTTTAAGCAGGGTGTCCTGGGTTCGAATCCCAGTGGACCCACTCTTTTTACTTCCAAGGCCCCATCGTCTAACGGCTAGGACGCCAGGTTTTCATCCTGGTAATCGGGGTTCGATTCCCCGTGGGGTCACAATTTCTGAAGGTAAAGTCGCTAGACATCTAATTGTTTTTGAGATCGTAGTATTTGATGATTTACTTGTTTTAGGAACAATGTTTAAGAGTTGTTGTGTAGGAATTGTAGTGCGTAATACGGATTTGTGTATGGCTGTGTTATTCACTAACCAGTTGTTTTGCAGGTTTTAGGGTGTTTTTTGCGTACAGTGCGGTTATGGCTAAAAGTCCGGTTGCAATAAAGTAGGGAGATTTGATTCCGAGTTGCGCGTAAAAAAAAGTGCCTAAAAGGGGGCCAAATAATCTGGCAACTGCTCCTACTGACTGGTTTATGCCTGCAATATTTCCCTGATCTTCT
>Ga0172375_10002540_pt1 | contig 28334 bp, 31 predicted proteins | sample LakKiv1m_FD_114537 | JGI IMG/M metagenome (GOLD analysis project Ga0172375, IMG submission 114537) | Freshwater microbial communities from Kabuno Bay, South-Kivu, Congo - kab_092012_11.1m | ecosystem: Environmental > Aquatic > Freshwater > Lake | place: Democratic Republic of the Congo... | reverse complement strand
GAACCCCGTGGCGAGCCTCGTGACATTCATGTTATTTGTCAAGCCGGCCATAGAATACCTGCAAGGAAGAGGTGCGTTTTCCTTCTTGCGAGGTATTTTGTCAAAAGATGTGTATAATGAAAGCGAACGCTTGTCCTTTCTGCCGGCCCGTCTTTGCCGCCGGAAGAAAGGAACCGGGATCGCACCTTTGGTCTTCCACGGCAGCGCGGACATGTATCACGTCGCAGGTGCCGATTGTTTTTTTGCCGCCCGGCCGTATGCGAGATTGAAAAAAGGGACGCGCATTTCCTACTTCAAGATATGACACACAGATGTTCTTATTTACGGGTCTCCCTGACGGACCGCTGTTGTTTCGATTGTTTTTACTGCGGGGCGCAGAAGAGAGATGTTTTTCTTCCCGAGCAGGAATACCTGGACGCTGATGAACTCGTAGGTCTGGCACGGCTTTTTGTCGGCCTTGGTATCCGGCATATCCGTCTCACCGGCGGCGAGCCCCTCCTGCGCGCTGGAGTCCATGATATCGTCCGGAGGCTGGCGGCTGTCAAAGGGCTTGAGCTGGTATCGATGACGACGAACGGGTTTGCGCTTGCGGATGCCCTGGCCGTGGGTCCTTTTGCAGGCCTGCAGAGGGTCAATGTCAGCCTCGATACGCTTCGAAAAGACCGCTTCCGTTCATTGACCGGCGTCGACGGTCTGGACCGGGTGCTGGCAGGTATCCGCGCCGCCAGGGAGGGCGGCCTGGGAGACATACGCGTCAATGTTCTTCTGGTCCGCGGTTTTAACGACGATGAGATTGTTTCGTTTGTGCGTTTTGGCCAGGACCACGATCTGGCCGTCCGGTTCATCGAATACTTTCCCACGCAGAAACGCAGCCAGGCCTTTAAGTCTCTTTATGTCGATTCGGGCGAGGTGATGAAGGTCATCGAGTCGGCCTTTGGTCCTTTGGCCCCGCAGGGATGCGACCCCTTGTCCGGTCCGGCGCAGTATTATCGTCTTGCCTCCGGGGGGCCGCGGCTCGGGTTCATCAGCTCCGTTACGCATTTTTTCTGTCCTCAGTGCAACCGCTTGCGCTTGAGTGCCGACGGCAAACTTTTTCCCTGTCTGCATGCCGATCATTATGTGGATGTGAAAGCGCTGTTGCGCGCCGGCCGTCCTGAGGCCGCTGCCGCCCTTATCGCGCAGACAGCCGAAGCCAAGAGCCGCTATAATAAGATAGCGTGCAGCCGCTTTTTTGAAATGTCATCTATCGGAGGATAAGATGGGATCCGCAAAGGGCCGTATCAGGATGGTGGATATTTCCGAGAAAAAATTTTCCGCGCGCATGAGCCGGGCGCGTGTCCGTCTCTGCGCGAGCCCCCGGGTGCTCAGGATGATCAAAGAAGGCGGTTTAGGCAAGGGGGACTGTCTTGCCGCGGCCCAGGCGGCCGGGATCCTGGCAGCCAAGAATACAGCGGCCATTATTCCCCTTTGCCATCCGCTCCCGGTCAGTTTTGTCGATATCTCGTTTTCTTTCCGCCTGGATTTCATGGAGATCACATCCGTTGCGAAGACTGCTTATGCCACGGGCGTGGAGATGGAGGCGCTTTGCGCCTGCGCGGTCGCAGCCCTGACGGTTTATGATATGGCAAAAGCTCATGACAAGGGCATCGTGATCAAAGACCTGCGTCTTCTGGAAAAGAGGGGCGGCAAGAGCGGGGTCTGGAAGGCATTGACGTGACAAGCGGACGCATCTTTTCGATCAATATTTCGGCTCAAAAAAAAGGCCCGAAAACCATGCAGCGCGCCGGCCGTCTTGTCGCGGGCGAGGGGCTGGAAGGGGATGCCCATGCGGGTCCGGGCATACGTCAGGTCAGCCTCCTGAGCATCGAAGATATCGAGAAGTTTGAAGATATGGTTAAGGCGGATGACGTCGATCTTCATCCCGGCGTTTTCGCCGAGAACCTGACGACGGAAGGCATAGACCTTTCGGATCTCAGGGTCGGCGACCGTCTCGCAGTGGGGGCTTCGGCCGTTTTGCGCGTGACCCAGATCGGCAAGGCCTGCCACGATGGTTGCGAGATCAAGAAGAAGGCAGGGGTATGCCTGATGCCGACAGCCGGCATCTTTGCTGTTGTCGAAGAAGGCGGCGGGATCCGCCTGCGCGATCCTGTGCGTCTCCTGCGCGCGAAAAAATCGTTCTGGCCATGGTCGAAGACATAAGAAATATTACTCTTGGGGAACTGGAAAAGAATTTGTGCGCAGGGGGTTTCCCGGCCTACCGCGCCCGCCAGGTTTTTGCATGGCTTTACAAAAAAGGCGTCGAGGATTTTGCCGCCATGGCGAACCTGCCGCAGGAGCTTAAGGTTTTTCTGAAGACGTATTATGCGATTCAGCCTCCGGCCGTTGAAAAAATCCTGACATCGTCGGACCTGACCCAAAAATTTCTCCTGCGGCTTAAAGATCGCTCCCTGATCGAGAGCGTTTCCATTCCCGCCAAGTCCCGCCTGACCGCATGTCTGTCGACCCAGGTCGGTTGCCGCTATTCCTGCGCGTTCTGCGCCAGCGGGATCGCGGGGTTCAGGCGTCATCTCGATGCCGGCGAGATATTGGGACAATTTTTGACCATTGCCAGGAATGTGCCCGAAGGGCACATCTCGAACGTCGTTTTTATGGGTATCGGCGAACCCCTGGACAATTATGAGAATTTGATGCGCGCGATCCGGATTTTGAACGATGAGCACGGCGTCAGGCTGGGCGCCAGAAAAATGACGATCTCGACCTGCGGCCTGGCACCGGCGATCGAACGCCTGAGCCGCGAAAAATTGCAGCTGGAGCTTTCTGTTTCCCTTCATGCGGCGACGGATGAAAAACGCAGCCAGCTTTTGCCCGTCAACAAGCGTTTTCCTCTTGAGACGCTGATGCGCGCCTTGTGTGTGTATGTCCAGGCAACAAAGAGGAAGATCACTTTTGAATATGTGCTCCTGCGTGCCTTCAATACGACGGTGGAGGATGCGCAGGCGCTGATCGCCTTGATCCGGGGCCTCAACGCCCGCGTGAACCTGATCCCGTTTAATCCGGCGGTCTCGCGCATGGGATTTGAGCCGCCGGTGAAGCTTGAGGTTTTGTTTTTCAAGAGCTACCTGGAAAAGCACGGTGTGGATGTAACCCTTCGTTTGCCGCGGGGCAGTGATATCAGCGCCGCCTGTGGTCAACTGCGTTATCAGACACTTCGAGGAGAGAAAGAACATGGCGCCTAAAATACACACGACGGAAATTAAGGTACGATATGCTGAGACGGACAATATGGGGATTGTTTATTACGCCAATTATCTGGTCTGGTTTGAGGTGGGGCGTACGGAGTATCTTTTGGCCCAGGGGATGGATTACAGGGATGTTGAGAAGGACGGGTTGTTTATGGCCGTGGTGGAGGCCCATTGCGTTTATAAAGCGCCGGCGCGCTATGGCGAAACCGTCGTTGTCTCCACCCGGCCTGCGGACGTCAAGAATTCCAGCTTGACGTTCGCCTACAAGGTCACGCGCAAAGGGGAAGAAAAAGTCCTCTGTGAAGGATACACTTCCCATGTCTTGATCGATAAGGATTTGAAGCCGAGGAAGATCCCTGAAAAGATCAGGGTGCTCTTGAGTTGATGAGGGACGCCGGTGTCCGCAAAAAGGTTATTTATTTTTTTCTTGTTGACGGCATGCTGTTCCTGCGCAGGTTGCGCGACGACGCGTCATCCCCTTGTCCCGTCGGGACAGCCCCCGGGGCAGCCAGCCGTGGTCATCAGCAGCGTCGAAGAGGTGCAGGTCGGCCGCAGCATGGCCCGCGAGATTGTCGCGCCGCGGTATGCGCCGTGGAATAATTCCGTCGAGCAACGCCGCGTCAATGACATCGGCCGCAGGCTTGCCGCAGCCTCGGACAGGCGCGATATCATTTATAGTTTTCAGATTCTGGACAGCCCGGACGATAATGCCTTTGCCCTTCCCGGAGGATATGTGTATATATTCCGGGGGTTATACGAAAAGCTTGATGAAGGAGGACTGGCGGCAGTCCTGGCCCACCAGATCGCGCACGTGGCGGCCCGGCATGTCCTCAGGCACATGCAGTCCACCCTGGGGGACGAGGTACTCGTCGGCCTGGTGCTGGCCGGGCTGGGGCGTAAAGACCCCGAGGTCGCCCGGCAGATCGCCGGTGCTTCGGATGCGGTTTTTGATCTCTTGGGCCGCGGCTATAGCCGCCAAGAAGAACTTCAGGCCGATGCGCTCGCCGTGAAGTATCTGACGCGCGCAGGATATGACCCTTACGCCTTGGCAGGCGTCCTGGAATCCCTGATGAAGGAAAAGGGGAAAACGGCCAGGACGTTCGAGATGCTGAATGCGCCTGTGCGAACGGGTGAGCGCATCAGGAAGATCAGGCAGGAGGCCGATGCGGGGTTTTAGTGGCCGCCCTTAAAAGTTTTTGTGCTATAATGATACCTGATCGTAAGGAGGCTATGGAACCGAAGACCAAGTCTATTCTCATCATCGACGACGAAAAAGATACCCTGAAAACCATTTCAGACTATCTTAAGAGGAAGGGTTACGTCGTCGAGGCGGTTGATAGCGGCCAAAAGGGGCTGGAGTTGGTCCATGACCAGCGGCCGGACCTCGTCATCCTGGATTTGATGCTGCCGGATATCGACGGTTCAGATATAGCGGCCCACCTCCTGGAAGATCCTCTGACGTGCCATACCCCCGTTATTTTTTTGACCGGGATCCTGAGAAAATCCGAGCAGCCGAAGCCGAACCGTGCGTCCGCCAAACGCTGCATCATGGCCAAACCATGCACGCCCAAAGAGATCCTTGACCGTGTCAAAGACATGATCGGCGCGGCAGAAATTTTGTAAGAGGGTCTTATCAGAGGCTCATAACAAATTTTTTTTGAGGCGCTGCCGATCCCGGCGGCGTTTTTGCTAAAGCGGTGGTTTTATGCGTCTGCAGGTATTCTTGTCGCACGCCGGCGTCTGTTCCCGGCGTAAGGCCTTTGAGCCGATCCAGAGCGGCCGCGTGACTGTCAACGGCAAAAAGGTCACCGAGCCCTCTTGCGACGTCCATCCATCGTCGGACAAGGTGTGTCTTGACGGCCGCGCCGTCCAACTCCCCAGGAAAATTTATCTTCTGCTCCATAAGCCCCAGGCGACGATGAGCACTGTCAGTGACCCCCATGCGTCCAGGACCGTCCTGGAACTCATCCCGCAACATCTCAGAAGCGGGCTGCATCCCGTGGGCCGCCTGGATAAGGACACGACCGGGCTTCTCTTGTTGACCAACGACGGGGAATTGACGCACAAGATGAGCCATCCGTCTTATGAAGTGGAGAAGGTATATCGGGTGGTTTTGAACAGGGACGCCAAAGAGAGCGATGTCCGTCAGATCAGCCAGGGCGTTCTTCTGGAGGGCCAAAAGACATCGCCGTGCCGTATTGTCAGGCAGGCACCGAAAGAGCTGGAGATGGCGATCCACGAAGGCCGTAAGCGCCAGATCCGCAGGGTTTTTGCCTTGTTCCATTATCATGTCGAGAAACTCAAGCGTGTCCGTCAGGGAAGCCTCGAGCTGGGCGGCCTGAAAGAAGGGGAGTGGCGTTTTTTGACATCCCAGGAGGTGGCCAGGCTCAACCAGGAGCTCCATATGCCGCCGAAAGGGAAAAAGACGCGATGACCGGTCTTCTGCTGCATCAGGCGCCCCGCATGGTTTTTTGCGACACACAAGGCGAGGTGTTCGTCCATCCGTCGTTCAAGGCGTTGGGGTTTGACGGCCGCGGGTTTGTCCTGCCCAAACAGGAAGAATGGGTCGCCTTGCCCGCAGGAAGCAGCTTTTTTTATCTGCCGGGCCATCGCGCTTTCGGTTTTGATCCTGCCGCCGGCAAAACGGCGATTCTCGCGCAGATGCGGGGGCGGGCGGTCTATCCTGCGGCCGGCTTCATGATCCCCGGCTATACGCGTCTCTATCTGCCGGCCGCCCGGAAATCCGACCGCCGGATCACGCTACCCTTGTGGCCTTATACCGCTGTCGGATATGCCGGCGGAAGGTTTGTGGTTGCGGCTGTCCGCATTGATGCCGGCAGGAAACAGAGGCCGTCCTATTATGCGGACCGGTCGTCGATCGTCGACGGCATCCGTCGTTTGTCGCGCCGGTATCCGTCCAACAGGCTCCTGGAGCATCTGGGCCATTGCGCCCTGCAGTACAATTGTCGCAATGCGCAGAATCTTTTTCTGGGCCGGTGGGAAGCGCCCCTGCCTGTTTCTCCGTCGTGTAACAGCCGTTGTCTGGGGTGTCTGTCTGTGCAGGACACGGATTGTTCTTCGTCTCATAGCCGGATCCGTTTTGTCCCTACGGCGGCGGAAGTAGCCGAGATCGCCATCCATCACCTGAAGAGCGCGCGTGCCCCTATTGTCAGTTTCGGCCAGGGGTGCGAAGGCGAGCCCCTTTTGCAGGCAGGCGTCCTGAAGGAAGCCATCGTCCAGATGCGGAGGGCAACGCGAAGGGGGACTATTCACCTCAACACCAACGGGTCCGATCCTGTTCGTCTCAGAGAATTGGCGGCATGCGGCCTCGACAGCGTGCGTATCAGCATCAATAGCTTCCATCCGCGCCGCTACGAAGCCTATTACAGGCCCCAAGGCTATGCGTTTGGCGACGTCGTTGCCGGTATCAGGGAAGCCAAAAGAAGCGGGCTGTTCGTTTCTTTGAACTATCTGACCCTTCCCGGCTTTACCGACGACGCAGATGATGTTGCGCGGCTGGTCTCTTTTTTGAAGAAAGGCGACGTGGACCTTGTCCAGTTAAGGAATCTCTGTATCGATCCGGATGTCTTTTCTAAAAAGATGGCTTTGGAAAACAGCCGGCCTATCGGGATCCTCCGGATGATCCGTCTTGTCCGTCAGGCGGCTCGGCGGCTGCGGCTGGGTTATTTTAATCCTGCGAAGGAAAATTTTTGACCCCGCACCCAGAATGCCCCTGGGTGTTTGAAGGCACCGCCATGGGCATTCGGGCGGGATTCCGCCCCACGGCTCGCCTGCTGAAAGCGGGCAGGCCGTGGGGCTCTACTCTTTCTTTAGACTGGAACACGTTATAAGAATATGTTAGACTTGTAGTTATGAGATATCTCCATTTCGCCAGCCGGTTTTCAAGAGGGCGTGACGGGAGGTCGCGTTCATGGCGGGGGTTTACTGTCCTTGAGATCACGATCATTGTCGTCGTGGTCGCCATCCTGGCGTCTCTGGCCGTCGTTGCCTATTTCCGCGTGACTTCCAAGGCCGAAAATACGGAGGCCCTGAATAACCTCGCCGCGGTGCGCAAGGCGCAGGTGTCGGAATTCGCCGAGACCGGTTCCTATGTCAATGCGACGGACACCGCCGAGATCAACAAGCTCCTTCCGGAAGCCGATATCCAGGACAAGAATTTTACCTATAAGATCGTCAACGCCACTTCGGAGGATTTTGCCGCCGTTGCCGAGCGTGTCGGCGAAGACACGACAGGCGAGAAGCCCATCGAGATCGCGATGTATTCCGACGGCCATGTGGACTATGCATATTCTCCGGGTTCGTCCTATGGCGGCGGCTACGGGGGGTCGTCCGGCGGCGGAGGGTCTTCGGGCGGCGGGTCATCCGGCGGCATGTCAGGAGGGTCTTCGGGCGGCTCTTCCGGTGGGTCATCAGGAAGCTCCTCAGGTGGTTCATCAGGTGGTTCCTCAGGCGATGATTCTTCCGACGACAACTCATCCGGCGGCGCCGGCGGCAGTTTTGTCCATCAGGACCTTTCGACCGTTCTGGGCCTTCTTCAAGGCACGACCAATGGCGGCTATTATTATGACCTGGTCAATTCGGCCGGCGTCACGTTGAGTTATGCGGGTTTGGGAGCCGGCGTCCTGGGTATGTATATTCCTACCTGGTGGCTGGATTTTTATCCGGACGACCCCTATACCGCCAACACCATTTATTTCAATTCGACTTTTTTGGATTCCAGCTGGAGCGCAACGGCCATCGCCGCCATTCTTGTTCATGAAGCTTTGCACGCCGACTACGACCATAATATGGATACGCGGGCGCAGGAGATGGCCGATTCCCTCGGAATTGATGTCAGCGAGTTGACATGGTTTACAGACCCCGTCACGGGCGAGGACGTGTTATCGGACAGCATTCAGCAGGAATATCTGGCTTTTTGCCAGGAAGCGCTGCTCTGGCGGGAGATCCGCGGCAATGAGACGAATGCCGAGCTGGATTACGTCCTGAGCCTTTATGAATCCGATGAAGAACTGGGGACAGACCTTCTCTATACGGCTGTCGCGCAGACCTATGCCGGTTACCCGCTCTACGAACTTCCTATCCAGTGAGGAAAACGATGACGCGTAAAATCCTGATCTGTTGTGTAGTTTTTCTGGGAGGTCTTATGGCAGGTTGTTCTCCGAAAATGCGCTATGAGCTTTACAGCGCCAAGGACCCCGAGCTGAATATCGCCCTTGAGTATCCGGCAGGCTGGATCGTCCATGAGCACAGGGACATGAAGGCCGGTTACACAAATGTCATTTTCATCGATAATGATCGTGCAAAGAAATTCAGGCCTATGATCGTGGTGATGGCCAAAAAGACCTCGTCATTGAAAGATCCGTCGATGACGCCCCGGGCTTTCGGCGGCTCGATCGTGCGGACCCGCCTGAGGATGGCCCCGGCCAAGGTCCTTTCGGAGCGCAAGATAACGATCGCCGGCATTCCTGCCAACGAGACCGTCGTGACATATCAGGCCAGGGAGAGGCTCCACGCCCCCGGGGCTCCGACAATCCCCGCAAAAGAAACGATGGCGGTTTTCAAAAAAGATGATGTCCTCTACGTCCTGCGTTTTGACGCCGGCTTAAAAGATCACGCCCTTTACGAAAAAGCATTCCGCCACGCCGTCCGCACCTTGCGGTTCCTCCATTAGGCTTCTTCTTTTTGTCAAAAGATTTGACAGGCAGAAATAACGTGTTATTATTCCTATGATCAGTAACACGCAGCTTTTCCGGGGTCCGCAAAACGGAAGGCCTTTTTTGAGAAGAGGAGGGCGTCTTGTCCAAATTGTCGCGTTTCGGCGTGTCGATGGAAGAAGAATTCCTGACCCGTTTCGACGGCTACATGCGCCGCAAGGGATATAAGAACCGTTCGGAGGCCATCCGCGATCTGATCCGCGGCGTTTTCGTGGCCCAGGAATGGCAGGAGAATGAAAAAGTCGCAGGGGCGCTCCTGGTCGTTTACGACCATCACAGGCGCGATCTGGTGGAAAACCTCCTGAGGATCCAGCACGACGCGCAGGAGCATGTCGTTTCCACCCAGCATATCCATCTGGACCATCATAACTGTCTGGAGATCATCGTCGTGCGCGGCCGCGCCAAGCGCATCCAGGATCTTTATGACCGGATCCAGGCCTTGAAGGGCATCAAGCATGCGTCTTTGAGCATGGCGACGACAGGCAGAAAAATCCTCTGATCGTCTTTCCCCGGCCAGAAGGGCCTATCTATGCACCACAACTTCATCGACGAATATTCCCATACGGGTTCATTTTTGTGCCGTCGCGATCCCCGCGCGAAGCTATGGGTTCTTGGTGTTTTTATCCTGCTCGTGCTCTTACAGCCCCGCGAAGACATCCGCGGGCTCCTTTGTTACGGCATCCTTCTGGCGGCGGTCTTTGCCTGTGCGCGTCTGCCGTTACGCCCCATCGTCGTGCGTATCCTGGCCCTGCTGCCGTTCGTGCTTTTGACAGGGTGGTCCATGCGCGGCTCCCGGGGCGGCGGACATCCGGGCCTGGTGCTTGCCGTTATCGTCGTCAAGGCGGTGGAGGCCATGGCCGCGGTTTTTCTTATGGTGGCGACGACACCGTTCCCGCGGCTGCTCAAAGCCCTGGAAGGGATGCGGTTTCCTTTGATCATGATCAGGATGTTGTCGTTTTTGTATCGTTATATCTATCTCATTCTCGATGAGTTTATGAGGATGCGTCAGGCCCAGTTGTCGCGGACCGTGGACAACCGTTCTTCGATTGGCCGCCGGCTGAGGGTCTTTTCGAGCATCCTCGGTCATTTGTTTGTCAGGTCCTACGAAAAAGGAGAACGGGTGTATCTGGCCATGTGTGCGCGCGGTTATGACGGAACGGTCCGTGTTTTGGCGCACCCGGCACTTGCGCGCACGGCCGGCTGGGCGGATGGGGCGTTTTTGGCGATTGCCCTTGCGGCCCTGGCAGGCGTGGAGGCATTATGTCTTATGCCCTGGAAATAGAGCATCTCTGTTTTTCCTATCCCGACGGCACGCAGGTGCTTAGAGACCTGTCTTTTTCGATTTCCGAAGACGATTCTGTCGGCCTGATCGGCCCCAACGGCGCCGGCAAGACGACCTTATTGTTACACCTCAACGGGATCTTGCGCGGCGAAGGGAAGATCAAGGTTTTTTCCCGGGAGATATCCGACGAAAACCTCGCCCGTGTCCGCAGGGATGTGGGGCTGGTTTTTCAGGATCCCGATACACAGCTTTTTATGCCGACGGTCTTCGATGATGTCGCCTTCGGGCCGTTGAACATGGGCTTGCCGCAGGACCAGATCGGCGGGCGTGTGCGCCAGACGCTGCGGGCGGTGGACATGGAGGCGAGCGTGGAGCGGCCGTCGCATCACTTGAGCTTCGGCGAGAAGAAGAGGGTTTCTGTGGCAACGGTGCTGGCGATGGCCCCCAGGCTCCTGGTACTCGATGAACCGACCAGCAATCTCGATCCCGGCCACAGGCAGCAGCTTATCGATATCCTTAAGGGGATTTCGGTGACCAAATTGATCGCATCTCACGATCTGGAGATGATCCGGGTTTTGACCCGGCAGGTCATCTTGCTCAGCGGCGGCCGCGTGGTCGCTTACGGCCCTACCCGTGAGATTCTTTCCGACCACCATCTCCTCAAGAGCAACGGTTTTTTTCTTCTCTCCTGATTTTTTTCCGCGGTCTCCGCCCCGTCCTTTGCGCCCGGCTTTTCCGGAATCCTGTTTTGTTTTTTTGCCAAGGGCTTACTTTTGTGGTATATTAATCTTGTCAGAAGAGAGGGGGGCATATATGATTTGTTTTATATGCCGCATGAGATTTCTTAGGAAAGGTCTCTGGGAAAGCCGGAGGCCTTTTTTTATTTTTAATGAGCCCACAATTTATGGAGCTTGTGGCAAAGCGGCAAGCGACATAAGTTGTTTGGGCGAATTAACCCCGTCCGAGGTGCGCTGTGGATTATCTGGAGAAGATCTTGAATCCCGGAGATGAAGACCTGCCGTTGGCCTCCCGGCTTCTCTATCAGCTGATCGACGAGAAGTATCGGACGCTGTTGGATGAGTCCAGCGACCTGATGGGCATTGTCGACCGCGACGGAAAATTCATCTATGTCAACAGGCAGTTGGCGGATTCCCTGGGGTATACGAAGAAAGAATGTTTGAACATGCATATGAACGACATCATCGCTCCAGAGAGCCGGGCGGCGTTCGCGGAGAGGGCAAAGGAGTTTTTGAAATCCGGCCGGGTGCGGATGCAGGATTTTGTTCTGAAGACCAAGTGGGGCGGCGAGATCACCGGCGAGATGAACTCTGTCGCGTTTTGCGATAACCAGGGCCGTTACTGCGGCGCCAAGGCCGTCTTCAAAGATAGGACCAAGCTCATGGAGGTCCAACGGCTGGAGAGAAAATACGAGTCGATGCTTGAAGACGGCATTGATACGCTGGATTATATCATCATGATCCTGGACAGGGGTTTTCGTGTGCGCTGGGCCTCGTCGAGTGTCGCCAAGTATTTTGGTCTCGACAAGACAGGCATGGTCGGCCAGGACATGCGCAAGATCTTCGAAGAAAACTTCAAGGACTTGATCGTGGAGCATGACCTTTTCCTGCAAGGCATCCTGGCGGCCTACGAGGCTAACACCGCCGTGGAGAATCTTGAGTACCAGATGAAGAGGCCGGGCAACCTGGACATCGACCATATCGAGCATTGGAGCTACCCCATCACGCACGGCGAACTCAACGGCGGCCGCGTGGAGATCTTCCGCGATATCACCCGGAGGAAAAAATCAGAGGAGATGCTTGAGTATTATTACAAAAAGATCCACACGATCATGGAGCATGCGGTAGAAGGCATCGTGGAATTGCGCACAGACAATACGATCCAGTTCGTCAACAAGAGCTTCTCGGACCTGATGGGATATTCTGATCCTGAAATGGTGGACCGCAGCCTTTATGATTTTATTCTGCCCGAGGAACACCGGCGTCTGCCGCCCGTCAAGCTGATCCGCAGGGCCCAGGAGATCATCTTCGTTAAAAAAGACGGCCATTATCTTTATGCCCTGGCGTCCAGCATCCCCCTTGTCTTCGGCACGCAGCCGCCCCATACCCTTGTATTCATTTCGGATATTACGGAAGCCAAGACGGCCTCCATCAAATTGCGGGACGCCAACTTGATGCTGCGGGCGCTCAACGCTTCTCTGGTCGAGAATGCGCTGAAAGACGTGCAGACGGGTGTCTATAACTATCGCTATCTTCATGAGAGACTCTATGAGGAAGCCCAGCGGGCCCGTCGCTATTTCAGGTCGTTTGCCGTCATTATGATCGATTTGGATTTTTTCAAGGCTGTCAACGACGCGTACGGCCATCTGTTCGGTGATACGGTTCTCAAGGGATTCGCAGATCTCCTGAAGGTCAGCGTGCGCGCGACGGACATTGTGGTCCGTTCCGGCGGAGAAGAGTTTGTCGTTTTCTGCCCCGATACGGACGGTTCCGGGGCCCTGACCATGGCCCGCAAGATCGCAGCGGCACTGGAACAGAAGCCCCTCGGCAATAGGGACCGCCGTGTGACCATTACCGTCAGCATAGGGATCGCTTCTTATCCGGAAACGGGCATTTTTGATCCGATGGCCCTTTTGAATGCCGCCGACCAGGCGATGTATCACAGTAAGGCCCAGGGCCGCAATCATATTACGGTCTTCCGCAAAGAAGAGGCCCGGGCCGGGGAAGCGCAAGCGCCTGTCCGAAAGAATTCCGATGAGGACTTTATTCTGAAAATGAAAGAGAAGTTGCGGTATGTGAACCTGAAAAACGAAGAGGCCGTCTTGGAGTCGTTGAGGCCTTTGACACGCAGGACCAATGAGATCCTTGGTTATGACCCGGGCTACACGGACCGCATCGTCAAGGATGTGGAGGGTCTGTGTTTGAAGATGGCCTTGCCGGAAGCGGAGGCGGTTCGCGCCAGGCGCGCGGCGCTGTTGTGCAACCTTGGTTTTCTGAACCTCCCCAGAGATGTCTTGCGCAAGTCTTTCCTTGACGATCAGGAAAGGGCCCTGGTGCGACAGCATCCTTTTTTCAGTATCGACCTCATCGGTCCTATCGCTTTTCTTGCGGCCCTTAAAGAGGATGTCCTTGCCCATCATGAGCATTTCGACGGTTCCGGTTATCCGCGAGGCCTCAAGGAGGGGATGATTCCGATCGCCTCGCGGATGATCGCCGTGGCCGAGGCCTATGAGGCGATGGTTTCTCCGCGCCCGTACCGCGCCAAGCCCTTAAGCCGCAAAGAAACGGCAAGCGCCATTGCCAAAGAATCCAGCCGCCAGTTCGATCCCGCCGTGGTTGCCTGTTTCCTTAAACAAGTCAAGTGATCCGGCAAGGGTTCGGACAGGCCATTTTCCTATTTTAGGTGGAGCGCCACGGCCTGCCCGCTCGCTTGTCTTCGACAAGCAGGCGGGCGAGCCGTGGCCTCTTTTCGTGCCAGGCTTCCGCCGTGGTCACCTGCCTCGGCCCTGGCCTTGCCCGGAGGGCAGGCCGAGGCCGAGGCAGGCAGGGAATCCCGCCCGAATGCCATGGCGATGTCTTGAGACATCGCCAATCTCCATCTTTACAGGTGGGGCACTGGCCGAAGGCCGTGGGTGCGGGTAAAAAAATCGCCGGGAGCATGTGACGCGGATACGGCCAGGCGTCATCCGGCCCTGTTTTTTATTCCAGCCCGGCCGGGACCTCTCCATCAACCTGAACGTCATGTTTTTGGAAAGGTATTTGACATTTAGTCCACTTGTGATATATTAGCTCAAATCTTTAAAATCAAGGGAAGATTCCTTGTCTAACCACTTGTCAATTTCTTTTCTGCCTGCCGACAGGAAGGGGGCAGTTCTGTCAGAGACAGGATCAAGGAATAACCATTATTTTTCGTCTCAACGCTTGAAAATTTTTGCAACGACTCGACCAGCGAAGCTGGCCAGTCGGCAAAAATTTTCTTCGCAGACTCTGGATTAATTTTATGAGGAAAAGGCCTAGGTAGGGGCAAAATTAAGGAGGTTTGTATGGCTAGGATATGGGTGGGAGTTGGAGTGTTGGCGGCGGCATTGGCCGTAGCCGGGTGCGCTACGACCAAATCGAGTTCCGCGTCATTGGAGAGCCGCGTGCAGGTCCTTGAGAGCAAAGTCCAGGCGCTTGAGGGGCCATCGATGGCATCCGAAGCGCCGGCTTCTTTCGAAATGCGCGAACAGGAGTCTTCGGGAGCCACGGCGGCGACAATAACGAAGAAGCAAATCCAGGAGGCCCTGAAGAATGCCGGTTACTATGACGGTAAGGTCGATGGGAAGATCGGGCCGAAGACCACCGCTGCAATCAAGCAGTTCCAGAAAGATATGGGCCTAAAGGCCGACGGGATTGCCGGAAAAAATACAAAAGAAAAGCTTTTGAAATATCTCCCATAATAACGCCCTGACCGGCCTCCTTTTTTGGAACAGCTTGACCGGTTACCCTTTTGTGAAAGGTAAAATCAGAAAGGCAAGATAAGAAAATGTTCGCTTTGCATTTTGTGTGTGCAGCATTTGTGATTTCCTGTTTTGTCGTATCAGGATGCAGCAAGGATAACAAAAAACAGAAGTTTGCGGTTGAGGAGGGTGTTCTGAATTTAAGCGAGGCGGATACCCTCCTTTCAGGATCGCGCGATGAGTCTGTAGAGCTCGTGGACAACAGTCCGCAGGTACAGACGCAGGTGGCCGTGGATGTCCCTGTTCCCGAAGAGGCGAAGGCCCCGGCCGTCGTGCTGGGCGAGACGCCGGACGAGAAGGGCATCCAGACGGCCCTGAAGGGCCTTGGTCTTTACCAGGGTGAGATCGACGGCAAGATCGGCCCGAAGACAAAAGCGGCTATCAAAGAGTTCCAGCAGAAGAACGGCCTGGTTGCCGACGGTAAGGTCGGGCCGAAAACCTGGGCGGCACTCAAAGCAGCCTTGGGCGATTCTTGAGAATCCTCAATAAGCGGCCGAAAGAACAACCATGGTTCCTTCCCCCGATAAAAAACAACCCCCCACAAAGCATGTGAGGCTCAAGACCTGGGTCTCCGAGATGGCCTCTTTATGCAAGCCTGATCGCATCGTCTGGATCGACGGCTCGCAAGAGGAAAAGAGGCGCCTTGAAGACGAGGCCGTGGCGGCCGGAGATATTATCCGGTTGAACCAGGAGAAGCTCCCGGGTTGTTTGTATTACCGCACGGCCGCGAACGATGTCGCCCGCACGGAACACCTCACATTTATCTGCACGAAGAAAAAAGAAGACGCTGGCCCCACGAACAATTGGATGTTTCCCCGTGACGCTTATCATAAGGCCTCGGGTTATTTCAGAGGGGCCATGAAGGGGCGCACGATGTATGTGATTCCGTTCTCCATGGGGCCTGTGGGTTCTCCTTTCAGCAAGGTCGGCGTGGAGCTGACGGACAGCATCTACGTCGTCCTGAATATGCGCATCATGACGCGCATCGGCCAGAAGGTGCTCGATATTCTGGGCGCCGAAGGCGAATTCACCAAATGTCTCCATTCCAAGGCTGATCTTGATATCAACAAAAGATTGATCCTTCACTTTCCGGAGGATAATGCGATCTGGAGTGTCGGGTCAGGTTACGGCGGTAATGTCCTCTTGGGCAAAAAATGCCTGTCGTTGCGTATCGCCAGTTATATGGGGCTGCGGGAAGGATGGATGGCCGAGCACATGCTGATCATGGGCATCGAAGAGCCTAACGGCCATGTGGAATATATCGCGGCCGCGTTCCCCAGCGCTTGCGGCAAGACGAACCTTGCCATGCTTATTCCGCCCGAGGGCTTGAAGTGCAAGGGCTATAAGATATGGACCGTGGGAGACGATATCGCTTGGATGAGGATTGATTCCGATGGCGCTTTGTGGGCGATCAACCCCGAGGCAGGGTTTTTCGGCGTGGCCCCCGGGACGAATTCAAAAAGCAATCCGAACGCCATGGCGACGATAAAGAAAAACACGATTTTTACCAATGTTCTTTTGAAGAAGGATTTCACGGTCTGGTGGGAGGGAGGCGACGAACCGCCCCCGTCCGAAGGCATGGATTGGCGCGGCCAGCCTTGGCGGCCCGGCATGAAGGATGAGAACGGAAAGATCATCAAGGGCGCCCATCCGAACAGCCGTTTCACGGCACCGGCGTCCCAATGTCCGTCGATCTCTTTCCGCTTGGAACACCACCACGGCGTGCCCATCTCTGCAATCGTTTTCGGAGGCCGGCGCACGCACCTGGCGCCCCTGGTGTATGAGGCGTTCAGCTGGCAACACGGTGTCTATGTCGGCTCGACCATGGCGTCCGAGCGCACCGCCGCCCAGATGGGCACGGTGGGCGAGGTCCGTCGCGATCCCATGGCCATGCTGCCTTTTTGCGGCTACCACATGGGTGATTATTTCGCCCATTGGCTTGAGATGGGCAAGAAGATGGATAAACAGCCGAAGATCTTTCACGTGAACTGGTTCCGTCTCGATGAACACGGGAAATTTTTATGGCCCGGCTATGGCGAAAACCTGCGCATCATGGAGTGGATCCTTGACCGTTGCAACAATAGGGTCGAGGCGGTAAAAACACCTATCGGGTATGTCCCCGATCCTCAAGGCCTGGATTTGACGGGGCTCAACATGTCCAAAGAGGCGCTGCATAAACTTCTGGATGTCGACCGTTTTGAGTGGATACAGGAGATGGAGAGCCAGAAGGAATTTCTGAAAATTTTCGGTAACAAGCTTCCCCGGGAGATATGGTTGGAGTGGGAAGCGCAGAACAAGAGGCTTCAGGAATAGACAGCTTATATGTCCGAGGAAATCCTCCTTCAAACAAATTTTCCCGATTTAAAGCTTTTGCGCAGGGGCAAGGTGCGGGATGTCTATGATCTCGGCGAAAGTCTGTTGATCGTCGCGACGGACCGTATTTCCTGTTTCGACGTCGTTTTGGGCTGCGGTATCCCGCATAAGGGAGAGGTCTTGACGAAGATCTCTCTTTTCTGGTTCGACTATCTTAAGGATATCTGCGAGAACCATCTGTTGACGGCGGACGTGGCCGCATACCCGCCACAGGCCAGAAAATATCAAGATGTCTTGCGCGGCCGGTCCATGCTTGTTAAAAAAGCCGAACCCCTCGCCATCGAGTGTATCGTGCGTGGGTTCTTGTCCGGTTCGGGATGGAAAGAATATCGGAAGACGCAGTCTGTCTGCGGCATCAAGCTGCCGGGCGGGTTGAAAGAATCTGAAAAGCTGCCCCAGACCATTTTTACGCCTTCCACCAAGGCGGATGTCGGCCATGACATCAATGTTGATGAGGCCGGGGCAGTCCGAATCATAGGCCCAGAGGCCTTTGTGGAGGTCCGCGCCAAGGCCGTCGCCCTCTATGAAAAAGCGGCCACCTACGCCCAGACAAAAGGAATCATTATTGCCGATACCAAGTTCGAATTCGGCAGATTCTGCGGAAAGCTGATTCTGATCGATGAGGTGTTGACTCCGGATTCTTCCCGTTTCTGGCCGAAGGAAGGCTATCGCCCGGGGCGTCCCCAGCCCAGCTTCGATAAGCAGTTTGTGAGGGATTACCTCGAAACGCTTGTCTGGGATAAGACGCCTCCGGCCCCGGCCGTCTCTGCCGATGTCATTGAAAAGACGTCAAAGAAATATCTTCACGCGTTAAAAGTCCTTGCCGGTTTGTGAACCCCGATGGAATTCGCTCTCCGAGGCGATTATATCGAACTGGATAACCTTTTGAAGGTCTCCGGCATCGCGGCCAGCGGTGCCGAGGCCAGAGATCTTATTCGTCAGGGTCAGGTTCTTGTTAACGGCGGAAAAGAAAGCCGCCTGCGCCGTAAGATCAGGAAAGGCGACAAGGTCGCGGCCGGCCAGACTCTTTTGGAAATTACCTCGTTGGTGGTATAATAGATTTGAGGGTGGAAGGGGAACAGGTAACCGGAGGTGACGTATGTGTAAAGTCTGCGGTTGTACCCCATGCAAGTGCGGCAAGAAAATCGTCAACGGCAAGTGCGAAGGATGCGGCAAGGAATTAGATAAGTGCACCTGTAAGAAGAAATGACCACCCGGCGATAGCCGTAAGCGTTCCTAAAAGCCTGATAAGACATCAGGCTTTTTTATTTATTAAAATCATGGAATAAAATCAGCATTTTTTGCGTCTAATAGTCGGAGCATTACATGACAGACGATGCCTTTTATATAGAACGGTTTCTTGACGGAGAAGAGAAGGCATTTGAGGCCATCGTCAGGAAATATCAGAACAGGGTTCTGAATATCGTTTTTTCCCTGATCGGAAAGGACAGGGAGAGCGAAGACATCGCCCAAGAGGCCTTTTTGAAGGTTTATCGCAGCCTTAAGAGTTTCAGGCGGCGTTGTTCTTTTTCGACGTGGCTCTACCGTATCGTGATCAACACAGCATATGATTTCCTGCGCAAAAGAAAGGACGTCGTGACGCAAGATGAGGCTTTAGGGCAGAGCGCCGATGTTTCCGGCGGCCGCGAGGACGTCCTTTCCGCGCTCTTGATAAAAGAGAAAGAAGCGCTGATCCAGAAAGCCCTGGGGAAAGTCCCGTTGGCATATAGGGCTGCGGTGGTCCTGAAAGATATCGAGGGGTTAAGCTATGGCGAGATATCGAAGGTCCTGGGTTGCCGTATCGGGACCGTAGAATCGAGGATCTATCGCGCCAGACAGTTGTTGAGAAAGGAACTGATGAAATCCAGAGGAGACGTGATATGAACGCATGTGTACGAGCCAGAAAGTTGCTATCCCGGTACATCGACAAAGAGGCCAGGGATATGGATACGGCTTTCATTGAAGCGCATGTCGCCGGGTGTCCTTCCTGCAAAAAAGAATTACGGGAGCTTTCCTGTGTCAGGGAACTTTTGTTGAGGAAAGAGCGCAGGGCCCTGCCCGAGGGAGAACTGGCCAGGCGGATGTTGAGACAGATCTTATATGAGAAGAGCGGACGGCAGGATTTTTCTATGGTCGGCATGGGATATCTTGCGCGCCGGCTTATTTTTCTTCCGGCTATCGCTATCGTCTTATCCGCGGCTTTTCTGATTTTGATTCCCCAGCAGACAAATCGGTACTCATGGGAGGAGCATGTTCTCAGCGGGGCTCCGACGACAACGGCGATGGCGCTGGGGTTGATTTTGGGAACCAGGGTTTGATCCAGGGAAAGGAGAGGCCTATGAACAGGAGCGCAGTATATGTAGCTGTTTTTGCCGTGTTGTGCGTTTTGGCCGGTGTTTTGGTCGGTGCCGGGATCGTCAAAAAGGTGGCTTGTCCGGGGTTTGGACCACCGGGCGGGCCGAATTTCGCCATGCGGGCCGAGCGTTTTATGGGCCGGGGTCCGGGCGGCAGATTCGGCGGGTCAAACCCCGTTGAGATGCTGGCGGACCGGCTGGATCTCGACAAGGAACAGGCAGCTGAAGTCGAGAAGATTTTAGAGGAGTCGCGCCGGGAGATCGACAAACTGGGGGAGGACGTTCGTTATACGATCGATAAGATCAAAAACGAAGGCGATGAGAGGATCATGAAGATTCTCGATCCTGAGCAGCAGGAGAAATTTACCAAGCTTCTCGAGGAGATGCGCGGCCGCGGCTGTCCGCAGGGAGGGGGAGGCCCCATGGAGGAGTACGGGCGTCCTTCCGAAGGTTTGCCTCCCCGGAGATAGGCATGGGGAGTCAACCGGACGGTCGCATTTCCGTCGAACAGGCGTCACAGGGCAAGAGAAAGGATGGTCTTGATGAGGATTCCGGGGTGTGTCTTGAGCAAACAGACGGCGATGTGTTTGATTTTATGTTTTTCGTTATTTTGGGCTGCGAGTGCTTTTGGTGAGGATCCCCAGACGGCATCTCAAAACGATGAGTCTTTATTTCCGCCGCCGAGGGAGGGAGAAGACCCTTCCGGCGGGCGTGAAATGAAAGCCCCGCCCCAAGAAGCGATCGACGCCTGTTCGGGTAAAGCTGAAGGCGATGCGTGCCAATGCCGCGGGCCAAGGGGAGAGGAAGAAACCGGTGTTTGCGCATCGACGCCGGACAAAAAATACTTCGTCTGTAGGCCGGATCGCGCTCCCCGTGGCCCTCAGGACGAACAGGATCAGCCTAAACAGTAGGCGAAAGATTATTCTGAAAAAAGAACCCCTGACTGCTAACCGTCAGGGGTTTTTAATCCTTCGCAGAAATCCCCGGCTCTGGCCTCGGCCTACGGCCAGGCCGAAGCCGGGGATGAATGCAGTTGTGGAGTTCTGCTCAGGAGGAAGCCCTGGTCTTTAGACCAGGGAGGCTTCACTTTTGGTGCCGGATGTGAGGCGGTCCGGTTTTTAAATTATGCCGAAGGAGGGAGTCGAACCCTCACGGGCGTAAACCCAATGGTTTTTGAGACCACCGCGTATGCCATTCCGCCACTTCGGCAATTTTTTGATCTTCTATAAACTATTTTCCTCCCTGCGTCTTGAACCATTGGAGCATTTCCATCGGCAGAGGGAAGACGATGATGGAAGATTTTTCCGTAGAGATGTCCATCAGCGTCTGGAGATAGCGCATTTGCAAGCTCATCGGTTGCTGCTGCAGGACCTGCGCGGCTGCGGCGAGTTTTTCAGAGGCCTGATATTCGCCTTCAGCGGAGATGACTTTGGCGCGGCGTTCCCTTTCGGCTTCCGCCTGTCTGGCCATGGCACGCTGCATTTCCTGTGGCAAATCTACGTGCTTGATCTCGACATGGGAAACCTTGACGCCCCACGGATCCGTAGCCTTATCGATAATGAGTTGCAGTTCCGAATTGATCTTTTCTCTTTCCGAGAGGAGTTCATCCAGACTGACCTGTCCGACGGTAGATCGCAGGGAAGTCTGGGACATCTGCGAGGTGGCGAAGTGGTAATCTTCCACTTCCAGGACGGCGTGGGAGGGATCCATGACTTTGTAATAGACGACGGCATTCACTTTAACCGAGACGTTGTCTCGGGTGATGATATCCTGCGGCGGCACGTCCAGCGTGATGGTGCGCAGGCTGATGCGTTCCATCCGGTCGATAGGGAAGAAGACGAAGATGACTCCCGGCCCCTTGGGTTTGGACAGGATGCGGCCAAGGCGGAAGATGACGCCGCGCTCGTATTCGTTAAGGATCTTGATAGAGTTCAGGAGATACACAACGACGATGATGCCGATGATGAGAGGGAAGCTCATAGATCTCTCCTTTCTGGATAGCCCTGCGTACTGATGCCTGTAGAATCACACTTCCCGCACGCCAGTACGGGGTGATATTAAAGCACCTATTTTGTCACAAGCAGTTTGACCTTGTCAATTCCTATCACTTTTATTTTTTCATCTTTGGCGATCGGCAACTGCCCCTTATTGATCGCGCTCCAGATCTCGCCGTTCACAAAAACCTGGCCTTCGGCTCCGGGCTGGATATCCGTGCTGGCTTTTCCTTCTGTCCCCGGCAGGCTTTCGGCCCCTGTCATGATTTTACGGCGGTGGGCCCGCACGACGTTAGTGACTAAGAAGATGGCGATGGCCGCGACAGCCAGGACGAAAGGCAGGATGATGTTCAGAGAGATGCTTAAGCCGCTGAAAGAAGAATCAATAAGCATCAGGGAGCCCAGGAGCATGGAGACGATGCCCGCCAGCGTCAGGAGACCGAAGGTGGCTGGCGTCAGGGCTTCGGCGATGAACAGGATGATCGCCAAGCCGATGAGGAGGAAACCGGCGTAATTGACAGGCAAAATCGCAAAGGCATAAAAGGCCATGATGAGGCACATGACGCCCGCCACGCCGGGGAAGATGACGCCGGGATGTGTGATTTCGATGAAAAGCCCCAGAAAACCTATCATCATAAGGATGTAGGCGATGTTGGGGTTGATCAGCGTGTTGAGGATATTTTGTCTGGTCGTCAGGTTCGTGCGGTGCAGGAGCGCATTCTTCGTGTTTAGAACCACGGTTTTGTTATCGGAGACGGAGACCTGGCGGCCGTCGAGCTGTTTCAGGAGGTCGTTTATGTCCGTGGCAACAAAGTCGATGATGCCTTTGTCCAGAGCTTCTTTCTCCGTGGCGGATACGCTCTTGAGCACCGCTTCTTTGGCCCATTCGCCGTTGCGCTTTCTGTTCTTTGCGATCGTTTCCACCCAGGCGACGGTATCATTCAGGATTTTGTCCTCCATGACATTTCCCGTTTGAGGAGTCGCCGTTTCCTGGTTTTGCGTAGATTGTTTTTCTTTTGTCTGCGGCGTTGCTTTTTGTTTTTTCTGGGACCGCAGGGTTTCCGTCAGGTCCTCGATGGCTTTTTTGAGCGAGCGGTCTTCTCCTTTTTCTCCCTCAATGCCCACTGGGTGGGCCGCGCCGATATTCGTCGAAGGGGCCATGGCGGCCACATGAGACGCCAGGGTGACAAAAACCCCTGCCGATCCGGCGCGCGAGCCGGAAGGGGCGATATACGTGATGACCGGGACTGAGGCATTCATGATTTTTTTGACGATGGCACGCGTCGATTCCAGGAGCCCTCCGGGAGTATCTAAAACAATGATCACGCCCTGATAGCCGTCGTCTTCGGCTCTTGTAATGCCTTTATCGATATAGTCGGCGACGACGGGTCCGATGATCTTGTTGTCGATGGTGAGGATCAGGAACTGGCCTTGAGCTTGAGGCTGCGGTGTTGAAAAAGACGCCGGCAGAACAGAGAAAAAGATGCCCAGGAGCATGATGAGGATGGACGCCCTTCTGCGCCGGGAGGCTTTCGCCCGCCGCCTCGGCGGGATTTCACTGAAGTGAGACATTATCTCGGTGCTCATTTTTTAAACTCCGCTTTGATGGGTCGGCTATGGAAATAGACGATGACCAGGGCATGGTAGAAAATAGATATGATATTTTTGACGTTCGCCGTGATGGTTGTTTCCAGCTCACAACAAAGGATGATGATACCGGCGAAAACCAGGATCTTGCTGAGAATGACCCACCCCGCAAAAAAGAGCAGAAATTTTCTCGCATAGGGCCGCCTTAAAAAGATGCCTCCGCCCAGGCAGATAGAGATCAGGCTGCTGATCACGACGAACGCGAGCACATTGGGAGGCTTGGGAAGGAATCCCGCAAGGATATTGCGGCCTATCGCGGCCAAGGTGACGGTGCCGATGCCGATTTCGATCAGTCCAAAGAGGAGAATGCCTTGTTTTGGCTTCATAAGCCGGGGCTAGGCGCAACCTTTAAATAAATGGAGGTTATTGGGTGGCGTCCCGACACAACATCGGGACATCCCTGCCCGCCGCGCGGCGGGCGAACTTTTTCCCTTGTCGGGAAGGAACATTATGGTGGTGGCGCCGTCGCTTCCTGCTCGGCTTAGGCCGCAGGCCATGCCTCGCAACGGTCGTTCCGGCATCCACCACTTTTTTGCCTGTCGGGGACTACATTAAGGATGTGGCGTCGAAATAAGCTGCTTCGCTTATCCTCTTCGAGGAGGCTCCGCTTCGCTACGCACTCGTTGCGCAACGCTTATTTCGACATCCACCACTTTTTCCCTTGTCGGGAAAAAGTGGTGGAGCTGACGGGGATCGAACCCGTGACCTCCTGACTGCCAGTCAGGCACTCTCCCAGCTGAGCTACAGCCCCAATTTAATACATCTGTCCTGAATAATACGCTCGAGGTAATCTTTTCTTTTGAGGCTTTTTAGTCTATCTTCTGCTTGTCGAGCTTTAGCAAATGTTTCGAATTCTTGAAAAAATTCACATTTCAAGGGCCGAAGCCCCTTTGTGGCTATAACATATCCTGATTGATGCTGTTTTAATCGTTTCTCAATATCGGTTGTGCTTCCTACGTAGAGTTTGTTATTTTTTAAGCCACGCAGAATATAGACAAAGCCCTTGCTCATTTATTATCTTTAAAAAACAATCTTGCGTCTCAAGACCAGCTGTCCCGACGTTCCGCCAAAGCCGCGGAAGTCGGGATCCCGACCGAACGAAAGTGAGCGTCGGGAAGCTACAGCCCCAATAGACCTATTATTTAAAATGGCTTAATAATCATAGTATAGACCGCCGGGGTTGTCAATATTTAAAGGACGGGGCCACGGCGTCAAATATTGTTGAAGCCTTTCCGGTTTTATGTTAATATCACCCTATTCGTTTCGAAAGGCCTCGAGAAAACCCTCATGTTTCTGGGTGTCCACGTCTCTATAAGCGGGAAAATCTATGAATCAGTCGATAGGGCGGCGAGCTTAGGCTGTAGCGCCATGCAGATTTTTTCCCGGAACCCCAGGCAGTGGAGGCAGCTGGAGCTGGGGGAGGATGACGCCAGGGAATTCAGGAAAAGACGCAAAGAGCAGGGCATTGGGGTCGTAGCGGTCCATGTGCCCTATCTTATAAATCTGGCAACGAGTTATGGCCCTCTTTATAAAAAATCCATCGCGGCCTATATCGAAGATATGCAGGAGGCCGCTCTCCTGGGCGCCGAGTATGTCGTCACCCATATGGGCAGCTATAAGAACAGCACGCTCCCCCAGGGGCTGAAGGCATTCATTGCGGCGGTCAATGAGATCTTTAAGGAGACCAAGGGCCTCAGCGTCAAGCTGCTTCTGGAAAACACGGCCGGCTCCGGATCGTGGCTCGGAGCGACTTTTGACCATCACCGCAGGATCTTTGAGCATGTCAAAGACAGCCATCGGTTGGGCGTATGCCTGGATACAGCGCACGTCTTTGAAGCGGGTTTCGATATCCGCAGGCCGCAAGTGGTTGATATGCTCCTGGCCCAGATCGAAGAGAAGACGCGCAAGGGCGCCATCCATGTCGTCCATCTCAATGATTCGATGACGCCTAAGTCATCTCATCATGACAGGCACCAGCATATCGGAAAGGGCCTGATAGGCGGCGCCGCCTTGAAATACATCGTCAACCATCCTGTGTTGCGTGAGGCTGCCTTTATCCTGGAGACGCCTAAAGAAACGCCGCATTCAGACGGGATGAATATGAAACGGCTCAGGTCGATGGTGGCGTGAGTCGTCGGCGCTATCGCCGAAAACGATAAAGAACATGGACTACAATTTCAAAAATCTGGAAAACAAGTGGCAGAAGATCTGGGCCGAGGAAAAACTCTACAGGGCCGTCCCGGATAAGGCCAGGCCGAAGTATTACGTCCTGGAGATGTTCCCGTATCCTTCGGGGCGTATCCATATGGGGCACGTGCGCAATTACACCATCGGCGACGTCGTGGCCCGTTACAAGATCCTGCAGGGTTTCCGCGTCCTGCATCCCATGGGATTCGACGCCTTCGGCCAGCCCGCCGAGAACGCCGCCATCAAGCACCAGTCGGACCCCGAGACCTGGACGCTCAAATGCATCGACTGGATGAAGCAGGAGCTCCTGCGCATGGGGTTTTCCTATGATTGGGAGAGGGAAGTCTCTACCTGCCTGCCGGAATATTACCGCTGGAATCAATGGATTTTTTTGAAGATGCTGGAACGCGGCCTGGCGTACAAGAAGGCCTCCAGTGTCAACTGGTGCCCCAGTTGCGAGACGACCCTGGCCAACGAAGAGGTCGTCAATGGCGGCTGCTGGCGCTGCCATACGCCTGTCGCCGAGAAAGAGTTGGAACAGTGGTATCTCAAGATCACCGCCTACAGCGACCGCCTTCTGGATGACCTGGGAGGACTGGAAAACTGGCCGGAACGCGTGATCGCGATGCAGAAGAACTGGATCGGCAAGAGCTATGGCGTCGAGATATTTTTCAAGCTGGAGAGCGGCGAAACCTTGAGGGTTTTCACGACGCGGCCGGATACGATTTTCGGCGCGACCTATGTGGTCCTGGCCCCGGAGCATCCTTTGGTGAAGGGTCTTGTCTCGGGGAAGTCTCAGGAACAGGAAGTCTTGCGTTTCATCGACCGCGTCGCCAAAGAAACCAAGCTGGCGCGTGTCGCCGAGGATGTCAAGAAAGAAGGATGTTTTACAGGCGCCTATGCCGTCAATCCCGTCAACGGCGAGAAGATCCCTGTCTGGGTCGCGGACTATGTCCTGATGGAATACGGGACGGGTGCGATCATGGCCGTGCCGACGCACGACCAGAGGGATTTCCTGTTTGCCAAAGAGCACGGTCTGGCCATGCGCATCGTGATTCAGCCCAAAGACCAGCCGTTGTCGTTGGAGACGATGCAGGAGGCCTTTGAGGCCGAAGGTGTCATGGTTAATTCCGGCGCTTTTAACGGCCAGGGCAGTAATGACGCCAAGAAGAAGATCGCCTGCTGGATGGAAGACAAGATGATGGGCAAGATCGCCGTCCACTGGCGGCTGCGCGACTGGCTCATCTCGCGCCAGCGTTATTGGGGGACGCCCATCCCCGTCATCTATTGCGCGTCTTGCGGCATCGTCGGCGTGCCGGAAAAAGACCTGCCGGTCGTCCTGCCCAAGGACGTGACGTTTACCGGGGAAGGCGGGAGCCCGCTGGCGAAGGTCAAAGAATTCGTCGATACAAAGTGTCCCGCATGCGGCAAGCCGGCCCGCCGGGAAACGGACACGATGGCGACCTTCATCGATTCGTCGTGGTATTTTTTAAGATTTTGTTCTCCGCAGTGCGCGACAGCGCCTTTTGACAAGCAGGAAGCCGCCTACTGGATGCCTGTTGACCAGTATATCGGCGGTATCGAACACGCCGTCCTTCATTTGCTGTATGCGCGTTTTTACACGAAGTTTTTGTCGGAGCTGGGCCTGGTGACCGTGCGCGAGCCGTTCCAGCGCCTCCTGACGCAGGGCATGGTGCTCAAGGAAGGCGAGGTCATGTCCAAGTCCAGGGGCAATATCGTCGACCCCGACGAGATCATCAAAAATTACGGCGCCGATACGCTGAGACTCTTCATCCTTTTTGCGGCCCCGCCCGAGGCGGAGTTGGACTGGAACGACAAGGGCATGGACGGCGCCTGGCGGTTCCTGAACCGCGTCTGGCGCCTGGCAGACGGTTGCGGCGGCGCGATCAGCGGCAACAACATGTCATCGGACGCCCTGGACGGCGTCGCCAAAAAGATGCATCAGACGATCAAGAAGGTCACCTCCGATATGGAGGGGGGATTCAAGTTCAATACCGCGATCTCCGGCATCATGGAACTGGTCAACGAGCTCTACAAGCTCACCGAGGATGAACAGCGCTCGAGCGTTGCGGCTGAAGCCGTGAAGGCCATCGTCATTTTGCTGGCGCCTTTTGTGCCTCATATCTGTGAAGAGATGTGGCGGATGCTGGGGGGAAAGGCGAGCGTTTTTAGCGCGCGGTGGCCGTCATTCGATCCGTCTCTTTTGGTTGAGGAAGAGGCGACCTATGTTGTCCAGGTCAACGGCAAGGTGCGTTCCAAACTCGTCTTGAGTATGACGGCGGATGAGAACGAAGTGAAAAAGGCGGCCCTGGATGATCCGAAGGTTAAAGAGTGGATAGCTTCCAAGAACATCCAAAAAATAATCATCGTCCCTAAAAAACTTGTCAGTATCGTCGTGTCATGATCTCATTGACCCATCAGGAACGGAAAGTCCTTATTTTTTTGTGTGTCCTTTTGAGCCTGGGCCTTTTTTGGGCCCATGGACGCAAGGCCTTCGGCTGCAACAGGGGCGCTGTCGAGGTTTATGGGGATACGCAGGCGCCTCGCGTCGTGGATCTCAACCGGGCGACCGTGGCGGAACTGGTGGCGGTGCCGGGGATCGGCGAGAAGACCGCGCAGGAGATCCTGAGGGTCCGTTCGCTTAAGGGCCGCTTCAACTCGGTCGAGGAATTGAAGGTCTTGAAGGGGATCGGCGACAAGAAGGTCCGGGATTTCAAAAAATATTTGTTTGTCAGGTGACATCGGGATGTCGGTAGCTGTCGGTTTCCAGCCGGGGCCATCAGCCAGAAAGGGGTTTTGCATGTTATTTTTCATCATTAAGGGCGGCGTCATGATGATTCCGATCGTCCTGGCCAGCATCGTCGGCGCCGGGATCATCGTTGAGAGGTTTATTGTCATCCGTCGGGTCTATCGTCTGGATATGCAGAAATTTTCCGGGGAGGTCCTGGGCCTCGTTGATAAAGGCAAATACAGGGAAGCCCTT